>Ga0209048_10001373_pt1 | contig 25221 bp, 20 predicted proteins | sample FrelakmetCRP12CR_FD_187146 | JGI IMG/M metagenome (GOLD analysis project Ga0209048, IMG submission 187146) | Freshwater lake sediment microbial communities from the University of Notre Dame, USA, for methane emissions studies - CRP12 CR (SPAdes)... | ecosystem: Environmental > Aquatic >... | reverse complement strand
GCTCGTACGAGAAATCATTGGCGAGAATCTGGAAATCCGCCGGCCGCGCCGCCATCAGCTTGAGGCGCGCCAGCACCGTGCGGTCGCCGGCGAAGGCGTCCGCGCCGTGCTTCACGAGCAGCGCCATGCCCTCGGCAGCATCCTTGACCGGGACCAGCACCGCCTTGAGGCCGAGCGAATTGAATTCGCGCACGAGCGCCCGCTCCGTCGTCGTGCCGCCGATCACCGCGATCTTCCGGCCCTTGAGGTCGGCGAGCTGGGTCAGCTTCGATTTCGCATCGACGATGGCGGAGCCGCCTTCGACGTAGATCGGCAGGCTGAATGCGACGGTCCTTTCGCGGGAAAGCGTGATCGTCGTGGTCCCGCATTCGGCGTCGGCCTTGCCGCCGGCGACGAGATCGAGACGGCTGGCGGCGTCCGCGGGCATCCACTCGACCTTGAGGTCCTTGATGCCGAGTTCCTTCTGGATCGCCGCGGCGATCCGGGTGCAGAGCTCGACGCTGTATCCCCTGACCCGGCCGTCGCGGTCCTTGTACGAGAACGGGGCCGCGCCTTCGCGGTAGGCGAAGCGGATCGTCGCGGTGTCCCGGATCCGGTCGAGCGTCGCCGCCGCGAGCGCATCCGCCGCCGGGATCGCCGCGCAACCGAAAGCCATTGCGAGCAGGATCGTTCTTGCGTGCCGCATGGGGATGTTCCGTCTCGATTCGCCGCAGAAATGCCGGATCGAGTGTAGCATGCGACCCGGCCGCGCCGGTACGTCCGCAGGGGCGTAGCGGGCCGCCCGGCCGGCGCGCCGGGCGCGCCTCGCGGGGCGCCTCGACCGTGTGGGCGAAGCACGGCCGTTGCGCTAGAATGCGCGCGCAGCATCCTGCGGTCCCCGGCGCGACTCGAAGGGACCCGCACCCGCGCAACCCGCGGCGGCGCCGCCGCCCCCAACCATACAAGAGGTCCCGTGGAATTCCCGTCCCCGCTTCGCCCGCTCGCGAGCGCCGCATTGCTCTGCCTCGTGTTCGCCCCCTTCGCCGCGGTCGCGCAAACGGCCGCGCCGTCCACCGCGTCGCCAGCGAAGAAGGCGGCGGTCAAGACTGCCGCCGCGCCGCGCGCGCTTCCCGACACCCTCGCCGCGATCAAGTCCGCGAAGCAGATAAACGTCGCGTTCTCGGGCGACTCGCTGCCGTTCTCATACGTGGGCGAAGGCAACCGCGCCTCCGGCTACTCGATCGACCTGTGCAAGCGAGTTATAGCCCACCTCGGCCGCGTCGTCGGCGTGCCCGACCTCAAGGTCAACTGGCTCGTCGGAACCGCCGCCGAGCGCGTCGACATGGTCGCGTCCGGAAAGGCCGACCTCGATTGCGCGAACACGACCGCGACACGCAGCAGGATGAAGAAGGTCGACTTCTCGTCGCTCGTGTTCCTCGACGGCGGCGGGATCATCGTGAAGGCGGCTGCGTCGACGCAGAAATTCGCCGACCTCGCGGGCAAGCGGATCGGCGTCATCGCCGGCACGACGACCGCGACCCGGCTCGACGCGATGCTGCAGCAGAAGCAGATCAACGCGACGGTGACGCGGGTGAAGGACGGCAGCGAGGGCATCGCGATGCTCGAGTCGGGCTCGCTCGACGCGTTCGCGAGCGACAAGATCAAGCTCGTCGGCCTCGCCGTGCAGGCGAAGCATCCGGAGGCGCTCGCGATGATGCCGGAGGACCTCTCGGTCGAGCCGCTTGCGTTCGCGCTGCCGCGCAACGACTCCGCGTTCCGGCTCGAGGTCAACACGGCGCTCACGCAGGTCTACATGGGCGGCGAGATCGACGCGATATTCAACGCGTGGTTCGGCACGCTTGGCCGTCCCTCGGGCCTGCTGGCGGCGATGTACCTGCTGAACTCGCTTCCGGAGTGATCCGCCGCGCACCTGACGGCGCTGCGGGCGCCGGTCGGGCATCCGTGGTAAGCTGTTGGCGCAGCGCAACTTTTGCGCCTGTTCCAAGGAGACCAAGATGCTTCGCAAACTCATTCGCCTGACGATGATGCCGGCGCTCGTCGCCGCCGTCGGCACGCTCGCGGCGATGCCCGCGCACGCGCAATCCGAACAACAGCAGCTGGTGAACAACGCCGCCAAGACGCTGTCGAATTTCTTGCGCGACCCGCAGATGACGTATCTGCAAAGGAACATCGGGCGCGCCTACGGGGTGCTGATCGCGCCCGAGGTCGTCAAGGCCGGCTTCATCTTCGGCGGCTCCGGCGGACGCGGCGTTCTCGTCGGCCGCGATTCGCTGACCGGCAAGTGGAAGGGACCGGTGTTCTACACGCTCGCGACCGCGAGCGTCGGCTTCCAGGCGGGCATCGCGGCCTCCGAGAACATCACGCTCGTCATGACCCAGAAGGGCCTCAACACGCTGCTGGCGCCGTCCGTGAAGCTCGGCGGCGACGCCAGCGTGGCAGCGGGCCCGGTCGGCGCTGGCGCGGCGTCCGACGTCACGACCGATTTCGTCGCGTTCGCGCGCTCGAAGGGCGTGTATGGCGGGGTCAATCTCGACGGCACGGTGATCTCGGTCAACAACGACTGGAACGCCGCGTACTTCGGCAAGAGCGTGCTTCCGCCCGACATCCTCGTGCGCGGCGCCGCGACCAACAAGGGTGCGAACGCGCTCCTCGCGAGCGTCGCGAAGGCCGCCGGCGCCAAGTGATCCTCGCCCGCGAGGGCGATGAGGCAACGGGGCCCGCGGGCCCCGTTTTTCTTTGCGGACGCCCGCATCACTGCGAGGCGGCAGCGCGTTCGATCACGGCGCGGCGCGATCGAGCGTCCTTATCGCGTCCGCGATGTCCTGGCTCATCCGGGCGAGCGCACGGCTGTGGGCGGCGGCAAGCGCGTCGAAGCCGCCTCCGGTCGCAGGCTCCCGCACCGACGTCCGTCCGGTTTCCGCCCTGCCGTCCCGCGTCCGCCGGACGACCCAGGCCGCATCGAGCGTCGCGGCCTCGCCCGGCATCGACTCGAAGCCCTGCACCTCGATCGCGACACGGTATTCGGCGTCCGCGTTCAGCGATTGCTGGAACAGCGAGACACGCGGCGTGCCGAGCATCGCGACGAGATCCTGGGCGACCACCCGCGAGATGTTGTTCGCGAGCGGCGACGCCCAGCGGTTGAACTCGTCCAGCGTCACCTGGTTCGGCCCCGTGCTGACGACGATCTGCGGCTGGTCGACGATCGCCGGTATCGACACCGGACCGACGACCACCGTGAGGCCCGGGGCCTTCGCAACCGGTGCGCCGGCAGGTGCGGCGACGGGGCTCAGCGTATAGAAGCGCGACGGCGCGCTCGCGCAACCCGCGGCGAAGGCGGCGATCGCGCACAGGCCGGCAACGGCGGCAGGACGAAGCATCACGGGTTCCCCTCAGGTTTGCCCCGGATCAGCATTTCGGGGTGGCGTTCGAGATAGTCGACGAGGATTCGCACCGCGCGCGCGGCGCGGGCCACCTCCTGCAGCGTGTCGCGCAGGTCCTGCGGCGCCGGCGAGTCCTTGGCGAAGAATGTCGCGTCGGCATTGACGACGGCGCGGTCGGCGTCGACGATTGCCTTGTGCAGCACCTCGAGGGTCTTCGTGCCCTCGGGCACCCACTGCGTGTCGACGCGCTTGATGAGCGTGTCCGCGTCCTTGAGCGTGGCGTTGAGGGTCGAGATCGCGTTCCTGACGTCGATGCCGATGGCGTCGAGCGGCATGTTGTCGATCTTGGTGAGGATGCTCGCAAGCTTGGCCTCGATCGTCGCGAGGCCTCCCGGCACGACCGGCAGCTCCAGCGGATCCTTGCTCCAGTCGATCTTCACCTTCGGCGCATTCGGAACGTAATTGAACGCAACATACAGTTCGCCGGTGAGAAGGCTGCCGGTCTGCAGCTGCCCGCGGAGCCCCCGCTCCTCGACCTGGAGACGCAGATCGCGGTTGCGCGCCTGCATGGTCACCTTCGAAGCGTCGGCCTTGTCGAGGCTCGCAAAGACGGTCTGCGGCCGAAAGGTGATGAGCACCCGTGAGCGATAGGTCTGGGTTCGGGGATTGAGGCTGAGACTCACGTCGGTGACTTCACCCGCCGTCAGTCCGAGCAGGGTCACGGGGGCGCCGACGGAGAGTCCGCGCACCGGCTCGTCGAAGAAGAGGACGAAGCGGCGCTCGAGGGGATCGGGCTGCTTCATCGCGATCGCCTGGGTGCGATACAGCGGGAACACGGTGTCGGCCGGGACCTGGGCCCCCGGGGACGCGAAGCTCGGCATGTCGAACGCGAGCCCGCCCGCGATCAGCGCAACGATCGAGTCGGTATGCACGTCGATGCCATCGGCACCGAAGGAAACGTTGATCCCGCTCACGTTCCAGAAACGCGTCTCGGTGGTGACGTACTTGTCGTAGGGCGAGTTGACGAAGATCGTGATCTCGACGGACCTGCCGTCCTGCGCCAGGTTGAAGCCGGTCACCTGTCCGACGCCGAACTGCCGGTAGTACACCGGAGCGGCGACGCTGAGCGATCCGAGGCTCGGGGCCCTCAGCACGAATTTCCGGCCCTGCTGGTCGGTGATCGGCGGGGGCTCGTCCAGCCCCACGAAGCTGCGCTGCGCGTCGGTCGACGCACCCGCCTGAAATCCGATGTAGTTGCCCGAAAGCAGCGTGCTGAGGCCCGAAATGCCGGTCAGCGAAATGCGCGGCTCGACGATCCAGAATTTCGCGTCGGCGACCATCAGCCCGGCCGCGTGCTTCGCGATCTTCGCCTTCACGACGACCCGGCCGTAGTTCTCGGAGAGCTCCACCGAGGTTACCTGGCCGATGTCGACGTCCTTGTACTTGATGAACGTCTTGCCGGCCTCGATGCCCTGCGCCGACTTCAGGATGATGTAGATCGACGGGCCTTCGCTCAGGACGCGCTGGACCACGATCCCGACCGCCACGACCGCGGCGAGGATCGGAATGATCCACACGACCGAGACGCGCGTGCGCTTCCTGCGCACGACGGTCGCCTGCGGAAGTTCGTTCTGGTCCTTGTCGTCAGCCATGGCGGATCCGGTGCGGGTTGGAGGGGTCCCAGATCAGGCGGGGGTCGAAGGCCTCGGCAGCGAGCATTGTCAGCACGACCACCGCCGCGAAGAACAGCACGCCGGTGCCGGGCGCCACCGACATCAGCGGCTGCAGTTGCACGAGCGCCACCGTGAACGTGTCGACAAATACGTCGAGCATCGACCAGCGCCCGATGAATTCCACCATGCGATACAGCCGCGTGCGGTCGCGGCTGTTCGCGACCGAGCCGCGCTGCACGGAAAGCAGAAGGTAGACGAGCGCGACCAGCTTTCCCAGCGGGATCATCACGCTCGCCACCAGAACGATCAGCGCGAGGGGCCACGATCCCGACGAATAGAGGAACGCGACGCCGCCGAGGATGGTGTCCGGCTCCGACACTCCCAGCGACGTCGTGTTCAGCACGGGCAGCACATTCGCGGGTATGTAGCAGATCGCCGCGGCGATGATGAGCGCCCAGGTCTTCTCGATCGACGCATGGCGGCGGAATTCGAGCTCTTCGCCGCAGCGGCGGCAGAATCCCGGCTCGGTCGCGCTCGCCGGTTGCGACAGCAGATGGCAGGCCTCGCACGACACGAGACCGGCCTGCGCTGCGGTGGCGAGGGCCGGTGTCATGCCGCCGGTTCCGCGACCGGCGCGCCGACCGGCTCCGCCGGCGGCATTTCACCGTCGGCCCATTCGATTCGCTGCCAGAGGTCGCGCGCGTCGAACGTGACCGCGATTGCGGGGAACAGGAGCATCAATGCGCCGACCGCGTACATGCCGATCCCGGCTGCCACGGTGGCGAGCTCCGCGATCTTCACCAGCGAGACAAGTATGCCGAGCATCATCACTTCGAGCATCGACCAGATCTCGAAATGACTTGCCCAGCGCAGCATCTCGCCCAACCAGCTCGGCGGCGGCGTGCGCCGTGCCCCGAGCAGGAGCGTCAGCATGAACAGCAGATAGCCGCCGGGCGCGATCACCGCGCAGAACGCCACGAGGACGCCGGTGATCGCCTCGTCCTGCATCCACATCTCGTAGGCGCCCCCGACGATGGTCGTGCTCGCCGAGCGGCCTACCGCCGACAGGTCCATCAGGGGCACCGCGTTGGCAACGACAAAGGTGATCGCCGCGGCGATCGTCAGCGCGAGGGGGAGGTCCTTCGGGCCGAGAGGCTTCTTGGCGAGCAGGCAGCCGCAGCGCGTGCAGATCGCCTTGTCGCCGGGCGGAAGCGCTGGAATCTGCTGCAGCAGGTCGCAGTCGGGGCAGGCCACCGCCTGCGATGCCGATCGAGAGGTCAAGATCCGGGCTCCCCGTTCCAGAGTTCGATTCCATGCGTTGCGCGCGTCACGACACGGTTCCTCAAGTCCTTCGAGGCATCGCATCCTGCGCGCCGGATTCCGGCGCCGCGCGATTCAGGTCGGCGCCGCCGGACTGACAGCAATCCAATCCGCCCGCGCACGCCCGGCCGGGCACCGCCTCCCCGCGCGCGGACAAGGCAGCGAGAATAGCATTGCGTGCGCGGGCATCAAACACCGCCGGCCCCGTCGGGCGGCTTCCCGCGACGCACAATCGTTCGAAATCGGGCGAGCACCGTCGACGACTCCCGCGACGCGGACTGGCCGTACCCGGTGAACGCCGCGTGCACTGTCGGCGCGGAAGACGCCGGCAGCAGGCAACGCAACAGTGGGAGTCGCTGGCAGTAGCGGCGACAAGATGTCCGGTACTGCCGTCAGCCCCGATCTTGACCTGTCGCAAGACGAGCGAGTCCCGGGCGGCGCAGGCTGATCATCCATGCGTCGGAACGACGAGGTCGGCTCGACCGATTCGCGTTCCGCTCGTTCGAGTCGCGCGGAGGTGCGGAAATGCTGTCGCCGAAAGCAGCGTCGCGGATAGGCAGGACTGCCCTGCTCACGCTGTGTCTGGCATTCGCCCAGTCCTGCGGCAGGAGCGCCGAGACGTACGCGCCCATGCCGGGCGGCGTCGACGTTTCGTTCGCCAATCAGGGCTTGTTCACGCTGGGTGCCGACGCTGTTCTGCCCGATGCCTCCGCGGCGTTCGTGACGACCGACGCGGCCGGAAACGTGTGGGCCGCGGGCAGCTACAACACAGGAAATGCGGCGTTCGTGCGTCTGCACCCGGACGGCACGCTGGACACGACGTTCGGCAATTCCGGATATTTCATGGACCCGCCGGAAGTGCCCCCGATCGATTCCGGCGGGCGGGCGGGAATGGCCGTCGTGCCCATCGCCGGTGGCGGAGCCGAATTGCTGGAATCGAGCATCTTCCTCAAGTGCTTCGTTCCTTCCCAATGTTCGGTCAGTGTGGGCGTGGCAAGACGAATCGACGCCAGCGGCACCATCGACAAGAGCTATGGTGAAACAGGCACGGCTTACGCCCGATTCTTTGGCAGGGTTGAGCAAGGCATCGCCGATTCGCGGGGCGGCATCGTGTTCATCGCCAGGTTGTTCGGTGGTCCAAGCACTGCGGCGCTCTTCCGGATCGATGACAAAGGGCAGGTGGACGCCGAGTTCGCGGCGCATGAAAGTGGCGCGCTCGACTGTCCCGATCTTCCGGCGGGTTCAGGAGGTATCCCGAGAATCGCTCTCCAGCCGGACGGGAAGCTGCTTGTCGCACAGATCTTCGGGTGGGGCAACGAAAACGGAGCCCACAGCGTGTGCCTTTCCAGGCTGAATGCGGACGGCACATCCGACGTCACCTTCGGAGGAACGGGGCGGGTGCGGCTCGACGATCCGCTGATCGCGCTCGGTACCGTGAATGTGCTCGACGTATTCGGGGCGGGCGACGGAAGCGCCACGCTCGTCCTCAACAAGCAGGTCGGCGAGTACCCGACGTTCACCTACTCCTTCATCGTCATCGCGTTGACGTCGCAGGGGGCCGTGGATACGACGCGCTTCGACCGAGGCCACGCGGGGACGTCGGACGGCCTGATCGCCCGCGCCGGGGCCGCGGCGGTCCAGGCAGACGGCAAGGTCCTCGTGGCGGGCTATCCGGGCATCGGCACCGCGCCGTCGTGGCAGGGCCAGGATTCCGCGCAGCCGCGCCTCGAACGCATCGGGCTGGACGGCAGGAGCGATCCCACCTTCGATCCCGGCGGACAGGGCTATCAGTCGCTCGCATTGTCCGGGCATCTACTCGACGCCATGCACATCCATGTCGCCGACAGGTCGATCTTCGTGTCCGGAGCAGCCCAGCGCCTTGATGCGGCCGCCGTGTCCGGTCGCAAGTATTTCGCCATCGCAAAATTTTCCGGCGGCTAGCATCCGAAGTCCGGGCGTGATTCCCCCGCGGCGCGACGCCGCCGCGTCGTGCGAACGCTCGACATTGAGCGGCCCGGCCTGCCGGCGCGGCAGCAGCGGAGCGCGCGCGTCGGCGCATCGGCCCTCATCGCAGCCGTCGAGCTCACGCCGAAGCGAAGCCGGCCCGGCGCGCGATGCCGCCCGCCGGGCATAATGACGCGATGATCGCTTCCCCCGGCGGCCCCGCGCGGCTCTTTCTCGCCGGCATCACCAAGGCCTATCCCACCGTCGTCGCCAACGACGGGATCGACCTCGCGGTCGCGCCGGGCGAGATCCACGCGGTGCTGGGCGAGAACGGCGCCGGCAAGTCGACGCTGATGAAGATCATCTACGGCGTCGTGCGCCCCGACGCGGGGACCATCCGCTGGAACGGCGAGCCCGTCGTCATCGCGAGCCCGGCGCGCGCGCGCAGCCTCGGCATCGCGATGGTGTTCCAGCATTTCTCGCTGTTCGACACGCTGACCGTCGCGGAGAACATCTCGCTCGCGCAGGATGCCGAGCGGCAGCCGGCCGACCTGTCCGCGCGAGTGCGCGAGATCTCGCGGCGCTACGGGCTGCCGCTCGACCCCGGGCGCCCGGTGCACACGCTGTCGGTCGCGGAGCGGCAGCGCGTCGAGATCATCCGCTCGCTGCTGCTGCAGCCCTCGCTTCTCATCATGGACGAGCCGACGTCGGTGCTGACGCCGCAGGCCGTGGCGAATCTCTTCGCCACGCTGAGGACGCTCGCCGCCGAGGGTTGCAGCATCCTCTACATCAGCCACAAGCTCGACGAGATCCGCACGCTGTGCGACCGCGCGACCGTGCTGCGCGGCGGGAGGGTGACCGGCGAGTGCGACCCGCGCTCGGCGACGCCCGCCTCGCTCGCGCGGATGATGATCGGCGGCGACCTGCCGCATCCGCACCACCGGAAGTCGCGCGCGCAGGGTCAGCCTCGTCTCGTCGTCGAGCGGCTCTCGCTCCCCGCCGATGATTCGTTCGGCACCACGCTCACCGACGTCAGCTTCAGCGTGCACGCCGGCGAGATACTCGGCATCGCGGGCATCTCGGGCAACGGCCAGCGCGAGCTCGCCGCGGCGCTGTCCGGCGAGCAGCCGCTCGGAGCGAACGTTGCGGAGCGGGCGATCGCGATCGACGGCACGCCCGCCGCGCGGCTCGGCGCGCGCGCGCGGCGCGCGCACGGCCTCGCGTTCGTCCCCGAGGAGCGCCTTCCGCGCGGCGCGGTCCCGGAGATGTCGCTCGCCGAGAACACGCTGCTCACCGCGCACGGCGGGCGCCTCGTCCGCGGCGGCTTCGTGCGCGAGCGCGCGCTGGCGGACTTCACGGCCGCGACGATCGAGGCGTTCGGCGTGACCGCGGCGGGCCCGGCAGCGGCGGCGCAGTCTCTGTCGGGCGGCAATCTGCAGAAATTCATCGTCGGGCGCGAGATTCGCCAGCGCCCGAACGTCTTCATCGCGGCGCAGCCGACGTGGGGTCTCGACGTCGCTGCGGCGGCGCAGGTCCGCCAGGCGCTGATCGACCTGCGCGACGACGGCGCCGCGGTGCTCGTCATCTCGGACGACCTCGACGAGCTCTTCGAGATCTGCGACAGCATCGCCGTCATCGCCAACGGACGGCTTTCCGCCACGCACGCCGCGCGCGGCACCAGCGCCGAAGCGATCGGGCTCCTCATGGGCGGGTCGCAGGACGCCGCGGCCGCGCCCGCGCCGCCGCGCGGCGCCGCGAGTCCGGCGTGACGCGGGATTCCGGATCCGGACCGGGCAGAGCTGCGTGATCTCGATACGACTCGAGGCCCGGCCGGAGCCGTCGCGGCTCGCAGCGTACGCGTCGCCGGTCATCGCCGCGGTGGCGATGGTGATCGTCGGCGGCGCGCTCTTCGCGTCGCTCGGCATCGATCCGCGGGAGGCGCTCTACGTGTTCCTCGTGAAGCCAGTGGCGTCGCGCTACGGCGTCGGCGAGCTGCTGCTGAAGGCCTGTCCGCTGATGCTCTGCGCCGTCGGCCTCGCCGCCGGCTATCGCGCCAACGTCTGGAACATCGGCGCCGAGGGGCAGCTCACGATGGGCGCGATCTTCGGCGGCGGGCTGGCACTCGCGTTTCCGCAATCGCAATCGGCGTGGCTCCTCCCGGCGATGATCGTCGCCGGCGCAGCCGGCGGAATGGCGTGGGCGGCAATCCCCGCGTGGCTGCGCACGCGCTTCAACGCCAATGAAATCCTCGTCTCGCTGATGCTGGTCTACGTCGCGACGCAAGTCCTGTCGCTGCTGGTGCACGGCCCGTGGCGCGATCCGGAGGGATTCAACTTTCCGCAATCGCGGATGTTCGGGGCCGCGGCGACGCTTCCGATCCTTGTGCCTGGAACACGGCTCCATGCGGGATTCCTGCTGGCGCCCGCGGCGGTCGTCGCCGGCTGGCTGTTCATGCGGAAGAGCCACGCGGGCTTCGAGATGCGCGTCGCCGGGCTCTCCGCCGACGCCGCCCGCTACGCCGGAATCTCGGTGCCACGCACCGTGTGGACCGGCCTCCTGGCCGGCGGAGGCTGCGCGGGAGTGGCCGGCGTGCTCGAAGCGGCCGGACCGATCGGCCAGCTGCTGCCGTCGATGTCGCCGGGGTACGGGTTCGCCGCGATCGTCGTCGCGTTCGTGGGCCGGCTCAATCCCGTCGGCATCCTCGGCGCGAGCCTGCTGATGTCGCTGCTCTACCTCGGCGGCGAATCCGCGCAGATCGCGCTGAAGCTGCCGTCCGCGGTGACCGGCATCTTCCAGGGCGCTTTCCTGTTCCTGCTGCTCGCAGCCGACGTGTTCATCCGCTACCGCGTGCGCGTCGGCCGCGGCAAGCCCGCGGCCTCGTCACGCGCCGGGCGCCGCGTGACGAGGCCGGCCGCAGGCGCGGACTGACGCCATGGAATCGCTGACCGAGATCATCGTCCTGACGCTGGCGGCGGGGACGCCGCTCGTGCTCGCGGCGCTGGGCGAGCTCGTCACCGAGAAGGCGGGCGTGCTGAACCTCGGCGTCGAGGGCATGATGCTGGTCGGCGCGGTCGTCGCGTTCATCGTCGCCGCCGACACGCACGGCGCGTGGCTCGGCGTTGCCGCGGGCATCGCCGCGGGGGCCGCGCTGTCGCTTGTCTTCGCGGTGCTGACGCTTTCGCTGATGGCCAATCAGGTGGCGTCGGGCCTGGCACTCGCGCTCTTCGGCGTCGGGCTCTCGGCGTTCGTCGGCAAGGCGTACGTGAACGCCGTGATCGCGGGCATCCCGCCCGTGGCCCTTCCGGGTGTCTCGGACATTCCCGTCATAGGCAGGCTCGTGTTCGGGCAGAATCCTCTCGTCTACCTGTCGCTGCTCCTGTTCGCCGGCGTCCACTGGTTTCTCCATCGGACCCGCGCGGGCCTCGCGTTGCGCGCGGTCGGCGAAGCGCCGGATTCGGCGCATGCGATCGGGCTGCCCGTCGTGCGCATCCGCTACGCGGCGGTGCTGTTCGGCGGCGCGTGTGCCGGCCTCGCCGGCGCGTTTCTCGCGGTCGCATACACGCCGATGTGGGCCGAAGGCATGAGCGCTGGACGCGGCTGGATCGCGCTCGCGCTGGTCGTGTTCGCGACGTGGAAACCCTGGCGCGTGCTGCTCGGCGCCTACCTGTTCGGCGGCGTGACGCTGGCGTCGTTCCAGGCGCAGGCGGGCGGGATCGCGCTGCCGTCGCAGGTGCTGTCGATGCTCCCCTACATCGCGACGATCGTCGTGCTCGCGCTGATCTCGCGCGATGCCGGCGTCATTCGCCGCAACGCGCCGGCGGCGCTGGGCAGGCCGTTCCACCCCGACGCGTGACCGCGGCGCCGCGCGGAGCGCGGCACGTCAGGCCTCGGCGTCGCCCGTCTCGGCGATCCAGGCCTCGAACAGCATGTAGGCGACGGCCAGCACGACCGGCCCGACGAAGATGCCGATCATTCCCATCGTCAGGAGCCCGCCGATCACCCCCGCGAAGATGAGCAGCAGCGGCAGGTCAGCGCCCTTCTTGATCAGATACGGCCGCAGGAAGTTGTCGAGCGTGCCGACGAAGACCGTCCAGACGAAGAGCACAACCGCCCAGACGTGCGCGTCGATCCAGTAGAGATAAAGGCATGCGGGCAGCAGGACCAGCGTGGGACCCAGCTGCGCAAGGCAGAACATCAGCATCACCGCGGTAAGTATCCCGGCCAACGGAACGCCCGCGACCGCGAGGCCGATGCCGCCGAGCACCGACTGGACGAGCGCGGTGACGACCACGCCGAGCGCGACGCCGCGGATCGCCTGCGCCGCAAGGCGCACCGAATGCTCGCCGCGCGCGCCGGCGAGCCGCCGGCCGAAGCGCATCACCATTCCGGCGGCAGCCTCGCCGTTCACGTAGAGGACCATCGAGATGACGATCGTCATCAGGAACTCGACCAGCAGCATCCCGACGCTGCCGGCATGCGAAGCGAGGTACTTTGCGATCGTGCCGGCGTAGGGCCGCATCCTCGCCGCGAGCTCGGCGGGCGGAAGCGCGGACAGCTCCCGCCACGGCTCCGCGATCGAATGCCCGACGTACGGCAGCGCTTCGACTGCGTCGGGCGGCGCCGGCAGTTTGAGCTTGGAGAGCGTCTCCGGCCAGTCGTCGACGGCACGCGCATAGTCGCTTATCGTGCCGATCGCGATCCAGAACGGCAACACGAACACCAGGATCATCGTGAGCGTCATCACCGCGACGGCGATCGCGCGCCGCCCGCCCAGACGCGCCTCGATCCTTCGCAGCAGCGGCCAGGTCGCGACGACGATCATCGTCGCCCAGACGACCGCGCCGAGGAACGGGCGCAGTATCCAGAACGAGGCGGTGATCAGCCCCACCAGGAAGAAGATGGCGAGCGTGTTGCGCGTGAGTTCGCGTTGCATTGCGGGATTCCCGTCGTTCGAAGCGCGCGCGAATCTTCGCGCGGCGTCCTGTGGCCACGGACCGGCGCCATCATGTACCGGCAACGCACCGCTGCGCAAGCCTTCCGTACCCGCGCCGGCGGTCCGCCCGCAGAGTAGAATTCGCACCTTCCCGGGCCGCCAACCGTGCTGCCGGCCGAGAGGACGAACCGGAGCGAACCGTGATTGCAGCGAAATGCGTGAACATTCCGATCGGGGCGGCGCTGCTCGCCGCGCTGGTGGTCGCCGCCGGGTGCGGCAAGGAAGAGCCGAAGTCGCCGCCCTCGGCGCCGGCCGCCAGCCAGCAGCCGGCCAAGGTCGGATTCGTGTACGTGAGCCCGGTCGGCGACGCCGGCTGGACGTCGCAGCACGACAAGGGCCGCCGGCAGATGGAGGAGGCGCTGGGCGGCAAGGTGACCACCAGGTACGTCGAGAGCGTTCCCGAGGGCGCCGACGCCGAGCGTGTCATCCGCGAGCTCGCGCAGTCGGGCTACAGCCCGATCTTCACGACGTCGTTCGGCTACATGAACCCGACGATCAAGGTCGCGGAGCAGTTTCCGCAGACGAAATTCGATCATGCGACCGGGTACAAGACCGCGCCCAACGTCGGCACGTACAACGCCCGCTTCTACGAGGGCCGCTATCTGGCCGGCCAGGTCGCGGGCAGGATGACGAAGTCGAACGTCGCCGGCTATGTCGCGGCGTACCCGATTCCCGAGGTCGTGATGGGAATCAACGCGTTCGCGCGCGGGATGCGCAGCGTCAACCCGGGCGCGCAGGTCAAGGTCGTCTGGACCAGCTCCTGGTACGACCCGGGGCGCGAGAGCGAAGCCGCGAACACGCTCGTCTCGCAGGGTGCGGACGTGCTGACCCACCACACCGACTCGACCGCCGTCGTGCAGGCGGCCGAGGCAAAGAAGGTGTACGCGATCGCGTATCACTCGGACATGTCGAAGTACGGTCCGCACGCGCAGCTCACCGCGGTCACGCACCAGTGGGGCGAGTACTACACGAAGACGGTCAGGGACGCGATCGCGGGAACGTGGAAGCCCGGGGCGATCTGGGGCGGCCTCAAGGAAGGCATGATCCAGATGGCGCCGATGAATCCGGTCGTGCCGAAGGAGACGCAGGACCTCGTCGACCGGACGTCCGCCGACATCGCCGCGGGGAAATTCCATCCGTTCGCCGGACCGGTCCGCGACAACGAAGGCAAGGAGCGCCTGCAGGCGGGCGCCGCGATGTCCGACGACGTGCTGTCGAAAATGGACTACTACGTCGAAGGCGTGCAGGGCAAGCTGCCGACAGCGCAGTAGGCGGGCCCGCGTGAGTGCGCGAACCCGCTAGTTCGCCGGAGCCGGCGCGGGTTTCCCCGGCACGATGACGGCCGCGCCCATCGTCGTCATCAATCGCTGGAATTCGGGCGACGCCCAGAGGATGCGGCCGGCGGAGGCGCGCAGCCGGTCGACCGCCTCCGGCGGCAGCACGAACGACGTCGGGAGATCGTTGAGGTAGGCGCGCTCGGCCGCGTCGGGATCGGCGGCGAAGCTGACGTCGATCGGGAACACCTCGATGTCCGGCACGTCGGCCGCGCGGGCGAGCAGCGGATTGCTGCCGCCGACGAACGCGCTGGACGCGCGGATCGCGCGCGCCGTCTGCCAGCGCGTCATCAGGTCCTTCAGGATCTCGACCGCCTCGTACGAATATCGGTCGATCGGCACGCCGGCCGCCTTGATCAGGATCGCCACGTCGCCGGGCGGGCGCTCCCGCCTGTCCCAGTCGGTGACCGGCTGCGAAAGCGAGTTCACCACGATCACGACGATCCGCTTCACGCCCGCGAGGTAGCGCAGCCGCCCGCGGCGGGCTTCGGCGCTCTCCAGCGACTCCAGCACCGCGCGCATGCCGAGGTTGTCGGAGACTCCGCCGTCGACGAGGTGAATGTACGGCCGGTTGGCGCTGTCCTCGAACATCCGCATCTCGTGATATCGCTGCACGGCCCGCCCTGCCGGCCGCGCGGGGCTGGCGGGATCGGCGATCTCGCGCGTCCAGTTCGCGTACCTGTGTCCGCAGCGGCCGCCGTAGTTGTTGAGCGTCACCGGCGAGAGGACGAGCGGCACCGCCGACGACGCCGCCGCCGCACGCGAAAGCGGCACCTTGTCGAGGTCCGAGCAGATGAGGTCGAAATCGGATTGCACGAAGCCAAGCCGCGACCCGGTGGAGATGTCGGTGGCCGTGACGAGAACGAACGGGCCCGGGCGCTTCGCGAGGTCGCCGAACGTCGCGCCCTCGAACAGGATCTCGTCGTAGAGCTGCGCCGCCATCTCGGAGCGGCCGAAGCCGTCCGAGGACAGCGACGGCCAGTTGACCGGCGAGAGCATTCTGGCAACGAGGTCGCCCTGCACGTCGCGCTTCAGGAATCGCTGCTCGAACTGGCCGAACAGCTTGTCGCCGTAGAGCCCGTAGGCGAGCGCCGTGAAGCTTCCCCCCGACACGCCGGTGATCACGTCGACCTGCTCGATGAGGCGCGAGCGCCTGCCGTCCGGGAGATCGATCTCGACGCGATTCAGCTCCTCGAGGACGCCATAGGAGAACGCTGCGGCGCGCGTGCCACCCCCGGAGAACGCGAGCACGATCACCGTCGCGTCGTCCGTCGGACGCGCCGGCCGCGTGTCGATCCGGTAACCCTCGTTGTAGTCGACCTGCGCGAGCGGCGGGTTGACCGGACGCGACGCGCATCCCGCGAGCGCGACCACGACCAGCGCGAGCGCGAGGTACGTCGACCGGATGGAATTCATTCTGCGCGGCACCACGACGGAAATGCGGAGCGCGCATGATAGCAGCGCCCGCCCGTGGGCGCGTGGGCGGGCGCGGATTACGTCCGCGCCGCCCGCAGCGCCGGCGCCTTCAGCACCAGCACGCTGCCGCCGACGATCAGCGCGCAGCCCGCAAGCATCGGCGCGGTGATCGACTCGCCGAGAAAGAGCGCGCCCCACAGCATGCCGAAGAGCGGCATCAGAAAGGTCACCGTCAACGCGCGCGTCGGTCCGATGTCGACGATCAGCCGGTAATAGAGGAGATACGCGACGGCGCTACACAGCAGGGCGAGCGCAAGGACGTTTGCGACGATGCCGGCGTCGACACGCGTCGGCGCAGGCGCGAATGGCAATAGCGGCAGCAGAACCATCCCCGCGCAGAGCTGGCTCCAGCCGGCGATAGCCATCGGCTTGACGCCCGCTGCCCGCGTCCTGATGTAGACCCCGGCGACCGCGTAGCAGAACGCCGCGGCGAGACACGCGAGGATCGCCCACACGAACATCGCGTCCGGCACGACCGGGCCGGCCTCGCTCACCAGCGCGACGCCCGCAGCGCCTGCGGCGAGGCCGGCGATCTTGCGCGCGGTCATCCGCTCTGCGAGGTACGCCACGGACAGCAGCGCCGCGAACAGCGGTGTGATCGAATTCATGATCACCGAGTACGACGCGGGGATGTGCAGCCCGGCGAACGCGTAGAGCACGAACGGCACCGCCGAATTGACGACGCCGATCACGAGATAATGCCGCCAGTTCGCGCGCATCCCCGCATCGAAGCCGGTCGCCCGCAGATAGAGCACGAGCGCGACGCCCGCGATCAACACCCGGGAAGCAGCGGTCAACAGCGGCCCCAGCACCGGCGCGAGCGTGCGGATGAAGACGAACGATGCGCCCCAGATCGCCGCCAGCGCGACCAGTCGGCCGACGTCGGCCGGACGCATCACACCGCGAGCGCGGGCTGCCGCATCGTCCCGGATTCGAGCGCGAGCAGCGCGCGCTTGCGCGCAAGCCCTCCCGCGTAACCCGTGAGCGAGCCGTCGGCGCCGACGATGCGGTGGCACGGAACGACGATCGCGATAGGATTGCGCCCCGTCGCGGCGCCGACTGCGCGGAAACTCCCCGCGTGTCCCGCGCGGCGCGCGAGCTCCGTGTAGGAAATCGTCGCGCCCGCGGGCACGGTCGCGATCGCGTTCCACACCGCGCGCTGGAACGGCGTGCCGGAGGGGGCGAGCGGCAGGTCGAAGGCGCGCCGGCGGCCGGCAAAGTACTCGCCGAGCTGCGCCGCCGCGCGCCGAAGCGCGGGAGTCGCAGAGTCGCGAACCCAGCCTTGCCCCGGCGCCGGCATGCCCGTCTCGTCGGCGAAAAATATGCTCGCAAGTCCTTCCGGCGTCGCCGTGAGGCGCATCGTGCCGAGAGGCGATTCGATGCAGTCGTACCAGACGGTCGCATTCATTGCGCGGATCTCCATAGATGCATCACTGCGTAGGCGCGCCACGGTTGCCACATGCGCGCGCGCTCCAGCGCCTGCGCGGGCCGCGCGACCCGCAGCGCCTTGCGCACCACGAGGTCGCCTTCGAGAAACGCGTCGGGCCAGCGCAACGCCCGCATCGCGACGTACTGCGCGGTCCACGTCCCGATTCCCGGCAGGCTCGTGAGGCGCGCGATCGTCGCCTCGACATCGCCTTCGGGATCGAGCATCAGATCCCCGCCGGCCATTGCCGCCGCCAGCGCGACGATCGCGCGCGCTCGCGCTCCGGTGAGACCGACGAGGGCGAGCTCCGTCGCCGGCACGGCCGCGAGGCGCGCGGCCGTCGGAAACAATTGCGCGACGTCGCCGGCGCCTTGCGGCAGCGGCAGACCGAAATTGCGCGCGAGGCGTCCCAGCACGGTGCGCGCGCCGCGCACCGACACCTGCTGGCCGACGATCGCGCGCACGGCGAGCTCGAAGCCATCGAACGTTCCCGGCACGCGCAAGCCGGGATGCCTCGCGGCGAGGGGCCCCAGCGTCAGCGCGACCTGTTCCGGATCGCACGTGAGATCGAAGGCGTGCTTGACCCGCGACAGCACGCCGGGCACGACCGGCGCCAGCGACGCCGACACGGCGATCGACAGCGCCGCCTTGCGCGGCGCGCGGCGCACTTCGACGCGGCCCGTGTGAACCGCTCCGCGGTGCGCGATCGCGACGCTGCGGGTGTACCGGTCCGCGGTCACGCTCTCGACGCCCGCGATCGCGCGCCGGCCGAGGAATTCGAGCATCGCGTTCCAGTCGTAGGGCGGCCGGTAGGCGAGCTCGAACTCGAGCAGCGCGGGAAGCGCGCCCGCCGCCCGGTCGCGGCGCAGCCGGCCCGGTGCCATCCGATAGCGCGCGCGGAACAGCGCGTTGAACCGGCGCACGCTCGAAAAGCCGCTGGCGAGAGCGACCTCGGTGACCGGGAGCGCGGTATCGGTCAGCAGCCGCTTCGCGAGCAGCAGCCGCTGCGTCTGCGCGTATTCGACCGGCGACACGCCGTATTCGGCCTCGAAGATCCGGCGCAGGTGGCGGCTCGTGACGCCGACACGCGCGGCGAGCGCCTCGATTCCGCCGTCGTCCGGCACGCCGTTCTCGATCAGGTTCACCGCGCCTCTCGCCAGGCGCTCCGAGGCGTCGACGCCCGCGCGGCCGGGAGCGAGCTCGGGCCGGCAGCGCAGGCAGGGGCGAAAGCCGGCGACCTCGGCGGCGGCGGCGCTCGGAAAGAACAGGCAGTTCTCGCGCCGCGGCATCCGGACATTGCATACGGGCCGGCAATAGATGCCGGTCGACGACACTCCGACGAAAAATCGCCCGTCGAAGCGCGGGTCGTGCGCGGCGAGCGCGCGGTAGCAGGCGTCGGGATCGAGCGGCATGGGCGGATTATGCGCGATGCCGCCGCCCCGGACTCGCCGTTTTCGGACATGGCATTCGGCGCGTCCGCACCGCGCCGAGGTTGTGCGGACTCGTGCAGACCTGCGGCGCGGTCGGGACCGTCACCGCGGCCATCCGTCCCGAATCGCCGGGACGAGGCGTTCCGACAGGAAGGCCGGGGCGCGCGCTACGCGTGCGGCGCCTGCGTCTCGGCCGGCTCGACGTGGATCGTGATGTGCGCGCGCGCCAGGTGCGCGACGAGGGCCGCCTCGACGCGGTCGCACAGCGCGTGCGACTCGGCGACGCTCATCGCGCCGGGGACGACGAGGTGCAGCTCGAGAAAGCGCCGCGAGCCCGCCTTGCGCGTGCGCAGCGCGTGAAAATCGGCGCCGGCGGACAGCTCGGCGCGGATCAGCTTTTCGGCGCGCTCGACCTCCTTCGGCGGCAGCGCCGCGTCCATCAGTCCGTCGGCGGAGCGGCGCAGGAGGTCGAAACCGCTGTAGATGATGTGGATGCCCACCGCGATCGCCATCAGCGGATCGAGGATCGCCCACTGCGGCATCGCCATCACGACCAGCAGGCCGGCCAGGATTCCAACGGAGGTCCAGACGTCGGTCAGCAGGTGCTTCGCGTCGGCCTCGATCGTGATGCTGTCGTGGGTGCGCGCCTGCTTCAGCATCACGCGCGCGGCGGCGAAGTTCGCGGCGCCGGCGATGAACGCGATGACGATTCCGAGGCCGAGGTTTACGATCGGCTGCGGGTCGATGAAGCGGCGGACCGCGGAGTAGATGATCGCGATCGCCGCGACCAGGATCAGCGCGCCCTCGACGCCGCTCGAGAAGTATTCGGCCTTGTCGTGCCCGTACGCATGCCGCTCGTCGGCGGGGCGCCCGGCGAGCGTGACGGCGCCGAGCGCGATGAGCCCGGCGGCGAGGTTGACGAGCGACTCCAGCGCATCCGACCACAGGCTCACCGAGCCGGTGACGAAATAGGCGGAAAACTTCAACACGATCGTCGCGAGCGACGTCGCGATCGAAAGCATCGCCATTCGGCGCATGGCATGCATTGCGCATTCCCCCGCACGGTGCGGCGGCAGCGCGTGGCCGCCCCGCCGCCATGCTCCCCCGTTCCGGGAGCCGCCTCGTTGAGCAGGATCAAGTGCCGCCGTGCCGCGTCGCGGCTGGGCGATAATCGGGGCCGATCGAACGAATCGACACGCGAATGCCGGCGCGCTGGGACATCTTCTGCAGGGTCGTGGACAACTTCGGCGACGCCGGCGTCTGCTGGCGCCTCGCGCGCCAGCTCGCCCGCGAGCATGCGATCGGCCCCACGCTCTGGCTCGACGATCCGGCGGTGCTCTCGCGCATCGCGCCCGGCGTCGATCCGCGGGCGCCCTTGCAACGCGTCGACGGCGTCACCGTGCGCCGATGGACGGACCCGCTCGCCCCGTACGAGCCGGCGGAAGTCGTCATCGAGGCGTTCGGCTGCGGCCTCCCCGAAGATTACGCGCGCGCCATCGCCGCGCGGCCGGTTCCGCCCAGGTGGATCGTGCTGGAATACCTGAGCGCCGAGGCCTGGGTCGAGCGCACGCACGGCCTGCCGTCGCCGCACCCGCGGCTGGGAATCGCACGGCAGTTCTGGTTCCCGGGATTCTCCGAAGCAACCGGAGGGCTCCTGCGCGAGCGCGGACTTCTCGCCGCGCGCGATGCCTTCCGCGACGATTCCGCCGCCGGCGCCGCGATCTGGCCGGCGCTCGGAATGGATCCGCCTCCTGCGGAAAACCTGCGAATATTGCTCTTCTGCTACCCGAATCCGGCGCTGCCCGAGCTGCTCGATGCGTGGGCCGACGGCGAGTCCGGCGTGACCTGCATCGTCCCGGACGGCGTCGCGGCGGGAGCGCTCGATCGCTGGGCCGGGGGCAACGTGCCGCACCGGGGCCACCCTCTGGTGCGCGGCCGCCTCGCGCTCCATTCCGTGCCGTTCGTCGAACAGGACGCGTTCGACCGCCTGCTCTGGTCGTGCGACGTCAACTTCGTCCGCGGCGAGGATTCGTTCGTGCGCGCGCAATGGGCGGCGCGGCCGTTCGTCTGGCACATCTATCCGCAGGCCGAGCGCGCGCACTGGGTCAAGCTCGAGGCATTTCTCGACACGCAACTTGAAGGCGTCGAGGCCGCTGCCGCGCGTGCGCAGCGCCGCTTCTGGGGCGCATGGAACGGCGACTCCCGCTGCGGCCCGCTCGCGGGCGCGTGGCCGGAATTCGCCGGTGCCCGCCCGCAGCTCGCCCGGCACGGCGAAGCCTGGGCGCGGCAACTCGCCGCACTTCCCGATCTCGCAAGCGGGCTGGTCAGCGCCTGCGGTTCTTTGGTATAATTTGCGGTTTTCCAAATCAACGGCAGTTACGAATCGGTAACCAAGTGGCAACTGAGCGGCCGCCACGGCGGCCGCCGCCCAAAATCAGTCAGGTGCATTCATGAAAATCGCCCAGGAAATCCGCGCCGGCAACGTGATCATGATCGGGACCGACCCGATGGTGGTCCAGAAGGCCGAGTTCACGAAGTCCGGCCGCAACGCCTCGGTCGTCAAGATGAAGCTCAGGAACCTCCTTTCCGGCTCCGGAACGGAGTCGGTCTATCGCGCCGACGAGAAGTTCGACGTGATCCAGCTCGAGCGCAAGGAGGTCACGTACTCGTACTTCGCCGACCCGATGTACGTCTTCATGGACAACGAGTTCAACCAGTTCGACGTCGAGAAGGAGAATCTTTCCGACGCACTCCCCTACCTCGACGAGGGCCTCGCCTGCGAGCTCACGTTCTACGAGGGCAAGGCGATCTCGGTCGAGCTGCCGAACTCGGTCGTGCGCGAGATCAAGTACACCGAGCCCGCGATTCGCGGCGACACGTCGGGCAAGGTGCTCAAGCCCGCGCAGCTCGCGAACGGGTTCGAGGTGCAGGTGCCGCTCTTCGTCGCCACCGGCGACAGGATCGAGGTCGACACGCGCACGGGCGAGTACAAGCGTCGCGTCTGACCGCGGCGCGCATCGCGCAGCAACAGGAAGGGCTCCCGCGGGAGCCCTCTTCTTTGTCAGCCCGTATTTCGCCGGGTCACCGGCGGCGGGTCGGAGCGTGCCCGCCGCCGGACGCGGGCGGACGCTTCCTCAGGACAGTTTCATCCGCTGCAGGAACGCCTGCCAGCGCGGATCGCCGCGCAGCGGCCGCAGGAACTGGTCGTGCGCCGAGTACGTCACCCCGGGGTCGCGCTGCACGTACGCGCGCTCCAGCCATTCAAACGCCTTCTCGAAATCGCCGCGCTGCGCGAAGACCTCGGCGACCTGGTAAGCGGCGGTCCAGCCAAACCCGTCGACCAGCGCCTTCAGCGCAGCGTCCGATTCGGCGGGATTCCCGATTTGATGATGGATCATCGCCAGCGCCACGTTGCGGAAGACTTCGTGCGACTCGGCCCGTGCCAGGGTCAGCGCTTCGTCGGCGCGCCCCTGCAGCAGGCGCGTCACCGCGAGGAACGCGTGCGACAGGCCGGCATTCGGGCTGAGGTCGACGGCGTGCTGGAACGCAGATGCCGCCTCGTCCAGTTGGCCGGCCTGCAGGAAGACCAGCGCCATCTGGCGATGCGTGCGTGCCGAGAGGGGATCGAGCGCGACCGCCCTGCGAGTCAGTTCCATACCTTCGTCGAACCGGCCCAGCACGCGCGCCAACCCGGCGGCGGCCATCAAGGCATGGGCGTCGCCGGGGGCGAGCTCCAGCGCGCGCCGGAACGACGCGTCCGCGGCAGCCCAGTTCCAGTCGTGGCCCTCCTGCACGAGGCCGAGTTCGATGTGGCCTTCGGCGAGATCCGGCGCCAGCTCCACCGCGCGTTGCGCGGCCGCGCGCGCGCGCTCGAATCCTTCATCGATCGGGGCAAAGCCGAATCCTGCCTGCACCTGGTGGATTCGCGACAGCCCCGCCCACGCTGACGCGAAGTTCGGGTCGATCGCCAGCGCGCGCTGGAACAGCCCGATCGCCTTGTCAGTGTCCGCCTGCGTGACCCGCTCACCGAAGAACTTCCCCTGCAGATAGAGCTGGAAGGCCTCGGGATTGTCGCTGCGTCCGAGCGCCGCCTTGTGCACGTCCGCCGCGGCAGCCTTGCTGACCGAGCGCTCGGCGGTCGTCCCGAGCAACGCCGCGCGCAGCTCCTTGACCACCGATTGCGCGATGTCGTCCTGCACGGCGAAGATGTCATCGAGCTCGCGGTCGTAGGTCTCAGACCAGAGGTGCGAATCCGTCGCGACCTGGATCAGCTGCGCGGTGATCCGCACGCGCTTTCCGGACCGGCGAACGCTGCCTTCGAGCACGGTCGCGACGTTGAGCTTCTGCGCGATCGTCGGGATGTCGACGTCCTTGCCCTTGAACGAGAACGCCGAGGTCCGCGACGCGACGCGCAGGCCACGGATCTTGACCAGCATGTTCAAGAGCTCTTCCGACAGCCCGTCGGCGAAGTACTCGTTCTCCTCGTCGCGGCTCATGTTGACGAAGGGGAGCACGGCGATCGACGGCGCCTCGTCGGCGCGTGCGGCCGCCGCGGGCGCTGTCACGGGTGCCGCGCGCGCTGCGGCCTGCGTCGACGCGCGCGCGGCTCCGCCCGCGAGAAGCCGCCGCACTCGCTCGGCAAATGCCGCCGACGCCTCGCCCGCCGGCAGGTGCGTCCACTGCACTTCGCGGAATTTTTCCGGCACGCGAGCGGCGACGTCGACCGTTGCGTCGATGACGACCGGCAGCAGGAACGCCTTGTCGTCCGCCATGTCGAGCGTGCGGCTCACCGCCAGATTCCACTCGCGCCGGAAGTAGCCTTCCTCGCGCGCCTGCGTGTTCGCCGAGATGACCGGCACGAACAACGCGCATTCCTTGATCTGCCGGCGGATCGACGCGTCCCACGCGTCGCCGCCGCGCAGCGCACTCTGGTCGAACCACACGTCGAGCCCCACGGCGCGCAGCGCGTCGCAGATGCGCCGGGCAATCGCCGCGTCCTGCGACGCATAGCTGAGGAATACGGCTTTGGTGGAGTCGCTCATGCGCGTTCGATAGGAAGGCCGGGGTCGCTGCCCGAAAGGCCGAGCTTGCTGCGCCCCGAAGGAACGCCGCAGGGATTCTGACCCACTTCGGCAGGGACTCGCAATCGTCCGGGGGAAAATCCGGCCCAATGCCCGTCGGAACCGCGTTTCGGCCACAGCGGTCCGAACGACGAGCGGGGGTGCCCGACGTTCGGGCGCCGTTGATCCACGTCAACGCCCCGGACGGAAGCGGATGCGACCATTCGGCCTGTCAGCGCTTCATGAGGCGCATCGGCGGCAGGGCCGCCGAAATGCCGCCTCGTCCGCTGGCCAGCGGGACGGGACATGAACCCATCGATCATCACGCGAGCGGCCGGCGCCATCCTGTGCGCCACAATCGCCGCGACAGCCCTCGGCAAGACATCCGCACCGGCGGCGGCGCCGCCGAGCGTCAACGAAACCTGCCTCATGTGCCACGGCGCGGCGGACGCCAAGGGCGCCGGCGGCAAGTCGATCGCGGTCGACGCGGCGAAGTTCGCGGCGTCGGTGCACGGCGGCCTCGGCCTGAAATGCACTGATTGCCACGCCGACGCGTCGGCGGACAGGATTCCGCACGCCGAGAAGCTGAAGCCCGTCAACTGCGCCACCTGCCACGACAAGGCCGTCGCCGAGTATGCCGGTACCGCGCACGGTGTGGCACGCAAGGGGGGCAACGACGTCGCCGCGACCTGCATCGACTGCCACGGCACGCATGACATCCTGCGGGCGAAGGATTCGGCCTCCCGCACGAACCACGTCAATCTCGTCGCGACCTGCACGCGCTGCCATGGCAGCGACGCGACCGTCGCGAAGGGCCACATGCCGGGCGGCAATGTCGGCGACAAGTTCGCGGACAGCATCCACGGCAAGGCGCTGAAGGGCGCCGCCCAGATGTCGGCGCCCGAGTGCACCGACTGCCACGGCACGCACAGCATTCATCCGAAGTCGGATGCAAGGAGCAATGTGTCGAGGGCGAAGATCCCCGACACCTGTGGCAGCTGCCACAAGCCGCAGCGCGAGGCGTACATGAAGGGCATGCACGGCAAGCTGCGCCAGGACGGCGTTCTCGCCGCGCCGGGCTGCACCGACTGCCACAGCGCCCACGCGATCCAGCAGCACGAGACGCCGCGGTTCCAGACCGAGGTAATCAAGGAGTGCGGCACCTGTCACACCGAATACCTTGCG
>Ga0209048_10001372_pt1 | contig 25230 bp, 17 predicted proteins | sample FrelakmetCRP12CR_FD_187146 | JGI IMG/M metagenome (GOLD analysis project Ga0209048, IMG submission 187146) | Freshwater lake sediment microbial communities from the University of Notre Dame, USA, for methane emissions studies - CRP12 CR (SPAdes)... | ecosystem: Environmental > Aquatic >... | reverse complement strand
GTGCCATTTGTCGCACCAGATCTGCCTGAGAACCACGGCTCCTTTTGCGCCCTGTTTCCGGATTCCCTCAGTGAGCCATTGAAAGAGACGGGTGTTCGGCCTCTGGAACACGTCTGCTATGCCTTCAAAATAGAGTTCTGCCGTCCTTTTTGTTTTCTCAATCAGGTCCTTGTCCAAAGCGCACCCTCCATTATCCCGTGATTCGTTAAGATGATGAGCAAGCACATCCACCGTACTAAGTGATGAAGTCAGGCCTGCGTCATCCCCTTCGTCTCAAATGTTCTTTTCCCGGAGTTGATCTCATGGCACTCATGGCTGCTATTCCTTACTGCGCGTCACTATGTCACACCGGGCGGTGGAATAGTCCAGGGTACAGCAGTGGTCCAGTTTATAGAGAACGAAGACCATGACCAGGCTGCCCAAGAACATCCACACCGGTCCGAACAGCCAGAGGGTGGCCACCACCGACAGATAAAAGGCCCGCATGCCCATGGTGTAGTGCACCATCCCCGTATCCAGGGTGTGGGCGATGAACTCCGGCGTCAGCAAGGGATCGCACTCGATAGGGACGTTGATCATGAAGTTGATCTGGTTCATGTAGCGGATGGAAAGGGTGAAGCTGAAGAAGGCAAAGAAAAAATGCACCATCAGTACCATAAGCTTGACCATAAATAGGGTCTTCATGCGGCTGAACATCAGGGTGAATTCGAAGGGGATCTCGGAGACGTGATCGAACTTGAAAAGGAAGCTCAGGAGCCCCAGGCCGATGATCATGGCCGTGGAGGCCAGGAAACTGGATGCCATGATCCAGTTGCGCAGGGTCTGCACCGAGAGGATGTCCCGCTTCTCGGCGATGATGGATTCAACCCACACGCGCCGCAAATGTCTGGTAACGCCCCTATATGTCTGAAGGGGCGCATGGCGCACGTGGTAGATCCAGTACATATGATAGGTCGTTAAAACAACGAAAGTGGCCGCACCGAACACGATCTCCGTCCAATGGATCTCACCCATGTTCTCTCCTCTCTTCCGAGAAGAAATTCAACCTCTCGTCGGAATCAGGCAATGAGAAACTGCTTCTTGTGGATTTGCGAGTAGCACTTCACCTGGAGGCCGTCAAGAACATTCATTTTCGTTTCATCTTTCCGATTTTTGGCAACGAATGAGAAAAATCCAGGTCTTCCTCCTATAGTCCGAGTATCTTGTGGCAGGTTCGGCACGGCTCAGGAGGTGGGGGAAGGTTGATCTCTCCGGGCTTAAATGCTGGGACCTGGCTCCCGATGAGGCTGGGGTATTTTTCGTCAAAGCTTCTCTTTCGCCGGGCGAAGCAATTTCGAAATTCAGCGTATGGTTCACTGTTCCAGATGCTCTCGAACGGCTCCTCAAAAAGATTCCCAAAGCTCACCTTGGCGACGGAATGTTCGCTGCCGCAAAACAGCTTTCTCACCGGAGAAGGAATCGGAGGATAGAGATAGACGCATGGGGAGATGTTCCCGTCCACCGATATATAGAGATTCTCCAGCGGGTTCTCCGCACATACCCCCACTTCCATCGGAGACAGGGACGCCATTCGGAGCCGGATTTTCAATTCCCGGGCTTTAGCCGTTGCTTCTCTCAGCAGCACAAGGTCTTCACCCTCGCCGCAGGTGAATAACCTCTGCGCCTCCTGCCATTCCGTGGTTACCTGGATCAGATTGATCAAAACGATCTCGCCGATTCCAAGATCCCTTGCATGGTCCAGCAGGAGGGGGACCTCTGCAAGATTGTCCCTGAGCATGAGGAACACGATGTGCAGTTTGGGCTTGGTGAGCTTCCTTTCGGCTTTGAGCTCCTGAAAGGTCTGCAAGGAACGCAGCACGCTGTACAGGTTGGAGTTGGCCCTGATCACGTTATGGGTTTCCGGTGTGGCGCCGGACAGAGAAAAACCGATAAAGTCGACCCCGGCATGGATGAGTTCCGAGACATAGTCGTCATCCAGCCCCCAGCCGCTGGTTACAAACCCGGCCTGGCATTGAGCCTCCTTGACCAACCGGATGACCTTGGTCAGGTCTCGGTAAAGCAGCGGCTCCCCCCACCCTTCGAGCACTGCAATTTCGACATCCCTCAGGTATGGAACCAGCTTCATGAAATCCGTGATGCTCATATCTCCTGTATGCCACTGCGTGGCCGCGTCTCGAATGCACATCTTGCACCGAAGAGGGCATCGGGTAGTCAATTCAATCTGCCAGGCAGAGAAGCGCCGTCTCCTGGGCCTTGAAAACAGTCTCTGAAAAAGCCATTGAATCATAATCAGAGTCCCTTCCCTTCACTTTTGCTTTGAACCGGGAGCCGAAATGAGGTACGCTCTTTCAAGACGGATCCTTTTTTAGTGATTTTAATGATTTGGACAAGTAAGTCATACTGAATCCCGAGTTTTTTCCATGAGAGACAGAGCAAATCTAACATTTTATGGGGATTTTTTCCCTCTCTGACATGGGCAAGAGTTCAGTTCAGAATCTTGTGAGGAGGTTCTTGCGGATGAAAGTTGTAGAGCCATTCAGAGTAACGAGAACCTATGTTCAGAAGCTCCAGGCGAGCCCTGGAGAAGTTTTCCCACTCTTGTGCCCGGTTCGAGAGACGGAATGGGTAGATGGTTGGGACCCGCTGGTCGTTTATTCCCGGTGTGGTCTGGCAGAGCCGGACTGTGTTTTTCTTACCGGGAATGAGGAACCGGATTCTGTTTGGGTGGTCACCAATCGAGACAGCGATAATTTTGAAATGGAGATCATTAAAGTCACTCCCTGGACCACGGTTGCGAAAATCACCATCTCGCTCAGGCAAAACGAGCAATCAGGGACCGATGCCACAGTCACCTATACTTATACGGCGCTTAGTGAAGCGGGCAAGGAGTTCGTGAACAACTATACGGAAAGCTATTACACTGAATTCATGCGCTACTGGGAAGCTAAAATCAATGACTACCTCTTATCCAAAAAGCACTAGAAGCGTCCTGACCCTGTGTTTGTATATCAAAAAAAGAAATCCCGCTCTGTCGGAGAGGGATGACAGAACGGGACCTGGAGGGGTTAGGAGAAGGCGACATCATGTCAACCTCAAAACGAACCTAATCATACGAAGTAGAAAAATCAAGTCCCCAGATTTTCTATGAAAATCCCCAATCCGTCACCCCCGTATGTCTTTAGTAAAGTTCTACGCAATAGAGTGTCCGATACCCTGGTCGCCATCCCGGCGGAAGCCGGAATCCAGACAGATACTGGATGCCGGCGTTCGTCGGCATGACGGAGTGAGTGGTGGACACCTGCTTCTGTAGTGCTGTCCTTAGCAGGGGTCCAGGAGTCTGAAAGAAACAGGATTTCCGCCAAAAGCATGCGGGGATGACGATCGGATCACATCTTCACATCATAAACCCACCCGAACTTATCCGGCTTTTCCCCGTACTGGATGCCCACAATCTCATCGTAGAACTTCTGCGACCATTCCCCAACACCACCATCCTGGACTGTGTAGGATTCCTCTTTAAAGGAGATAGAGCCGACCGGAGAAACGACCGCTGCCGTGCCCGTTCCGAACATCTCTTTGATGGCACCCGACTTCACTGCATCAATCACCTCGTGGATATCGATGGAACGCTCCCGAACGGTGATGCCCCAATGCTTGGCCAGATGGATAACCGAATCCCGCGTGATACCGGAAAGGATCGACCCGCTCAGCGCCGGCGTTACCAGTTCGTCATGGATTCTAAAGAAGATATTCATAGTGCCGACTTCTTCGACAAAGCGTCTTTCCACCGCATCGAGCCAAAGCACCTGGGTAAATCCCTTCTTTTTCGCATATTCTGCTGCAAAAAGGCTCGATGCGTAATTGGCCATGGTTTTCGCTTCCCCAACTCCGCCCCGGACTGCCCGCACGAATTCATCTGAGACGTAGATTTTCACCGGGTTGAATCCCTCAGCGTAGTAGGCTGCCACAGGACCCGTAATCACGTAATAGAGATATTCGCTGGCCGGACGGACGCCCAGGTGGGCTTCACTGGCAATCATGGTGGGTCGGATATAAAGCGAGGAGCCTACACTGTGCGGGACCCAGTCCTGATCGATACTCAGGAGGTTTTCAACAGCCTTGAACTGCATGGCGAGATCGATTTCCGGCATGCACATCCGCAGTGCCGAACGATTGAACCGTTCCCAGTTCTTCTCGGGCCGGAACAGATGGATGGTCCCATCATGCCACCGGTAGGCTTTCAGTCCTTCAAAGATCCCCTGCCCATAATGAAGCACCATCGCCGCGGGATCGAGTTGAAGATCATCATACGGTACGATACGCGCATCTTGCCAACCCTGATCCTCGCGCCAATCCATCATGAACATATGATCGCTGAATACTCTTCCAAAAACCAGCTTGGTTTCATCTGCCGGTTTGGGGTGTCGTTTGGCAGGATCAACGGGTTGAATTCTGATTTCCATCTAAACGCCTCCCTCGAATTAAGATCATCACCCTCTCCACTGGATCAAGAGCCTTTGATACGTGACGTCTGCGAGCGGACTCACGCTACTGCAGGCCAAAGTGCGGAGACCGCAAAAAGCGGCTGATTTGCCTACTGTAATGCTGGATCAGGAGCCTGTTGCCGGAATCCCAGTAGAATTCCTGATCCCTCTCCTTGCCCTTTTCGTCCTCTGTTTTTTTCTCAATCACACTCTTTTCAAGGTAGTACTTAACGGCATTGACGAACATGATATTTGAAATGGCTTCAGGACGTTCGATCAATTCCAATTTTAGAGCTTTCTGACCAAGACTGGCAACCTTCTTCACGAAATGACTTTCGCTATAGGGCTTCTTCTGAAGATACCGAAAGGCCCTCAAAACCAGCCAGTAGCCCTCGAAATAGTTTTGCAGCAAACCATGAAAAGAGTGCGCGGCTCTTAGCCCCTTATGAGCCAAGATGTAAGGTTGGTCACCCTCGCCCACCCGATGTAACCAGCCCAATTTCTCAAAAGATCCGAACACCCTGTCAACCAACTCCTCATTGTCGATTTCGTTATCGTAAACGAATTCGAACTTGAAGAAGTCTTTCATAAAAGCCACATCTTCCAATAACTGCGCACGACTGAAACGGAACGTCTGCTGCGCAAGGATTGAGGAAGATACAAAAGCCGCGGAAAGAAGGAAATGGATCAGATTATTTTTATAGTATTCCAGGGCCAGTCGTTTATTGTCCTCAACCGTGAATACCTGTTCCTCCAGATCGTCGTCCTCGTCCTTAAGCTTCCCTACCAGTTTGCTGCGTTCGAAGTCTCTGAGAGTCTCTTCAATCAGGGTCTCGTAGTTTCGCAGGGTTTTGGACAGCCGCGCCCCGGCATCCACCAGATAGTCATAGAAGACCCCGCAGATCTCCTGAAATTCAGCCATGGACACACCCCGGCGAGAGGATGACAGAAGGGCGGAAGCGGCCAACGCATGGGGTGTCACCAGGGAAGCCTGGTTGATACTGTTAATAATGCGGTAGGCGAAAGCTCGATACAAAGCGTGCCGATCCTTGGAGCGCAGTTTCGAGAAATCGCCCCCATCTCGCTGCAGGTATTGCCGCAATGACAGGGGTTCGGCAAACTGCACATAGACCCGCCCGTAACGCTTCTTTAGGAAACTTCGGGCACGAACCAGCTGGCCGATGTTTTCCTGAGCCTTGGTCTCCCCCGAGAGCTCCGTCAGATAGGATTCCTCTTCGGGAATGCGGTCATAACAGATGGAGGTAGGCACAAAAACCAGATCTTCACAGAAACCTTCTTCCATTGCCTGGATCAGTATGGCAAGCAGGCCGAGTTTCGGCAGCACCATTTTACCCGTACGGCTGCGTCCACCTTCGATGAAGAACTCGATGTTATGACCCAACTGCACCATGGTCTTCACATACAGGGAAAATACTTCGGCATAAAACTTCATGCCCTTGAAGCTGCGCCGGATAAAAAATGCCCCACCACGCCTGAAGAAGGGACCCAGCGGCCAGAACGCAAGGTTTTTCCCGGCGGCCACAAAAGGCAAAGATAATTTGTTCTGGAACAGGATAGAGGAAAGAATCAGATAATCCGTGTGGCTCTTGTGGCATGGCACATAAACCAGGGTATGGTGGCGGGCGGCCTGCTTTACCCTCTGGAGGCTGTCGTTGTCCACTTCAATGCCATCGAAGAGATTGTTCCACATCCACTCCAGGACCTTCTCGGTCAGCTGAATGAGGGTATAGTTGTAATTGGCGGCGATCTCCTCGAGATACTTGTCGGCTTCCATGCGGACTTTCCAGATTTCCTGGTCCCTCGACCGCGATCTTCGCTGCATGAAGGTTTCCAGCCGGGGATGATGCAGGATGATTTCCTTGAGTTCGAGTTTGCTCTTCAGGGTGGGACCGATAATCGCCTTTTTGATTTTGTCAACGGAATCGATCAGTTCTCGCCGAAGTTCGAATATTTGCTTGCGTCGCTGAGTGAAAATTGTTGAGAACTCGGGAAGCACACGCTGTAAATCCAGAGGTTCCCCAATCTCCAGTACGGCGTCGGAATAACCACTGAACAACGCGAACATCTTACGGATAAGACCAGGCTGCTCCTTTTGCCCGAGGAAGATTTCCTGAAGCCCACGCCGCTCCCTCACCGGATGCCGACTATAGAGCAAAACCAGAGGCACCACAAAAATGGGCTCTTCCCATTTTTCTTGGATCTGAAGCAGATGTTCCAGGGGATCATTGCCCACAAAAACCGTGCGTCGATAGTAGCCTTTCTCACCCAGCAGAAAGAACAGGCCGCATTCCTTGCTGCGGATTTTATCTTCGAAGTATCCATTGTTGTAAGGATTTGGGAGGGCGCCTTTGCGGACAAAATGATAGAGGTGATACCCGAGGATTTTGAGGGCATACCATCGCGGTTGCCATAAGTACGGATGGAGCTCAAAAAGAAAGGATGGCGACGGCAGTCCCAACTGATGCAGGCGCAGACTCAAACTGACAAAATCCAGCTGAGACCGATATTTTATGGCATATACGATGGTGCCGCGCTTGGCCAGGTCTTCGAGAAGATGCTGCTGATCCTCGGACACGGAGGTCCTGGAAATCAACCGTTCAATCCAGTGCTGGAAGAGGCAACGAGGCTTACCCTCTACGGCATAACCGTATGGATCCCGATGAATGGAAAATTCCGTTTTGCCATCTATCCTTTGCCACCACCACTTCATGGCTTTATTAACCCGCCAATATTGACGTTGATTCCAGGGACCAAAAAGGGAAAAAGCACCTTAACAGAAATGTTGCGAGAAACCAATTTTTTTTACGCCCCGCTTCCAGTATGATCAGGCCGGGAGGCATTGTAACGTGCTCAAGGAACTGCTGGTAAATAACTTTGCCATCATTAGAAATCTGGAGGTCTCCTTTCAGAAAGGGTTGAACATTGTTTCCGGGGAGACCGGCGCAGGGAAGTCGATCCTGGTTGGAGCGGTCAACCTGATCCTGGGGAGCCGCGCTTCTCAGGAAATGATTCGCACGGGGGCAAACGAAGCCATGGTTGAGGCGGAATTCCTGCTCCCGGACATGACCAATCTCAATGCCCGACTGTCTGAACTGGAATTGGAACCTGGCGCCAAAATCAATATTCGGCGGGGCATCAGCCGTAGCGGTCGCAACCGGGTCTATGTGAACGATCAGCAGGTCACGTTGCAGCAGCTTCAGCAACTGACGCGGGGGCTCATATCCATTTCCGGGCAGCATGAGCACCAATTGCTGATGGACTCTGAAACCCATTTGACCACGCTTGACAGCTTCGGGAATCTCGCCTCGCTCCGCCGGGAGGTGAGTCTTATCTATCAGCAATGGTCGGAAATTCGCGATAAACGCACGCAGCTCGATCGGCTGAAACGGGAACATGCCGCGCAACAGGAATGGATGCGCTTTCAGCTTCAGGAACTGGAAACGGCGAAGCTTAAGGCCGATGAAGACGTGGGACTTGAGCAGGAACGGAAAATCCTCAAACACGCCGGAACTCTCATCGAGGCTAGCAAGAATGCGCATCAAACCCTCTACGCCGGCCGTGGAGCTGTCCTGGAACAGCTCGCAGGAGTCGCAAAGCAGCTTACGACCTTGAAGCAAATCGATCCCACACAAGAGCCGATGCTGACTCATCTTGAACAGGCCCGAATCCATCTGGAGGAACTGGTTCACTCAGTGCAAACCTATGTTCAGGAAATATCCTTCGATCCAGATCGACTCTCCACGGTGGAAGACCGACTGGCGCTGCTCCAGCGCCTTGGAAAGAAATACGGTGGCACGGTGGCAGCCATGTTGCAGCGGAAGGAAGAGCTCCGCGAGCAGTTGTCGCAACTGGAGGAGATAGACTACCGAGAAGCCCGCCTGGAGAAAGAACTGGAGGAACTGCGCAAAACTTACCTGCTGAAGGCCGGAGAACTCTCTCATCGGCGGTATGAAGCCGCTCAGCAACTGGCTGAGGTCGTTGAAAAGACCCTGGCGGCCCTGGATATGCCTCGGGCTCGCTTTGCCGCGAGGTTCGATGAAAGGGAACCGGTCGAGGCCGCTCCCGATCCGCCCTTCACGCCGTTGGGAATGGATCGTGTGGAATTCGTTTTGTCGGCAAACCCCGGCGAGGAACTGAAGCCGCTGGCGCGTATTGCCTCGGGAGGTGAACTGTCCCGCATTCTCCTGGCGTTGAAGGGGATTCTCAGCCGCCAGGGAGATGCCGAGACCTTGATCTTCGACGAGGTGGATGCGGGCATCGGCGGGCGAACCGCTGAACTGGTGGGGTTGCAGCTCAAGCGTCTGGCCGAAAGAGAGCAGGTCATCTGTATCACTCATCTCCCTCAGATCGCCTGCTACGGAGACCACCACTTCAAAGTCGCAAAGCAGTCAGGAGCAAAGGAGACACTGACCAACATCAGTCTTTTGCCTCCTGAGGATCGGGTGGAGGAGCTCTCGCGAATGCTCGGCGGTATCTCTATCTCGGAAAAGACCCGAGCCCATGCTCGGGAGATGCTGCAAGGAGCACAGCAGCGTTCATAGCAGGCCGTTCTTCTCGAGGTCGCTGAGGATGGAGTAAATATCCAGATCCCTTTGGCGAAATCCTTCGAGTCCGAAGACCATGTTCGCCTCGATGACGTAATAGCGGTCATGGGCCTGGCAGATATCCAACCCGACCTCATCGAAACCGCAACCTACGACAACCTCGGTTGCAAAGCGGAGCGCTTCGTCGGGAATGTGATCAAAGGAAATCCGTCCCCCTTGGGCGACATTGTTTCGGAATTCCCCGGGCTGGCGGATACGCCAATAGGCGTGAATCACCCTCCCCTTGATCAAAACCACCCGCAAATCCCGGTCAATGGGAAGGTATTCCTGGATGTAGGCCGGACGATGGCTTGCCAGGTAGCTTTGAAGCGCCTCTTCACCCTGGATCAGAAACACCCCCTGCCCCATGGAAGACCCGACCGGGGTTTTGGCAATAAAGGGATAAGGAAAATCGTTGCAGATCCTGGTCTGGCGGTTGCGACCGTAATAGACGCGGGTGCGCGGATGACTGATTGCCAGAAGCTGGAATAGGCTGGTCTGGCGAATCTTATTTCCCAGGAAGGCATAATAATTTCGAGGATACGTTTTCTTGCCGAGCGCATCGAACATACTCTCATACAAAACGCTGGGATAGAAAATCTCTTGAGCCTCCGCAATGGCTTCTTTCACCTCGCTGGGATAGTCATCCCAATTGGGCAGGACCCCACAACAGTGAAATGCCGGACTGGCTCGCATCCGCTTCCCAAGAGACACCCTCATCGAATCCCCCGCCTTTGACATGTCCTTCGAAAAACATGCGCCCCTACAATCCTCATGACCAGCCTTGGCTCCGGGCCTTTTCACTGTGCACTTCTTCCCCGTTCTCCCCAGCGAACTGGAAACGTACACCAAACCATTTAAGGCTCATACAGGATTAGCGGGAAAAGCATCACTCCACACCGTTCGCCCTGAGGTATCGAAGGGCGAACAATCCCGGTCATCCTTGATTCTTCAGCATGAACGGCATATCTGAATCCCGTCAATCCGCGATGAGCCCCATTTAATTGCACCATGCCTGGTCCGTCAACAAGGAAGTTCACTCCAGGCAAGGCAGAGATTTTGCCCTCCTTCGATCTCTGGAGATGCAGATTCAGCCTGAATTTCCCTTTGCTTTCCATCTTTCTCCGATATGCTCTCAAAACACAAGAGAATCAGGCATCTCCTGAAGCATCTCCGGAACAAGAACAAAACATATTGCGAAATCTCCTTCTTTCCCATATCCTTAAAATGGTGTTTGTTGTGAAAAACGATAAACCGTCTTATTCACATGGCATGAGCCTGCTCAGTCTGGATTGAGCGAGGCTTTTTCGAATGTCGTGCCATACCTGATCGAGCAATTTCACCCGAGTAAATCCTTGTTCGCAACTTTTCAAGTTGTTTGCTGCCATGAACAAGCCCTGATGTCCCACTCATGTCAGCTTTCTGGATATCATGAGAATGGAGATGATATCCAGAATTGGACAATCATTTGTTAAGCGTATAATCACGAGGGTGCTCAGATCTGTGTCGGATAGCGAAGAGATTACCCCATTTCCTGCTCCTTGGCTTATAGACTGGTCTAAGCGCCTTGGTCTTGCGCCGGAATCAACACGATACTTGAGCCAGGTTTCGAGATGGCGAAGTGCATTCCGGCCCACTCGGATCCGAACGTTGTTGGTTGCAGAAAGCCATGTGGCAGAACAGCCAGACGATGTCCGGGTGAGGGTGGCGATTCCAGAAAGCCTGATCAGTCATAAGCGACTGCCGAACGGTTTTTGTCGGCTTGTTTACTGTCTGGGCTACGGTGAGTCTAAACTCTGCGACCCGGAGCCAATCAGCAACCCTGGGACCTGGCAATTTTGGGACCTCTTAGGTGCGATTGCCTCTCTAGTTGACATGTCCCTCAATGCTCGTTGTCCGAGACGACGAGAGGCAGGTCTGGAGGAGCGCCTTGCGTGGAAATGTCGCGTTCTGAGCGTTCTGCGAGACAAAGGTGTTTGGCTAGTGGATGCTAGCGTACTTGGGCTATATGGTAAGGGAAGACGGCTGGTGAGGGGCTCCCGCTATCGGCAGCTTGTCAGAGAGAGCTTCGAAATGTTCGTGTGGCCTGAGGTTGTTCGCGACCACCCCGATGTATGGGTGATCGGCCAAGGTGTAGGGAAAGCGCTATCGTCACTCGACATGATTGCCCCGACCCGTGTGATCAGTCAGCCCCAGGACAGGGATGTGAAACGATACCGACGTGAACTGCAGAGGATGGCGAGAGAGATTGCCAGCGACAGAAAGAACGCATAACAATTTGCTGCACCGGAGCGCAAAAAGCCGCGCCTGGTGAGCAACCCGTTAGGCAGCGACGTCCATCATTGAAGTCTCTTTACCCTTTTGGGAGAAATCAAATGAAAAGTAATCCTGTCGGCTGGTTTGAAATCTACGTTCAGGACATTGATCGCGCCAAGCGTTTCTACGAGTCCGTCTTTCAGGTAACGTTGCAGAAACTCAATGCGCCGTTTCCGGGAGTTAAACTCTGGGCATTTCCGGCGGACATGAGTAGTTATGGAGCTTCCGGAGCCCTGGTCAAAATGGACGGGTTCCCGTCCGGCGGCAACGCTACCCTTGTTTATTTCCATTGTGATGACTGCGCCGTTGAGGAAGGCCGCGTTGCGAGTTCCGGCGGGCGAGTTGAACGCTCCAAGATGTCAATCGGAGAATACGGCTGCATCTCTCTGGTCTACGATACTGAGGGGAATATGATAGGCTTGCATTCGATGCAGTAGGGCTATGTTGCAGCCTAACCCCTCGTTCCAGTCAGGCATGGCCTGCACCGGCCACTTCCATGTCGCTTCACTTTGAATGCTCGAGTTCGTTTAGCGCCCCTCCGCCGGCTGGGCCGCTTAACTTCCTCCGTTACGTGATGGACGAAGGATAGAAGGCAATCGGATGAACGTGCTCGTGATTGTGGCGCACCCGAACAAGGCCAGTTTCAACCACGCCATCGCTAAGACCTGTTCGGAGGCGTTAACCGCCAATGGTCATGAGGTCGTTTTTCATGACTTGTACGAGGAAGGATTCGACCCATTGCTTCCCTATGCCGAATTCGAGAAGGAAGCGGTGTTGCCGGAGGGGATCAAACGGCACTGTGAAGAAGTGTCACATGCCGACGGCATAGTTGTCGTTCATCCGAATTGGTGGGGCCAGCCCCCGGCGATACTGAAAGGGTGGGTTGACCGAGTAATCCGCCCTGGGATTGCATATGAATTCGAAGAAGGAGACCAGGGCGAGGGCGTCCCTCGGGGCCTTCTTCGGGCCAGGTGCGCACTCATATTCAACACATCGAATACAGGGACCGCACGAGAAGTGTCCGTGTTCGGCGACCCGTTAGAAGCAATTTGGAAGAACTGCATATTTGGACTCTGTGGTGTTCCAACGATTCACCGAAGAATGTTCAACATCGTTGTTACGAGTTCGGATGCCGAGCGCAAGGAGTGGCTGTCCGAAGTCAAGGCGACTACTGACAACCTATTCCCCAGGCTCACCTAACCAGGAGTTGCAACAGCCTGTTACGCTTGCATTTCGCCTTAGTTTGACGGCGCAAGAGGCAAGGACGAGGGAGAAGGCGGTGGCTTTATCCTTAGGCTCATCGGCCGGGTGGTTGCTCGCGGGTTATCCGCGTGTTAACCTTTCCACCACTTGACATGTCGTACGTGATAGCGTACTTAAACAATATCGGTTTCACGAATGAAAGGAATGACATGGCAACACTTACGGCCAGCGAGGCTCGCTCGAAGCTCTACCGCCTTATCGATGAGGCAGCCGCTTCTCATCAGCCCATTCTCATTACTGGCAAGCGTAGTAACGCGGTCCTTGTCTCTGAGGAGGATTGGAGGGCCATACAGGAGACGGTGTACCTACTATCCATTCCTGGCATGCGAGAGTCAATCAGAGAAGGTCTGGACGCACCCATCGAAGAATGTGCAAAGGACCTTGAGTGGTGAAATGGCAGCTTGTCTTCACAAAGCAAGCCCAGAAAGATGCGAAGAAACTCACTGCTGAGGGGTTACGATCTAAAGCCGAGCAGCTATTGGACATCATTCGAGATAATCCGTATCAGAATCCTCCACCCTATGAACGGCTGGTCGGCGATTTGGCTGGAGCTATCTCTCGTAGAATCAACATTCAACATCGTTTGGTCTATCAGGTGCTGGAAGAACGGAAGATGGTCAAAATCATCAGAATGTGGACCCACTATGATTAAGAGGACGACCAAGGAGGTCGAGCATGCCGCTCTCGCCGCTCTTGAGTCTCTTCGTCACATACTCGATGAGACCGGATACCGGATAGATGAAAAGCAGGGGTCAAGCAAAGAGCAGTTTCTGCACGATGCAACGATTGAGTTCCTGTCTAGGGACTTCCAACCGACCAACAACCGCGCAAGCTTTCTTCGGTGAGTCCGGGGCCGGGTGCATTGTTTGGTGGCCCCTTAATGCGATTCCCTGTATAAGAGCGTTCGGATTCTGTAGGGGTGAGTCCGTTGCGGCTTTTTTGGCCGTAACCCACCGAAAGCCACGTCTTGGCGATGCCCCGGCGTGGTTGGGGTTTCCCCGCTTTTAAGTGGGCTCAACCAACGTAAGGCTTCTCGGTCACTTTGTTGAGTGGACCTGTGGTTAGAGTTACATGAATGGAAAGGCAGCTCGATGAGCGATGCGATAAATAGTGAAGAACGATTACACTGTGCGCAAGGGCATCCGGAGGATCGGATTGGCGCGCTGATTGCCCAGGTTGCTTCTGAATTCGAAGTGGCCATGGGCAGCCAGGCGCGGGTCAAAGAGGTTTGCACCGAACTCTCCGGACTGCTGGTGAGGGGGCCGGTGTTTCCCGATCCCGCCCAGTTACAGCCCCTGGTATCCGTCGCCAGCAGGCGGACGGGAGCCATCGTCGAACCCCTGTTCGATCTGCTGGCCCAACTTTCCTGGAGGATCGACGATCCCTGGATTGTGTTGCAGGGCATGCTGAACGTTCGTGACGGTGCGCTGATGCGCAAAGCCCTGGAGGAAACCCTCAGGCTGGCTGAAAAAGGTAAACTTCTCGTCGATCTGGGAGTGCTTGAATTCTTCGCCGAAAGAGCAGCAAACGAAGGAAACCCTCTCGGCGAGGTGCAGCATCTCAGGATTCTGGCCGATATCATCCAGCTGGCTGCATTGCCGCTGTCGGACCTTCACCAGGACCCGCTTATCTGGCTCTATCTGTCACCAAATCAGACTCAGTTGCGCCAACTCGCTGCGCGCATCCTCGATGCTGGAGCAAAACCGGTGTCGACGGAGCTCGCCCGGGCGGTTCTGGGCGAGGACGCGGTTCAGGTTCTTGCTCCGTACCTTGCCTTTACACGGGCGACCCACCTGGATTTGCTCTGCCTCATCCCCGTTCCCGGCCAGCCGCCACCCTGTCTCAGAGGCGTAAAGGATGCGGAAGGGCTCTGCGGCAGCCAACTGCTTCGTGAAGTGATCTCCGAGCTCGGCTGGGGCCGCTTCAATTTCGGCCTGGATGCCGGCAGATGCGTCAATATCAGTATCGGAGGCTCTTTCCCTCTGGTCGTCTCCCCTGCGGAAGCATCGCTTTTCGACGATATCGACGAGGCCCAACGCACTGGGGAGCACTACCTGTTCACCGCCCACGGGGGGCTCCCGGTCGAAAGCAGGAAGGTCTCCGGCGAGGACGATATTGTCTCCCGTTTCCGGTCCTACAATCTCACCCACTCGGAAGTGCTTGTCGATATTCTGGATGTGGCTCCGCTTACACGGGAAAAGGTCGAGCGAATTCTGGAAAAAATGGATCGGATCGTTAACGACTTCACGACACTGTTTTCATCCTATGCTGAAGAGTGCGGGATTCTGCCGGCGCTGTACAGGGAGCTTCGGGCTCGGATCATCTCCGAGTTGGATGAGGAGCATTCCGGGATACAACTTTCCGCCGAACTTACCCGACTTGTCCAGATGTTCGAAGATCCTGCATCCCTCGGTGCGGTGCGAACTCTGCACGGCCTCAAGCGCTATTTGCATCAGCGTGGACTGCGCCTGGGCTTCCGCCTGGTGGAGTCGGGCCGGGCCACCAACCGCACGGTCACAATTGTGGTGGCTTCGCCCAAACGAATTGTTCATATGACCAGGGACTTCGAGTACGTCAATTTCGGCTCGGAACGAAACATCACGGCGGCAACGGAAATCCCCTATCCTGTGAAGGCCGTTGTTGACGGTCTCAGTCGTCAGGTGCTCCACGGCCAGCGGCGTCTTCCCGGTGTCAGAGTTTTCTGCTACGGCAACGAGGTCCACTATTATCTCACGTTCCTCAATCACCCTGCCTTTCTGCGCATCGACTACTCGCCCCCGCTGCGGGGAGGCATGATTGACCTCGAATATTATGGCGTCAGCAAGAATGAACTCGACCTGCATCCGAACATCTCGCTGGATGCGATTCAGCAGTTTTTCCAAAAACTTGAGTTCGACGTCCGGGTGGAGAACACTCGTGTTCATGCGCGGTATGACAAAGAGCGGGCCTTGAGTTTAGGGGACATTTGCGAGAAGGCGGAAGCGCTTTTCCGTCTGGCTCCCTACCTCATGGAAATTGACTGGGTGATCGGGTCCCTGGATCTCTCGGATGAAGCAAAGAAGACCGTAGCAGAAGCGTGGGCCAGGTTTTTCGTCTCCTGGGGTGTGCTTCCCATAGACCAGATGCTGACGCAAAACCGGCTGGGGATTTTGCTTGCCATTGAGTCTGGCACCGCCGGTGAACGGGATGTCATATGGTCGGGCGAACCTCCATATCGCGATCGATTCACAACGATTCGCCCTAAGGGCGTTTCCCATACGCTTCGGACCGTCCTTCACGAACTGGGACAGGAGGTAGACCCGCTTTTTGAGGAAGGCAGCTATCATGAATTGGGACAAATCTACCTGGAGCGTATGGTGCTGCTCCCTCTGCGCAACGCGGTAATGCGCGGGGAGATCTCTGAAAGTGCCGAGGGCTACGAGAAAAGTCCCCCGGAGCTTTTCCAAAGAATACATGAAACCCAATTCTTTGGCGAAATTCTGTCGGTGGAAGATGAGGCCGCCGGGGTCTCGCCCTCTCTCGCCGCGATCATGGCGCCACTGGAAGGAGACCACCCGTTTCCACTTGGTGTGCGCCTTTCTTCTTTCGTGCTGGCGCATCTGGTTGCACCTTTGGAACGAACTCTGCGTTTCCAGACCAGTGGCAGTCTCAACGGCTACGAAGTGCAGCGGGCCGCGATGGCACTGTCCGGCAAAGAGCTTGGCCTATATGTGCTCCGCGATGGGGCCGGCATCATTCGACTGGCGCTGTTTTCTCACGGCGAATCCCTATACCTGAGGCGCCAGAATCCCACCATGCGCTGGCAGTCAAACGGCAGCATCGATCCGGCTGAATTTGCCGAACTTCTCTGGCTGAACAATTATCTCACCGCCGGCATGGAATCGGTGAAAACGGACGTATGTGTCGGGGCGGAGGGCGTTCTTGCCTGCTTTCAAAGAATCAACCCCCAACAACGGCCCCGTCCCATCCCGGGGGACAATGTCATCGAGGGGCTCAAAGCCTCTCCCGGTCGGGCTGTTGCCAAGGTGCTGTTTGGCACCCGTGGTCGCCAGCCTGAGGATTTCCATGACGCCATTCTGGTGGCGCCGTCGATAACGCCCGAGGATAATAGCTTTCTCTACCATTCAACGGGAGTGGTCTCCATTGGCGGCGGGATACTCAGCCACGCAGGCTTGATCGCGGTTCAGTTTCACAAACCGGCACTGATCATTTCCGGCCGGTGGCAGGAACAGTCAGGTGGCCCCCCCTTTCTGCTTTACAGCACCGTCGAGTACCGGGAAGAGGAGAAGGTGATCAACGGCTACAAGGTTTCGGTCCGACGCGATGTCCATAAGCGAGAACGGCTGCTGCATGAAGGCGACCTGGTGGTCCTCGATGCCGACGATGGAACCTTGCGCATTCTTGGTCAGGAGCGAGAGGTTTCGAGCTTGAACGAGAGTATCCGAAACTTCGGAGAAGCCGGCCGGCGCATGGCACGCGTTACCGAAGAGAATGAGATCCTGGTCCTACGCGGCCGAAGACTTCGTGCACGCCACCAGATTGAAAAGCATCTCACCCAGTTGAAGGACCTTCTCCTGGCCCACCATGTTGTTCAGGAACTGTTTGTGGGCAAGGACCTTGCCGGTGATGGCGGGACCCAGAACGAAAAGGGCCGTTTCCTTTCGCTGCTCCTGGCTAATCGGCATGTTGGAGTTGCCTCTCGCGAATTCATCTTCGAGATCTCCGGCAATCTTCAGCATCGCTATGATGACCGGTCGGCAGAGAGCAGGCAGCGCCTCCCGTTGTCCAATAATTCATACGAGATTCTCTCTTTGCGTCTGCAAGTGTTGAGGCTTTGCCGCGCTCTCCAGGAGACCTCCACGTCTTTACAGGCCTGCAACTTCGAGCCCATCCCTTGCGATACTTCGGGTGCCGCTGTGATTACCGAACTCGCTCGCAACCGGCTACAGCATCTGCGGAGCGCCTTGGTTGAAAACGTGAACGAGACGGTCTCCACAGGAAAGACAGATCCCCGTCTGCGCCATCTGGTGAGACAGATCCAGCGCCTGGACACGGTGCTCGATACTCCCCCGGAGCTTCGAACATCGGTGGACAATCTTCGAAACGCCATTGTCCATAATGACAGGCTTGCTCGTCAGCGCCTACAGGATCGCTGGATCCTCGGACCCGCTGACGGAGGCTTTGAAATCTATACGGCAATCGGATGGAAAGCTGCGAACCTGGCCGAGATCGAACGCCTGGGCGGACGCCATCTGGTGCCCCCCTGGTTTGTGGTAACGAACCAGGCATTTCAGGAAGTATTGAATGCCCCCTTGGACAAGACGATGGGGAGTGCGGATGGATTTCCCCCGAATGTCGCCACGGTAAGCGATGCTGTGGACGCAATCCTGGCCCGGGAGGACTGGAATAACTCTCAAAAATCGCGGCAGATCAGGCAGCTTTGGGGAAGAATCGCTATTCCGCAGGCAATTGCCGACGAGGTTTCCGCTGCATATGACCGACTATCCAAAGATATTCCGGCAGGCTCCAGTCCGGACGGCAACGATGCAGAGCCTTTTGTGGCCATCCGCTCCTCGGGGCGGGAGGAAGACACGGAGAATTTCACCCGCGCTGGAGAATTCGAAACCTTCCTTTACATTCGCGGCCATAAGCAACTGCTTGAATACTTGAAGCGCGCCTGGAGCGGTCTTTGGACGGAACGGGCCATCCACAATCGCGCGGTCCTGGGAACTGAATTGGACCGGGTCGTAGGCGGCATAATCATTCAGCGCAACGCCTGGTCGCGCATTTCCGGAGTGCTTCAAACAGTGAACATCGCCGAAGATAAACTGCGGGAAATGGTGATCAATGTTGGCCTTGGCCTGGGAGAAGGCATTGTTTCGGGGACCGTGGCCGCCGATCAGATCGTGGTCGCCAAGACGGATAATCTGCAAAACGCCCCGCTTCGATTTCGCTATATCACCGCTGACAAGCGTGAACAGGTAGTTTTCAATGCGCGCGCCGGCTCTGGCGTGATCCGCTCGTCAACGCTTTACCACCAGCGGCTCCGTCCTGCCATTGAATACATCGAACTGGCTGAGTTGGTGGCAATCGCAGACCGGCTCGAAGCAGCCTACGGGCATCCTCTCGACATTGAGTTCGGCATTGAGGGCGCCAAGCTCTGGATCCTTCAGGCCAGACCCGTTGGGACCTTCCCGGCGTTGCTCCGGGAAACGACCCAGCAGTATCCGTTTAGCGGAAAGAGTTGATGTATGCCCAAAGTTGCCAGACATCAGGAGGCCCTCATACCCTGATCTTCCCGCATCAATGTATAAGGACTGGTAGCGTCGCCTTCCACGGCGGCGCCTGAGGACCGCACATCCGGATCTGCCTGCATCAAGGTATGAGGAAGCAATGAGTCTACAGATGGATACGGGTTGACGAACTGGAGCATCCACTGCATTATTGAAGTATAATAATGGAGCCTCTTGCAATAGTCCTTTTCACCCTTCGATACCTCAGGGCGAACGGACTCTTACATGCGTAGCGTGCTGAATTTCCGTTCGTGGTGAGGTATCGAACCACGAACGGAAATAGTTCTGCAAGAGGCTCAATTGTAGATCCATAAAACTGTTAGGAGATACTTTCATGATCCGAGCTAAGGACGCGCTCAACTACCACGAAGGCGATCGCCCTGGAAAAATTGAACTGAGAGCCACCAAACCTTGCCTGACCCCGCTGGAGATGCGCCTTGCCTATCTACCCGGGGCGGTATTTGCCTCGGCGGCTATTGCCGAGGACCCGTCGAAGATCTTTCGTTACACCACCCGCGGAAATCTTGTGGGAGTAATCACCAACGGCACGGCAGTGCCTGATCTGGGCAACGTGGGTCCGGAAGCTGCGAAGCCGATCCAGGAGGGCATGGTGGTCCTGTTCAAGCGGCTAGCCGATATCGACGTATTTGATCTCGAGTTGAACACTACGGACCCTGAACGCTTCATTGACACAGTGCTTACCCTCGAGCCCACCTTTGGCGGCATTAACCTCAAGGACATTCATTTCCCTGAGGGCCTCTACATCTATGACCGACTCAATGAGGCCATGAAGATCCCCGTGTTCCACCAGAATATGTACAGTTCTGCGGTGGTTGCTGCGGCAGCCCTCATCAATGGTCTTGACCTTGTGGACAAAAATATCGAAGAAGTACAGGTCGTGATCTGCGGCATCGGCAACATGGGGACCGGCTGCGCCAGGCTCTTCCTGCAACTGGGGGTACAGCCTGAAAACCTTCTCTGTTACGATATCAACGGCCTCCTGCACCCGGATCGGAAGGATTTGCTCGAGTACCAACGGGTTTTCGCCCGACACCATCCTGCGCGAACCATGGCGGAAGGCATGCGGGGAGCAGATATCTTCGTTGGGGCATCGGCCGGTGGTGTGGTTACCCAGGAAATGGTGCGGTCCATGAATCCATACCCCATTATTTTCGCTCTCGCCATTCCCGAGCCTGAAATCAGCTATGAGGCCGCGCGGGCCAGCCGCCGCGACGCGATTGTGGCGACCGGCCTTGGACAATATCCCAATGCGATCCTCGACACCTTGAGCTTTCCTTACATTTTCAGAGGAGCCCTGGACGTCCAGGCGACTCAGATCACGGAGGGAATGCTGGTTGCTGCCGCACGCGCCCTGGCCGAACTGGCGCGCGAAGAAATTGTCGAGGAAGTGGAGCGGGCTTATAGCTATGAACACTTCAGTTTTGGCCCCGAATACCTTTTGCCGAAGCCTATTGATCCACGCATCCTTCCGCGCGAGTCCACCGCCGTGGCCCTGCAGGCCATCGCGGAAGGAGTGGCGCGAATTTCCGTCGAAACCGAACCGTATCAAGAAAGCCTGATCGTCCGCCTGGGAACCGAACGCGAAACCTTGCGGGGGCTGGTCATGAAGGCTCGCCAGAAGAACCTCAAAGTCGTTTTTTCCAGCGGGACCAGCGAGCAGATTGTGAGGGCCTGCTCCATCCTTATAAACGAAGGCATCGCCATTCCCACCTTGCTCGGGAACGAAGAAGAAATCCGAGAGCTCATCGCCCGGCTCGATCTCGATCTCGGTGGGGTGCAAATCGTTGACCCGGACCGCAGTCCGCTCTTCGAAACGTATGTGGAGGAATACTACCGGATGCGTCGCCGCCGGGGAGTAATCCTTGATGAGGCGAGAGAGCGCATTCGGCATCGGGACTACTTTGCCGCCCTCATGCTCCATACAGGGGCTGTAGACATGATGATCGGCGGAGTTTCGATCCATTATGCGGACTCTCTTCGAACTATCCTGGAAGTCATCGGAACGGCCCCGGGAGTACGCAAAATCTCCAGCCATCACATGGTCTTACTCCACAAGAACGTCTATTTTCTGGCTGATTGTGGTGTGAATATCGACCCGGATGCGGAAGACCTGGCGGAAATTGCCCTTCTTGCCGCCAACCGGGCCCGATCTCTCGGCATCGAGCCGCGGGTGGCGATGCTCTCCTTCTCAAGCTACGGCGGTGTGGATCACCCCTTTACGCGAAAGGTCCGCCGCGCCTCGGAAATTGCCAAGGAACTTGCACCGGACCTGGTCATCGATGGCGAAGTGCAATTGAGCACCGCCCTGAATAGTATCCGCAGGCAAAAATATTTTCCCTTTTCAGAGCTGAAAAACGACGCCAACGTTCTCATATTCCCGGATCTCCAGTCCGGCAACATCGCCCTCGATCTCTTGCAGTGTATGGTGGAAGAAGCCGTCCTGATCGGCCCTCTGCTCACGGGCACGCGGCTTCCTGTCCATCCCCGGCCATACGGTTTTTCCGTAGAAGAGGTGGTAAACCTCACCACCGTCGGCGTTGTTGAGACAACAGCCTCTACCAGCCGCATTTACTGATAGGAGGAGATGAGGTTACTGTCGGTCATAATCTAGATGTGAATGATTCCTTCGAACTGAGAGCCTTGGCTTGAGAACTCAGCGTTTGATCCTTCTATCCGATAAAGCAATCAGCGCACCTTTTCAATCTTTTTCTCGTCACCATGGCAATCACGTATGTCTCGTTTGTTCCTTCAGGGCATGGACTCCTCTTTGCAGAAGGTCTGAAAAGGCAGGACCCTGACGCCTTCCTTCTCGTAGTCCCTGGTTCCTGTATGCACCTGATAAAGTCGCGGTATGTCGACCCTCTCCCTGAAATAGAACAAGGCTGGATTGACGGCTTTTTCGCCTGTCTTGCATTCGACAGCAAAAAGGGGGCGGCCTTCCTTGAGCAGTAGAAAATCGATTTCCCTTTTGTCCGTATCCCGAAGGAATCGCAATTCCATCCGATAGCCCTCTGTGTCTTCAACAAAATGGCAGTATTTGAGCAATTGACAAGCCACCAGGTTTTCAAATCTTGCCCCGCCCTCAGGTGCTGCCGACCAATCCCATAAATAAAGCTTCTGCTCTTTCTTCACGGCCCTCACTCTGGGCGCTCCATACGGTGGAATGCGAAAGCATACGTACAGCCTTTCAAAGACCCTAATCCACCGATCCACAGTCTCGTGGGCTACTTCCAGAACCTCTTTCAGATTCTTTACGGAAAGGGGAGAGCCAACCCTGCGTGGAAGCTCATCGGCAAGAAGTTCAAGCAGGCTGAGTTCCTTCACCCGTTCAAGATCTCTAATATCATCATAGATGACCCGATGGGTTCGCTCCCGCTGCCACCTCCTCCAGAAACGTTCTTCTCCCCGCAGGCAAGGTTCAGGAAATCCCCCGAACTTGAGTAGATGGGCCAGTTCATCTGGGGAGATTGTCCCTCCCATTTCGGCCAGCGAAAATGGATGAAGCCGATAGCCGTGATACCGGCCATGCAGGGAATCACCCCCTTTACTGTAGTGGTCGAGCCTGGCAGACCCGGTAACGATAAAGGCGGTCTCCGACTTCTTTGTGTCATAGAAGCCTTTGATGAGATTTCTCCATTTCGCATACTTATGGATCTCATCCAGGATGATAACGGGCTGGTTGGGAGGCAGCTCTCCTCTCATCAGCGACTGTCTGGCGTGAACATCATCCCAGTTCAGGTAGGCAGAATGCTTCTCACTTGGCGCCGACAGGAAGGATAACGCAAACGTCGTCTTTCCGACCTGTCTCGGCCCTCCGACGAATATCATCCGCGTCTTCAGGTCCTCTTCGGCGGACCTTTTCAAATAGCGATCATATATCGTTGCCATAGCGAAATCGATATAACATGATTTTACTCATCCGTAAAATAGAGAAAGGTGATAGGTCAAGCTCCCTAAGCCTTGAGCCCGAGTCCCCCTTTGAAAAGGGGGATCTAGGGGGATTTGGATAACGGCAACACTGAAAATCCCCCCTGCCCACCTTTCAAAAAGGGGGGAAACGCTATTTATGGATAAACCCTAAATAGTGGAGATCAAGCTCACCACCGTCGGCGTCGTTGAGACAACAGCATCTGCCGGCCGGATTCACTGACAGGAATGAGTTCATGAGGTCTGGCAAGATTTCACACTCCCTGCAGAAGGTCCTCAGCGAGTCTCTGCAGGGAGTGTGAATATCAGTCGAAAGAATCTGAATTAGCGAATTTGCGCACATCAGAGAAAGCCAAACGAGCGAGTTCACACAAAGCACGTTCGGCCGATATATCAGCTTTGGATAAGAGTTTGCCCTTGCCCTCCTCGATGGCTTCTGCGATGTGGGTTTTCGTGCGCAACTCGCGCCCATAGTCTTCTCTGATGTATCCGGCCCGAATTGCTGCCTTTCCTGCATGAAAATCCCTCAGAGCATGTCTAAAAACCCAAATCGAGGGCCTCTCTCTTCATTCCCGCATCTGCCCCGGATCGTCATTCCCGCAAGTTTTTAGCGGGAATCCAGGTTCTTGCAAATACCCTGGACCCCCGCCAGAAGCATGCGAGGGTGACGGTTGGAGGGACTTTTTAGACACGCTCTCAGATATTCGCTTACAAAAAGGGCCTGCTTGCCGGTCAGCTTAGGCTTATGATTTGGTTTCCGACTCGCCATCTCGCCAATTCCCAAATACTGATTCTCAGTGATCCGCTCGGTTCGATCTCTCGGCGTTAAAGACGCTCCATGCGACTCATAGACGCCAATGCCTCCTGAGCCTGTTTTAGGAATACATCTGCCTCGCACTTTTCAAAGGCCCCAATTGCATTGATGAGGCACTCACGGGCTTCCTCCTTCCTGCCCTTAGCCTCGCGCAGACGTCCCAACTCAAGGTAAGCCTGTCCCAGAGTACTTTTAGCCCCAATCTCTCCTGCTGTCTTGATGGCTATATCCAGCTTTTGCTCCGCCTTCTTACGGGCAAAAGGATAAGTCCGTATCAGAAAGCCGATGTTCTTAACGAGATAGGAGAACCCTTTTTTCTCTCCCCCGCCCCGGGAGATCTTTGAGTACACCGTCCCCATCAAATGATTTCCAGCGGCATAACGAACAAGACTTTTGCGTTCCCAAAATATCCGCATTGCATTTTCATAAAGATCTATTCCATGCTTCAGATCACCCTTAGTGATCAAAACTATTCCCTTGACTGCCTGAGAGGCTGTCCCAAGATGTTCGTAACCTGACTTTTCGCTGTGCTCGATGACCTCATCAAGAGTGCTTTGGGCCTCCTCAATCTGGCCGGCGGAGAGACAGCACAAACCGAGCACAAATTTCGCCGCATATGATGTCGCCGGACTGGGTGAAACCTGAATGCTTTTTCTGCAAAATTCAATTGCTGCTGGGAAGTCACCCGCTGTTGAACGGCTGTGCGCCATTGAAATGTAATGGTAGGCGATGGAATTAAGATCAGAGTGTTTTCTGCCGTGGTCTGAGAGAAACTGGGCTATTTCAGCAGTCTTTTTAACATCGCCTTTGAAATAATAAGCATAACCGGAATTGATTAAAGCGATTGAAATCAGATAATGGTCCGATCCAAAACGCGTCGCTGCCTCTCTTGCCCTTTCCCCGTAGCCAGTCGCTTCCTCGAGAAGTCCCAGATCGGCTCCGATCGTCGCGAGCCATGCGCAACTGTAACCTATCCCTTTGATATCGCCGATTTCCTCGCCTATCTGCAGGGCCTTCCGCAGATATTGATAACCCTCCTGTAGTCTTTCCCTCCGCTGCAGCGCGAAGCCAAGCCAGCTATAGAACATCCCAAGCTTTTCCTTGTCGGCATCAGACTCCGCCAGGGCTTCATGCGCCTTAAACAGATTGATGAGACCCATATAATCAGCACGAAAATGGTACGCATAGCCCCACTTTACGATAAGGTCGATCAGGAGCTTCTCCTCCTCCCTCGTTCTGTCGGGCTTACCCGATAACAGGCCGTATGCTGCTTTGAAGTAGGAGTCGCACTCATCGAGGGCGTATCTTTGGAGACTCTTTTCGCCGGCTTTCGTAAGGTATTCCAATGCCTTAAGGAGAGATAGCCCCTGCTGGTAGTGATAGGCAAGGGTTTCGTAAAACTCGGGCAGTCTGTCGTGGAATAACTGTTCCATCGCAAGGCCGATGCGTTCGTGCAAAGCCTGACGCTCTTTTTTGAGAAGACCGTTATAGACCACTTCCTGGGTCAG
>Ga0209048_10001371_pt1 | contig 25237 bp, 17 predicted proteins | sample FrelakmetCRP12CR_FD_187146 | JGI IMG/M metagenome (GOLD analysis project Ga0209048, IMG submission 187146) | Freshwater lake sediment microbial communities from the University of Notre Dame, USA, for methane emissions studies - CRP12 CR (SPAdes)... | ecosystem: Environmental > Aquatic >... | reverse complement strand
GCGCGATCATGGTGAAGGACTTGTGCCCGCCGGGAACGCGCATCTGTTGATAGAAGTCGATGGCCAGGTGGAGACCGTGCGGAGCGAGGCGGCGGCGCTGGGGAAATTGATCGCGGGCAGAAAACCAAATTCGTTGGTGACCGCAACCGCCGAGGCGGAATGCGAGAAGCTGTGGGCGCTTCGCCGCGATTTCAGTAACTCGCTGAGAGCGACTGGTCTGACGAAACTGAACGAGGATATCGTCGTGCCGCGGTCGAGGTTGGTTGACCTCATTGAGTTCGCGGAAACACTCCAGAAGCGGCATGGCTTTCCAGTCGCCTGTTTTGGTCATGCGGGGGACGGGAATATCCACGTGAATCTCATGGCGGTGGATTACGATAGTCCTGCAGTGCAGAGAAGAGTGGAGGGCGCGCTCGACGAACTCTTTCAGCAGGTGCTCGCGTGGGGCGGGGTGATTACGGGGGAGCATGGCATCGGACTCGCGAAGAAGCGCTGGTGGCCGGAGGCGACCACCGAGGTTGCACGCGAGACGCATCGCGCGATCAAAGATGCACTCGATCCGGCGGGAATTCTGAATCCCGGAAAGTTTCTCGAATAAATGTAGGGGCGGGCAATCGTTATCGAAGCTTCACAACCGCATTCACCGCACGATGGTCGCTCGATTGTGATGAAGTCGGAGAGACCCACGCCCGGGTCAGGGTGGCGCCGCGATAAAAAATCTGATCAAAAGAGGCGGCAGGATAGAGGGCATCGCCGGGCATGGTGACGCGGGAGGAAGCGGGTACGCCTTGCCAGGCCCATTTGAAACCGTCTGCCAATAAATGGGGAATTGTTTTTTCTTGGGCGAATCGTGGCTCATCGGACGTGGTATTGAAATCGCCACCAACGATCCACGTGACGCTTTCGTTGTTACCGAAGCGCCCGTTCATCGTTTTCATGTGAGAAAGCAGCTGGTGCATCGACTCTTCCCGAATCCGCATGTCTTCGTGAAGCTCGCCACGGTTGCTTTTCAAATGCAACGCATAGACCAACAGGACTTGCTTCGGTGACACTTGATACGCGGCAAACGCGAAGCCGCGTGGGGGCAGGATGCCAGCGCCTCGTTTCCATGATTCGGCCCACGCTGCCGTGGGTCGCAACCGGCTGGCGATCGCGATCTGCTGCGATTCGTTTTGGCCCTCGCGCGCCGGAAAATTCGAACAGACATCGACTTTGAATCCGTTCAATGGCTTGATCGCCAGCGCTGCGTGTTCGGAATCACGAACCTCCTCCAGAGCCAGAACATCGGGGGTGAGCTGCGAAATGTCACGCTGCACCGCATGAATCTGCCGATTCTCTTCGGTGCGCGAAGCGTTTGGGCGCCGGCCGGGGAACCATTGGATGTTCCAGAAGGTCGCGGTAATCGCGGTGGAAGGAACAGCGGACGGAGTTGGAGGTGGGAACGGCGATGGAGTCGTCTGACCGAGGAGCGGGCCGGTGAGGATTGCGACCAAAAAGAGTGGCGCGAGAAGTCTGGGGGACATGGCGGCAGAATAGCCTGAGGCACAGGCGAAGCGAAGGAAGAAACATTGCCGATAACCAAGGAGGGGCGGTTTCTAGACCGCCCTTTGGCAGCTGCGCCGCCCTGCGCGATCAGGTTGCATTCATGGCCAGGAACTTGATGCCCAATTCGCCTCAGGACCAATCCGCCGTGGCGGACGTCGCAACGAAGGGAAGGTGCAGAGTTATCCGCGTCGCACGATCCTGTTCAATTGCTCGATCGCGGCTTGCTCGGCCTTTTCATCGTTGTCGTAGCCCCAGGCAACGATCTCGAGCATCTGAGTTCCCACATCGCGCTTCCCTTTTCGGACAGCATCGAGACGACCCATCGCCGTCCAGTTTTCGTGGTCGACCATTCCTGGCTGCGGGGGCGTCCCATCCCAGTAGCAGTAGAACACATGAAGCGACCGGCCCTTGTCGTCGAAGACATAGGAGCGAATCGGCAAGGTAACGCCGTTGACGGTGAGAAGTCTATTTTGGACGGCTCCACGTGGCGTCATGCCGCTGGCCGGGAGGCAAATATCCGGCCGGTGATTCTTGATGAAAAGACCGGCGGTGCGGCCAGGGAGCCAGCGAAAAAAATACATGTTCCAGTTGTGACCATCGTCGCCCGTCCATGCGCCGCCCCCGCCCTCATTGTAGCGCAGGAGTTCCTGGGCACTATCCGCGACGGGCACGGTTCTCCAGTTCGCAGCGTCGGACGGCCACGCGACCGTCCATGGCTGGATTCGAGCTGTCTCTGACTCGTGGATGCGATACCAGATTTGCGTGCCCGCTTCGGCGGTGAGAGTCAGCGCGAGAAGACTTCCGAGGACCAGCCTTGGGACTTGGAAAGTCTGCCGTGATTCCGCCCCGTTCAACGAGGTCTGATCCTTACCGCGCAAAAGCAGACTCAATCCCCAAAGACCAAGCAGACAAATCACCAGAATCGTGTGTCCCGCCGGGTCGTGCCAGTTCCTGATCGTTTCGGAACCATGCTCGGCCCCGAGCCAGACGAGCAGGAACGTGCGCACGAGATTGCAGAAAAAAGCCATGATCGCGCCGGCGATGACGAGAACGAGGCGCCGCACGACGGAGAGTTCATAGAATTCGCCCAGAAACAACGAGACCATGAAAGTGGCCTGCAATGATCGAATACCCGTGCACGCCTCATCGATTCCAACGAAACCCGAACCGACTTCGATGACATTTCCCATCTGGACCGCGGGAATTCCGATCGCATTGAGGATCTCCACGTTGATGAGCGCATCCACGCGCATGAGGCCCTGGATTACGAATTGTTCGAGGTTCGTGGGCCACGGGACGGCGACGAAAAAGAACAGAATGGGAAAGGCGAAGTGTCCAATCCATCGCGTTCCGCCGGACAAATAGACTCCGGCTAGCGTGATGAGCGCGGCGGAGACCGCCATGGCCCAACTGAGCAATCGCCAATCCGGGTTCGCTTCCTGAACGAGGCGGACCGGAATCAAAAACGTCGCGATCAGAACGATCAGCAATCCGGGGAGAATTCTGACGCCCGGAGAGACGGGCGAGGGCGCGTTCTGGTAGCGCCGCCAATAAATGTAGGCTGCGAGAAACGGGACCGTCCAGCCGTAGCTGTACTGCGGATTGATCGACCACTCGAGGCGGAGTTGGGAAATGAGTGCGATCCAGACGAGTCCAAAAACGGCGACCGGGAGCCACGAAATGGCCCGCGAAGTTGCCATCCCTGCGGGCAGAGGAGGGGACGTGGTAGCGGTCATGCGAAGGGTGTGTCCAGAATTAGCAGCCTGTGAGCCGGGAACGTCCCCGCCCACCTTGCAACATCCCATCAAAAAAATCGAGCCCGCGCTGGCGTGCCCCCCAAAATGTGCCATATTACTGGCACAAGCGCCTCGCACGGGCTGGTCCGCCTTAGTGGATTTCATCCCCGCGCCTTTAACAACGCGCTGCACTCTTCCGATGAAACCCGGAACTATTACCCATACAATCGCCGTCCTACTTTCCTCTGTTTCCGCACTCTTTACTCAGAATGCGCCGGCTGCCCTGCCCGGTTCGCAATTAAGACTGAGCAAGAAATCGAGCCAGCCGCGGGATGATACTCTCCTGAAATTCGATCCGATCTCCGTCGGACCCGTGGGGAATACGAGTCCTCCTTCGACCCGGCCGGGAGAACACTTCCCCTGGAAAAAAGAGATTGTGACGACCGTTTTCTGGATCGGTGAGAAGCCGAGCGGCGGCAATCCGGTCCCGAATCGATCGAGCTCGTGGGACGCGAACTGGACCAGGAGCTACGGTGGTTACGATGATCCCGAACGCGCCCACCGCCGCGATCTGATTCCGGCGAATTTCACGCCCCGGCAAAACCCGTTTTATTGTGCGCTACCCTACAACGACAAAATGACCAATGGCCATCGCCCCGAAGCCCCGCGGGTGGTTCCCTGGTTCAAGGAAGCGTACCAGGGTCCCGCGGTCTCGACCTGCAAGGGCCGATGGATTGCGATTCACAAGGGCAATAGGACCGCCTACGCTCAATGGGAGGATGCTGGGCCGTTCCGGACCGATCACTGGCAGTATGTCTTTGGCAATGAACGGCCGAAACCCAATCTCAACAAAGGCGCCGGTCTGGACGTTTCCCCCGCGGTGCGGGATTATCTTGGATTGCAGGAAACCGACGTGACCGATTGGAAATTTGTCGAGTTCAGCGAGGTCCCGCGCGGTCCCTGGTCAAGGCTTGGAGATAACAACACTTTCGTAATCAGCCAGCGCAAGAGTGAAAAGTCGCTCGCCGAAGGGCCGAAAAAGGGCGGAATGACCATTCTGCCTTAAGCAGGATTTCTGTCGCCGCTCCGAAAGCATTCGGAGCCGAATCTTGAGTCAGAAGACACGCGCGTGCGCGCGGCGCCCCATCGAAACGTCATCAGGCAAGTCCACGACGCTCAGAGAGCGTCGCTACAGGAGCGTCGCTACAGGTGCGTCGCTACAGGCCTTCAGCTTGATGCACCCGAGGACGCGCGGAAGCTCGTCCCCCCGAAGATTCGGCAACGTCAAAACAACTTCGGATGGTCGTCGTCTTCTTCCGGGCCGATCGCGGCGCGGATTTTCTTCAACAGGTCGTTAAAGTCATACGGTTTTTGAATCGTATCGAGCACGCCTGCGATGAGCAGTTCGGAGCGGATCGACGGCTCGAGATAACCACTGGCAACAATCGCCCGCACGCCCGGTCTGCTTTCTTTCATCTTGAGAAAAGCCTCGCGACCTCCAAGCCGGGGCAAGCCGAGGTCGCAGATCACGAGTCCAATATCATCCCGATGAGCTTCGAAGAGAGCGACCGCTTCCATTCCATCCCTGGCGGCGATGACGCGATATCCTTCGCCTTCCAGGATCGTCACACCCAGATCACGCAGCATTTCCTCGTCTTCCACCAGCAGGATCGTTTGCGGAGCATTTTTTTTCCGCGTGATTTTTCCCGTGGAGCCCGCGCTATGCGGTTCGGTGGCATGCTCAACCGGCAGGTAGACCACAAAAGTGGTGCCGGCGTTCGGCTCGCTCTCTACCTGCACAAACCCCCGGTGATTATTGACCACGCCGTAAACCACCGACAACCCAAGACCGGTTCCTTTGCCGCGCTCTTTCGTCGTGAAAAATGGCTCGAAGATATGCGATTTTATCTCCCGGGTCATGCCGCTCCCGGTGTCGCGCACCCGGATGCAGGCATAGTCCTGCGCGCCCGCGCCGGCGAAAGATTCGATCAGGGCTGCGCCGGACGTGATCGAAGTCTCGAGCGTAAGCGTTCCGCCGTCACTCATCGCGTCGCGCGCATTCACGCAGAGATTCAACAGGACCTGGTGAATCTGGCTGGGATCCGCCGTAATCAAGGGAAGGTCCGGCTGCAAGTGCAGCTCGAAATTGATCATTTTGGGAAAGGTCGCTTCCAGCATCTTTTCGAGTTCTCGGACGAGTTCATTCAGATCGAGGGCGGAAAGGCATGCCTCCGTCTGACGCGCCGAGGTCAGCAGTTGTTGCACCAGCGTCGCGCCGCGCTCGACCGCGTCCTTGATTATCTTGATGACGCCCGGGACCTCACTGGGCTTCGAGTCCAGGGTCTCCAGCCGATTCGTATATCCTAAAATGATCGCGAGGATGTTATTGAAGTCGTGGGCGATTCCGCCGGCAAGGGTTCCCAGGCCTTCCATTTTTTGCGCCTGGATGAGCTGCTGTTCGAGCCGTTTCCGTTTCGTGTCGTTGAAGAGGTAAACCTGCAGTTCGCTGAGCTCGCCATCCGCGAAAGATCCAACGAGCCGAGCCACCACGTAGACAGGGTCGCCGTCCCGTTGGCTCATTTCGAGCTCATGCCGTTCGACGATTCCCCGCTGGCGCACCATTTCGAGCAATTCGACGCCGTCTCGCCGGCTGCGGAGAAGTTCAAGGAAATTTCCGGAAATTGCTTCCTCGATTGACACGAACCCAAAAATATTCGCGAACGTCTGATTGCAGATAACGATTCTCCCGTCAGGCCGGATGCTGAGAGCACCCGTAAAGTCCTCGGTGACGAAGGCTCGATGGTTTGCTTCGCTCTGGTCTAACGCCGCTTCTTCTGTCTGGTCCATCAGATGGTTTGTGAGAGGCACGGGGGGCGCAGATCAGGCAAAGCTACTGTTGTGCCTGCCATCAAGGCGGAGCCGAAACAGGGGCAGTGGTCGGGCTCGATGCCGGCGCGTTATGAGGACGAAACTCATCGAGACCTCTGGCGTAGAAGACGTAGTAGAACACCAGTAACGCGCCTAGAACAATCGCGAGAAGAAAAATGAAACTCGCCGCGCGCAATCCGCGGTAGGGCGCGCCCCCCTGTTGCCGGGCCGCTCGCTGCCGCATGAGTTCGAGATCCAGCATGCGCAAGGCAACGTCCGGATCGATCGGTTCGGGTTTGTTGTTGCCGTCGGAATTCATCGAAGGGAATCTTAACCATTCAACCGAAAGACCAAAAGGATTTTGCGGGCACCGAATTTGATCGACGGAAACTAGCGGCGTTCACGCTGCCCATGGCGGTATTTCTTGTTCTCTTGGGCCTGGACAGCGTCCTCCGAAAAGGGGGTGACGGCTTCTGGCTCAATTCTCCGGAATATTGGATTTACCCGGTGCAAACGACATTCTGCGGCGCGCTGATTGTCTGGTTCTGGCGCGAGTATCAATTTCACGCAGCGAGGAGAATCCTCTTCACCGTGGCGGTTGCGTTTCTTGTTTTCGCGCTTTGGATTGCGCCCCAGGTATTCCTGGGTTTCGCACCGCGGTTCATTGGTTTCGATCCCGGGATATTTGCCGGCCAGCCCGCCGCCTATTGGGTCACCGTGGTCGTCCGCTTTCTTCGCCTCGTCGTCGTCGTTCCGTTGGTCGAGGAGGTTTTTTGGCGTGGATTCCTCCTTCGCTATCTCGTTCGCGAGAAATTCCAAACCATTCCAGTTGGAACGTTTTCCTGGCTCTCTTTCGCCGTGGTGACCATCGGGTTCGGGTTGGCCCATTCGCCGGCTGACCGGATTGCCGCCATTATGGCGGGCGCGCTCTATAACGGCGTTGCCTATCGGACGAAGAGCCTGGCGTCCTGCGTTTTGGCCCATGCCGTGACCAACCTTCTTCTCGGCCTTTGGATCATGAAAACTCGCCAATGGGGTTTCTGGTAAGCTCCCGGCCAATGGCACCGCTTCTGCTCCACAATGTGGCCAATGCACGCCACATTTATTCAAAAAGTCATCATTTGCATGGTGGCTGGTTTCCTGGCGGCCTGCCTCATCCAATGGGGCAAAGTATTTGTCGAAGGCGCTGACGACGCCCTGAACAAGGGCTACAAGCACACCTCGCCATCGGTCAGTCTGACCACCAAACCGTAGCCCATTCGAAAGGGATTGCCGACCCCTGCGCCGCGCTTAGTTTGCGGAGCACGGCATGAAGATCGGTTTCGCTCAAATTAATCCTACGGTCGGGGATTTGTGCGGCAATTTTGAGAAGATTGCCGGAGCGTACGAGCGACTCGTGGCCGCGGGCGCAGAACTGGTCATTACGCCCGAGTTGGCCATCACCGGGTATCCGCCGCAGGACCTGCTCTTCAAGTCACAATTTGTTCCGCAAAATCTCGAGGTGCTGGAAAAACTCCAGGCGCGGGTGCGCGGCGCCGCTTTGCTCGTCGGTTTCGTCGACCGAAACCAGGGACGCGGAAAGCCGTTTCACAACGCCGCCGCTCTGCTCCAACCGGAGGCACCAATCGCGAAAACGCATAAAGCGCTTTTGCCAACTTACGACGTCTTCGACGAGGATCGCTATTTCGAACCGGCCTCCCGCATAGCTCCGTTGATCCTGGGAACCAGGAAGATCGGCGTCACCATCTGCGAAGACATCTGGACCGAGAAGTATTTGCCTCGTCCGCTTTACCAGATCGATCCTGTTAGCTCTTTGGTCGAACAGGGGGCGGAACTAATCCTCAATCTCAGCGCATCGCCGTTCAGTTTGAACAAGCCGGCTATTCGACGAGAGATGATGGCTACGCTTGCGCGCACTTGTCATCGGCCGATTTGCTACTGCAATACCGTTGGAGGGAACGATCAACTTGTTTTCGATGGCAACTCCATCGCGGTGAATTCCGCAGGCCAGGTGATCGCCCAGTTGCCGGCCTTTCAGCCCGCCGAGGAAGTGATCGAGACCGAGGCGTTGCAACCGGTGCCGCTAGCGAAATCCGATGATATGGCCGACTTGTTCGAAGCCCTTTCGTTAGGTGTGCGCGATTACCTGCGGAAATGTAATTTTAAGTCCGCTGTGCTTGGATTGAGCGGAGGTATCGACTCCGCGGTCGTTGCGGCTGTCGCCGTGAATGCTCTCGGAGCGGAAAACGTTCTTGGGGCGTCGATGCCAAGCCCGTATTCATCCCGCGGGAGCATCGATGATGCTCTCGCGCTGGCCCGAAACCTCGGCATCCGCTGCCTGCAAATTCCCATTACCGGCGCGCTCACGGCGTTTAAAGCCCAGTTTGCGGAAGTTTTCGCAGGCCTGCCGGAGGACACTACCGAGGAGAATATGCAGTCGCGCTTGCGCGGAATGATCCTGATGGCGCTATCGAACAAATTTGGCCACCTGCTCCTGACCACTGGAAACAAGAGCGAGCTGGCCGTTGGCTACTGCACGATTTACGGCGACATGGCCGGTGGCCTGGCGGTAATCAGCGATGTGCCGAAAACAATGGTCTACGCTCTCGCCCGGTGGATCAATTCCGACAAATCGCGAGCAGGCCGCTCCGGCGAGATCATCCCCCTTTCGACGATTGAAAAGCCGCCGAGCGCCGAACTAAAGCCAGGCCAGACGGACCAGGACATCCTGCCGCCCTATGACGTGCTTGACGAGATCTTGCGCCTCTACGTGGAGGAAAACATGAGCGGACGGGACATCGTGGCCCACGGCTTTGACGAGAAGACGGTTCGCTGGGTGCAGCGGCGAGTAGACATAAACGAATATAAGCGCGAGCAAGCCGCGCCGGGTCTCAAGGTCACCAGCCGTGCCTTCGGCGTCGGGCGCCGGATGCCGCTCGCCCAAGCATACGTCGACTAGATAAAGAGTTTTCGCTTACATTGATTTGAGCTGTCTACTATTGTTCACAATTATTCTGAAGGATCAGCCCCTTACGTTTCTGAGCCAGCGATGAATTGGAGGATTAGGAAAATGTTGACGAGAATGTTGAGTTACTTTGTGTGTCCGCTCCTTTTGTCTTTGAGCAACACCTTTGGAAATCCTGCGCCGCGGTTTCCAGTGGAAAACCTGGAAGGGCAGACTGGAACGCTCGAAAAGATGATCGTCGCCAGGGGAAACGTCGCGATGGATCTCGATCTGAATCGGCTGGGAGGCATCGCCTCCGGGACGGAGAAACCGAAACTGGCCACCGTGCGCTTTGCGGTGAGCCCGGATTCTTTCTTCACCATCCTTGTCTTTAACCATGTTTTGCGCGGTCCCGAACTGGGCTCATTGGGGCTGATCTGGGGAAACTCCGCGATTCTTCCTGAGCCGCTGAATGCCTCCTCCAACCAACTCGTCATCGAGAGAGTCTCCTCGAGTGATCCATTTGATCTGGTCGTTCGCGATGGGAAAACGGGCTTTGTCTTCTTCAATGTTGAAGGACATCTCTATGATTACGATTCCGCGGCGCACTTGCTCAGCGTCAAGGAAGGAAGGCTGCTCATTTCCGCGGAGTTTGCGCGCAAGCTGGGACGGCCTGCGGAAGCCGGTGTGATCGTTGGGGGAATATCTGTCGCCGCGACCGTGTCGCCGATCGAAATCACCACGGTGGTCAACGGCGCCGCCCGATCTTCCATCCTGCCTCCCCGGCGAGGCGGGACTCAAAATGCACCGGAAGCTTCGGTCCCGGGGCCTGATGTCATCGTTGGGGATCTGCCTGCTTTGCAGCAATTCGGAAGCCCGACTGGAACCCAGGTCGGCCTGGCTGTCGGAACGACTTCCTGCAATAACGGAGACGTGGAGCTGGATTGGTTCTCGTTGCCGAGCATTGATCATCCGGTCATTCCGCAAAACCTGTATCGGATGAGCGGGGGAGCGGCTAACGACGATCGCTTTGAGCAGGTCGGCCAATCCTGGTTGAAGCATGCGTTCACCGCTTTGCAGGACAACGCTTGCGGCTTTGGTTGCACTCCTGCTGCGGATGGCACGCACCTGGGCGTGGGCTGCTCCGATCCTTATGACGTAAGTCTAAACGCCAGTCAAAATGGCCTGGGTTCACGCGCCTGGGTGAATCCCTTCACGGGCGCCTACCCATCGAATGCCGCCAGCCACTCCGGTCACACTCACACCAGCATAACGCACAGAATCCTGGTGGAAAGCGGCGATCTGAACACGACCTTGAACCCGGGCGCGACCTACTATGCCGAAGCGCAGTACGTTACTCCGCATGAGTTCGCCTGGTGCCAGGCTCATCCAGGCCAGTGCAACATGTTCAACAATGCGTCCTACCGGCGTTTCAACGTAAGCGGCATCACCAGTTTCACCTTTTCGGCCGTTGGCTCCACCGTGCGAATGACCCCGGCGATTAATGTCTGGACTGGAGCGACCATTAATACGATCGAACCCGCTCCGGGAGTCGATGGCCGTGCGTCCATTGCTTACAAAGTGACGGGGCCAGTCGCCGGAGTCTGGCACTACGAATATGCGCTCTATAATCAGAATCTGGATCGTGGGATCCAATCTTTCAGTCTGCCTTTGGGATGCGGAATTGCAGTGAGCAACCTGGGATTTCACGCGCCGCTGAATCATCCCGGCATTGCCAACGATGGCACACAGGGAAGCGCGGGTTTTAGTAACGCGGCCTGGACCTCGAGTCAGACCTTCGACACCCTAAGCTGGAGCTCGGAGACCTTTGCCCAGAACCAGAACGCGAACGCGTTGCGCTGGGGTACCTTGTATAATTTCCGTTTCGATTCCAACCGTCCACCGCAAGCTGCAAACGCGACGATTGGCTTTTTCAAGACGGGCGCGCCAATCACGGTTGGAATTCAAGGTCCTTCACCGGAATGCACCGGAACACCAACACCAACACCGACGCCAGGGGGCACGCCGACGCCGTCACCAACTGCTACGCCGACACCTACAGCGACCCCAACGCCACCCTGTACCGCCATATCTTTCAGCGAGAACTTCGATGGAGTAACCGCGCCCGCTTTGCCCGCTGGTTGGATGGCGACCAACGTTCAGGGTGATGCGCCGCTTTGGGTGACCTCGACGAGCGTGCCTGACACCGCCCCCAATGACGCCGTGGTCAACGATCCGAACACCATCAGTGACAAGCTCCTGGACACACCTCCCATGGTCATTCCGGCCGCGGCGGCTCAGATGACCTTCCGGAATAGCTACAATCTGGAAAGCGGCTATGACGGAGGAGTGCTCGAGATATCCATTAGCGGCGGAGCTTTCCTCGACATCCTTGACGCTGGTGGCAGCTTTGTGGATGGCGGATACAACAGCACGATCAGCCTCGATTTCTCGAGCCCAATCGCGGGTCGTCAGGCGTGGAGCGATTCTTCGGGCGGCTACCTCACGACGATCGTGAATCTGCCGGTGACGGCCCAGGGCCAGAGCGTGGTTTTCCGTTTCCGCATGGCCTCGGACGAAAGCGTTTCCGCCACGGGCTGGCGCGTTGATAGCATCACGGTCACCTATCTCCAACCTTGCCCGAGTCCAACGCCGGCGGTGTCGCCGACACCTACTCCAAATCCGGGAACTCCAACGCCCGCACCCTCGGAAACGCCGACGCCTACTTCAACCCCGACAGTAACGCCTTCCGCTACACCAACGTCAACCCCTACACCGGCCGCTACCGGTTCGCCAACCCCAGCGGCGCAGGCGCTTAACCTCTCGACCCGTTTGCAAGTTCAGACCGGTGACGGTGTCGGCATTGGCGGCTTTATCATTACGGGAACGGCTCCGAAGCACGTGTTCATCCGGGCTCTTGGACCTTCGTTGGCCCAATCTGGTGTTCCCAATGCGCTGGCTGATCCGGTGCTCGAATTGCATGGCCCGGCTGGATTTGTCACCATCGTCAACGATAACTGGAGAGACGCCATTGGTATTCTTCCCCCCGGTTTCCCGCCGATGAATGATCTGGAATCAGCGATTGAAGCGACCCTGGATCCCGGAGCGTATACGGCGATCATCGAAGGCAAGAACAATACTTTGGGAGTCGGCCTGGTTGAAGTCTACGATCTCGATCAGACCGCTCCCTCGAAGCTGGCCAACATCAGCACGCGGGCGTTCGTTAGCACCGCGGACAGTATCGTGATCGCTGGTTTCATCCTGGGAGGTAACAGCGGTAATGACCGGATCGTCGTCCGTGGTCTCGGCCCCAGCCTTTCTGCGGTAGGGGTAGCTAATGCGCTGGCCAATCCTACCCTGGAGCTACGCGATAGTAACGGAGCGCTTTTGCGTGCAAATAACAACTGGCAGGATGACCCCGCGCAAGCGGCGGAATTGACCGCCGCAGGTCTGGCGCCTGCCAACAATCTCGAATCTGGCCTGGCGTCGACGCTACCGCCGGGCCTTTACACCGCTTTGCTCATGGGAGCGAACAATGGCACCGGCATCGGCCTGGTTGAAGTCTACGATCGCGGAATGCCGTAGCTGGAGCTTGTCATGCGCTTTCAGCGTGGAACTCTCAAGCATCGTGGTGTGAGGTGAAGGGCATCGTATTCAGGTTTCTTGACCTTGGAGCCTCCGATTGACTAACGGGTCGAGCATATTCGGACACCGCAAACAGGGCGGCAAGCGCCAGCCGGGGCCAGGCCCGCAAAGCTGGCGCTCATAATGTCCTGCCAGGTTAATTCCTGGGGGGACATTTTTGCGAGACTTGCAAAGGTCTAATGACTGCGCACGACTGCTCCAAGCAGTGTAGCGGGGATGAGGAGACCAAGAAAAGAAAGATGGTACCATTCCGGCATAAGATGCCAAACAGTGTACTGAACAACGCAGCCGGTGGCGAACAGGAGAAATCCCAGCACAGGAATCGTCAGCGTTGACGAGGAGCGAGAAACAGCCGCAGCAACGTAGCCGCCCAAAAGCGAACAGACCAAAGCTACCAACAGTAAGGCGAGCAACGGTCGGGGCGCCTCCAGCGGTTGTGTCGCGTTGCCTGGTAATACGCCAGCGGCCCGAAGGCCCGCGTTTCCCGCGAACCATAATGCAGTCCAAAGGATGTAGCCCGAAAGAAGTGCTGCGAGTGTTTTCATAATGGGTGAGGGCAATCCCTTTTGCCGTATTCGCACCTCGAAGGCAAGCCAGAAAAAGCCTTGGCCTGCCCCAAGGAACTTCGACCAGTCGATCCCGTATTTATTGGTATGAACATGGACATACCTTCCGCCGAAATCCGGCCGCAGAGATTGCCGAAATCGATGTAATCCTGGCTGATCCTCTAGCAGAAAGGTATGAGTAGAAAGTACAAAGTAAGGTCAATCGTTTCAAAATGCGGCCACCACAAATCTTGAGTGTGTCGAAGCCTACTGTTCAACTCCGAGTTGGCCAAGCTGGGCTTTCACGTTCGCGTCATCGGGGTTGAGACGCAAGAGTTCGCGCAAATGAGTAACCGCTCCGTCGCGCCGGCCAAGCCGCAGCAGCACAGTCACCAGATTACGATGCGCTTTCTGAAAGTCCCGATCGATCCGCAGTGCCTCGCGAAATTGCGCTAGCGCTTCATCCGACTTCCCCAGCTTCATCAAACTAATACCCATGTTATTATGAGCGCTCGGATAGTTGGGTTTGACCCGGATAGCCGCCTCGTAGGACGTGATCGCACCGGCCCAATTACCATTGTGAAGGAGAACATTGCCGAGATTGACGTGAGCCACCGGAGAATCAGGGAAGATTTCGAGAGCCTTTTTGAAATGAACAACCGCTTCATCCACTTGTCCCTTCTTCATCAGCACGTCGCCAAGGCCGTTATGGGCAACATAATTGCCAGACGTATTGGCGAGAGCTTGATTCCACAGGGTTTCAGCATTCCGCCAGTACGAGGTTTGGATATAGCTGTCCGCCATCAACCCAGTTATGATTAACACCGCAATGGCTATCAAAACCTCCCTACCGCGACGCCATTTTGCGAACAATTCCATCGCACCCCAGGTCACCAGAAAGGACAGACCAATCTGTGGCAGGTAGGTATATCGGTCCGCTCGTACCTGTTCTCCCACTTGAACCAGACCTATCATCGGGACAAGCATCCCCAAGAACCACAACCAGCCGATCCACAAAAACGGGTACTTGCCGCGCCAGATGAAGAAAATCACGGAAACCATCAACAGAGCGAGGGACGCAAGGAGCACCTGCGCAATTGTCAAACCACGTTCCGGATGGGGATAAAAGACCGACAAACCCGCCGGCCAAATCATCTGGCCTATGTACGCAACGTAGGAGACCATGGCATTGCCCACTCGGTTTCCGAAAGTCAATTGCCGTATCGGAACCACAGTGTTTCCCTGTGCAAGGAGTGTGGCGAGACACGACGCCGCGGAGAGCGCAAGAAATGGGATCTTTTCGATGAGAAGATATTGGATCGATTGCGTCGGAAGTTGTCCGCCCACGGATCGATCCTCAGCGCTCCGGACGGCCACCTGGTTGAGGGTTGACCGCGACTTGGAACCTAGCAACGGGATGGCAAAACGCCGTAGCGGCCAGTAATCCACCAGCAGCAAGACGAACGGAAGCGCCACGAGCGTCGGTTTGCACATCAAACCCAAGGCAAAGAAGACCAGAACTGTCGTGTATCGGCCGGAAGCAGGTCGCTTACTGCGGACATAACGCGCATAAGCCCACAGGGTCAGCATGAAGAACACGCCACTAAGCACGTCCTTCCGCTCTGCGACCCACGCGACCGATCCTACGCGCAACGGGTGAATGGCAAACACGGCCCCGACGAAAGCGCTGGGCCAACGAGCACCAGTCAACCGCCACAGTGCCAGAAACAGGAAGATGGCTGCCGCAGTATGCAGCAGCACGTTCGTCAAATGATGTCCCCACGGCTGCAGACCGTAGAGCTGACAATCCAGCATGTGCGAAATCGTGGTCAAAGGATGCCAGTTGTCGGCATGCACATGAGTGAAGGCCCATCCAATTCTCTCAAGACTGAGACCGTTCGTGATTCTTGGATTGTCGTAGACGTACTGATCGTCGTCGTAGTTGACAAACTCATGTCCGAGGGTCTGGCCGAAGACAATCCAGACAACTGCCACAAGAAGAACTGAAATAATGATCGTGCCGAGGTGCTGGCTGTCAGCGCGAGAGGGATGGCGTTCAACTGCTCCTCCTCTCAAAGTCATTTTCCGTCTTACTGAATCTCGCATCCGAAGGAGAGACTGGCAGCCGTCTTATAAATGCGGGAGGTACACTTTCTTATTTCTTGGCGACTCCATTCGCTCTCCCTTGCACGCATCTGTTTAGCGACGACAAAGTCCGGCATTTCGACAGAGTGGAATCGTTCAATGGAGAGGTGGGGATGTGTGAAGGTATGTTTCAAGATTCGACGGCCATTCTTAACGAAGGTTCAACGCCGGATTCACATAAATGAATCCGGGCGTTCACAACGAATGAGAGGAAGCATAACGTCAATCATTTCGGAGATAAGGGTGGATGTCGATTGTTTTTGCGGTGCGCCCGGCCTTTTTTTGAGAGCGATTATCGCACGGCGCCATCGTGCGCATCGACATTTTCAGAAGCCCCGCAAGAAACGCGAGATATTGTAAATCCATCAGCTGTTTCCAGTACAGATCATCATTGCGAGACCGCTCCTAGGAACATTGGATGAATGAGTGCGTTTCGACACCCCACTTAAGGATCGAATGGCCATCGATGTAATTGCTGGTGTCGTGGCCTAATAGACGATAAGCCCCGGGTATGCCCGCGCTGTGAGAGGGCGGGTGGCGAAAGTGTGAAATCAAGATCCTTGACCTCTTGATCGATGCGGGCGGGAAATTGTTTTGGAGGTCAATATTCCTAGGCAGCTGATGCAACCACCCGAAAAATCTGCACCGCGTTGGAATCGAACCAACAACCCAGTGATTAAGAGTTTTCATGTTACCTTGATCTAAAATGTTCGCAAGCGTTCGCAATTGTTCTGATGATTTATGTTGATAATCAAAGACTTACTGTGATAGAATACATGAATACTTAGAAGCAAATCTGATCAGAAATGAACGAAATAAATGGCCAAGAAGTGGCCAAGCACACTTTTGGCAAAACGGATATCCGGTATTGGAACAACGCGATTTTCAAGCCGACCTATAGCAAAGCTGGGAAAACATTGTGCATCGAACATTGGGCGGCGCGGATGCAGTGGCGGGGAAGGCGCGAATTGTTCAATTTGAAAACGTCCAACAAGGCGTCGGCGGCGGCAAGAGCGAAGGATATTTACGCAATGCTTGTCGGAGCGGGTTGGACGGAGACGCTTGCCAAGTTCAAGCCGGGGATGGAGCGCGAGGCGGTTTCAACGATTGGCGATTTTCTGAATGAGTTGCGTGGTCATTGGTCAGGAAAGCCGAAAACGTTCGAGGATTACTGCCAGAAATTCCGCACGATGGTTTCACAGATTTTCAACATCACCGGGGGCCGTGCGAAGTTTGATTACGTCGGTGGCGGGCGGAATGCATGGGTTGCGAAGATCGACCGCATCAAGCTGGCGGACGTTGCCCCCTGGAGGGTGAACAAGTGGCGGATTGGTTTCGTGAGAAAAGCCGGGAGAAACGCACTCAAGCAGCGGCGAGCGCGAATCTCTTGCAACTCCATAATGCGCCAAGCCAAGAGCCTTTTTGCAACCGAATTGCTCGCGCATGTAACAATGCACAAGCCGGACAAACTGCCGTTTGACGGGGTGGCGTTCTATGGACGGGAAAGTATGCGCTACAATAGCACGGTGGACATCGAGGCATTGATTTCAGATGCTGTAAGCGAACTACCACAGGAGCAGTTGAAAATCTTCTTGCTGGCAACGATGGCCGGGCTCCGTCGCAACGAGATCGACAAATTGCAATGGCAAGCCTTCCGCTGGAAGGACGGCGTTATCCGCATTGAGACGACAAGGCATTTCGTGCCGAAGACTTCCGACAGCGCGGGGGACGTGCCGATAGACACGGAGCTTGTTGCTTTGTTTCGAGGCTGGCACGCGAAGGCAACCGGTTTGTTTGTCATCGAGGCCGACGCGGAGCCGCGAACTGACACGAGTTACACGCATTACCGGGCACAACCGCATTTCGATGCCTTGACCGCGTGGCTTCGCGCAAAGGGCGTGGCGGCTGTCAAACCATTGCACGAATTACGAAAAGAGTGCGGCAGCCAAATATGCGCAAAACACGGCATTCACGCAGCATCCCGGTTGCTTCGCCACACCGACATTAGCCTGACTGCCGCGCACTACGCAGACCAAACGCGGCGCGTGACGTTCGGCATGGGCAACCTGCTAACGATGCCGGACAACGTGACGCCGATGCCGCAGAGCGACGGGACAATCGGCGCTGGATTGGCCACTGCGCGAGGCGCAGGCTTGCGGGCAGCGGCCAAGAGGCGGGCTTCTAAATAAAGGAAGCGCAAAGTTTTTTGAATGACAACTAAGCAACCTCCGAAGGCGGGAAAGGGCGAACTTGATCGCACGGAGTGGTGTTTCGATTCACTCCCCAAGCCCGAAATCGAAACTTGCTTCATTTATGAATACGCGCGCGAGTTGGCAAAGCGATCCCCAAAAATCTTAGATTTGTGGACCCAGTCGAAAGCTGGTCGGAGCGTGGGGGAAAAGACACCTCAATTTTCTGAAGGAAGGAAGGCGTATAAGGAGTTTAGAAAAATAATGACAGCCTGCTTTCCTGACTTCCCGCTTATCAATGAGGACTGGTTTCCAGACACCTCTTGGCAAGAGTTAGATGAAAAAGTGCGGTCGCGACTGGTGAAAGAGGTGAACAACGGACCTCAGCATTATTGGCATAGCTTGCCCTCTCATAAGTTGAGTATTGAGACGATGAAGTTCGAGAAGCCAAATGTAATGGGTTTCGAAACATTTCGATATGTTCCCGAGCCTTTCAGGAAAGAAGACATCAGCCAGACTGAGCGTGGCTTTCTTGCGATCAATTGGAATTATCCTAACGCCGAGCTTACGCGAGCATTCACCAAATGGTTGTCGGAACAACGCAAAGATCGCGAGAAACACGGGTTGACAGAAATCAAATACAAACCAAAGGGGCGCGGTGGTTTTAAGGACCACCTAAACTGGTTAGGAGCCTCGCGCGTAGTGAAACACTATCCGAAGACACAACTTGTTGAGTATGCGGATACAAATCTCAAAGTGGACGCGCCTTATTCCCATTTACCTGACCTTTACGCGCGTGCGAAGAAAGCGGATAAACTGCTAGAGATGCTGTCAAACGGGACTGGTAGGAGTTAGCTTCGGTTTCTATTCCCTTACTATCTGTATTTGCGCCGTCGTGACCATAATAGGGCGCAAATGAAAAAACACATCGTAGCGTTAGATAAACAAGAAAGGTTCCTCAAGCGGCGCGAACTTACGGCGAGATGGCGTTGCTCCGGGGAAACCATAAAGCGAAGACAAAGAAGCGGGCTTCTCAACCCGGTTCGACTCAGTCAGCGGTTCCTTTTATATAAGCTGTCGGAAGTTGAGGCTTTGGAAGCGGCGGCGCAATGAGCGCGGCGATGAGCGAGCCTTTGCTGAGCGTAAATCCATGCTCAGTCGGCAGCGAGGGCGTTCAGGCCGTGAGCGCACCGCTCGTCTCTTGCGTAAAGAGCGCCAAGGATACCACGACGCAGGATTACAACGCCAGAGAGATCATCGAGTCTATAGGCGCGGAAAAGCATTTCAAATTGCGCGAGCCCGTAGAGAAAATTCGCCAGAGGTTTGGAAGCATCATGGCATCCACCGGCAACGACCGGAGGGCGGCGAAAGAAGCAGTTGCTCAAGCGAAGAGAATGCTGCCGGGCGTATTGTGGTCTGGCCGTTTTCGCAACCGGAAGAGAAACGATCCTGATAAACTATCACAACATTCTGGTTTGTTGTGCGCTGACTTGGACGAATTGGGCGAGCGAGTTGCGGACGTTCGAGCAAAGCTCGTAACTAGTCTCCACTTGTGGGCGCTTTTTCTTTCGCCCACCGGCGATGGGTTGAAGTGTGTCTTTCGTGTGGCTGCGGAGGCGGAAAAACACAAGGAGAGTTTCCGTGCCGTCGAAAAACACGTTCGCGACCTGACCGGCGCTCAAATAGACCAGGCTTGCTCGGATTTATCGCGGTTATGCTTTCTGAGTCACGACCCCCACGTATATCTGAACAACGAGGCGGTTGAATTGCCGCCGCTTATAGAGACCGGAAAGGCTGCGTCCACCTCCGCCACTTTAGCCCAACCGGAACTTGAAACACGTCGCGCCATTGCCGTCGAGTTGGTGGGCGAAATTGATTGGAGCACGGAGAGTCGCGGTTGTTGCACTTGCCCTGCCCACCATCTACACACGACCAGCGACGGGGCGCGCGATTGCGAAGTCTACCTCGATGGCGCACCAACGATTCACTGTTTCCATAGTCACTGCCGAGGGATTATCGAGGCGACAAACCGCCAACTCCGCTCGCGTATTGGAAAAACGGAGCGCGCGGCTAAGTCGCAAAATCAAGATGGAAACCCTTTGACCGCAACGATCACACCGGCGCGGTGGTTCAACGAGAGATTTCCTTCGCTGTCCGATCAATTTGGGGACGCTATTTTGGAGACGACCAAAGACGGCTTGGTATGCGCGCTGGACATCGGTGAAGACTTTTTTGCAGCCACACTTGGCAAGGAGGGTAGCCCGGACGCTCCAACAATCTTCCTGCCAACGGAGGAAAAATTTTATACATACTTGCCGCCTGACGGAATCTTCGTTCACCAACGCGATCCCGTTCTGCTGGCGAGGCTCAGCCGGGCGCTGCTGGATTGCGGGCGCGAGTGCAGCGATGGCTGCGAAACTAAGGCGCTCCAGTTCCGTTTTCGCGATTCCGCGAACCTGAGTGGCGTTCTTAAGAAGGCGCGCGGGCTGTTGGAAGTGCCGCATGACTTTTTCTCGACTGACTTGACCGAATTCATTCCGTGCGCCAACGGTATGTTGCGGCTGAGCGACAAAGCACTTCTGCCATTCAGTCCAAAGTATGGACGGCGGAACAAACTAGCGGTGCCTTACGATCCTGACGCCAAGTGTCCGTTGTTTCTTGATACGCTGATGCGCCCAGCGCTCGATTCCGATGAACTGGACTTGCTACAGCGCTGGTGTGGACTCGCGCTCATCAGCGAAAACTTGGCGCAGAGAATCCTAATTCTAATCGGCACGCCGGGTGGCGGAAAAGGTAGCTTCGTGCGTGTGCTCAGTGGCGTTATAGGCCAGATAAACATCGCGTCTTTACGACCGCAACTATTAGGGGAGCGGTTTGAGCTTGGTCGATTTGTGGGGAAGACATTGCTCTATGGTGCAGATGTGCCAGAGAATTTTTTAAATCAGCGCGGCGCGTCCGTGTTGAAATCACTTACAGGTTACGACCCGATGACTTTGGAATTTAAAAAGTCCAACGAATCCCCATTCATTATTTGCAAGTTCAATGTAATCGTCACATGCAATTCGCGGCTGACAGTCCATCTCGAAGGCGACACAGAAGCGTGGCGTCGCAGACTGGCAATTGTGGACTACCACAAAGCAAAACCGAAGCACGTAATTGCTGACCTCGACCGCCAGATTCTTGCGACGGAAGCAAGCGGTGTCTTAAACTGGATGATTCAAGGGCTAGACAAAATCCGTGCTGATGGCTGGCAGTTAAATTTGACCAATGGGCAACAGAGGGCCGTGGACAACTTGCTGCTAGAATCCGATGGCCACAATTTGTTTGCTCGCGAGGCTTTAATCCGCGCTGACGGGGGGCAATTGACGGTGCAGGATTGCTTCGCTGCCTATGTTGAGTTCTGTAGTGAACGCGGGTGGACCACCCTGACGCGAAATAAGTTCGCTTCACAGATCGGTGATGTTGTTGCGCGCACGTATGGAATCACAGTTCGCAATGATATTAAAGACAGCAACGGCAAGGCGCAACGTGGCTGGAAGGGTCTGGAGCTTCGCGACAAGAGTGCTCAACCATCCGGGTGATAATGCGTCGGGAGTATCCGCGAATAGTCATCTCTCGGACGAGTCGGACACTCTTTCGTCAGTTGAGCGGGAAATCTTCGCATGAATCGCTACTGTTGCAGCAGGGTGTTGAATTGACCAAGTGAAAAAGACCCGTCCGAGGTGTCCGAGGCGGAGCGACCCGAGCATACAACCTGCAACCCTGCTTCCCTTTATTTTCGCAGGGCAAATTCGGTGCAGGCCCTTGCCATGCTGCCCTGCGACCCAACTACCCGACAACACGGTTCCACCTTCCCGTGCAGCAGGGTAGCAGGGTCAAAGGGAACGGGGCACCCGGAGTATTCAGAACGGGAATAGCGCGGTGGCGAGGGCTGTCCGCGACATCGGGTTCGCTGCGTTCTAATGGTTTTCAAAAAGCCAGGCAACAGACACTTTCAACGCTTTCGCAATGGCCACAATTTCGTAATCCATCAGATACCGTTGTCCATTCTCCAGTTTTGAAATTGAAGTTTGCGTGACCTGAATTCCCAATCGCGCCAACCGCCCGGATAAATCCTCTTGCGAGACCGGGGGCCTCCTCATGCCGCGCGCGAGCCTAACGCGGCGTCCGATAATATTCTTCTGTTTTGATTGGCGAGTTTTCTTCACTCGCCGCAGTTCTACTCATATTCCAATTCAGAATTATGCTCATGAAGAATAATCGGCATGCAAACTGCTTAGAAGTCGATGGCAATTTTTATGAAGCCGATTCTCGCATATGCGTTGGTCATTCTCGGTGTCACTCAGTTAGCCGGTTTGTTCGTAGGCAGCATTGTCAGTCTTCCGATTGCAATGGCGGTGCCACACAGCCTGAGATTCCGATTAGTTCCGGTGTTGGAGGTTTTTCACGGAGCCGCGTCACTCACCGCCGCGATCACACTATTTTGGGTTCTCGCCATTCCAGTCACCGTTCTTGTTCCTCTCATAGTTGCTTGCTGGATTAGCTTTTACTTTCTTGCATACCAGCAGTCGCGCATTGCGTGGTTCTCGTGTGTCGTCGGGATAATTGTCACCTGGACGATATATAGTCTACAGTTCGCAGCATCATAATTCCCCGCATCCGTGATTCCGTGCGTTTGGGCGGAAGAGTGGCCAATGCCTTGGAGGCAACTCCACGCGCAAACCCACGGTACCCGGGTCGCTCGCGCGTGCGCATGACGGCGAAGCCGTCGCGCGGAAGAGGTATGGAGAACGCCGCGCAACATATTCGCCTCAAATTCATCCGCTCGTGGGATATGTTTCTATTGAAGCTCTTCCTGGCTCTTGGCACGCGAAGATTCGGCTTCGTGGCGACATCTGCACCGGATGGCAAGCAACTGAAAGCCATCCATTTCGCCGTCAGCGCTCGCGAATTCAACATCAGCGTTAGAACATTTGTTGAATGGCTCGATTCCCAAGCCAATGATTCAGTTGGCGACCGCTACTGACTGAATCCCTTCACGCGCGCATTGCGACACGAGTCGTCACGCGAACTACCCTGCAACACTGTTCCACCGTGGGGTGCAGCAGGGGTTCAGAGGTTTAGGGTCGCAAGGCTTCTGGGGCGAAGGCAGAAGTTGGTCGAAATGCGAATTAACACGAAGTTCTTTAGCAGAAACGGAAAATCTAAGAAGTCGATTTCTCCTGGGACGAGCCCATGAAGTCCACCATTTGGAACCTTTTTGACACTGGGTCTAAATAGCACTTCAAAACACCCCGGAAAGGCGATTTTTGCAGGTTATGATGCCAGTCATTCCCGAGCGGCTGCTAAGGACTATGAGTCTTAGCGTTGCGAGCCGCTCAAAGAAATTGGATCGGGGGCGTCCCGTTAGTTCAGCGCGTAAACTTCGACCAAGGCAATTCCTGTGGTGCCGTTCACGCCACGGACAATCGCGGTGTAATTCCCAGGAGCGACATTTTCGACAATCGCTGATTCCAAATCATTGGTGGGCGGGATACCAGTCGCAATGATCTCCGCCTCCTGATCGCTCCGCCAATTGTCATTCGCCCTGATCAGTACACCGTTCCCATCGCGTAACTCCAGAGTGGGGTCCGCCAGTTTTCCCGTTATGCTCAATGATGGCCCAATCGCACGCACAATTATTCTGAGCGGATTTTGCCCAAGTACAATCAATCCACCGATTAGGACATTGTCTCCTGTCTGCACAAAACCGCGTGTGCTGATGTTGCCGAGCTTCGAATCAACCGTTCGATCCAGATCGTACGCTTCCACTAGTCCGATCCCAGTCCCGTTGTTCACCCCGCGCATGATCGCCGTGTAAGCCGAATTGTTTGCCGGCAGGGTCGCCACGATAGCCGATTCCAAATCGTTGCTTGGCGGGATGCCCGTCGCAATGATCTCCGCCTCCTGATCGCTTCGCCAATTGTCGTTCGATCGAATCAGAGCGCCTGAGGAATCACGCAATTCGAGAACTGGATCGGCGAGCGCATCAGGAAAGAACGAGGAGAGTGATGGGCCAATTGCACGCACGATTATCTTTTTCGGTTGAGTGCCCGTGACGATGAAACCGCCAATCAGCACGTTATCGCCCGTCCCCACGCGCAAACGCGTCGAGATGTTTCCTAGAATAGCGGGGGAAGCACTGGGCGTAAGCGTAGGTGTTGCCGTCGGCGAGGACGTTGGTGTAGGTGTAACCGTAGGCGTCAGAGTTGGAGCTGGACTCGCTGTCGCTGTGGGAGTTGCGGTCGGTGTTGCTGTAGGTGTTGCTATAGGTGTAGGTGATGCAGTTGGACTAGGCGTGGGTGTGGAGGTTGGACCAGATTGCGCGCAGTAGATTCCGCCGGTGTTTAGAACGCCGCCGCTGGTCGCAGATCCACCCCACACGATCATTTCCCTGCCGGTCCACACCGCCGTGTGAGAGTCTCGAGCCTCGGGTGCATTGGCCGTCGTAGTCGATGTCCAACTGTCCATGCCGACATTGTACCTGCCACCAGTGTTGAAATCGCTGGAGGCGCTGCCGCCCCACACGATCATTTCGCTGCCGGTCCAAACGGCGCTGTGATCGCCTCGGGGCGGGGGCGCGTTGACGATGGTGGTAAGAATCCAACTGTCCGTGATTGAATCGTATCTTCCGCCGGTGTTCGTAGGCTTGAAAAGTTCATCCTCACCGCCCCAGACGATCATTTCATCGCCAGTCCATACTGCCGTGTGAGCGAACCGACCGAGCGGAACGTTCGCGAGCCCTGTCGGTGTCCAACTGTTGGTGCTGGGATTGTACCTGGCGCCGGTGTGCAAATAGTTCATCCTATCACTTCCACCCCAGATGATCATTTCGCTGCCGGTCCACACCGCGGTGTGCTCGAATCGCGCAATGGGCGTGTTCACAGTGCTGGTAGGCATCCAGCTATCGTCAGTCGGATTGTATCGCCCCCCGGTGTTTAAAATGCAGTTACTACCGCAGCCGCTTCCGCCCCACACGATCATTTCGCTGCCAGTCCACACCGCGGTGTGATAATTTCGCGCGATAGGCACGTTGACCACACTGGTAGCTGTCCATGTGTCCGTGACAGGATTGTATCTGCCCCCGGTGTTCAAATCCTCTCCACCCCACACAATCATCTCGATGCCGGTCCAGACCGCGCTATCAAGCCATCGAGCATCTGGTGCGTTGGCAATGCTCGTAGCGGTCCAACTATCAGTAGCAGGATCGTACCTGCCGCCCGTGTTAGTTTGTGTAAAATCCTGAAGGGAGCCGCCCCAGACGATCATTTCACTGCCAGTCCAGACTGCGGTGTGGCCCCAGCGCCCAGCGGGCGCGTTCACAAGCGTCGTAGGAGTCCAAGTGTCATCACCGGTACAGTCTAACGCGGCTGAGATTCCTGGCAGGCTGTATGCGGCGTCAGCTGGATCGGCCGCTCCGCGGGCGATGGCAGTAGGAGCCGAAGGCCAAGAATTCGTGATCGCTTCACGATTAGGCTTGCCATCATACGCACCCTGGCTGCTGACCAGTCGTTCCACTAAGATCGGCTTGGCGAGACATTCTGCTATGACAAACGGATCGTTGCCAAGCGCTTCGAAGAG
>Ga0209048_10001370_pt1 | contig 25241 bp, 22 predicted proteins | sample FrelakmetCRP12CR_FD_187146 | JGI IMG/M metagenome (GOLD analysis project Ga0209048, IMG submission 187146) | Freshwater lake sediment microbial communities from the University of Notre Dame, USA, for methane emissions studies - CRP12 CR (SPAdes)... | ecosystem: Environmental > Aquatic >... | reverse complement strand
CGAGCGCGTCCTGCGCGACGGGATCGGACGCTTGCCGAGCGACGAGTGTGAAGTGTTCATCGGCCACTTGGGCGGGGCGATCAATCGGGTCCCTGCTGGCGCGACGGCCTACCCTCACCGCGACGTCGAATACATCGTCAACCTACACACCCGTTGGCGCGAACCCGGGGACGACGCGAACTGCATCGCCTGGGCACGTGGACTCTTCGACGCGCTCGCGCCGCATGCTACGGGTGGCGTCTATGTGAACTTCATGCCGGAGGACGAGACTCAACGCGTGGCGACCGGGGCTTACGGGCCGAACTACGCCCGGCTCGCCAAGCTCAAGGCACAGTACGATTCCGAGAACCTGTTCAGCCTCAACCAGAACATCCCACCGCAGGCCTGAGCCAAGAGCCCCCGCCCAGAGTGCCGCGCGCTGGATTTGGACACCGGGCCGGTGGACACCTTGTTGCACCATTGCCATGGGCAGCTTGGGGGCGCCCCGCTCCAGTGAGTTGTAGTCGTTGTCCTCGGTGTTCATTGCCACGCAAGGCAAGAGCTTTCGACGTGATGTCACAGGAGCTGATCCAAGGTCTGGCGCCAGATCTCGGCGAGCTTGTCGTACCCGCTTCGTGTGGGATGAATCTCGTTGAGGAAGTCCCCCGACGATGCCGTGGCTGTCTGCACGGCGAGCACCAGCTGAGCTGTGCGCGAGTCGACAACGTACAGCGCGCAGTCAGGATCGGTCGCTCGGCGCGAACCCACGAACGTCTCGAGCAGCAGAGCCAGGCGGTCGACGAGAGCGTTCGACACCTCGAGCCAGTCGGCTGCCGGAACGGCGAACGCGGTCAGCGCCGGGGCCAGCCAGGGCCCGAATCCGGGACCGGCTGGCGCAGGTCGCGGCATCAGGTGTGCATAGGTGTGAAACACGAGCGGCACGCGTCGATTGATCCCGCTGTCCCTCCGATCCACCAGGGCGTTGAACACGGTGCCCAGGTGCGCGGCAAACGTCGTCCAGCCCGGCTCGCTGATGTAGTCGTCGCCTGAGGGCACGTCGGCGCCGCGCTCTGCAGCGGTGGCGAGGAGCCTCTTGTCGGGCGGAGCGGCCGGGCCCACGCCCGCGGCATCGATCAAGTCGTTGCCACCTCCAGACAGCAGGATTGCGTCCCACTTGATGGCCATCCTGCCCGCCAGAAGACGAATGGATGCGACGGCAGTCGTCGTATCGGTCATGTGCTGCAGTTGGCTCCCCGGCTGCGCGCAGTTGACGATCACCGTCGATTCGTTCAATTCCAGTTCGGCCAGCACATTGGTGGTCCGCCCCGGCGGGATGGAGCCGATCGAGAACCAGGAATCGCCCTGCGCCAGTCACCGTCTGGAGAAGAGGTCGAACGGGTACTGACCCGTCTCGCCCTGAGAGACTTGAGATGGCGCGATGACCGTGACCTTGTGGCTGTCCGGCACCGGTGCTCCCGGGGAATGGCGATGCAGGCGATCATCCTCCAGCCGAGCGGCTGTCTCGCTCGGTGATGAGTGCCACCCCTTTTGCGTCAAGCTCACGCACTGCTCGAGGCGCTGACGCGATCGACCGGCCGGTGCCATCGCGCTTACCATCACGGGCGTCGCCTCGGGAGATCGATTGCTATGCCCCAATTCAACCTGTTCACCCCTTTCACGCGGATGCGATCGCGCCTGGTGGCCAGCTTGCTGACGGCCGGACTGGTCGGCGGCTGCGTCGTCTACCCCTACCCCTACGCTGAGCCCGTGGTGGCTACGCACAGCCGATTCGACCAGGCCTGGGACGCAGCACTCGGCGCCGCCGCCGACGCCGGCGTGCAGGTGGCAGCAGCAGACCGGACGAGCGGCCGCATCAGTGGCAGCAAGGATGGCGTCACCGTCAGCATCAGCCTGCAGACGCTGCCCGATGGCCGCGTGCAGGTGGCTCTCGCCGCGCCGAATTCACGCGAGACGAATCCGACGCTCAACGATCGCTGGCTGGCGGCCTACAACCGGCGCATGGGGCGCTGAAGCGCACCGCGCCGCTGGACGAGACGGATACCCTGTTCAACGATGCGCGGAAGTGTCTGTCTTCGGGCATCGGGAAACCGCTGTCGCGAGCCGCGCATCGTCAAGATTCATGGCCATGGACGTGCATCTTGAGGACTTCCACTTCTCACCTATCGCGCATCGGCACCACTGCAGGCGTTCGGGCTTGGGCAATGCCGATATTCCGAGATCTTCAGTGACCGCGTCGCAGCGGGCATCCGGTAGAGTCGACCTATGACGCGGTGCCTGCGGGTCCGAGCATTGCCGTTGCCGCCCCTTTCGCCTGCTCGTGGAGGCCGATGAAACTGTCCGACTGCAGCGAAGCAGAGCGCCGAGAACTCACTGTCCTCGAATCGCGAATTGGCCGCACTCACTTGCGGCAGCGCCTCGGTCTCGAGGGCGAGCACGAGGCCCATGTCATTCGCCGCGGCACGCACTTCTTCCACCTCGAGAACTGGTACTCGGTGCACGGCGTGATCCGCGCCGTACTCACTCTGACCGGTCTGCACAAGCGCGGGCGGCGCAATGTGCTGGACATCCAGCGCCGGGACAACGACATCAGGCTGAAGCGTCTGCGACCGGCGTTCGACGGCTACACGCTGCTGCAGTTGAGCGACCTCCACCTGGACATGAGCGATGCCTATCTTGAGAGGCTGATCGAGAGCGTGAAAGGCCTGGCGCATGACATCTGCGTACTGACTGGCGACTTCCGTTTCCGCACCTTCGGGCCCTATGAGCCCGCGCTCGATGCGCTGGCGCGCTTGCGGCCACACCTCGGCGCGCCGGTCTATGCCGTGCTTGGCAACCACGACACGATTCGCATGGTGCCGGGCATCGAAGCGCTCGGCATCAGAGTGCTCATGAACGAGTCGGTCCGTATCGAGCGCGAAGGCGACACGTTGGAACTGGTCGGCATCGACGACGCGCACTACTTTCGCACGCACAACTTTCACAAGGCTGCGACCGATGTAGCCCCCGATGCCTGCGCGATCCTGCTGTCACACACGCCCGAGCCCTACCGCCATGCGGCGCACGCCGACTTCAGCCTGATGCTCAGTGGGCACACCCATGGCGGACAGATCTGCCTACCCGGGGGTGCGCCGATCCTCACCGACTCCGACACGCCGCGCGCCTTCGCTCGCGGACCGTGGCTCTACCACGGCATGGTCGGCTACACGTCGGTGGGCTGCGGCGCTTCGATCGTCGATGTGCGGCTGAACTGCCCGCCCGAGATCACACTGCATCGGCTGCACTGCGGCTGATCGGACTCCGCTGCCGTCGGGCAGCGTTCCTGTTTGCACGGACGGTTCAGCGAACAGCAATTGACTCGGCAGGGTGGTCGGTATTCGGCGACCTGCCGCCGGGCGCCTGCGCACAGCCTCAGTACGGTCGATCCCGCAGTCCCAGCTGGAACGACAGACGCGCCAAGGGAATCTCGAGCGCGAAGAATACGAGCGTGATCGCTGCGATCTGCAGCCACGACAAGTCGAGCGCACCACGGATCACCAGCAATGGCAACAACGCCTCGGGGATCTGGTCGATTCCCGTAGACCGCCCACTGGTCGTGATGCCGAGTCGCCGCTTCATGAAGCTCGACAGTGCATCGCCCAGCATCGCCAGCGCTCCTACCGCGGCCCCCAGACCGAGCGAGAAGCCCAGCAGCGCGGCAGCAAGCGCAGTACCTGCAACGGCTGACACGAAGCCGCGCACCGTCTTTGACGGCCCGAGAAACGGTCGGCCGTCAATGAACCGCCAGCCTGCATCCAGCGGCGCGCTCCAGCGCGTACCCAGCAGAAGCTTGACAACGATCGGCGCACTGTTGGCCACGCCCAGAAGCAGCAGCAATCGCGCGCACAACCAAAGATCGTCCATGTCGACCGACATGCTAGCCTCGATGGGCACTTGCCGACGCTCTCGGTGTTCAGGGGCGGCGAGTCGCCGACGCGCCCCGGCTATCCGGCTATCCTCGCACCGATGCAGGACATTCTCTCGGCAGTCGGCGTCTCGAAGACATACGCTTCGGGCTTTCGCGCGCTCAAGGGCATCGACCTGACGATCCGCCGCGGCGAGATCTTTGCCCTGCTCGGGCCCAACGGCGCCGGCAAGACGACCCTGATCAGCATCATCTGCGGCATCGTCACCGCGAGCGCCGGCAGCATCATGGTCGACGGCCACGAAATCGTGCGCGACTTTCGCGCGGCGCGCTCGCTGATCGGCCTCGTGCCGCAGGAGTTGACGACCGACGCCTTCGAAACGGTGTGGAACACCGTCTCCTTCAGCCGCGGCCTGTTCGGCAAGTCCCCGAACCCCGCGCACATCGAGAAGGTGCTGAAGGCGCTGTCGCTGTGGGACAAGAAGGACGAAAAGATCATGACGCTGTCGGGCGGAATGAAGCGGCGCCTGATGATCGCCAAGGCTCTGTCGCACGAGCCGACGGTACTCTTCCTCGACGAGCCGACCGCCGGCGTCGACGTCACGCTGCGAGGCGACATGTGGCAGCTGGTGCGCGAGTTGCGCGCCACCGGCGTGACGATCATCCTAACCACGCACTACATCGACGAGGCCGAGGAGATGGCGGACCGCATCGGTGTCATCAACAAGGGCGAACTGATCCTCGTCGAGGAGAAGACCGAGCTGATGCGCAAGCTCGGCAAGAAGCAGCTCACACTGCAGTTGTCGACCCGGCTGGCTGAGGTGCCGCCCGCGCTCGCCGCCTACCGCCTGGCGCTGTCCGCAGACGGCGGCGAGCTGACCTACACCTACGAGACGCAGAGTGGCCGCGCCGGCATCGTCACGCTGCTGAAGGATCTGAGCGATCTCGGCGTCGCTTTCAAGGACCTGCACACGACGCAAAGCTCGCTGGAAGACATCTTCGTCGGCTTGCTCAAGGACGGTCCATGACCATGAACCTGCATGCCGTGCGCGCCATCTACCGCTTCGAGATGGCGCGCGCCTGGCGCACGCTGATGCAAAGCATCATTTCGCCGGTGATCTCCACGTCGCTGTACTTCATTGTCTTCGGCGCGGCGATCGGAACGCGCATCCCGGAAGTGGGCGGCGTCAGCTACGGCGCCTTCATCGTGCCGGGGCTGGTCATGCTGTCGCTGCTGACGCAGAGCATCTCGAACGCGTCGTTCGGCATCTACTTTCCCAAGTTCACCGGCACGATCTACGAGCTGTTCTCGGCGCCGATCTCGGCCGTCGAGATCGTGCTGAGCTACGTCGGCGCGGCCGCCACGAAGTCGATCTTCCTCGGGCTCGTCATCCTGGCCACCGCATGGCTGTTCGTGCCGCTGCGTATCGAGCACCCGTTCTGGATGCTGCTCTTTCTCGTGCTGACGGCGGTGACGTTCAGCCTGTTCGGCTTCATCATCGGCGTCTGGGCCGACGGCTTCGAGAAGCTGCAGGTGGTGCCCCTCCTGATCGTCACGCCGCTCACGTTTCTGGGCGGCAGCTTCTATTCGATCGAGATGCTGCCGCCGTTCTGGCAGAAGGTGGCCCTCTTCAACCCGGTCGTCTACCTGGTGAGCGGCTTTCGCTGGAGCTTCTACGGCGTCGCCGACGTGGACCTCGGCCTGAGCCTGGGCGTGACGTTCGCGTTTCTCGCCGCATCGCTTGGCGTCGTGGCCTGGATCTTCCGAACGGGCTATCGACTGAAGGCCTAGGCTTGAACCGACGGAAGGGGGCGACGCTGCGTCGAGCCGAACGTCTGGCGACGCCCCGCAGCGGCCATGGAAGCAGGCCGATTCGGGGCCTCGAAGCTGGCCGCCAGCGTCTGTTCAAGACTTCGCACCGCACAGCGCTTGCCGAAGAGCCCTGGCAACGGGAGCCGCGCTCGGAAACAGCGCAGGCACTTCAACACTGCATCGGACGACACCGGAAATGAAACCGACGATCGAATACCAGGGCAAGCGCATCGAACCCGAAGCGTTCCACGAGCGCTGTCTGCGAGCGGCGGGCGCGCTGCGCGCTGCGGCGGTCGGCGAAGGTGATGTCGTCGCGCTGATGATGCGAAACAGCCCGCTCGCGCTGGAGCTGATGCTGGCGGCACGCTGGATCGGCGCACTGTGGTGCCCGGTCAACTGGCACTTCAAGACCGAGGAGGTCCAATTCATCGTTTCGGACAGCGGTGCGAAGGTGTTCATTGCCGACGCCGATCTGCTGGAGGGTCTTGCGGGCCTGCAACTCCACGGCGTGCAGACTTGGGTGGCGCTGCGCGACGACTCGCCGCGCCACGCCGCGCTGCCGTCGTGGCAGGCATACCGGGATGCCACGCTGCCACTTGCCGCTGCGGCGAGCACGCCCCGCGGCGCCATGTTCTACACCTCGGGAACGACGGGCCGTCCCAAGGGCATACGACGCGCCGCAGCGAACGCGGAGCAGGCGGCGCGCGGGCTCGAAGTGATGCACCATGTACTCGGCTTCGAGCCCGGCATGCGCGCGCTGTTGAGCGCGCCGATGTACCACAGTGCACCCAACTCGTACGGCATTGGCGCGGCGATGGAAAGCGCGCACCTCTTCATCGAAGAGAGGTTCGACGCCGAAGACACGCTGCGCCTGATTGAACGGCACAAGATCACCCACGCCTACCTCGTGCCGACCATGTACGTGCGCCTGTTGCGCCTACCCGAGGCGGTGCGTCGTCGCCACGACCTGGGTTCAATCCGGTTCGTGGCGTCCACCGGATCGCCCTGTCCGCCGGACGTCAAGCGCGCCATGATCGACTGGTGGGGTCCGGTGATCCACGAAGCCTATGGCTCGAGCGAGCTCGGCTACATGACGCGGCTGGACAGCGTCGAGGCGCAGCGAAAGCCCGGATCGGCGGGGCGCGCACTGCCAGGTGTGACGCTGGCGATCCTCGACGACGACGGTCGACTGCTGCCGCCGGGTCGGGCCGGGCTCATCTACGTCCACCAGCCGGCATTTGCCGACTTCAGCTACGTCGGCAACGATGCAGCCCGCCAGCGCATGGAACGCGCAGGCCTGAAGACGCTGGGCGACGTCTGCTACCTCGACGAAGACGGCTTCCTGTTCATCATCGACCGGGCGGCCGAAATGGTGATCTCGGGCGGCGTCAACATCTATCCGGCCGAGATCGAAGCCTTACTGCAGTCGATGCCGGGAGTGGCCGACTGCGCGGTGTTCGGTATTCCGGACGCGGAGTTCGGCGAGGCGCTCGCTGCTGCAGTCCAGCCCGATGTGGACGCAAGGATCGATGCCCCCGGCGTGCGCGCCTTCCTGAAGGCTCGCCTCGCCGACTACAAGATTCCAAAGCTCGTGACCTTCCACGCGCAACTGCCGCGCGAGGACACCGGGAAAGTGTTCAAGCTCAAGCTGCGCGATCCGTACTGGGTCGGCCTTGAACGACGCATTTGAACGCCCCGCAAGGCAGGCCACCGGCGCAGGCTCGGGCAACCTCGGGCTGTGGGGCGCACCTCGCGGAAGGGCCGGGAAATCGACCCCGACTCTGCGTTCGATCAAGGCGACGCGAACGATGTACGAAACAATGGCAGCTCCGGTTGATAGAAGACCAAAAGCCAGGAGTTCTGCGCATGTCCATCGAGTCGAACACCCACCCCTTCCGAACTGTGCTGCAAGTGAGCTTGACGGCTGTCGTTGTCGGCCTTGCCGTCGTCGTTTCGCTTGCATGGTCTGCTGCGCCCGAGCCCAAGAAGGATGGCGTCCCTGTGAAGGTGACGTCCGAGATGATCGGTGCAGGCATCGTGTCCAGCGGCGTGACCTATCCGGCCATCCCGCCGGTAACCGGAAGTCGCGACAAGCCCGTCCCTTCGTGGGGCAAGCCGCTCCCCTACCCCATCGTGATCGCCGACCGGCGCAATAACCGCTTGATCGAGGTTGCGCCGAACAAGCAGGTCATCTGGGAGTTCCCGTCGCCCAACCTCAAGAACTACCGTGGCAATGACGACGTGTTCTTTTCGCCGGACGGGCGGAGCTTGATGGTCAATGAAGAGGACAACTACGACATCCACATCATCGACTATGAACAGCGTCAGATCACATGGTCATACGGAATGCCCGACACCCGCGGCTCGGGCCCGGGCTATCTCAACTACCCGGACGACGCGCATCTGCTCGCTGATGGGACGGTGCTCACCGCCGACATTCGCAATTGCCGCGTCATGTTCATCGATCCGAAGAGCGCCAAGATACTGCAACAGTGGGGGCAACCGGGGCAGTGCCGCCACGACCCGCCGCGCTTTCTGGACTTGCCGAACGGTTCGACGCCTTTGGACAACGGCGATGTGTTGATTACCGAGATACGGGGCTCCTGGATCTCGCAGATCACGCGGGACGGCAAGCTCGTCTGGACCGTCAAAGCCCCACACGTCAGCTACCCGTCGGATGCCTATCCGACGCGCGACGGACAAATCATCGTCGCCGACTTTGCCAAGCCCGGCCGCGTGGTCATCTTCGATCCCCATACACAGAAGGTGTCGTGGGAATATTCGGTGCGCAGCGGCGACGGCATGCTGGATCACCCGTCGCTCGCTCTCGAATTGCCCAATGGCGATGTCATTCTGAACGATGATTATCGTCACCGCGTGCTGGTCATCGACCGCCAAACGAAGGCCATCATCTGGCAGTACGGCGCTACCGATCAGCCTGGACACCAACCGGGTTACCTCTTCTATCCCGACGGTCTGGACATCGATGTGTTCCGCGACTGGAAGTCTGCACTGAAGCAGTGAGTACGCGAGAACTCAGACGAGGTGAGGAGACGGAGACGTCCGGCTGCCTATGGGCGAGTGCATGACTTCGCGCGCTGAACTGGAACGAACGAAGCACAGGAGAGGCCGCGCTGATCTTCCACAACCCCATACACCACCGACACGTCGGCCGGCAGGAAATGTTCGGCGGCCAACTCGTGCCATGCCACGAGACCGCGGCCCGTCTGGACTGCGTTCTGGCCGAAATGCGCCACCGCCCGGCACGCCAGTTGTGCGAGCCCGGGCCGGCTGACCTGGCGCTGATGCGCCGCATCCACAGCCCGCGTTGCCTCGCGTTTCTGGCCAATGCATGGGACGAGTGGACGGCGCTGGGTCCGTCCAACTCCGAGCGCGACATCCTCCCGTCCGTCTGGCCGGGGCGCGGGCTTCGATGCGACGTGGAACCGGTCGACTTTTCCGCGCGCGTCGGATTGCACGCGTTTCACAGCGGGTCACCGATTACAGCGGGCACCTGGGACGTTTCGCGCACGAGGGCGGCCCAAGCCTTGCTTGACGCGGGCGCACTACCGATTACCTGGAGGTCGGACGCACGTTGGCAAACGTCCAGCTGGCCACCGTGTTCACGTCGGAAGGGAGCTACGCGGTCGCGCAGGTCGGTGTCAACGCCGTCAATGTGCTGGAGGGCTTCGCAGGCTGACGCCGTTCATCGCCCGGTCGTCTTCGGGCCCAGGCAATCCGACGGGCGACGCCGATGTCGTCTCGACCACAGCGCCTACGCGGAGTCACCGTTCCGTCCGACAAGGGACCGGTCGGAGTGCCCCGCCAGGGGCTTGACCGGCCTCGGAGCGGCCGGCGCCGAAGGCAGCGGCACAATCACCGCTTGTCCGGGCTGCGTGCAGCCGGTGTCGCAGCAGCGCCCGGGCTGACGGTTTCGCGTGATGGCACGCGACTCGTCGTTCAACACACCGCGGTCTAGCAAGCGCTCGACCAGATCGACCTTGTTGCCCAGCGGGTAGTTGCGCCAGATCTCCTGTTTCATCGCCGCCGGCGAACCGCCGCCGTGCAGGCTGATCACCGAATACCAGCCGCCTTGGTACGAGGCAGTCAGGTCCTCGATAAAACGGGCCACTTCGATGCGCTTGTCGTAGGGTACCGCGGGATTGGCCCGAAGCACTTCGGCCAGCGTCGCGGCGGTCGCCGGGTTGTGGTCTTCGTCCGGACCCGGCAGCGCCACGATCAGACCGCCCGAAACCTCGTGGGCCAGCCGGTGCATGTCGTAGATCTGGGTTGCCAGCAGGAGCTTGCCGATGTTCGAGAAGACGGGCTCGGGCATGTAGGTACCGCTGAATTCGTCACGGGTGCCATACACGCTAGCCGCGACGCCACACGCGAAGAAGCCTTCAGTGATCTTGATGAGTTCGACCATCGGCTCACGCAGGTTCGACTTCTTGCCGGGGTCGAACCCGTTAGCCTCGCACATCAGGGCTGCGGCGCCGATCAACAGGTCGCCGAACCCGGCACGCGCGCCGATGCAGGTGTGGCGGTGATGCGTCGCGTAGCTGTAGGTAAGCGTCGCCGAGTGCTCCCATTCGCCGGCGTAGAAGACACGATCCCACGCCACGAAGACCTTGTCGAACACGACGATGCCGGTCGACTGCCCGTAACGCCGCGAGAACAGCGCGGCGCCATGCTCGACCTTCTCGCCGGGGCGGCCGGCGGGACGCGCGATGATGGTGACGCCGGGCGCGTCGATTGGAACGGCGCAGCAGACGGCGAAGTCTGCATCTTCGCGGCCCATATGGCGGCATGGCATCACGAGCAACTCATGCATGTACGGTGCCCCGGTGACGATCACCTTGGTGCCCGAAATGACGATCCCGCGCGCGCTTTGCTCGACAACGTGCACGTAGGTGTCGGGATTCAACTGCTCGTGCGGCCGCCGGGAGCGGTCGCCTTTTGCGTCGGTCATCGCGATGCCCAGCGCCAAGTCCTCGCCCTGCACACGATGGAGGTAGGCCTGGAAGCGCGCGCTATGCTCGCTGCTGCCGCGCGCATCGTCGATGCGCGCGCTGACCTGGCCGATTGCATTGAGCGCATCATGCGCGAGGTAGCGCTGCGCGCAACCGGTTTCCTGGCACAGCAGCCGCACCGCCTCGAGCTTGTTCAGCAGGTCGCCCGCCGACTCGTCGACGTGCAACATGCGGTTGACCGTCTTGCCGCTGCTCGTCTGCAGCGCCGTCATCAACGGCGCCATGGCGGGGTCGAGTGCAAAATCGTAGCTGACGCCCAGCGCATTGACGCCGGGCGCAAGGCTTGGCGCGTCGGCCACCGACTCGAGCAACTGACCGTCGATATACACCGTCGGCTTGTAGCGGCGCAGTGACTCCCGATAGTCGGCCGATGTCATCAGGCTCGCGGGGGCGGTCATAGTGGGCAGGGCTGGGTTCATCTCGAATTCCCGTCAGCGTCGCAGAGCAGGCATTTGAACACCGTTCAATCAAGTCCTCAACCGTACAATCCGGCGATGGCACTCCCCACCTCGACGCCCCCTGCCGAAACGTCGCGGGTCGAGCGGGCCACCGGGTGCGCCCGCGTCGCGCGTCAGCGTGCCGTCGCCGACGTCAGGCGATCGCTGGTGCTTGCAGCGGCCCGCTCGGCCTTCATCGAACTCGGGCTCGAGGGAGCCAGCATGCGCGAGATCGCCAGGCGCGCCGGCTACACCCCCGGCGCGATCTATAGCTACTTCGAAAGCAAGGAAGAGGTCTACGGGGCACTGCTCGGCGAGTCGCTCGACCGCCTCAACGAGTTCGTTGGCGCAGCGGCATCTGCGCCCGTGGCGGGCAGCGCCAGGATGGCGCGCCGGCTGGCAGTGCAGAGCGCACTTCGGGCCAAGGCCACGGCGTTCTTCGACTTCTATCGCGAGAACCCGCGGGACCTCGATCTCGGCTTCTACCTGTTCCATGGCATGCAGCCGCGTGGCCTGACCCCGGCGCTCAACGAGCGGCTCAATGCGCGCCTGCGCGACGCCCTGGCCCCGACGCGCGACGGGCTGTGCGCATTGGGCGTCGATCCGGTCGAGGCGCAGGCCGAGACCACGGCGCTCTTCGCGCACATCGTCGGCCTGCTGCTGCTCAGCCATACCGGTCGCATCCGGATGTTTCACCAGCAATCACGAGCCCTGTTCGCGCGCTACCTCGACGCCATGCTCGCCCGGGCCACGATGCAGGCGAAGACACGAGGCACTCCCCGATGAGCATCGCCGCAATGAACCTGATCGGCAGCGATCACTGCGCTCTCGTGCTGGTCGACTACCAGCGACGCCTGATGCCCGCTATCCACCGCGGAGCCGAAGCGTTGACCCGCGCGGCTTTTCTGGCTGACGTAGCGCGAGAGCTCGGCGTGCCCGTTCTCGGCACCGAACAGAACCCGAACGGCCTGGGACCGAACGATGACGCGGTTCGCACGCGATGCGATTCCACGCTGTCGAAGATGCAATTCGACGCTTGCGCCGATGGCCTGCTCGACAGCCTGCGCGCAAGAGGTGGCGAACAGGTACGCGAGGTCGTCATCGCCGGGTGCGAGGCCCACGTCTGTCTGCTGCAGACCAGCCTGGGTCTGCTCGGGGCGGGAATGAGGGTGTGGGTGGTGGCCGAGGCCTGCGGCTCTCGGCTGGCCGACAACCACGCGCTGGCGATGCACCGGTTAAGGCACGCCGGGGCAGGAATCGTGAGCGTCGAGATGGTCGCGTTCGAATGGCTGCGGAGCTGCGAGAACGAGCGATTCAAACGCGTGCTGACGCTGTTGAAACAGGACCTTGGCTGAGTTCGGGGCGGAAGTCCGAGCGCAGGGGTTCGACGACCTTCCGGAGCGCCGTTCGACACCGACGAGTGCCCGAGGCGATCGCTTATGGGAAGATCTGTCTCGCACTCTGCGTTGTCCGCGTCCGATACGCCAAGGCACGAAGATCAATGACAGCCTAGACCTGCGAATCTGCCGGTCGTCAGCGGCTCCACCGCACGTTAGCGACACTCCACCGCCTTGAAGACGCCCAAGCCGCCGCCAGCCTCGATTCCGCAGACACGCCTCGGCCGATTTGCCCGCATGGGCATGGCCGCAGGCGGGCTTGCGGCAGGCGCCGCGGCGCAGGGACTGAGGCGCCTGGCGCGGGGTGAGGCGCCGGACTTTCGCAGCGCGCTGCTGTCCGGCCCCAATGCCAGGCGGCTCGCGGAGCGGCTCGCGCGACTGCGCGGGGCGGCGATGAAGATCGGTCAGCTGGTCTCGATGCAGGGCGAGGACATGCTGCCCGCCGAGTTCGCGCAGGCGCTTTCAGTGCTGCGCTCGCAGGCCGCACCGATGCCGACGCAGCAGTTGCACCGGGTGCTCGGGCGCGAATACGGCACGGGTTGGGAACGCCGCTTCGCCGCGTTCGACCACGAACCGATCGCGGCCGCGTCGATCGGGCAGGTGCATCGCGTCACCACGGCGGACGGGCGCGACCTCGCGCTGAAGATCCAGTACCCCGGTGTGGCCCGCTCGATCGCGAGCGACGTCGACAACGTCGCGGCACTGCTGCGCTTGTTCAATCTGCTGCCGATCGACCTGGACGTCGCCGGCATCGCCGACGAAGCCAAGCGGCAACTCATGCAGGAGGCCGACTACCTCAGCGAGGCACGCTTCCTCGAGCATTTCGGAACGCTGGTGGCTGACGAGCCGATGCTTCTCGTGCCGCGCGTGCACCGCGACCTGACGACGACACGCATCATGGCGATGGACTTCGTCGAGGCAGCGCCGCTGGACGTGCTGGCGAAGATGCCGCAAGGCCGGCGCAATGCCGTCGGCACGCTGTTCGAACGGCTGCTGTTCCGCGAACTGTTCGAGTTCCGCGTCATGCAGACTGACCCGAACTTCGCGAACTATCTCTACCAGCCGAAGAGCGGGCGTCTGGTGCTGCTCGACTTCGGGGCGACCCGGCACTTCGGCACCGAATTCGTGGCGAACTACGCGCGCATCAGCCGCGCCGTGGTCGACGGCGATCGCGACGCCGTCGCGCGCGAGGCCGTATGCGTCGGCTATGCGGCGGCGGACGATACGCCCGAGCGCATCGAGGCTGCGGTCGACATGTGCCTGCTGCTATGCGAACCGCTGCGCCACGTCGGGCGCTACGACTTCGGCGCATCGAACCTGCCCGCGCGAGTGCGCAAGCTCGGTTTCGAACTGGCTGTTCGGCGACGGCTGCTGCGGCCGCCACCGCCCGAAACGCTGTTCCTGCATCGCAAGCTCGTGGGCTCGTTCCTGCTGCTGGCGCGCCTGGGTGCGCAGGTTGATGCGCGGTCACTGATCCTGCCGTTCCTGCTGAAGGCAGAGGCGACGCCACCACCCACGAGCCTGCACGCCGCTCGGTCCGGCACTTCGCCATGAACGACCTCATCGCGGTCGCTGCGAACCGGCAGCATGGGGCCGATCTCTCCAGCGCCGGAGCAGCATCGAGAGGCCCGTGCGGTGCAGCGGGCAGAAGAGCACGGAACTGAACCGATGACGCAGAAGAAGAACGTCCCCAAGGCGGCAGACTCGCGCCCGACCCTGGGCGGCCGCAAGGTGCACCGCATTGTCTTCGTCACCGGCAAGGGTGGCGTCGGCAAGTCGGCGGTCGCCGCGGCGACGGCATTGCGCTTCGCCCGCGCCGGCAAGACGGTGCTGTTGGTGGAACTGGGCAGCCGCAGTTTCTACGGCCCCTTGCTCGGTCTGCCGGTCGGCGCCGACACGGTGCGCTGGACGTCACGCATCGGCATCACCCGCTGGGATGTCGAATCGGCCTTGCGCGAGTACGTGGCCCACTATCTGGTGTTCAAGGCCGCGGCCGACCGGATTCTCAACTACACGGTGATGAAGGCGCTGATGGCGGCGGCACCCAGCCTCGCCGAACTGGCCATCCTCGGGAAACTGACCGGGCCGATGCGCCATGCCTGGTACCAGCGTGACGTCGACGTGGTCGTGGTCGACGCCTATGCCACCGGTCAATTCATGGCGCTGCTGCGGGCGCCGCGCGGCTTGTCGCAGACAGCAGGGTCCGGGCCGATGCACCGACACACCATGGCCATGACCGCGCTGCTGTCGGAGCCGGCGATCTGCGAATATCGCTTGGTGACGTTGGCCGAGGAAATGCCAACGGCCGAGGCCTGCGAAATGGCGCGTGACCTCCGCGCTGAAACCGGCATCGCACCGCGCATCTATTGCAACCGATTGATCGATCTGCCGCAGCGCCTGCCGATGTTGCCTCAGGACGATCCGGCTGCGCCCTTCGTCCAGCATATGGCGCGCGTCGCGGAACGCCAGCGCGACAGCCTGGCTGCGCTTCAGGCGCTGGCCAACGATCGCGATGGGCCGATACGCCGACTGCCACTGATACCCGCAACCGATGCGCAGCGCCTGCTGCGGGCGCTGGCCGATGCGCTCGATGTCGAACCCGGGGCGGCGTGATGAGGGCGGTCATCGAAGGTCACCGCGTGATCGTCTGTGCCGGCAGCGGCGGCGTGGGCAAGACCACGATCTCGGCGGCGCTGGGAGTGGCCGCCGCCAAGATGGGCAAGCGTGTCCTGGTGCTGACCATCGATCCGGCACGGCGCCTCGCCACCGCGCTGGGCATTGCCAACAGCGCGCAAGATGTATGGGTTCCCGGACAGAAGTACCGCGGCCAGTTGTGGGCGGGCACGATAGCCCCTGCGCGCATCTTCGCCGACTACATCGAGCGTCACGCCAGTGACCGCGAGACGGTCGAGCGGCTTTTCAACAATCCGCTATACCAGCAGATGTCCACGACGTTGTCGGGATCGCAGGAATTCACCTCGCTGTCCAAGCTCCATGACGCGGCGACGAGCGGTGACTACGACCTGGTGATCCTCGACACGCCACCGGCCGCGCATGCGGTCGATTTCCTGAGTGCGCCCGAGAAGCTCAACGCGGTGTTCGACTCGGCCATCGTCAGCCTGTTCATGGGCCGGACCACCGGCCTCGGTCTTGTCGCCACAGCGTGGAAGCAGGGCGTGAAGATCTTTCTCGCGGCCATGACGCGTCTGACCGGGTCGGCATTCGTGGCCACCTTGAGTGACTTCTTTTCGGCCATCGATGCCATGGCGCCGGACATCCGCGAGACCAACCTGCGCGCCCAGCAGTTACTGCTCGACCCTTCGGCCGCCTTTGTCCTGATCAGCAGTTTCGATCTCGCCAAGATCCAGGAAGGCGAGGCCTTCCACGACGAGCTCATGCGAGGCGGTTTTCACCTTCGCAAGGTCATCGTCAACCGCGCCTGGCCACAGTGGACGCAGGCCGACTCGGCCCCGAGGTCGGCGGTGCGCAAGTCCTTGCTGGCACGGGGCGAGCCGGCGTTGGCAGAGCTGCACTCTGCACTGTTCGACTATTACGCGGCCCGCCGCTCATTGCACACGCGCTTCGCGGACGTGCTCATCCTGCCCGAGATGGACGACGAAGTCGTGGGGCTCGCGGCCCTGGAGCAAGTTGCCGCGCGACTGGTTCCCGAGACCTGACTTGCTTTGGCGCGTGGGGCCCGGAGGCGGGGCGACGGTGGTCACTCGGGAAGCCGCGAAGCTGCCGTTCACCGGCGGCGGCTTGTCAGGTCCGGCAATCGGAAGGATCTAAAAGGCGTCGGCATAGGTGCGAAGCTTGTCCGAGCGACTCGGATGCTTGAGCTTACGCATCGCCTTGGCCTCGATTTGCCGAATGCGTTCGCGGGTCACATCGAACTGCTTGCCCACTTCCTCAAGCGTGTGGTCGCTGCTCATGTCGATGCCGAAGCGCATGCGCAGCACTTTGGCCTCCCGAGCCGTCAAGCCGTCGAGCAGTTCGCTGACGAGGGTACGCAAGCCCGACTGCATCGACGCCTCCATCGGGGAGACGCTGTAGGTATCCTCGATGAAATCGCCCAACGTCGCATCGCCATCGTCGCCAACCGGCAATTCCATCGAGATCGGTTCTTTGGCGATCTTCATGATCTGACGGACCTTCGCCTCGGGCAGTTCCAGCTTCAAAGCGATCGTCGCGGCGTCCGGTTCGAAGCCGAATTCCTGCAAGTGCGCGCGGATTACCCGATTCATCTTGTTGATCGACTCGATCATGTGCACTGGCACGCGGATGGTCCGGGCCTGGTCGGCGATCGAACGCGTGATGGCCTGTCGAATCCACCAGGTCGCATAGGTGGAGAACTTGAAACCGCGGCGGTATTCGAATTTCTCCACGGCCTTCATCAGCCCGACATTGCCCTCCTGGATGAGATCGAGGAACTGCATGCCGCGGTTGGTGTACTTCTTGGCGATGGAGATCACCAGACGCAAGTTGGCCTCGATCATCTCCTTCTTCGCGTCGCGTGACAAACGTTCGCCCTCGTTCATCTTCTTGCTGATCGTCTTCAACGCCTCGAGCGGAATCACGATGTTCGACTGCAATTCGGCGAGCTTGGCCTGCAGTTCCTGGATGGCCGGCACGCTGCGGCCCAGGACGGCGCTGTAAGGCCTGGCGGCCGAAGCTTCGGACTCGACCCAAGCCAGGTTCAGCGCATTGCCTGGAAATTGCTCGATGAAGTACTGCTGCGGCATGCCGCAGCGGTCCACCGCAATACGGCGAATTTGGCGCTCGTGACGGCGGACCTGCTCGACCTGCGAGCGCAACATGGCGCACAGGCTGTCGATCGTCTTGACGGTGAAGCGCACGGTCATCAGTTCGGTGCTGAGGACGCGCTGTGCCTTGCGGTATGCCGGCGAGTCGTAGCCGCTCTTTTCGAATGCCTTGCGAAGCTTGTCGAAGCCCGACCGCATCGACGCGAATCTGTCGAGCGCGACCACCTTCATCTCCTCGAGCCGACGCGTCATTGCCTGGCTGCCGATGTTGGCGTCGCCGTCTTCGTCATCGAAGAAATCGACATCTTCCTCGGCCACATAGTCGTCGGCTTCGCCTTCGGCAACGAAGCCGTCGACAACCGTCGCGATGGCCAATTCCCCGCGGGCAATCTTGTCGCCCAAGACGAGGACCTCGGCCATGATTGACGGCGAGGCCGAGATTGCCAGCATCATCCCCTGCAGACCACTTTCGATGCGCTTCGCGATTTCGATCTCGCCCTCACGGGTGAGCAACTCGAACAGGCCCATTTCGCGCATGTACATGCGAACCGGATCGGTGGTGCGGCCGAACTCCGAGTCAACCGTGGACAGTGCGGCTTGCGCCGCCTCTTCGGCATCCTCTTCGCTGGCGCCGGTGCCGGCACTGCCCGCAACCAGCAGCGTTGCCGGATCGGGTGCCTGCTCGTAGATTGCGATGCCCATGTCATTGAGCATCTTCACGATCGCCTCGATCACTTCGGCCTGGACCAGCTTCTCTGGCAAGTGGTCGTTGATTTCGAGCTGGGTCAGAAAGCCACGCGTCTTGCCCATCTTGACGAGCGTCGTCAATTCACTGCGGCGCTTCTCGGCCTCTTCTTCAGTCAGCGTGGTCACGTCGAGGCCGAACTCGCGTATCAGCGCTCGCTCCTTGGACTTCGGCACCTTCACGCGCAGCGGTTTCGCCTTGGTCTTCGAACCGGGGACGGCACTGACTTCATCGGATGTAGCGTCATCGCCGGCCGGGCGGTCGTTCTTTCCGCGGGGTTCAGTGTCTGCGGATGCCTCGCCAGCGGCCTTGTCCCTCTCCGTCGGCTTGCGAAGCCTGGCGGCCATGTCCTTGGTCGCGACAGCGGCGGTGCGCCTGGTAACCGTACTCCCCGGCGCCGCGCCCAGAGACGCGCCGACAAAGATGTTGTCAGCCACCGCGCGGGTGCGACCAGTCTTCTTGAGACTCGAACTGTTGGCAGACATGCAATTCCTCGAAGGTGAGATGTGCCGGTGCGTCCACGAGCGAACGGACCAAGCCGAGACGCGGCCCGGGACGACTCTTGGATCTGATCAGAAAGCGCCGCAAGAACCGCAACGCCCCAAACGGTACGAAGTTTGTGTATATGGGGGTTATCTCTTGTTTTGAAAGGCGCTCCCGCGGCGAGCCTTACCTGATGACAAGGATTGCCCGCGCGATTGCTCGCTCATGCGGGCAGTGCAGCAAGCCTCGAGCGTCGCTTCCGCAGGCACTGAGCAGGCCAATCGCTTCACGACTTCGCCGACCTCGCCGAAGGTTTGCCCCGCTTCACTGTCTTTGCCGCCTTCCTTGTGCTCCCTCGTGCGCCGGGTGTGGCAATGCGACCGAGCTCTGCTTCGAGGCGTTCGCACAGCGTGCGCAGGATCTTGACCCGGGCATGGTTCTTGTCGTTGGCTTCAACCAGCGTCCACGGCGCGGCGCCGGTGCTGGTGCGCTCCACCATGTCGCAGACAGCCTGCTGATAGGCCACCCATTTCTCGCGGTTGCGCCAGTCTTCCTGGGTGATCTTGAAACGCTTGAATTCGATCTTCTCCCGCTCCTGGAAACGTCGGAGCTGCTCTTCCTGGCTGATCTGCAGCCAAAACTTGGCCACGATCACCCCCGCGTCAGTCAGTTCATGCTCGAAGTCATTGATTTCGGTGTAAGCGCGCGACCAGTCATTCTCACTGCAGAACCCCTCCACCCGCTCGACCAGCACCCTCCCGTACCAGGTGCGATCGAAGATGACGACCTGTCCCTTGCGCGGAAGGTGCCGCCAGAATCGCCACATGTACGGTTGCGCCCGCTCTTCCTCGGTGGGTGCCGCCACTGGAACGATCCTGTATTGCCGCGCATCCAGCGCGGCGCCGATGCGCCGGATGGCGCCCCCCTTGCCCGCTGCATCCGCCCCCTCGAAAGCACACACCAGCGACCGGCTCTTGAAGCGCGGGTCGCGCACCAACTCGGACAGGCGGGCCTGCCACTTGGCAAGTTCAGTCCCGTACGGTTTGTCAGCCAGCTTGAGATTCAGATTCAGCTCGGAGAGGACATTGCGGCCGTCGGTGTCCACCCGGACCATGGGCGACAGCGGCGACGCCGGCCTGTCGGGGCTGGCCAGCTTCTGCTTCATGGCATCGAGCAGGATCTTCCCCACGGTCAGTGAGCGATAGCGGTCATCGGTGCCTTCCACGACGACCCAGGGTGCCCACGACGTGTTGGTTACGCGCAGCAGGTGACCGGCGACCTCTTGCAGGCGGTCGTAGGTCTTGAGCCGGTCCCAGTTCCACTGGGTCACCCGCCATGCGGTGCGGGGGTCGCTTTCCAGCGCCTTGAGCCGCTTCTTCTGCCCGTCCTTGGTCAGATGGAACCAGAACTTCAAGACCAGCGCGCCCTCGTTGACCAGCATCTGTTCAAAGCGATTGATCTGGTCAGCCCGAGCATCGAGCTCCTTCATGGGGATCTCGCCCTGGACACGCTGGCGAATCGGATCCGAATACCAGGAGCCGGCAAAGATGCCGATCCGGCCCTTGGGCGGCAGCGATCGCCAGTACCGCCACATGGCCGGGCGGTCGCGCTCCTCGTCGGTCGGCTCGGCGAAGGCCAGCGTGGAAATAAACCTGGGATCCATCCACTCATAGAGCGTGTTGATGGTCTCGCCTTTGCCCGCTCCATCCTGGCCGCTGATCAGCACCACGACAGGGCTCTTCTTGTTCGTGTCCAGATCCACCTGTGCTTCGAGCAGCGCCGCACGCAACGCAGGCAGTGCCTCACGGTATGCGGCCTTGCTGATCTGGTGACCGATCTCTGCTGATTCAAACATCAACTCTCTCCGGTTGCGGTCATGCCGCGGGGAGCACCGACTCCATGCCAATACCCACGAGGCGAGTTTTCCCGTCGATGCGGCAGGACCGAGCGTAGAGAAACCCGCACTTCTCGATGACCCATTCGAATGTGATCTTCAGTGCCCCCGCTTCATCGAAGTCGCGGGTGTGGTGCCGACCAGCAAAGCCGACGGCGACCATGGACTCACCTCGCGATACTTGAACACGCCGCCGCAGGATAGCGGGAGATGACGATGACGCCTAACGGCAAGCCGTACGGCGCGCCGGTGGCATGCTTCGGTCGGATTGGCGATGCGCACGCAACTGATCGAGCCCGAGTCACAGGGCCACGCCGACTCGGGAACGAAGGACCCGGCCGCGCTCCATACCTGTGACAGGGGATAGCGCCCGATGCGAACATCGCCACCACGCTGCCGCGACTTTCTCGCACGGCGCCCAGTGATGTTCGAAACTGCACTTGTCACGACACTTCCGCTGCTGAACCAGGCCGGTCTCGGCGCCGACGCCGAGGCGTGGCGGCTGCGCCTGGCGTCGCTCGAGTTCGATGGCCCTTCCGACACCACATCAGCTGCTTCCGATGCGCAGCGCATGGGCGTACTGGTCGCAGAAGGCTGGGACTGTCTGGCGCGAATGCCGCTGCGGTCCAGACGCGACGCGGCCGAACGGGCGGCCGGCGAGGCGATTGTGCGCACGATGGCCAATGCGACATTGCGCTTCGCGCGCCGGCACCGCGAGACGATCTACCGCCAACTCACCGACGACTTTCGTCACCCTTTGCGCGCCGACGAATTGGTGTGGCAGGCGGCCGAACGCTGGCCCGGGCTGGTGCCGACACGCGCCGAGTGCGCCGACGAAGCGCGCCGCATGCAGAAAGACAAGGACGGCCGCGAGATCGCGCAGGGCATGCTGCTGTCGCAGTGGCTCGCCGATCCGCGCATCGGCAGGCACCTGGCACTGGCGATGCTGCGGCCCACCGAGGAGGCCGAGCAGCGCCTCGCCGAATTCGTCGCCCGCGGGCGCCTCGACCTCGGCCCGGTGCACATCGAAGCGCGCGACGGCTGCGGCTACGTGCACTTTCGCCATCCGCGCTTCCTCAACGCCGAGGACGCCGAGACGCTGGGCCCGCAGGAGGTCGCGGTCGACCTGATCCTGCTGCATCCGGGGCTGCAGATGGGCGTGCTGCGCGGCGACCCGGTGCCCCATGCGAAGCACGCCGGCCGCCGGGTGTTTTCCGCGGGGCTGAACCTGACCCGGCTGTACCACGGCGAGATCCCGTACCTCTTCTACATGGTGCGCGACCTCGGTCTGGTCAACAAGCTGTACCGCGGCCACACGCGGGCCGGCTTCGACCTCGACGAGGCGGAGGACACGATCGAGAAGCCGTGGCTCGCAGTCGTCGAATCGTTCGCGATCGGCGGCGGCTGCCAGCTGCTGCTGGTGATGGACAGCGTGATCGCCGAGCAGGGCGCGTGGCTGAGCTTGCCGGCGCGCAAGGAAGGAATCATCCCCGGCGCCGCCAACCTGCGGCTGCCGCGTTACGTCGGCGAGGCGATCGCTCGCCAGGCGATCATGTTCGACCGCCGCTTCCAGGTCGACGAGCCCGCCGCAGCGGCGATCGTGAGCCGGGTCTACCCGGCGGAAGAAATCGAAGCCGCGATGCTCGAGCAGGTGCGCCAGGCCATCGGTTCGGGCATGGTCAGCGCCAGCGGCAACCGGAAGGCGCTGCGGGTGCAGACCGAGCCGCTCGACCGCTTTCGCGAGTACATGGCGCTGTACGCGCGTGAGCAGGCGCTGTGCCACCTCAGTGGGCAACTCATCGCCAACCTCGAACGCCACTGGCAGGCGCAGCAGCGGCGGCTCTGATCCGCCTGTGAGGGCGCGGCGCGTTCGAGAAGTGATCGCTGCCCAGGCCGTCTGAGACGGGAGCGCGGTACTGCCCTCGACGAGACGAGACCACAGGCCACGGGGTCACCGGTGACGGCGCCGCCGAATCGCTCCTTGCCGTCGGCAAGGGTGCACGCGGCAACACCGGAACGCGGGCGCCCGGGGGCGCTTGGGTCCCGCTGCCGCTGGCCAGGTCAGCCCCGGAAGGCACGCTCGAAGCGCTGCGCGATGTCGGCCAGCCGCTCGATCGGCTCGTTGGCGTACACGAGGCGCAGGAATCCGCTCGTCTCGCCCTCCCCCCAGTTTTCCATCGCAGTTGCAGCCACGCCTTCGCGCAGCAACCGGCGCGAGGCCTCGGCGCCGGTCAGGCCTCGCGCGCGAAAGTCGATCAGAAACGACCACCCGCCACGCGCCGGGACCACGTCGAAACCGGGTCGCAGCGCCTGCACGAGGAAGTCGTGCCGCCGCTGCCAGACGGCCGTGCACGCCGCGATGCCGTCGTCGCCGGTCTCGAGCGCCAGCGCCGCTGCCTGCTGCGCAATGCCCACCGGGCAGACGACGTTGGAGATGGCCACCCTGCCGATCACCTCGGCCGCGGGCAGCGGGCACACGACCCAGCCGACGCGCCAGCCGATCATGCGGTACTCCTTGCACGCCTCCCCCACCGTGACCGTGCGTTCGGCCATGCCGGCGAAGTGCAGCGGGTTCAGGTGCGGTACGCCGTCGAAAAGGATGCGCTCCATCGCGCTGTCGTAAATCATCCAGGCGTTGGCGGCGCTGCACGCGTCGCAGATCGCCTGCCACTCGGCGCCGTCGAACACCGCGCCTGAAGGCATGGCCGGGCTCATCATGAGAAAGGCCCGCGTCTTGCCGGTGACGGCCTGCCGGATCGAGTCGACGTCCAGCCGCCACCCTTGCGGCGCGGGCAGCATGCGCACGAAGCGCGGCACGCCGCCGGCAAGCTTGACGCGGTTGATCAGGCCGGCGTAGGTCGGGCTCGTCAGCACGACCTCGTCACCCGGGTCGATCAGCGCCAGCAGCACGTTCAGGATGCCGCTCAAGCCGCCGGCCGAGATGAAGCATTGCCGCCGCCAGTCGTAGTGCCCTGCCGGCAGAGCGCCGTTGCGTTCGACGACGCGCACCGCGGCGCTGCGCAGGCGGTCGTGGCCGAAGAACGGCAGGTAGCTGTTGGCGTCGTCGTTACGAACCTCCGATTCGGTGAGCGCCAGCGCGAGCAGCGGCGGCCGCAGGTCGGTGTCGAGGTTCTCGAGGCGCAGGACCTCCGGGTCGCGCAGCGCGTCGGCGGCATCGCCCATGCGTTCGACGCCGATGGGCGTCATCGACGCGGTTCGAACCGCGAGCTTGGGGGTCGTCGACAATGCCATGCAGCCTCCCGTGGTTGCCGTGACCTGTCATTGTGGCGAACTGGCCGAGACGCGCCGTGCGCCGGAACCGATCGACGTGCGCCGTTCGGACGCGCACTACGCAGCGCGATACTGCGAGCTCATGTCCAGGGATGCCACCGATGTCCGACAGTGTGACCCGACGCCGCCTGCTCCTCGGCTGTGCTTTCGCTCCCATCGCGGCCTTGGCGGCGTGCACGACCACGACCTCGCTGCCCCCGGGGGCCGCGGCGGCGCTGGCGCCGGGCGGCAGGCTGCGGGCCTGCATCAAACTGGGCAACCCTATCCTTGCCAACCGTGACAGCGCGGGGGTCGTCAGCGGTGTGTCGGTGGACATGGCGACGCTACTCGCCCAGCGCTTGGGCGTGCCGCAGGATCTCGTGTTCGTCGATGCTGCCTTGAAGTCCGTCGAGACGGTGAAGGCCGACCTTGCCGACGTCGGCTTCTTCAGCATCGACCCGCGCCGCAGTGACGGCATCAGCTTCACCGCACCTTATGTGCTGGTCGAAGGCGCGTTTCTCGTGCGCCAGGACTTGCCGCTCACCGACAACGCGCAGGTCGATCGCCCCGGCACGCGCATCGTGGTCGGGCGCGGCAGCGCCTACGACCTGTTTCTGTCACGCGAACTCGAGGCCGCGCAGTTGCTGCGCACACCGACATCGCAGAGCGTCACCGATCGCTTTCTGGCCGAGAACGCCGACGTCGCCGCCGGAGTTCGGCAGCAACTCGAGTCCGATGCCGCGCGGCTCGGCGGCCTGCGGCTGCTGCCGGGCCGCTTCATGGTCATAGCGCAGGCGATGGGGCTGCCGTCGACGCGCGGCGCTGCTGCCGCGGCGATGCTGGCGAGCTTCGTCGAACAGTCCAAGGCGAGCGGGGTCGTCGCGCAGTCGCTGGCGCGGCACCACATCCGCGGGGCCATCGTCGCGCCTGCATCCAGCTGACGCCGGTGAGCCAAGCAGGAGACCGCTCGGGGCTGCTCGAGTCGACCCGTTCGCAAATCCTCACGCAACGCTGCGGGGTTCACTGGACGAACCCGGTTGCATACACTCTTCCAACCTATTCGCCCGCACCCATTCCTGATTCAGGAGAAAGAGACCTTGCACCTGCGGCGCCGAAGCCGACGTTCGCCGCGGCGCTCGCCGCACCGCTGACGGGCGTGACGAAATCGTCTACCGGATGACGTGTCCCGTCTGCGGGCAACTCGGTCCCGCGATTGCGGCGGAGAGCAAGGACGAAGACGCCGCAATCGCCGAAGCCGTCGAAGCATGGAATGAACTGATCGCCCATCTGCGCCCGCTCGAGGCGTGAGGCAGGCGACATGCAAGGCCTCACCCCGAGACCGGGACTGAGCAGGCGTTCGCAAATGCGCCGGGTGGAACTTCGAGCAGGATTACCTGCTCCCCTCCAACGCTACGCCGGCGCGTGCCAGCCGGCGTCGACCCAAAGCTCGCCACTGACCGCCGAGCTGGCGAGCATGAAGCAGATCGCGTCGGCGATCTCGTCCG
>Ga0209048_10001369_pt1 | contig 25249 bp, 23 predicted proteins | sample FrelakmetCRP12CR_FD_187146 | JGI IMG/M metagenome (GOLD analysis project Ga0209048, IMG submission 187146) | Freshwater lake sediment microbial communities from the University of Notre Dame, USA, for methane emissions studies - CRP12 CR (SPAdes)... | ecosystem: Environmental > Aquatic >... | reverse complement strand
GGTGGCGAGTTCGCCTTCGCGCCGGCCCAGCTGGTCCTGCAGCTCCTTGACCGCGGCCGCGCCTTCGGCATAGAGATCGGAGTTCGCGAAGCGCTCGCGCAGCGAGCTGGTTGCGGCCTCCAGCGACTCGATCTGTCCGGGCAGGGCGGCCAGTTCGCGTTGCTCGTTGAAGCTGAGGCGAAGCGCAGCCGTCCTGGCGGGCCGGGGAGGCGCGGTCCGTACGGGTGTGGACGCCGCTCCGCGCGACTCCTCCGCGGCCTCCGCGTTCCGGCGCGCGTGGTATTCCATCCAGTCGCTGAAGCCGCCGGCGTATTCCCGGAGCACACCGTCGCCCTCGAACACGATCGTCTGGGTCACGACGTTGTCCAGGAAAGCACGGTCGTGGCTGACCAGGAACAGCGTGCCTCGGTAATCCTGCAACAGCGCCTCGAGCAGTTCGAGCGTGTCGATGTCGAGGTCGTTGGTCGGTTCATCCAGGACCAGCACGTTGGCCGGCTGCGCGAACAGCCGCGCCAGCAGCAGACGATTACGCTCCCCGCCCGACAGCGACGACACCGGCGCACGCGCGCGTTCCGGCGGGAACAGGAAATCGCCGAGATAGGTGATCACGTGCATGCGCTTGCCGCCGATCTCCACGAATTCGGCGCCGGGGTTGATGGTGTCGAGCAAGGTCGCCAGGGGGTCGAGCTGGGTGCGCAACTGGTCGAAATATGCGACGCTCAAATTCGTGCCTCGGCGCACGGTGCCACGGTCGGGCTCGACGTCCCCGAGGATCAGCTTCAGCAGCGTGCTCTTGCCCGCGCCGTTGGGGCCGATGAGGCCGATGCGGTCGCCGCGGATCACGCGCGTGGAAAAATTGCGGATCAGCGGGCCATCGCCGTAGTCCTTGCTGACGTCGACCAATTCCGCCACCAGTTGGCCCGACCGTTCGCCCGCGGCCAGCTGCAGGTTCACGCGACCCAGTCGCTCGCGTCGGGCGGCGCGTTCCCGCCGCAGGTTCTCGAGCCGCAACACCCGGCCTTCGTTGCGCGTGCGCCGAGCTTCAACGCCCTGGCGGATCCAGGCCTCCTCCTGCGCCAGGAACTTGTCGGCCTTGGCATTGACCACGGCTTCGTCGTCCTGCTGCCGCGTCTTGCGCTCCTGATAGGCGGCAAAGTTGCCCGGATACGACGAGAGGTGGCCGCGGTCGAGTTCGACGATGCGCGTGACCACTGTGTCGAGAAAGCGGCGGTCGTGCGTGACGCACACGACCGCGCCGTCGAAATTCCGCAGCAGTTGTTCGAGCCATGCGATGGCCGTGAAGTCGAGGTGGTTGGTCGGCTCGTCCAACAGCAGCACGTCCGGTGCGCCGACCAGCGCCTGCGCCAGCGCCACCCGCTTTTGCCAGCCTCCCGAGAGATCGCCCACCCGCCGATCCGGCGGCAGCTCGAGCTTTGACAGCACCATGTCGACGCGGTGCGACAACGCCCACCCACCGCTGTCATCGAGCCGGCTTTGCAGCGAATCCACCAGCGCAAGCCGGCGGGCATCGCCGCCGTCGTCGGCCAGCAGGGCTATGGCGTGATGGTAATCGGAGAGCAGCCGGCCTTCGGCCCCCAGCCCTAGCGCCACGGTGTCGAATACCGACAGGTCCGGCGCGAACTCCGGTTCCTGCACGACGCAGGCGATGCGCGTGCCGGGGGCCACCCAGGATTCGCCGCCGTCAAGATCCGCGAGACCCGCCAGCACACGGAGCAGGGAGGACTTGCCCGTGCCGTTGCGTCCGATCAGTCCGACCCGTTCGCGGGCGTCGAGCTGGAAGTCGGCGCCGTCGAGCAGAGGATGATGGCCGAACGCCAGACGGGCGCCCGTGAGAGAGATCAGCGGCATCGTGCGTTCATGGTCGGTGCGGACAGCATCGGCATCCGCGCGGCTGCAGGCTCACGCCGGCGCCGGCGGCCGGCGTGCGGCGAGCGTGTCGAGAGCCGAACTGACGGCACGGTCCCACAGCGGCACGGGTTCGATCACGAGCCTGGCGGTGCCGCTGCCCAAGCGGTAGGCCAACTCCTCCGGCGATAGCATCAAGGCGTGCGAGCGTGACCGGCTGGTGAAGATGTATTTGGCGCGCAACGGACTGACCCAATTCAGGCGCGCGTCGATCACCCCGTCGTCGATATCGAACCGGAGCCACGTGCCGACGACCATTTCGCCCACGTAGTCGTGCACGTTGACGGGCGGTGGTGGCGGCAGCGGGGCGAAGGCTGCGACCGCTGCGGCTTCGTCCGCTGCGGCGGCAGTCGCCTCGACCACCGGCTTGGTTGCCTCCGGTCTGATCGCGGCCATGTGCAGCTGGTAGAGTGCGTCGAAGAACGCCTGCGAGCGTTCGGCAGGGGCGTGCATCGCAGTGCAGCCGGCGCGCAATGCGCCGATCAGCGACGGGATCATCTTCGAAAGACGCGCCTTTTGCGCGGTGCGTTCCTTGGCGACGATGCTCCACAAGGTATCGTCGAGCGTGCCCAGCGCGGCGGTCCACGGCGGACTGTCGACGCCTTGCTCGCGGCGCAGCGCGGCGAGGTAATCGGCCCAGATCGTTTCGATGAACGAACGCACGTCGAAGGGGACGTCGAGTCCGGCGAGCCTGTCGCGAAGCAGTTCGCGCACAACCGCGCGATCGGCTTCGTCCTCCTCCGCGTGCAATGCCTCCGCCACCTCGGCCGCCAGCGCCGCCGCCGATTTCTGGCGCTCCTGTTCGGCGAAAGCCACCAGGTCGTGGTCGGCATCGCGGAACACCGCAACGTCGATCTCGAAGTCCGCGCAGATCCGGTCGATGGCCTTCCGCGCTGCTGTTTCGAACGCCGCGCGGTAGGCCTCGTCATTTCCGGCGCCGACCGCGGCGTCGGCCAGATGGTCCAGCAGCTGCCGCGCCGGATGCTTCTTGTCGGCGAAGAATGCCCGGTCGAGCAGCGCGGCCTTGACGATGGGCACCTGCAGACGGCCGAAGAGCGCGCGCGTGGATTCGGGAATGGTCGGGTCGCGGAAAATGTAGTCGAACAAGAGTCCGATGACGTCCACGGAGATGGCGTCGGCCGGATTCGAGATCTGTGCGGCAACCGCAGCGCGGATATGCGGAATCAGGTTCAGAGGAACGATGGCGCCGGCGACACCATCGACCGGCGGCGGCGCCAGGTGGGCGATGGCGGTGCGCAGGTCGACCTTCTGCCATTGCGCCAGCGTGGAGAACAGCGACGTGGACGTACCGAGCGCCATCAGCGGATCGAGGCTCGGGAATTCGTTGGCGGAAGTGGCCGGGTCGGTTGCCGCGGCCCTGTTCGCGTCCGGGCGCCCGGCAATGGACGTCGCCGAAGAGGCTGAAACGCTCTGTGCGCCCAGCGCCGCAAGTGCAGTGAGCCCCGCGAGGATGTCGGCCGAAACCATGTGCGTCGGCGCATGCGGGTCAGCGTCCCGCCGCGCGGCGGCGGCCGCCGGGGCCGGACTGCGGTCGAACGTCAGGGCCTGAGGCGCGCCAGGGGTAACCGCGAATTCCGGCACGACGATGTCCCCGGGTATCGCTTGGGGCGCGGCGTGGAGCATTTGCGTGAACGTCGCCAGCAGGTCCCGGTCGTCGCTGGGGCGATGTTCGCTGCGCGCCCTCAACGTGGCCTTGATTTCCGGCAAGACGCCGTGGTCGGCCAGCAACCTGTTGAGCGCGATGTAGAGACCGTTGAAGTTGGGCGTGAGGTCGGTCAGCAGCCGAGCCATCAATGGCCGCCACACGCGCGGAGCGGGATACACGGCGCGCGACGTGGCGCCTAGTGCATCCAGCACGTAAGGGGTCGCGAACGGATTGTCGAGTTCATGCGCTTGGCCCTCCGCGAGCAGCACGCCCACGCGCAGGTCCAGCGCCGCCAGTTCCCTTTGCGTGAAGCCGGCCAGACGACGCGCGGCGTGAGTCAGCGCGGCCTGCATTTCGTGGTCGAAGGGCGTCAGAACCCGGAGCGCGCCGACCGAGGCATCGGCGTCCGGGCGCAATCCCTTCCGGCGGTGGCCGGCCAGCCGACGCTCGAACAGATCCCGCTGCGTTGAGGCGAATCGGGCGAGCCATTCCGCCCGCTTTTGCCGGAAGGCTTCGATTTCCCCGTCGGGGACGTGACTGGTGGCCTCGAACAGATCGTCCGAGGCGTCCAATGCCGCCGCCGCCATTTCCACGAGTTTCTTCAGGAAGCGTTCGAAGCCGATCCGCAGCAGCGCCTGCGCCTCACCCGGGCGCAGCCGTGCCGCACCGTCGGTATCTTGGGCGCTGGATGCGGCGTCGGCGAGCGTGGGCACGGGCATGGCGCGCCAATTCTACTGCCTGCGCCTGGTGCTAGGGCTGTCGGAAGGTTGGTCGTCGGGGCGTCGCGACGCCGGTCCCGCTGCACCGCGACGCCTGGCGCAACACTGGCGCGGCAACTGCCTGCAGGAAGCCGGCCCATGACACAGATGGGCTGGCTGCGCAACGTTGCCCTCGGGTGGGGCCCTGTCGTACCCTGCAGGGAAATCCCCGCGGGACATTGCCGCACTTTGTTGCGACCAAGCCATGAACGATCTGCCTGCCGTCATCGTTGCCGCCACGATCTGCGCCTACTGGTTCGGCGTCGGCGTGATGATCGTCCGCGTGAAACGGCATTCCCGCGACATACCCATTCTGTCGCCGAAGCAGCCGCTGGAACGCGTGATGGGCGCGATCTTCGTTCCGGTGGTCGCGCTCTGGGTCCTGCTGCCCTGGCTCGCCCAGGCAGGAACCCGCCCACTGCTGGCGATTCCTGCGTTGGCCGAACAGATCCCCGTCTACGGCGCATGCCGTTGGCTGGCCGCGTTCGTCGCCGTGCTTTGCCTGATCGCCACCTCGCGCTGCTGGGCGCGGATGGGCAAGGATTGGCGGATGGCCGTGGCGGTCGACGAGAAGACCAACCTCATCACCGACGGTCCTTTCAACCGAATCCGCCACCCGATCTACGCGTTTCAGATCCTGCTGATGATCTGCACGTTGGTCGTCGTACCGACGTTGCCGATGCTGGCGGTCGCGGTGGCGCACATCGCGTTGATGAACGTGAAGGCGCGCAACGAGGAGCGGCATCTGCTGCGGACGCAACCTGTCGACTATTCCCGTTACGTGCAACGGACCGGAAGGTTCTTTCCCCGCCAATCTTGACCTCGGTCAGTGGGGAATCCCTCTGCCCGTTGCGACAATGCGCAAAGGTGGATCCCGATCCGATTCCGGCCAAGCCCTGCGATGCTTGCCTTTGTGCGCGGTTCGCTGCTCGGTGCGCTGCTCTGCGCGCTGCTGACGTGCTTGTCGCCGGCGCGTGCGGCGCCTGCGGCCGAGGCAGCGCCGCATCCTGCGCGCGACCTCGACGCGGCGGGCATCCGGGACCTTCTCGCGCTCGATTGCAGCCGTGTCGCGCCGGCCGACGTCGCGCGCCTGCTGGTGCGGGGCCCGACACCGCGGATCATCCTGCTGCAGGGCAGCCTGGCCGTGGTGACCATGGAGCCGTTCGGCCGCTTCCTGATCGCCATGGGGTACCCGGAACAGCGGATCCGCGATCCTCGCGACGGCCGCCTGTCCCAGGGAAGTTTCGGCGACAGCCTGACCTGGGCAGGGACGCTGGCCTGGTACTACGAATCCGAGGGGGTGATGCCGATGTTGATCGGCCATAGCCAGGGTGGAATGCTGGCGATCCGCATCCTGTACGAACTGGACGGGGCATTCCACGATTCCATTCCGGTCCGGGACCCGCTCGCGGACGCCGCCTTTGCACGCACGACGATACGCGACCCGCGGACCGGGGAAACGCGACCCGTCAGGGGGCTGACGGTCGGCTACGTGGCGGCGCTGGCGACCGGCAAGCTGCCCCGGATCTTGCTGGGGCAATGGGACATGATCGCGAGATTACGCAGAATTCCGGATACCGCCGACGACTTCACCGGGTTCTCGATACCCTGGGACGGAATCGCCGGAACGCTCGGCGACCCCGAGCCGTATTCGGCAATCGGCACGGCCCGCGTGCGCAATGTCATGCTGCCAGCGGGCACCAGCCACATCCGCCTTCCCGATGTGCTGCACCTCGCCGAAGACGAGGCCACCCGCGCCTGGATCGAGACCTGGTCGCCGGATGTGGCATCAGCGCCGCCCGCCGCGGCCGGTGTCGACACCACCAATCTGCTGCATGCCGCCGACATCTGGTACAGCGTGCGAGAACACTGGTGTCGGTCGGCACAGCAAGCGTTGACCACGCGGGAAGATCATTGATGCGCGGCAAACTGAACCTGTTCCAGGTCACCATGCTGCGCTGGCGCGAACTGCACCCGTACAGCGCCGTACATGCCGTCCACGTCGCTTCCCCGCTCGATAACTTGCGCCTCGAGGGTGCAATCCGGCGCGAACTGGAGGCGCGTGGCCTGACCCACCTCACGCTGGACGCCGTGCGCGGCCGCTTCGACTATGCCGGCGGCGCGGCGCATACGGAGCTCGCGGTACTGCCCGGTGGCGCGGTCGCAGGCGAAGTCCTGCGCGCGGAAATCGAGCGCCAGCTCAACAACCCGTTTCCTGCCGACGGTGTCTTCGATCCCTTCCGGTTCTTCGCCGTCGACGCGGGCGCGTCGTTCGAGTTTGCCCTTTCCTACGATCATTTCATCGCGGGCGGCGACTCGATCGCGCTGTTGCTGCAGGCGATCGTCGCGCGATACGAGGCCAAGGGTGGCGCCGCGCCGCTTACGGCCGTGCCCGGCCTGTACCCGGACACGTACCGGCGCCTGCTGTGGCGCCACGCGGGTGCGGTGCTGCGCGGTCTTTCGAGCCTGCCGCGGCTGGCGCTGGATTGCCGGCACTCGCACCGCCCGCGATACCTCCGTTGGCCCGACCCGACCAACGGTTTCGCTTCCGTTCGACTTGCTGCGCCCGAATTCGCCGCGGTGCTGCGCGCGGCAAAGGCGTGGCACGTCACGCTCAACGATCTGCTGATCGCGGTCTTGCTCCAGACGCTGTCTCCGCTGGCCGAAAAGCGGCTGACGGCACGGCGACGCGTTCATTTGGCCGCGGCATCGATCATCAATATCCGCCGAGACGTCGGCGCAGACGTGACCACCTGGTTCGGGCAGTTCTTGAGTTCCTTCCGGGTTTCGCACCGGGTGCCGCCGGGCATCGAGCTGCGGGACCTTGCGCAGGATATCCATGCCCAGTCCGCGGAATGGAAGCGCCGCCGCCTGTACCTGCAGACGCTGGTCGTGATGTTCTACAGCGGCATTGTGTGGCGTTTCCTGGGCCTCACCCAAAGGCAGCGCTTTCATGTCAAGAATTGGCCGGTGTGGGTCGGTGTCACGATGCTGAACGTCGATGCACTATGGCGGGAGGGCGACGCGGCGGGCCAGGTGCCCGCGTACTTGCGGGCGGTGTCGACCGGTCCGCTGGCACCCATGGTTGTCGCCGCCACGACCGCCGGCGGCGCGCTGGAACTCGGCTTCTCGTACCGTACCGGAGCGTTCGAAGCGGGTGCAGTCGAGAGAATTGCGGCCGACGTACTCCGTTGCCTTGCGACGCTGGACCAGTCGGCAGGGGTGGGCACGGTAGAATAGCGGTTTTGCCTGTCCCGACCGGCCGGTGCCGGAAGCGGGCATGGGCGGGACGTGCGAGACCTACATCATGGCAGGCGCATTGACCGGCAAAGTGGCGCTCGTCAGCGGCGCGGCCCGCGGCATCGGGCACGCCATTGCCTTGAAGCTCGCCCGCGAAGGCTGTGATGTTGCCGCCAACTACTACAACAGCGCCGCCGAGGCTGAAGCGCTGTGCATGGAGATACGCGCGCTGGGCCGGCGTGCCTTCGCCATTGCCGGAAGTGTCGGTGTCCCGGACAGCGTCGACGAAATTTTCACCGAGTTCGGCAGGCATTTCGATCGGCTGGACATCCTGGTCAGCAATGCCGCCAGCGGCGTGCTCAAGCCCACCGTTGACATGACGCTGAAGCACTGGCGCTGGTGCATGGAGACGAATGCGCTGGCGCTGAATCTTCTGACGCAACGGGGATTGCCACTCATGCCGTCCGGCGCGCGCATCATCGCGCTGTCGAGCCTGGGTGCGCAGCGCGCGATGCCCGGCTACGGCTTCATCGGTGCGTCCAAGGCCGCCCTCGAGGCGCTGGTGCGCGCACTGGCGCAGGAGTTGGGGCCCCGCGGGATCCGCGTGAACACCGTGAGCGCCGGCGTCGTCGACACCGATGCGCTGCGCTACTTCCCCAATCGCGAGGAACTGCTCGCCAATTTTTCGCAGCGCACCCCCGCGGGTCCGGTGCTGACGCCGCAGGATGTCGCGGGCGCCGTTTTCCTGCTGTGCCTGCCGGAGGCGGGCATGATCAACGGCCACACACTGGTGGTCGACGGCGGCTTCTCGATTTCGGGCTGATACCCAGATGACGATGCCGACATGACCATGGATCCGGGCCTCGCGGGCAAGGTGGCGATCGTGACGGGCGGGAGCCGCGGCATCGGCCGCGCCATCGTCCTGCTGCTGGCTGCCGAGGGCGTCGACGTCACGTTCTTCTATCGCGATAATGCGACGGCGGCGGCCGAAGTCGTGGCCGCGGGCACGGCGGGCGGCGGAAAGGTCGCGGCAGAACAGGTCGACATCCGCGACTCCCGCGCGTGCGCCGCCGCCGTGGATCGCGTCGCCGAGCGTTGCGGCCGGATCGACCTGCTCGTCAACAATGCCGGAATGATTCGCGACAATCAGCTGGCCGCGATGGACGACGAGGATGTCAGCCTGGTGCTCGACACCAACGTCGGCGGTGTGTTCAACGTCGTACGCGCGGTGGCGCCGCACATGATCGTCCAGCGCGGTGGCAAGATCATCAACCTGAGCTCGGTGGCGGGGGAGAAGGGCGGCCGCGGCCAGACCAATTACGCGGCGAGCAAAGGCGCGATCAATGCCTTCACCCGCTCACTGGCAGTCGAGCTCGCGTCGCGGAAGATCACGGTCAATGCGGTCGCGCCGGGCGTGATCGAAACGGAAATGTCCCATGAAGTGCGCGAGCTGGCGGGCGATGCCGTCAAGGCGCGCATCCTGCTCAAGCGGTATGGCAAGCCGGAGGAAGTGGCCTACGCGGTTTGGTTCCTGGCTTCGCGCTTTGCCGATTACGTCACCGGCCAGATCATCAATATCGATGGCGGCTTCAAAATGGAGTGAGGCAACGATGGCAACCGAAATCACCAAGGATGAAATCAACGCGGTGTTCCCGACCGTGGCGGAAACGATGGCCGATGCGCTGGGCTGCGACGTCGCCGACATCAAGCTCGACGTGTCGCTGATCGAGGGGCTGGACGCCGAGTCGATCGACTTCCTCGACATGGTGTTCCGGCTGGAGCGTGCGTTCAAGATCAAGATTCCGCGCGGCAAGATCATCGACAATGCACGCGGCAGCCTGACCGAGGCCGAGTTCGAGCAGAAGGGCGTCCTGACGGCGACCGGGCTTTCGCAACTGCGCTCGTACCTGTCGGAAATTCCCGCCGAGCGGTTTGCCGATCCGATGAAGGTCAAGGACATTCCGCGCCTGTTCACGCCGGAGACCTTCTGCAAGCTCGTGGTCCAGGCGCAGCACGAAGCCCGCGCGGCGGGCTGAAAGCGCGCGGAGCCCATGGCTGACCCGACCGACCACTTCGCCGCGTTTTCCTTTGTCGACCGCATCACCGAATTCGTGCCGGGAACGCGCGCGCATGGCGTGTTTCACGTGCCGGCCGCCATCCAAGCGTTTCCTGCGTGCCTGGTCGCGGAGGCGGTCGGCCAGCTCGCCGCGTGGGTCTCGATGGAGCACATCGGTTACCGCGGGCGACCGGTCGCAGCACTCGCCGGCGAGACCCGCTTCCTCGGGCACGCGGCGCCCGGGGACACGCTCCAACTGTCCGTCGAGATCGACGATGTCGACGACGATGCGGTGGCGTACCGCGGATGGGCGGAGGTCGGGGGCCGACGCGTGCTCGAACTGGACGACTGTCTGGGGCCGATGCTGCCGGTTGCCGAATTCGACGCGCCCGAGGCCCTGCGCGAGCGCTTTGCGCTGTTGTGCGGCGCCGGTGCGCCGCCCGATCGTTTCCATGGCGTTGCGGTGCCGAACCCGGAAGCCGTCGCCCATGCGTCTGGACAATCGTTGCGCGCGATATTGAAGGTGCCTGTGGCCGCTCCGTTCTTTGCCGATCATTTCCCGCGCCGCCCGGTATTTCCGGCCACGCTGCTGCTCGACGCCCAGATCGGCCTCGCGGCGTCGCTCGCGCGCGAGGCCGGTGGCGGCGCGGAGCCCGTGGCGTCGCGCATGACGCGGGTCAAGATGCGCTCGTTCATCGTGCCAGGGCAGGAAATCGAATTGCGCGTGGAATTGAGCGAGCAAGAGGACGGGTGGACGCGCATCGCATGTTCCGCGCACGACGGCGGCGCCAAGTCCATCGCTACGTGCCGGGTCGAGTTCGCGAACGCCGTGGCGGCTTCGCCATGACCGCGCGCAAAAGGGTTGCGATCACCGGGTTGGGTCTAGTGACGCCGGTAGGCAACGACGTGGCCACCACGTGGGAGGCGGTCCTCCACGGCCGGAGCGGCGGGGCTCCGATCAGCGTGTTCGACGCCAGCGGCTTCCCGGTGCACATCGCGGCGGAGGTGAAGGGCTTCGACGGCCCCACCCGGATCGGGGACCGAAAGCTGCTCAAGCTCACCAATCGGTCCCATCGCTTTGCGCTCGCGGCCGCGGAACAGGCGCTGCAGGACGCCGGCATCCGCCCGACCGACGCCGATGCGACGCGCTGGGGATGCTCGGTTGGCGCCGGCATGATGGGCGTCGATTTCGCCGACCTGTCCGGCACCCAGGCGCACTCGGCGGCCGACGGTGAACTCCATCCTGATCTGCTGCTGACGGACGGTCCGGCCAACGATCCGCTGGCATTCTGCCGCAGCAATTGTGCGGCGGGGCTGTCGCTCATCACGCGTCGCCACGGCATTCGCGGATACGCATCGGCCGTGCACACGGCCTGCGCATCCGGCGGCCAGGCGTTGGGCACTGCGATGAAATTGATCCGCCGCGGCGCGGTCGACCGTGTTCTGGCCGGCGGATTCGATTCGATGATCAGTCCGGTCGGCATCAGCGGCTTCTGCCTGCTGTCGGCGCTCTCGCCGGACAACGACACGCCGCAGCGCGCGAGCCGCCCGTTCGACGTGACGCGCAACGGCTTCCTGCTGGGTGAGGGCGCGGGCTTCCTGGTGCTCGAGGAATGGCGCGCGGCGCGCAAGCGCGGTGCGCGCATCTATGCCGAACTGGCGGGCGACGGCAATTCGCTGTCCAGCTATCGCATCACCGATTCGCCGCCGGACGGCGACGGTCCCATCCAGGCGATGCGGCAGGCGTTGTGGAGCGCGGGTGCGACCCCGGCAGATATCGACTACCTCAACGCGCACGGCACGTCCACCGGCATGAACGACCGCAGCGAAAGCGCCGCGGTGAAGGTGGTCTTCGGGCCGGATGTTTCCCGGCTGTCCGTGAGTTCCACCAAGAGCACGATGGGGCACCTGATCGCGGCGGCAGGCGCGGTCGAGGTCGCCGTCTGCGCACTGGCGATCCGCGACGGCAGGATGCCGATCAATGCGAACCTGCGGGAAGTCGACCCGGATTGCGAGCTCAACTTCGTGCGCGACGCGCCGCGGAGTCAGCGCGTCCGCATGGCCATGTCCAATTCGTTCGGCTTCGGCGGTTCCAACAGCTGCATCGTCCTGCGCAATCCGGAAGAAACGGACGCCGCCGTGGAAGGCGAGTCCGCATGAGCGCCGCAGCCGCAGTTTCCTTGGCCGCAAGCGTGGGGGTCCATTGAGCGCACCGCGCATCGTGATCACCGCCACGGGTGCCGTGTGCTCTGGCGGCAAGAGCCCAGGGGACATCTATGCGTCGCTGCGCGCCGGCACGTCGTCCATTGGACCGATTCGGCAGTGGGACGTGGCCCATTGGCCGACGCGGATGGCCGGCGAGGTCGCCGATTTCAACGCGCGCGAAATGGTCGACGACCGCAAGCTGCACAAGCTGATCCGGCGCACGGACCTGTTCGGGCTCTATGCGGCTGGCCGCGCGATCGACGGTGCCGGCCTTGCCGCCTACCGCGATACGCTGCCGCCGGAAGCGGCCGCAACGTTCAACGACCGCACCGGCGTTTACGTCGGGTCGGGCAGCGGCAATTTCGAGAATCAGTACGATTACTTCCCGCTGCTGGCCGCGGCCCACGGCAGCATGCCGGAATTCGGACGTGAGCTTGCCAACACCGTGAATCCGATGTGGCTGCTGCGCTCGCTGCCCAACAACGTGCTGGGGCACATCGGGATCAAGTACGGCCTGAAGGGCAGCAATGCGTGCATCACCAGTCACAGCTGCAGCGGGTCGCTGGCTGTCATCGAAGGCATGGAGGCGCTGCGCAACGGCGAGGCCGACCGCGTGGTTGCCGTCGGCCACGATGCGCCGATCGAACCCCAGATGGTCCTGTACTACTATCGCCTCGGCTTGATCGCAGCGCAGACGTTGCGACCTTTCGACGTTGCGCGTGACGGCAGTGTCTTCGGCGAAGGCGCGGGCGCGCTGGTTCTGGAACTGGAGGCGTCGGCTGCGGCCCGCGACGCGAAGGTGCTGGGCGAAATGCTGGGCGGCGGCCATGTCTCGGAGGCGACCGGACTGCTCGCGATTCGCGACGATGGTGACGGACTCGCGCGGGCCATTGCGGCGGCGCTCGACGATGCGAAGATTCATGCGGCCGATGTCGGCATGATCGTCGCGCATGGCAACGGCACGCGGCCGTCGGATGCGTCCGAGGCCGCTGCGATCCGGACCGTGTTCGGTGCACACGCGCCGCCCGTGACCGCCTTCAAGTGGTCGTTCGGCCATCTGATTGCGGCTGCCGGAATGCTCGAGACGACGCTTGCGCTCCTGGCGCTGGCCGAGGGCGTGGTGCCCGGCGTGGCCACGCTCCGGGAACTCGATCCGGATTGCGCCGGCGTGCCCGTATCTGCGTCCCCGCAGGTGCCGCGCAGCAAGATCGCATTGATCCTGTGCCGTGGCTTCGGCGGCACCGACGCGGCGCTGCTCGTGCGTGCACGCTGAGATGGCAACTGAGATGGCAACTGAGGTGGCAACTGGGGTGGCAACTGAGGTGGCAACGGAGACGCGCGAGGCCATGACGCGTGCTGCTCCTGCCGGCCCCCGTTGCGGCATCGACACCGTCGAAGTCGAGCGCATGGAGCGCTTCCTGCAGGAAACGCCTGCAGCCGACCTCGCCCGGTTGTTTTCGCCTCGAGAGCTTCACGACAGCGGCGACGGTCCGGGCCGCTCGGCGAGCCTCGCGGCGCGTTTCGCGGCCAAGGAAGCCTGCCTGAAGCTTTTCCCGCGCGAAACAGCGTTGGGGCAGATCGAAGCCGCCGAATTCTCGGTGGCGCGAGACGACTATGGCGCGCCGCGTCTCGTGTGCGGGTCGGCCGCCGCGGCGCTGCTCGCGCGCTACCGCATCAAGGCCATCGGCATTTCCCTCGCGCACGATCGCGCCAGCGCATCGGCCGTGGCCGTGGCCGAACACGACGCCATCGAGGTGCCGCGGGCCGGCCGTTTCATCTACCGGTTCCTGCCGATCAGGCGCCAGGTGATTCTCGACAACCTTCGCCTCGTCTACGGCGGACGGATCGGCGAAGACGAGATCGTACGGCTGGCGCAGGCCCATTACGGCCATCTCTGGCGGCTGTGCGGGGAATTCCTCAGGTTCCGCTGGCTGTCGCACGAGCGGAAGATGGCCATGGTGCGCATCGAGAATGTCGAAGCGTTTGCCGGTGCACTCGCCCAGAACAAGGGTGTTCTCATTCTCACCGGCCACTTCGGCAATTGGGAAGTGTCGACGATCGCGGGCCTCAACCACTATCCGCAGATGCGCGGCAGGTTCCACTTCGTGCGGCGCGCGATCAAGCCGGCCTGGCTCGACGCACTGGTCACGCGACGGTTCAACGAGGCCGGCTTCGGCGTCTTCCCCAAGCGCGGCTCGCTCGATGCGATGCTCGATCGTCTGGCCGCCGGGGATGCGATCGTGTTCCCTTTCGACCAGCATGCGCGCCCGCCGGACGGCATCGAAGTCGACTTCTTCGACCATCCCGCATGGACGTTCCGGAGCCTGGCGATCATCGCGCTCGCCACCGGCGCGCCGGTGCTGCCGGCGACCAGCTGGCGCGAAGCCGATGGTCGCCATGTGCTGCGCTTCGAGGAACCCATGTCGCCCATCGAATGCGACAATACGAGCGAGGCCATCCGCCGCAATACGCGCGCCTATAACGCGGCACTGGAAAGGGCCATCCTGCGCCGCCCCGAACAATGGTATTGGGTGCATCGGCGTTGGAAATCGGTGGCAGCCAGGCGGCGGCGCGGCCGCGATGCCGTAACATGACGGCCATGCTTGCGATTCTCCTGTCCTGGAAGGCCGCCATTGTCTACGCGTTCCTCGCTTCGGCGCTGTTCGTGCATTTCCGCGGCAGCGTCCGGATCAGGTTCTACCGGCAGGTCACCGACCATTCCACGTTCATGGCGCCGTACAACGCGCTCATGTATCTCTTCTCGGCCGTTCCGAACCGGCCCTTCATCGATGTCGACCGATTTCCCGAACTCAAGCCGGTGACCGAGAACTGGCAGATGCTCCGCGAGGAAGCGCTGCAGCTCTTCGACGAGGGGTATATCCGCGGCGCGGCGAAGTACAACGATCTCGGCTTCAACTCGTTCTTCCGGCGCGGCTGGAAGCGCTTCTACGTCAAGTGGTATGACCAGCCGTTGCCGTCGGCGCAGGCGCTCTGTCCGAAGACCGTGGCGCTGGTCCAGTCCATCCCGGCAATCAACGGCGCGATGTTCGCGCTGCTGCCGCCTGGCGGCAAACTGGGCAGGCATCGCGATCCCTTCGCGGGTTCGCTGCGCTACCACCTGGGCCTTGCGACGCCGAACTCCGAGGACTGCCGCATCTTCGTCGACGGACAGCCGTATCACTGGCGCGACGGCGAAGCGGTGATGTTCGACGAGACGTTTCTCCACTGGGCCGAGAACAAGACCGACCGGATGCGCGTCATCTTCTTCTGCGACGTCGAACGGCCGCTGAACAGCCGGGTGATGACGCGCATCAACAAGTGGTACAAGAACACGTTCATCAGCGCCAGCCAGACGGAAAACATGGCGGGCGACCACGTCGGCTGGCTCAATCGCCTGTTCAGTCTCGTCTATTACCTGCGCGTGCCCGGCAAGGCGCTCAAGCACCGTTTCGCGGCGCTGTATTACGCGGTGAAGTGGCTCATCGTGATCGGGCTGTTCTACTGGATTTTCTTCATCTGAAACGACGGGACCGGCATGGGCGATTCGATCGAGCTGACCGCTGCCGACGGCTTCCGGCTCTCGGCGTACCGCGCGGTACCCCCGGGCACGCCGCGCGGCGCGCTGGTGGTCGCGCAGGAAATTTTCGGCGTCAACAGCCACATCCGCAGCGTCTGCGATGATTACGCCGCCGAAGGCTATGTGGCCGTCGCCCCGGCGCTCTTCGACCGCTACGAGCGCGGCGTGGACCTGGGCTACACGCCAGCCGACATTGCGCGCGGCCGCGAACTGAAGGGACTCGCGAAAACGGATGCGGCACTGCTCGATGTGGCGGCCGCCCGGGACAGCGTGGCGGGCAAAGGCAAGGTCGCTGTCATCGGCTATTGCTGGGGCGGATACCTGGCCTGGATGGCCGCGGCGCGACTTGCCGGGTTCGCTTGTGCAGTCCCGTATTACGGTGGCGGCATGACCGATGCGATCGGGGAACAGCCGACGTGCCCGGTCATGGCGCACTTCGGCGAGCGCGACCTGAACATCCCCGCGGCCGGAGTCAAGGCGCTGGCGGCCGCGCATCCGTCCGCGCAGGTGTTCCTCTACCCGGCCGATCACGGTTTCAATTGCGACCAGCGCGGCGCGTTCGACGCGGCGGCGGCCGCGCTGGCGCGCAAACGCACACTCGCCTTCCTGCGCCAGTTCCTCGGCTGAGCGATTTGCAATGGCCGGATTCTGGCGCGCGCTGGACCGGATCGTGGAAGGCATCGTCCGCGCAGGCAGCGTTCTCGTGCTGCCTGTGGGCCTGCTGCTGTTTCTGCAATGGCCGCTGCGCGAAGTCGTCCAGGCGTATTCACGCGAGGCCAATGACCTCGCGCAGTGCCTGTTTGCGTTGTACGTGAGCATCGCCATCACCAGTGCCACGCGCCGGCGCGCGCACCTCGCCACCGATATCGTGGCGCAGCGCTATTCGCCGCGCGCACGCCGGACGCTGGCCCGCGCCGGCGCGTTGTTCGTCCTCGTGCCGTGGTCGCTGTTCATCCTGTACTCAGCGTGGCCGATGACCGCGCAATCGGTCCGGCAGCTCGAAGCGTTTCCGGAGACGTTCAATCCCGGCTACTTCGTGCTCAAGATCGCGTTGCTGCTGGCGGCGCTGCTGGTCTTCGTCCAGGCGCTGCTCGACGCGTTCCGGGACCGCGGTCCGCGCAAGGCATGAGCGAAACCGCAGGCATCGGCATGCTGGTCGCAGTGGCGCTGCTGCTCATCGGCACCGGACTGCCGGCATGGCTGGTCCTGATCGGCGTGGCCCTGCTGTTCGCGGCCGGCGGCGTGGTCGCCGGTGTGTTCGCGTTGCCGCTGCTCACCGCCATGCCCGCGCGTCTGCTTGGATTGCTCGAGCAGGACATTCTGCAGGCGCTGCCGCTGTATGTGCTGATGGGCGCGCTGCTCAACCACCTGCCGCTGGCCGAGACCCTCTTTCGGGCGGGAAACCGGGCGCTGGCAAGGACGGGTGCAGGTCCGGCGCTTACCGGGTTGGGCTTAGGCGTGCTGCTGGCGCCGATGAACGGCGCGGTCGGCGCCAGCGTCGCGATGCTCTCGCGCACCGTGCAGCCCCGGCTCGACGCGTGCGGCATGCTGCCGGAACGAAGCGCGGCGCTCGTGTGCGTCGCCAGTACGATGGGTGTCGTCATCCCGCCGTCGCTGGTGCTCATCCTGCTCGGCGATGCCATGATGCGCGCCCACACGGAAGCCACCAACCTGACCCACGAATCCGTGCGCATCATCAACACGCAGGATGTGTTCGTCGGCGCGCTGGTGCCCGCGGCAATCCTGCTCGCGTTGTGCGCCTTGGTCGCCTGGGGGACGAACCGCCGGCCTTCGGTCGCGGCGAGCGGAGTGTCCGCCTCGCCATCCCCATCGACGCGCGACTGGTTCACGGCGGGTTTGACGGTGCTCTTCATCGGAACCCTGCTCGCGGGCGTGACGCTGGGGTACCTGTATGCGGTGGAGGCCGCCGCGTTCGGGGCCGTGGCGCTGTTCGTCTACGGCCTGGCGACGCGTACGCTGACGATGAACGTGCTGTCCGACGTGCTGCGCGACACGATGGCGGTCACCGGTGCGCTCTTCGCGCTGTTGGTCGGCGCCACCATGTTCACGCTCGTCGTGCGCGCATTCGGCACGGACCGCTGGGCGGCCACCGCACTGGTTCGGCTGGGCATGGGGGAGGCCGGATCGCTGCTGGTCGTCATGGCGATCATGGCGGCCTGCGCGCTGGTCCTGGATGCCTTCGAAATGATCTTCGTGGTGATTCCGCTGGCCATCCCGCCGCTGCTGACGCTGGTCCACGACGCGACCTGGGTCGCCGTGCTCACGCTGCTCATCCTGCAGGCGAGCTTCCTGACGCCGCCCTTCGGCTACGCGGTATTGATGGTTCGCAACAGCGTGCGCTCCGGACTGCCGCTATCGCGCCTGGCGCGCGCGCTGCTTCCGTACCTCGTGGCGCAGTTCCTGGTCCTGGCGCTGGTCCTGGCGTGGCCTGCGTTGATCTGGCAGCGCAATCCCTCGTCGCTCGCGACGAACGGTGCGGCGCCCGATGCGGCCGGGGCCGTGTCCGATGACGAGGCGCGGCGGATGCTCGAGCGTGCGCTTCCTGCGCCTCCCGGCGATGACCGCGGCAGGGACGGCAAGGAATGAGGTAAAGTTCTCGGCGTCGCCCTTGCTTCCGCCGGGAATTGCCCTGTCAGGAGTCGCCATGCATCGTGTAGCTGCCGTTTTCCTGTTCGCCCTTTCCGCCGCGGCGGTCCACGCCGAGGACTCCCGTCTCGACGACGTGATCAAGCGCGGAGCACTGCGCGTTTGCACGCCCGGCGACTACAAGCCGTTCAGCCTGGCCAAGGCGGACGGGACGTTCGAGGGCATCGACGTGGACCTGGTGCAGGCGATGGCCAAGTCGCTGGGTGTCGAAGCCAGGTTCGTCAAGACCAGCTGGCCCAAGCTGATGGACGACTTTGTCGAGAAATGCGACCTTGCCGTCGGCGGCATTTCAGTGACGCTCGACCGCCAGAAGCGGGCGTTCTTCACCACGCCGTACATGGTGAACGGCAAGGCGCCTATCACCAAGTGCGAAAACGTCGCGAAGTTCCAGTCGGTCGCCGACATCGACAAACCCGGCGTGACCGTCATCGAAAATCCGGGTGGCAGCAACGAGCGCTTCGCGCGCGCAAATTTCAAGCAGGCGAAGATCGTGATCTTCAACGACAACACGACCATCTTCGACGAGATCCTCAAGGGTAACGCGGACGTGATGATCTCCGAATCGGTCGAAACCATCGTCCAGGCCAAATTGCGGCCGGGTCTTTGTGCGGTCAATCCCGACCAACCGCTGCAGTATGGTGAGATGGCGTATCTCATTCCGCGCGGCGACCCGGTATTCAAGGCCTGGGTCGACCAGTGGTTCCACCTGGCCAAGGCGACCGGCGACTACGACCGGACGGTCGCCGTCTGGCTGAAGTGAACCGGCCCGTCCTGCCGCAGGTGACGCGCCCCCTGCCGCCGTTCGTCGCAAGCCACCAGCGCAGAGCGCGGGCCCTCGGCGTAATGGATTCACCGGTTGGCCGCAACCGCGGCTCATTCCTACCTGTACCATGCGCAAGAACCGACCCCTGATCCGGCGCTGGCTGACCCGGCCGCTGCTGTTTGGCGCGGCCGTGCTGCTGCTGTTCGAGGAGTGGTTGTGGCAAGGCACCGCCGACTTCCTGCGCGCGCTGCTGCGCCTGCCCGCGGTTGCGACATGCGCTGATTGGGTTCGCCGCAGGACCCCGTATCAGGCGCTGGCGCTGTTCGTGCTGCCCATCCTGTCGTTGCTGCCGCTGAAGGGCGTGATCGTTCTGGCCTTCATGCACGGCCGTGCGCTGTTGGGCCTCACGGTGCTGGTGCTGGAGAAATTGATCTTCTCCGCGGTATTCGCCGCGTTGTATCAACTGACCGCGCCCGCGGTCACGCAAATCGGTTGGGTGCTGCGGATGCAGCAGACATTCCTGCGCGTCCGGCGCCTGCTGCATCAGTGGCTTGAGCGGCAGGCCGCCTACCGCCAGGCGCGGGCATTGCTGCGCCGGATCCGCCGTCCGCATTGGCTGCGCAGACGCTTTCGCGCGGCGTACCGGATGCAGCGGCGCAGGACTTCGCGCTTCTGCTTTCACGGATAGGCGGTATTGCGCAACGTTGCGCGCGGCGCCCGGCGTGCGTCGCGGCAGCCGGCGCAGTCACCTCGGCCGTGCGCCGGTGCGCGCCCCCTGTTTCCGCCGTGCGAAATGCAGGGCGATGACGGTGACCGCGCCGATGAGCGGAATCGCGACGCCGACCGCGACGTCCGGGTTGATCGCCACGCCTGCCGCCTTGAGCGCCTTGCACAGATAGCCGACCAGGCTCGCCGCATAATAGGTCACTGCCGCGACGGAGAGCCATTCCACGGTTTGCTGCAGTCGCAGTTGCAGTCCTGCGCGCTGCTCCATCGACGTCAGCAGTGCATGATTCTGGCGTTCGCGGGCGATTTCGACTCGGGTGGACAGCAGCCCGCACGCGTGCGCGACGCGCAGGGACAGATCGTGCAGGCGTTGTGCTACCGACGTGCATGTGGCCATCGCCGGCGCCAGTCGGCGCGTCATGAACTCCTCGATGGTCTGGATGCCCGGGATGCGGCGCTCGCGCAGCTCGGCGATGCGCGTACGCACGAGCTCGTGGTATGCGCGGCTGGCGGAGAAGCGCATCTGGCTCGCATTGCGTGCGCTCTCGACTTCCGCGGCGAGCTTGGTCAGTTCGGAGAGGAGCACCTCGTCGCTGCCCGAATCGTGCGCGATGGCTTCGGTCAGGGCAACCAGCGATCGTTCGATCGCCACGGATCGTGGCGCGAGCCGACGCGCGACGGGGAGGGCGAGCAGCGCCAGGACCCGATAGGCCTCGATCTCGAACAGCCGCTGCAGCATGCGTCCCGCCTGGCGCGGAGTGAACCCGCGGTCTTCGACGACGAAACGCACATGCCCGTCCGCATGAACGCGGAAATCCGTGAACGCCGACCCGGCGCCGTCGCCAACCAGCGCGCCTACCGGCACGTTGCCGTCGAAATATTCGGCGATCACCATCGGGTCAGTCGCCCCGGCGGTGGCGCGTACGAGCATGGCATGGGCGGCGACGATGGTGCGACCGGGAATGGCCGCCATCCAGCCTTCGGGAAGCAGGGACGAGGCGGGCTCGCCGAACGCCGTGCGGCCCGGCCCGGCGACGATGAACGTGTAGCCGGAAAATTCACTGTGCCGCTCCCACTTCATCCGGAACGCCCCAAGGTTGGCCGCGAAATGAATGTCGTCCGGTCCGGGCGGCGCGACGCCGAAGCGGCTGCACAGCGCGGCGATGTGGTCCAGTTCGCGGCCGCGATCCGAATTATCAATGATGACAGCGACGAAGCTCGCGCGCAGCGGCGTTTCCAGCGCTTCCTGCGGCCTGGCATGGACCTCGTCCGCGGCAAGGCGCCGGGCCGGGTGGTCTGCGGGCAGGGAATTCATGTGTACGCCATCGATCATCCGCGCATCCTCAATGCCGGATTCTCGCGGCATCCGAAACCAGGCACTCGCCGCCGGATCCGCGCAGAACGTCGCGAATCGCCTCGACGACGCGCGGCAGCTGATCCCGCGTGCAGGTGGTCAGCAGATAGCTGTTGCCGGAGACGCCGGCCGGATCGTCGCCATCCTGCCGCCCGCGCTCGCCCTGTCCGCGCACTCCGGGGACGATCGTGTAGCTGACGATCCCGGCATCGCCCAAGCGCGTGCAGAGTCGCTGCAGTTCGGCGGACGACGTGATGACTTCGATGCGGACGACAGCTTCCATGGTCACCGCCAGAATCGTTCGACTGCCGCATAGTACAGCGGCAGGCCGAGCATGACATTGAACGGGAAAGTCAGCGCGATGGCCGCGGTCAGGTAGAGGCCGGGGTCGGCCTGCGGCACGGCCAGCCTCATGGCGGCAGGGACGGCGATGTAGGACGCGCTGGCGGCGAGCACGCAGAACAGGAATGCGTTCCCGGGACTCATCGCCAGCGCATGCGCGATCGCCAGTCCGAGCGCGGCATTCAGCAACGGAACCAGCAAGCCGAAACCGACCAGCCAGCGCCCCTTGTCGAGGACTGCGCCGAGCCGTCGGCCCGCCACCAATCCCATGTCGAGCAGGAACAGGCACAGGACGCCCTGGAAAAGGTCGGTCGTGAACGGCTTCAACAGGCGTTCGCCGCGCTCGCCGGTCAGAAGCCCGATCGCAAGACTGCCCAGGATCACCAGAACGGAGCCGTTGCATAGCGCTTCGCGCAGATGCGGCAGCAGCGGGGTCGTCGCACCAGAGGCGTCCCGTTCCCCGTCATGGCGGGCGAGCAGCACGCCGACGACGATTGCCGGCGACTCGATCAAGGCGAGCGCTGCCACCATGTGTCCGCCATAGGGTACGCCGAGCGACCCGAGAAAGCTCGCTGCCGTGGCAAAGGTGACGGCACTCACCGAACCATACGCGGCGGCAAGGGCGGCCGCGTTGGCGACGTCGACCCGCCGACGCAGCCAGAAGAAGGCGTACAGCGGCACGGCGACCGCAAGGGCAACGCTGGCGAGCAGTGTGCCGAAGACGTCGGGTGCGATTCCCGTGCGGTGCAGTTCGACGCCGCCGCGAAAGCCGATTGCCAGCAGCAGATAGAGCGCCAGCACCCGCGGCGCGGGTTGCGGCATGTCGAGGTCCGAGCGCAGCCAGACGGCGACCAAGCCCAGGATGAAGAACAGCACGACGGGATTGAGCAGGTTGGCGGCGAGCGTGGTCGTCATCGTTTGGGTCCGCGGTCCCGGGCTGGCTGCGAGGGTTGCGGGCATTTTGCCGAGCAATTTTAGGCGAAGCAATCGTTCGCGTATATTCGATATAATTAACGGAAACATCGAGTTTTCCGATCTTTCTGCGATGAACTACCGTCACCTTCGCTACTTCTGGATGGCCGCCCGCCGAGGTGGCATCGGCCGCGCGTCGCAGGAGCTTCATCTCACTCCGCAGACGCTCAGCGGACAGATCCAGCAACTCGAACAGGCGCTCGGCACCGCGCTGTTTCGCAAGTCCGGGCGGCGCCTCGAACTCACCGACGACGGGCAGCTGGCATTGCGATTCGCCGACGCGATCTTCGCGCTCGGCGGCGAACTGGAAGCGTCGATCAGGATGACGCCGGGGGCCGGCCGTCGCGTCCCGTTTCGGGTCGGGGTCACGGATGCCGTGCCCAGGAGCGTCGCGTACCGGCTGCTCCAGCCGGCCACGACGCTCCGCGTCCCGGTACGCATCGTGAACCGCACGGGAAGGCTGGAGGCGCTGCTGTCGGACCTCGCCGTCCACCGCGTCGACCTCGTGATCGCAGACGCGGCGATTCCTCCCGGTGTCAGCGTGCGCGCGTTCAATCACTTGCTCGGGCGATCGGGAATATCCTTCTTTGCGGCGCCGGCACTCTGCCGGCAGGCGAAGGGACGCTTCCCGCAGAACCTGCAGAACATGCCACTGCTGATGCCGGGGCCGGACACGGCGGTGGCCGGCCGGCTGCGGCGCTGGCTCGAAAGCCGCGCGCTAAGCCTGCGTATCGTCGGCGAATTCGACGACAGCGCGCTGATGAAGGCATTCGGGCAGCATGGTCAGGGCGCGTTCGTGGCGCCGACGGTGCTCCGCAAGCACATCGAAGCGAGGTATGGCGTGAAATGTCTTGGCAGCACCGCGGAAATCGTCGAGGAATTCTTCGCGATTTCGATCGAGCGCCGGATCAAGCACCCGTGTGTCGCCGCCATCACCGACGCCGCGCGCGACGTGCTTTTTGCCTAGACGATTCTGCGGCCGGGCAGGGCACGGCGCACGGCGGAATCCCCCGGAGTTACCCGCGGCCCACGAACGGCATCTTGGTCGCCATCACCGTCATGAACTGCACATTGGCATCCAGCGGCAGGCTGGCCATGTAGACCACGGAATTCGCGACGTGCGCAACGTCCATCAGCGGCTCGATCGCGACCTGCCCATTGGCCTGCGGGACGCCGGTCGCCATCCTCGCCGCCATCTCGGTTCCCGCATTGCCGATGTCGATCTGCCCGCAGGCGATGTCGTACTTGCGTCCGTCCAGCGACGTCGACCGGGTGAGTCCGGTGATCGCGTGCTTGGTCGCCGTGTAGGGAGCGGAATTGGGGCGGGGCGCATGCGCGGAAATCGAGCCGTTGTTGATGATTCGCCCGCCGCGTGGCGTCTGGTCCTTCATCAGCCTGATCGCCTCCTGCGTGCAGAGAAAGGTGCCGGTCAGGTTGATGTCGACCACGCTCTTCCACTGCTCGTACGTCAGGTCTTCCATGTTGATCGCGGGTGCGCCTACGCCTGCATTGTTGAACAGCACGTCCAGTCGGCCGAATGTTGCCTTGGTCCGCGCAAACAGCGCGCGCACTGATTCCGGGTTGGCGACATCCGTCGCGACGACCAGCGCATGGGTGGCCGCGCCGCCGGCATCCTTGACGGCCTGGTCGAGCAGCTCCTGCCGCCGGCCGGCAAGTGTCACCCGGTAGCCCGACTTGAGAAACGCGGTGGCGACGGCCTTGCCGATGCCGCTGCCGGCGCCCGTCACGATGGCGACCTTGGGGGATGGAGTCATGGCGTTCCTTTGGTGTTCGCCCGGAGCGTGCGAGGACTGCGCAGTTTATCGCGGTAATTGCGGTTCGGGCAGCGCCGCGGCCAGGGGTACGCACGCACCGCCATCCGCCAGCGAATGTTCCTCAGCTTTCCTCAGGGTCAGCGCTCGAACTTGACCGAAAGCACGATCGACGTCTGGGTTCGTTCGATCCCGTCGATGCGGCCGATCGCGTCGAGGATGCCGTCGATTTCCTCCGTACTGCCGGCGTCGACCGTGACCTCGTAGTCGAAGACCCCGGATAGCGCATACATGGCGCGGACGTGTGGCGACGCCTCGAGTTCGCGCACGACGCGTTCCGACACCTTGGCGTTGACGGTGATCAGCACGTGGGCGGTGATCCGGTGTCGGGCGAAGGCGTCGGTGACGCGCACCGTGTAGCCGTTGATGACGCCGTCGCGTTCCAGCCGGTGAATGCGCTCCTGGACCGTAGTGCGTGCGACCCCGAGTTTGCGGGCGAGCGAGGCGGTCGATTCCCGGGCGTTGCGCCGGAGCAGGGCCAGCAGGCGCTGTTGTTCCGTCGTGACTCGTCGTTTTGCCGAAACGGTTGCCATATCGTCGGAATTATACCGTCATTCCGCCAATTCACAGCCTGTGATCTGGCGGACGTGTGACCTAGAATCGCGGCCATCGAGTACGCTTTCCCACGAGGTACCTGGCCATGACGAAACTGATTCTTCTGGGCGCCGGCAAGATCGGCGAGACGATCACCCACTTCCTGCAGGCGTCGGGTCACTACACGCTCACGGTCGCGGACCAGGACCCGGAACGCCTGGCGCCCATGGCGGCACTCGGAGCGGTTACCGTGCGCTGCGAATTCGGCGACCCGGCTGCATTGCGGGAACTGATCCGTGGCCATGAATACGTGATCAGCGCATGCCCGTTCCATCTCACGCCGGCGATCGCCGCCGCGGCGGTCGAGGTCGGGGCGCATTACTTCGACCTTACCGAGGACGTCGAAAGCACGCGGCGCGTCAAGGCGCTGGCGACGGCGGCCAGGACTGCGCTCGTTCCCCAGTGCGGATTGGCACCGGGCTTCATTTCCATTCTCGCCCACGCCATGGCGCGCAAGTTCGCTTCGTTGCGTGACGTGCAGATGCGCGTCGGCGCGTTGCCGGTCTATCCGACCAATGCGCTCAAGTACAACCTGACGTGGAGCACCGACGGACTGATCAACGAGTACTGC
>Ga0209048_10001368_pt1 | contig 25252 bp, 22 predicted proteins | sample FrelakmetCRP12CR_FD_187146 | JGI IMG/M metagenome (GOLD analysis project Ga0209048, IMG submission 187146) | Freshwater lake sediment microbial communities from the University of Notre Dame, USA, for methane emissions studies - CRP12 CR (SPAdes)... | ecosystem: Environmental > Aquatic >... | reverse complement strand
ATGCTGAACCGCAAGAAACATCCTTTCTACGAGCACTCGGATGGGGATTTCTTCATCGCCAACCGGGATGGGAAGGACATTGGCCGGCTGGCGGTCTTCGAAAACGTCAATTTCAATAAATATCACGGTACGAAGAAGGCCCAATTCTATTTCTTCGAGTGCGAGGAAAATCAGGAGACCGCTAACGCCCTGTTCGAGCGGGCTTTCGAGTGGTCGCGCAAGCGCGGTCTGGATACGATGATCGGTATGGCGCCCAAGGGCCCGACGAGCAACGGCAATTACTCCGTGCCAGTCTCCGGGATGCAGACGGGTGACATCGTTTACTGCTCCGACGGGTGTAACGATCCGGCTTTCCAAGCGGGCCAAACTGCGGTCGTGCAGGCTCCGCCGGTTGCCCCACTCTTGTCGCCGCAGATGATCATCGTCCTGGTGGCGGCGCTGGCGATGGTCGGCTTGATCGGTCTCGCCCGGCTGCGGCTGAACAGCTAGCACTGGGCTGATCATTACCTCGCCTCGAGTTGACGGAGGGGCTGCGGGATCCACCCGCGGCCCCTCCGTCGTTTCTGCGCCAGATCTGAATGAGCGCTACACGCCGCCGGCGAGCTCGGCCACGGTGACCCCGGCGCCACCCTCAGCCGGCGCCCCGGGGCGGAAGCCCGCGCAATAGGAGGAACTGGAAAGGTAGGTTTCGACGGCACGCTTCAAAGCGCCGCTGCCGATCCCGTGGATGATGCGCACCGAAGGGTAGTGAGCCCGCACGGCGCGGTCGAGAAAGTCTTCCAGTAGTGAGACGGCTTCACGCGCGCGCAGGCCCAGCAAGCTGATTTCCTGTGGCGTGCCCTCGGGCGCTGCGGCGATGCGCACCTGCACGCTGGCCGCCGGGCGGCTCTCGATGCGGCGCAGCTGTGCCGCCGGTACCTCGAAGCGCAGGCTGCCACGTTGAATCCACGCGCGCTCGCCATCCACCGAAAGCAGCTGGCCGCGCAGGCCTTTCTCACTGACCTCTACGGTATCGCCGACGGCGGGAGGTTCCGACGGCAGCGGGTGCTCCACCATCGCCGCCGCCTGCTCGGTGATGGCGGCTTCGTGCTGCTGCACCCAGCGCGTCAGCGCGCGGCGGTCGGCAGCACCGCGTTGCACAGCATCCAGCAGCTCACGGCCCTGCTCGCGCACGCTGCGCACGAAGTCGCGCGCCGCCTCCAACTCCTGACTCCAGCGCCGGCGGCGCTTTGCTTGCAGCTCATCGAGCAAGCGCTGCGCGGCATGTTGCGCCTCGGTGGTCGCTCGGACGCGCTCCTCGACTTGGGCGAGCCGCTCCTCGTAGCGGCGGCGGACCTGTTCGAGTCGCTCAACCGCCACCGCCAATGCCTTGGCCTGTTCCGACCGCGCTGCCTCGGCGATCTGCAGGACCGCGTCCGGGAGTCCCAATCGGCGCGCAATCGGCAGCGCCAGGCTCTCACCGATCGAGTGATAGACGAGGCGATAGCATGGCGCCATCGCGTCGAGGTCGAACTCCACGGCGGCAGTGATGCAAGTGTCGTGGCTCAAGGCGAACACTTTGATCGGTGCATAGTGCGTGCTCAGCGCGACGCGCGCGCCGTTGGCTTCGAGTCTTTGGATCATGCCGATTCCGAGCGCCGCACCGTCGTCCGGGTCGGTCCCGACACCGGGCTCGTCCAACAGCACCAGCGCAGGCGCTTCACCCCGCTCGATAATCTCGGTGAGGTTGGCGACGTGAGCGGAGAACGTCGACAGATTCCGCTCGATGCTCTGCTCGTCACCGACATCGGTATAGATGGCCTGGAAGCACGGCAAGCGGCTGCCCTCGGCGGCAGGGATCAGCAGACCGCTCTGCGCCATGAGCGCCATCAGGCCCAGCGTTTTCAATGCGACCGTCTTGCCGCCGGTGTTCGGTCCGGTGATGACCAGAACCTGCTTGCCGGGCGGCAGCAACAAGTCGATCGGCACGACGGTGCGCTCGCCAAACAGCAGCAGCGGGTGGCGCGCCTGGCGCACCGCCAGTTCGGTGTCATCGAGCTGCGGCTGCGTACAGCGATAGCGCTGCGCGAAGCGGGCGCGCGCGACCAGCGCATCGATCTCCACGAGCGTCGTGAAGCTCTGACTCAGCTCCGCATGGACCGCACGCACCAACGCGGTCAGGTCCGCGAGGATGCGCCGCACCAGCGCTTCCTCCTCCTTGGCGGCGAGCAGCAAGCGGTTGTTCAGTTCGACAGCGAACAGCGGTTCGATGAACATGGTCTCACCCGAGACCGAGCGATCCTGCACGATGCCGTCGAACTGTCCCGCCATCGCCGTCTTGATCGGCACGACGAAGCGGTTGTTGCGGACGGTGACATAGCGGTCGGCGATCAACTCGGCGAGCGCCGGCCGCGCCAGCAACTCATCCAAGCGGCGCGTCAGCTTGTCGCGTAACAGCCGCAGCGTGCGTCGCACCTCGGCCAGCTCGTCGCTGGCGTCGTCGGTGACGCCGCCGTCCTCGTCGAGGGCGCGCATGAGGGTGGCCTGCAGCGTCGGGAGCGGCACCAGCAGTTGGCCGAGATTGGCCACCGCGGGATACGCGGTGCCCTGCTTCTTCAGGAAGGCACGGATGGCGTGCGCGATGGCAAGCATGGTCCGGACGGCAACCAGCGACAAACCATCGAGCACCGCACCCTCGTAGACCGCGCTGCGCAGGGCCGCGCGCAGATCGGCGAACTCGCGCAACGGGAGATCTCCATGTTCCTCGATGAGGCGGAAGCACTGCCATGCGGCATCGAGGGCGTGCGTGACGGTCAGACGGTCGGCGCTCGGTGTCAGCGAGCGACACGCTTCCTTGGCCGCGGGCGAACATGCGAAGTCCGCGAGACGGTTGCGGACGTGATCGAACTCCAGAGCGGTCAGATCACGCGGACGCATGGGAGAGAGCCGTCAGCGCTCAGCTCTCAGCCATCAGCTCTGGACAGAGAGAAGCGCACTGTTGATTGACGGCTGAGCGCTTCACTTTCTGCGAGCCTTCAAGCGCGCAGCGGCGGCTGCGAACGCTGTGACGTTCGCCGACGCGGGCCGTGTCGGGCGCGCTGGAGCGTCGTCCCGCAGCTGCTCGTGCGGCGCGGCGTTGCGCGCGGTAACGGGGCGTCCGGGGTGTCGCAAGATCAGCCGGGCCTCGTCGACGGAGATCGCGCGGCCGAAGAGGCAGAACGTGCGATCGCCCTCCTGCTGCATGTTGGCCCACGCCGCGAACTCCGCGGGCGACGGTTCGTGACCGACAGCCACGGCGCACCGGCGCACGACGAACCCCAACATCATCTTGGGGAGCCCAGAAAATCCGGAAGGCATAACGGGGGGCTTCATGCCGCAAAAGCCAGCGCCCCGTCAAGCCGCGTCTGTGGACGAGTGCGTACCGGTCGCGACGCGTTCGGCAATGATCCGGTCGAGCTCCTCGCGCAGCCGCGGCAGCACCGCTTGGTAATTGAAGGCGCCGATCTTGACGCCGTTGCGCTTCAGGTTCACCGTCGACGGGCCACACCACAAACCAAGGTCGGCGTCGTCGGTTTCACCGGGACCGTTCACCCGGCAGCCCATGACGGCGATGGTGACGCGGTGCTGCCGCGCATACCGTGTCAGCTCCCGCACCTGTGCCGCCAGCTCGACAAAGCTCTCGTTCTCGACCCGCGAGCAACTCGGGCACGAGATGATGTTCAAGCCTCTGCCGAAGTTTGGGACCGAGATGAACCGACCGCGCCGGACATCGTCGAGGATGCGGTGTCCGACCGCGACCTCCTCGTGCTTGCGGTCGTTCGGCAAAGTGAGGGAGACCCGAAGCGTGTCGCCGATGCCGTCAGCGAGGAGCTTCTCGAACGCCAGGCGGGTCTTGATGATGCCTTCCGGCGGCATGCCCGCTTCGGTGACGCCGAGATGCAACGGCACGTCAGGGCGTGCCTGCGAAAAGCGGCGATTGGCCTCCACGACCTTGTCTGGATCTGAATCCTTCAGGGAAACGACGAAGCGTTCGAAGCCCATCTCCTCCATCAGCGCACAGTGGTAGAGCGTCGACTGCACGAGGGCTTCGAGCTGATCACCCGGGTAGCGTGCCAGGAACTCCGGCGCCACCGAGCCGCAGTTGACGCCGATGCGAATCGCGCAGTCGGTGTCGCGCGCCGCGCCGACCAACCACGCGACCTTGTCGCGGATCGACGTGTCGCGCTCGACGTGGTGCAGATGGCCGGGATTGTACCGAATCTTGTCGACGTGCGGCCCGACCTTGGCGGCCAGCCGGTAGTTCTCCTGCAGGTCGACGGCCAGCACCGCGTCAGTTTGCCGCCGAATCTCCTTGAGCGCCTCGACTTCCTTGTCGTTGTCGACCGCGATGCGCACAACCCCGGCGCCGGCGCGTTGCAGTTGGATCGTTTGCGCCACGGTCGCGTCGATGTCGCGCGTCTTGGTGGCGCACATAGTCTGCACGGCCACCGGGGCGCCGGCGCCGATCTGCGTCGTGCCGACGCGTACCGCCCGCGTGGGCCGGCGCGCCGGCGCAGCATCGTTGGACATGTTGAGCAGGCTAGCGGAGCAAGTAGAGGGACTCAAGATAAACCGGAGCGCCGCGCGCGCCGCCGGCGAAGCCGGCATCGGTCATCCGACGAGCACGAGTCAGCCGCACGAGTCACGATTCCAGCTCGATGCTGAGATCGTTGTCGGCAGGGGGCCTATCGCTGAAGGCGTTGACGTAGGCCGCCAGCGCGGCGTCGCCCAGCTCCTCGGCAGTGTACGCAAACTGCTCGTCGCCGTCGGCAATCGACGGCCACCAATCACGCAGCTTCTCTGCAGTCGCGTCAGCCTGCGGCCGGTCGTAGTTGAACGGTGGCGCGACGAGCAGTTCGCTGATGACGCGCACGAACGCATCCGCGGTGAAGTCACGCGAGAAGCGCTGCAAGTCAGGCTGTGACGCGATCGACGTGAGGCGGCGGCTGCGAATGTCCAATACGCCATCACGAAGAGTCATGATTCGATAGGCATGCGGGTATCCGGCAAGCGAGGCGGTGACGATGTTGTATAACCCGTTCTCCTCTTTCACGTCCTGCATGTGCAGGTGGCCGGTCAGCGTGATGCGCACGCCGTGCTTGTGCAGGATGGCTTTCAGAGCGTGGGCGTTCTCGACGTGAAACCACGAGAAGGTTGGGTTCACGGTCTCGCCAGGGACGTGCTCGATGATGCTGTGGTGGAGCATGACGATCGTTTCGCGTCGACGGTCACGTTGCTGCGCCAGGTCGTTGTCCAGCCACGCGAGGACCTCCGGAGCGATGTAGCCGCGATCTTCATCAGGTTTGGCCGAACAGATGCCGACAAGGTGAAGGTCCGGCGTTGGATCGCAGCTATATGCCGTGCGCTGCGTGTTCTTGAACCCAAAGTCGCCGTAGAGGCGCGGGATCTCAGTTGTGCGCACCGGCGTGATGCTCAGGTCGAGATACTCCGGTGGGCGCAGGCCGGCGGGACGCGGTTGGTCATGGTTGCCGGAGATACAAAACACCGGCTTGCGAAAGCGCGTAAACAGCTCACGCGCCTTCTCGTGGTTGTAGGGCTCGGAATCGCGCGTCAGGTCGCCGGCGACGAGGATGAAGTCAAGCTCCGGCAGCGCGTTGATCTCCTTGATCGCCGCTTCCAGCAGCTCGACGCTGCGATCATACATCGTCGGCTCCAACGGGATCGGCGGCGCGTACCAACCGGTCTCGGGGTTGGGTACGCTGACGTGTGGATCGGAGATGAGTGCGAAGGTCGACAAGCAATGATGCTTTACGGGAGTGCGGGGACGCGGTCAATCACGATTGCTGTGCAGGTGGGGACGAGAGTAGCGCGACCGAACTCATGAGTGGGCCGTGTCAGGCATCGGTCGGTGCTTGACTGATCGGGCTGTCCGCAACCAGCACCTTGACGTCGTCGAGGTCGACGGCGTCCTTATTCCGACAATCTCCAGCGCTACGCGCTAACAGCTTGCTCATAGCTAGCGCCGCCGGCGGGTTGCCACGCGCCTGACCAACTCACTCGCATTCAGCCCGCCCACGGCGTCGACGATGAGATCGGCGCCGGCAGCGAGCAGCACTGCCCGCGCAGTCGAGGTGAGTACCGCCACCGCCAGCATGCCAGCGCGCTTGGCTGCTTCGATACCGTGCACGGCATCCTCGATCACAGCGCAGGAGACCGGCGCGATGCCGAGGCGCGCCGCGGCTTTCAAGAACACCTCCGGGTCCGGCTTGCCCTCCGTGACGTCCTCGGACGCCACCATCGCGTCGACGGCACCGCGCACCGCAATGGTGTCGATCAGCAACGATACGTTCTCACGCGGTCCGCTCGAGGCGATGGCGACGCGTGCGCCGAGTATGCGCAACTGCGGGAGCAACGTCGACACGCCCGGATAAATGCGAACCGCGCCCTGGCGGACGAACTCTCTGTAGAGCATCTCTTTGCGGGCCGCCAGTTCGTCGAGACGCTCCGCCGTGATCTCGCGCGCGCCGCTGGCACGCAACCAGAGTGGGATGATGCTGGCGTTGCGCTGGCCGAACGTCTGTTGAAAGAGCGCCGTGGTGAATGGCATGCCCTCCTCCTGGCCGAGCTGTTGCCATGCCCGTCGGTGGGCGTCCGCGCTGTCGACCAGCACGCCGTCCATATCGAAGATCACGGCAATCGGCGTCTGCATTCGAAGCACGCTAGGCGCGCGTGGGCGCACGTTCAAGCCTTGTATACATCAGACAATACGGCCCGGTGGGGCGTCGAACACCATCGACGAACCCCAGCCTTTCGCGCGGTGGGCGGCGGGCTATAATCCTCGCCGGAGGATGTGCGCATGTCGATCGAGATCACCATGCCGAAGCTCAGCGACACGATGGAGGAGGGCACCATCCTGCGGTGGCTGAAGCGGGTCGGTGAATCCGTTGCCAAGGGAGAGGTCCTGGCGGAGGTGGAAACGGACAAGGCGGACATGGAGCTCGAAGCGGAACAGAGCGGCACCTTGAGCGAGATTCGGATCAAGGAGGGCGAGGCGGCCACGGTGGGCGCGGTGATCGCCGTCCTGAACGACGCAAGTGCGGCCACCACTGCACCGCAGCCAACCGCTGCTGCGGCAGCATTGCCAAAGGGTGCGCCGCCGCCCGCACCACGGCCACCGAAGCCGGCGAGCATTCCCCCGCCGGTGGCGAAGTCAGCGCAGGGCGCATCCGCGCCGCCCGCCCCGCTCACCAGCACGCCGCCGGCTGCGAGTGGGCGTCAGGAAGAGTCCAAGTTGCGCCTCGCAGTTGCCAAACAGATGACCGCAGCGAAGCGTGACATCCCCCATTTCTACGTGACCGCCGAGGTTGACATGTCAGAGGCCGCGCGGCTGCGGGCCGCGCTGGCCGCCGACACTGTACCGGAGCGCATCACGTTTACGCACCTCATGATCCGCGCACTGGCGTTGACGCTAGCGCGACATCCGCGGGTGAACGCGTCGTGGTCGGACGGCGGCATCGTCTATCACCACGACATCAACATCGGCGTCGCCGTTGCGGTCGAAGATGGTTTGGTAGCGCCCGTCCTGCGCGGCTGCCAAGACATGACGCTCCGGCAGATTGCACGCGCCACGACGGAGCTGGTGAGCAAAGCCCAAGCGGGTCGCTTCAGCGGCGATGAGCTCACCGGCGGCACCTTCAGCCTGTCCAACATGGGCATGCTGGACATCGAGGAGTTCAGTGCCGTGATCATCCCGCCACAAGCGGCCATCCTGGCGGTCGGCTCAATCAAGGATCGCCCGGTGGTGCGCGACGGCCAGCTTGCTGTCGCCAAGACGATGCGCGCGATCTTGTCCGTCGACCATCGAGTGCTCAACGGCGTCGAAGCGGGGCGCTTCCTCGAGGACCTGAAGGGCGTACTCGAAAAACCGGTGCTGCTGGTAATGGCGTCCGAATGAGCGTGGGCAGAAACGGAGCGGTATGAGGCCGGCCGCAGGCCCTAGTGTAAAACGAGATCAGGCAAACGCACTGGGGTGACGCTCGCGAAGCGCTGCATCCGGCGCATCACTTTGTTGGCCTCGGTCAGTAGGGCACGACGCAACCCCGGCTTGTGCGTCCGCGCGCACCAGTCACGCAGCGCCTGCAGGTCGCGCCCGAGCTCCTCCATTTGCGTGACGTGACGGCGCAGGCGCCGGTCCTGCTTGGCGTGCGCGATCGCTGCGTTCCAGCGGATGATCTGACTGTCGATGACGTTGACTGCCAGATCGATCGAGGCGACGTCCTCGACAGGGCGCGGCTTCACCGGTGCACGCATCGTCTCGGTCCGGCGCACGATCGGGCCGGGGGCAGCGTGCTTTTCGCCGAAGCCGAACTTGCGCATGATGCCGATCACCAGGCCGATGATGCGGACCTCCTTGCCGCGCACGATCAACGGCAGCATCTCCGGGTTGGCCGGCTGCAGGCGCACTTGACCGTCCGCCTCGCGGAAGTACTTCTTCACGGTCACGCACCCATCGACCTCCGCAACCACCGTCTGGCCATTCTCAGCAGTGCTGCGCGGCTCGACGATGAGGTAGTCGCCGTTGTGGATGCCCTCGTCGATCATCGAGTTGCCCTGCACGCGCAGGGCGAAGACCGATTTGCCACCCCACAGCGTCGTCGGCACGTTGAGCGTCTCGTCGACGGCGAACGCTTGGTATGGCTCGCCCGCCGCTACAACACCCAGCAACGGAATCTCCTCCATTTCGCAGAACTCGAAATCATCGGCCTCCGTCAATGCCCATGCGCTCTGCCCGGCATCCATCTTCGTCCTCCCTTCGCCTCGAAGGACAGTATCCGAACAAAAGGCGAAAATCAACCGGCGCTCACTCGCTACGCAATATACCCATGATCAGCATGTTCAGCGGCAGCCCGTAGCGTAGGCGATGCGCGCGCAGCAGACCCTCGCGTACGAAGCCGCACTTCTCGAAGCAGTGGTGGGCGCGCAGGTTGTCCTCGTCAGTGATGAGGTAGATCCGCCGGCACTTGAGATTGTCGAACGCGTAGCGCAGCGCCCCACTGACCGCGTCGCTGCCGTAGCCGCGGCTCCAGTATGCCCGGTCGCCGACCGTGATGGCGAGCTCAGCCCGCCCGTGTGGGTGGATGTCGACCAAGCCCAGGTCGCCGATGGGATGACCGTCCATGGTCTCGATGCACCAGCGCAGTTGTCGCGGATCATCGCGCATGCGGCGGTAACGCTCGCGGTGGGCCTCCACCGTCTGTGCGCTCGGTGGATCTTCCGAGAGATGCGTCCAGTGGCGTACCTCCGGATCGCCGTACCAGCGTGCGAGCAGCTCGACGTCTCGCTCGTCGAGCGGCCGCAGCCGCACCTGTCGGCTAACGAGGACCCGGTTGGCAATCATACGTGTCCTGTCCCATCGATCGGTTTCCACTCGTGCGCGGTCACCAATCGAATGGACGCTGCCATAGCCACCTCCTGCCAGATCGGCCGACGGGTTGCGAGGGGCGTTGCGCGCGTGCGCCTCCTTGCGTGCTGCGGGCATTGACACCACCTGACGGATTCTATATAGGAACCGAAGTTCCGGTTCTGATTACAGGTCATGGCTGAAGCTGCGCTGAAGCAATCCGCTACTGTTCTGCGGTGGGTCCGCCCGCCGCACCAGGCACGCACCCGCGAAGGCCTGTCCCGCATGTTGGATGCGGCGGAGGCGCTGGTCGCGCAGAAGGGCTTCGACGAGGCAGCGATCGTGGAGATCGCGCGCCGCGCCGGCTCGTCGGTGGGCGGCTTCTACCGCCGCTTTCGCGACAAGGACGGGCTGCTGCACGCGCTGCAGGAGCGCTTCTGCGAGGAGGCGAGCGCCACCGCCGACGCGGCGCTCGATCCGGGCCGCTGGGCTGGCGCCACCACAGCCGAGATCATTCGCGAGTTCATTGCCTTCCTGGTGCAGATCTATCGCGAGCGCGAAGGCTTCCTGCGCGCCTTCCTGCTGCGCGGGTCTTCGGACCCCACAGTGCGGGAACGCACCGATCGGCTGTTCCAGGATCTCTCTGAACGGCTCGCCACGCTGCTGCGCGGGCGGCGTGCGGAGATCGCGCACCACGATCCACAGCTCGCTGCCACCTTCGGCCTGCACGTCGTGCTTGGGACGCTCAACCATAGTGTGCAGAGCCAACCCAGCGGGCTGCGTTTGTCTGACGACCGCATCACCACCGAACTGACCCGTGTCTTCACTGCTTACTTGGGCACCACGCCGACCACGAAAATTCCGCCAAGGAGGAGTCACCGATGACCATGAATCAGTTCCATCCCGCCCAACCTGTGGAGCAGTTCCGCGTGCCGCAGGACCTCGCCTACAACTGGGAGTATACCGCCGACCGCCAGAAGCTGATCCGGCTCTACGAGAATGCCAAGCGCGACCAGTGGAACGCCACCACCCGTCTGGATTGGTCGATCGACGTCGACCCGCACAGCGAATTGGTCCCGGACCTGGCCATCGGCATCTTCGGCACGCCGATGTGGGAGAAGCTGACGCAGCCGGAACGTGAGCGGCTACGGCACGAAGCCATCACCTGGCAGCTCTGCCAATTCCTGCACGGCGAACAGGGCGCGCTGCTGGCCACCGCGCAAATCGTCGATACGGTTCCGTGGTACGAAGCCAAGCAGTACGGCGCCACGCAGGTGATGGACGAGGCGCGCCACGTCGAGGTCTATCGCCGCTTCGTGCAGGAGAAGCTCGAGCACGAGTACCCGGTCAACCCGCAGCTCAAGCAATTGCTCGACCTCATCCTCTCGGACTCGCGCTGGGACATCAAATTTCTCGGCATGCAGATCATGGTCGAGGGCCTCGCCCTGGCGGCGTTCGGAACGATGCGCGACACCACGACCAACGCGCTGCTGCGTGACCTCACCGCCGCGGTGATGGAAGACGAGTCACGCCATGTCGCGTTCGGTGTCCTGTCGTTGCGTGAGTTCTGTCAGACTGTCACCGAGAAGGAGCGCGAGGAGCGCGAGGACTTCGTCTACGAGGCCGCCGTGTTGATGCGCGACCGCATCCTCAACCGCGAGGTGTGGGAAGCGATGGGCATGGACGCCGACGCGTGCATCGCCGTCGCGTTGGAATCACCGATCAGCCAAGAGTTCCGGCGGCGCCTGTTCTCGAAGATCGTCCCCAACGTGAAGAGCCTCGGCCTGCTTTCCGATCGCCAGCGCCACCGCTTCGCTGCACTGGGTGTTCTCGAGTTCGAACACAACACGACCTCTGACGTGGACCAGGCGATTATCGAGGAGCAGCGCCGGCAGAGCGGCGCGGCGCTCAACTGACCACTCCCGGCTTGTTCGAGCCGCCGCACTCGTAGTACTGCACCTGATGTGCTGTGGTACTTCGCCTACGGCTCGAACATGGAAAGCGCCACGCTGCGCGGCAGGCGTGGCGTCCAGTACCACCACGCCCTGCCGGGATGCGCGCACGGCTGGCGGCTGGTTCTCGACAAGCCGGGCTTGTTCCCAATGGGCACCTCGTTCGCCAACATCATTCCAGATGCCGCGTCCTGCGTCTGGGGCGTGCTCTATCAAATCGACGCGGCGGATCTCGGGCACATTGACCTCACGGAAGGCGTATTGATCGGCAACTATCTGCGCGTTGAGATCCCGGTCCAGCCGCCGCGCCCCGACCCGGCGCTCAACGCCTTCACCTTGACCTCGGAGCGGCGCGATCCCAGCTTGCAGCCATCAACGCGCTACATGGGCTTGCTGATCTCCGGCGCCGAGGAGCACGGTCTGCCGGCTGACTATGTCGCGTTTCTGCGCGGCATCCCGGCGCAACCCGAGAACGCGGAAGCAGCGCAGCTGCGGCCGTTCATCGACGAAGCGTTGCGGCGCAAGTAGCTGCGGTCTCGGGCGCTGGGTCCCTGGTCTCTGGAAGAAGTCGCAACGCAGCTACGACTGCGGCCCGGCGGCTCGCGGTCGTTCGGAAGCGGCCAGCGTTTCCGTCTGCGAAGGGACAGCCGCGACCAAGGATACGGGTGCCGCGTGGTTGTACTCGCCGCGTGCCGCGGCGGCGCGGATAAGCAGCAAGCCTTTCAGCCCACGCCACGACTCGCGCAGCGGATGCACGCGGTGCGTGCCGACGTAGTGCCACGTGACGGGTACCTCGACGGTGCGTGCGCCGAATCGCCGCGCCACGAAAAGCAACTCCGCGTCGAAGCCGGCAGTGACGGCCGCGCCGCTCGCTTGCTGCACGCCGGGCCGGAAGATACGCAGCCGTTCGCAGAGCGCGCGCGCCACGTCAGTTTTCAGGCTCTTGAAGCCGCACTGCGTATCGGTCACCTGGCCGAGGTCGAGGATGAGGCGCCGCAGCATGATGAAGCCGGTGGCCATCAGGCGGCGTACCAGCGGCGCGCCGGCGCGCCGGCCCATACGCGAGCCGACGATCACGTCGTAGCCCTGCTGCAGGTACGGCCGCAGCTTGTCGAGCTCCGCGATCGGCGTGGCCTGGTCCATGTCGGTGAACAGCACATAGGTGCTACGCGCCGCCATGATGCCGGCAATGACCGCACCGGCCTTGCCCCGGTGCGGCTCCGCCAGCAGACGCAGCTTGCCGTGTGTCGCCGCCAACGACGCCACCAGTGTGCGGCTCGCATCGGCAGAACCGTCGTCGACGACGAGGACCTCGGCGATGTCATCGGCCTGCTCGGCATATGACGCGACGTGGGCGAGGCAGCCCGCCACGAGGTTTACTTCCTCGTTGTAGCAAGGAATGACGATGGAAACGGTGGGTGCGCGCGCGCCGTTCACCGGCGGATCATAGCAAGGCTGTCGGCGATCGGCTATCGGCGCAGGCCGGGGTCTGCGTCGTTGATGAACAAGGGCGCACCGCGCCCTTTCTCGCCTGCCTGCGACTACATATACGTCGGCTGCCGCGGCTCCTTGCCGAACAGTTCATCCTTGCGTGCGATGAGATCCTGCGCCGTGAATGCCGCGTTCGGCTTGCTGATCTGATTCACCTGATGCCAGCCCTTGACCAGTGCGACCTCACCGCCCCACACGATGAAGCCTTGGCCGTTGATGTCACCCGCCTGCTCGCTGGCGAGGAAGACGACGAGTTGCGCCGGCCATGCCGGGTTGAAGACATCGAACCCGCTCTCCGGCTTGGCGAACATGTCGTGGTTCGGCATGGTGTCGGTCATGCGCGTCCGCGCGCGCGGGGCGATGAAGTTCGCGGTCACGCCGTACTTGCCCATCTCGCGCGCCATGCTGATCGTCAACGCTGCGATCGCCGCCTTGGCCATCGCGTAGTTGCTGTTACCGGCGGAGCCCATCAACCCAGCTTCCGACGAGGTGTTGATCAGGCGCCCGAAGGTGCTGCCCGACTGCTTCGCCATCTCACGCCAGCGGACACAGGCGTGGCGGGTCATCGCGAAGTGGCCTTTGCAGTGCACACGCAGCACGAGATCGAACTCCTCCTCGGACATGTTGAAGTTCATGCGGTCGCGCAGCACCCCGGCATTGTTCACCAGGATGTCGAGCTTGCCGTACGTGTCGTAGGCGTGGTCGATGGTGCGGCGCGCGCCGGCCCAGTTCGCAATGTCCTCGTAGTTGGCGGTCGCCGCGCCGCCGGCAGCCTGGATCTCCTTGACCACCTGCGCCGCCGGCGATTGGTCGTTGCCTTCGCCGGCAACGGACGTGCCGATGTCGTTGACGATCACCCGCGCCCCCGCCGCCGCCAGCGCGAGCGCTTCCTCGCGGCCCAGACCGCGGCCAGCACCGGTAACGATTGCCACCTTCCCCGTCAAAAGCGCCATGCAGTTCTTCTCCGTTGTGAGTTAGTATCGAGCGCAGCCGTTTGCGCTCACAGGCAGCACGCTTGAGCGCCTCCGCCCTAGCCCTCCTCCGTTCGCGGAGGTGCTCACCGGAGGAGGGGGCAGGGCGCCCTACACCAACCCCAAGGCGGAGTCCTGCTCTTCGGGGTCGACGTCTTCGAAGTGGATGATCTCCAGCTTCTCGAACGCCGCACGGACATGCGGTGTGAGCAGGCCCAGCCGCTTGATGTTGGGCACGACGCGCGCGAAGAGCGCCTGGCGGAACATCTTCATCACCGGTGAGCTCAGCACGACCTCGCGCACCTCGTTGGTGTCGAAACCGAAGTACCCAGCCACCTCGTCGGCGAGCAAACGGTCGCGCATCAACTCACACGCCTCGATGACGAAGTCCTCGCGATCGCGCCGCTCGTTCTCCGGCATGTCGACGTAGTAGTCCTTCAGTGAGATTACCCCGAAGGCAACGTGGCGTGACTCGTCCTTCATCACGTAGTGCACCAGATCTTTGACCAACGGCTCCTGCGCCAGTTGGTACATGTTGGCGAAGGCGGCCATGGCCAGGCCTTCGACGAGGATCTGCATGCCGAGATATTTGAAGTCCCAGCGCTGGTCGCAGATGATGATGTCCAGCAGCTTCTTCAGGTTGGGGTTGATCGGCCACTCCCATTCGAGCTTGTCGCGCAGGTAGCGGCTGAAGACCTCGACGTGGCGCGCCTCGTCCATGGTTTGCGTGGCGGCGTAGTATTTGGCATCCATCCACGGCACGGCGCCGGTCAGCTGCGAGGCGACGATGAGCGCGCCCTGTTCGCCGTGCATGAACTGCGACAGCTGCCAGGAGATCATCGCGTGACGGAAGCGCGCCTCGCCCTTGGCGTCGAGCTGCTTGTACGGGCCGTAGTCTTCGAGCGGGTTGTACGCCTGCGGAATGATCTGGCTTTCGGGGTCGACTGGGGTCTCCCACTTCAGCTGCTGCGTGCCGTTCCACTGCTCGCGCTTCGCCTTCTCGTAGAGGTCGCGCAGACCGGCCTTCACACTGCCGTAGTTCCACGCGTAGTTGGTATCAAAGGATGTGAGGATGGTTTCAATTTCGGCGTCGGTTGTGTCGATGCCCTTGCCATCGGGGAGAACGGCTGCCATGGCCATGCGTGCTGCTCCTTTTCCGGAACGGTCCGGGCGTGTTGTCTGTGGTGGCGCATACGGTAAACGGCAGCCAGGCCCGAGTCAATGTAGGGCGCGCTCCGCGCACCAAAGCATTGGTAACCTGGCACGCGTTCGGTATGCTTCCCCAGTTTGGTCAGCAAAGGAGTACTCGATGCCATTGAACGTGATCAACTCACCGGCGGACCTCTGCGCGGCGCTGCGCACGGCCATCGAAGGCGCCCTGCCGGGAGCGCAGGTCGAAGTCGCTGCCGGCAGCCCCGGTCATTTTCAGATCCGCGTGACCTCGGAGCGCTTCGCCGGCAAGTCGATGGTGCAGCAACAGCAATTGGTCTACGGCGCCATCGGCCATCTGATGAAGGGCTCCGACGCCCCGGTGCACGCGATCGACCGGATGCAGACGGTCGTTCCGTCAGCCGAACAGAAATGAGTCCCGTGAACCGTTTTCAGTGCAGGTCTCTGCGGCTCTGCCAAGCACGGTCGTGCTCCCGCTGACGACAAAGATTGTTCCGGAGGATGTCTTCCGGCTGCGTGTGCGCATTCCCGCCGGAGTCTGCGTCCGGTCCCGCGACAGCGATGTGCTCGTCGACCAGATGCTGGCTTGGGACAATGAACTCTTGCGGCGCGATCTTGGTGCCATTCCTGTGGCGATCCGTGACGAAGTCCGGCGTGCGTTGTTGGAGTTCCTCGACCTGCTCTAGCCCCACTCTGCCTTGGTCGCCGCGTGCGTTCGCCTTCGCTCTAGGATAAAAGGATCCTCATGCGTTGGCCCTTCATCACCAGCAGTCGCGTGCCGGGGGAGCTGGAGAGCGTTACCTCCGTGCGGCGCGACGCCGAGGTGCAGCCGCGCGACGTCGGGGTCGCTGCGCCCGCGGTGACGGGCGTGTGGCACGCTGTCGAGCGTCTGTACCAAACCGGCATCCACCCGGCGATCCAGCTGTGCGTGCGGCGGCGCGGGCAGGTGCTGATTGATCGGGCTATCGGGCATGCGTCGGGGAACGGGCCTGACGATCCAGCCGACGCGAAGCAGGTCCGCGCCACGCCTGATACGCCGTTCACCATCTTCTCCGCATCGAAAGCCATCACCGCGATGGTGGTGCATCTGCTCGATCAGCGCCACCTGATCCACATCGAGGATCCCGTCTGCGAGTACATTCCCGAGTTCGGCGTCCACAAGAAACAGTGGATTACCATCCGCCACGTGCTGGCGCACCGCGCCGGCATTCCCAATCTGCCGGCCGAGCTGATGGATCTCGATCACCTCGACGATCCCAAACACATCCTGCGTATCATGTGCGATGCCGCGCCGACGTCACGGCCCGGCCGCCAGCTGGCGTATCACGCCATCACCGGTGGCTTCATTCTGGCCGAGGTCGTACGCCGCGTCACCGGGAAAGACATCCGGAGCTTCTTGCAGGAAGAGGTCTGCCAGCCGCTGGGCTTCCGTTGGATGAACTATGGCGTTGCACAACGTGACGTGAAACGGGTGGCCTGCAACTACTTCACCGGTCCACCGCCCATGCCGCCGCTGTCGACCATCCTCGATCGCGCCCTGGGTGTGCCGTTCCGCGAGCTCGTCACCCTCTCGAACGATCCGCGCTATCTGACGCACGTGATCCCGTCGGGCAACATCGTGGCGACGGCGGACGAGCTCTGCCGCTTCTATCAACTTCTGCTCAACGGCGGTGAGCTCGATGGCGTGCGGATCTTCGAGCGGCGCACGATTCACCGCGCCACCTCCGAACAGTCGTACCTGGAGATCGACTTCACGCTCGGCATGCCGTTCCGCTACAGCATGGGCTTCATGCTCGGCGGCAAATGGGTCAGCCTTTATGGTCCCGACACGCAGTATGCCTTCGGCCATCTCGGCTTCACCAACATCGTCGCGTGGGCCGACCCGGAGCGGCAGGTCACCGCGGCCCTGATGACCAGCGGCAAGCCGCTGCTCTACCCACAGATTGTCTACCTCATCAACCTCATGCGGCAGATCGCCGCCGCGTGTCCGAAAGACCGCGCCCGCCCGCGGTCGTCGGTCGTGCCACTGCGTTCCGTCCCCAAGCGGCAGAAGCGTCCGCACCCTCACACCGCCCCAAGAGCAGCGACCACGGCTGAACGCCCATAGACGCCAATACGGCAACCAAGGAACTCCGCGAAGCGGGAATCACAGAGAGCCCTCGCCCCGCGTCGGCGTGCTTCAGTGTGCCTCGGCGGTTGATTGTCGTCCGCCACCGAGGATGGTTGCGCGACCAGCGCAGTAGTCGCGGATGGCGAGTCAGGGCAAGGGCAACGACTCGTAGAACGCGCGCCGGCGCCCCGGAAGCCAGCTGCCGACAGCGAGTAAGCCCAGCGTCAACACCATCAGTCCCCACTCGCTCATTGACGGCGCCCCCGTTCTTGAACCACACGCGGGGAGGGAAGCGAACGGGATAATGGCGAATGGAGCCTCGGGGGCGGAACTTAGTGCGAAATCTGTCATTCCGTTGCGGACTGGGAAGCAAACGGTCCGCAACACCTTACCGCCAACCGCCAACTGCACGGGCACGTTGTGCACACACATATGCGTCGGGTTCTGAGCGTCCGGGAACGGCACGAGTGCAAACAGCACCTTCACTCCATCGTCTCCCGTGACCTCCGCTGCCGGGCCACCGGCGCTGCAGACGCGTCCAGAGCCGGAGCGGAGGGGCGTATTGAACAGTGTCTGAAAGACTAAGCCCGCTGTCAGCTGGGGAGGTGGGGACCCAGCCACCTGCCCCGCCGCGCTGATCGGGGCACTCGTCGCCAAACAGCTGCTCGCTGAAGAGCAGAAGTCGGCGACCATCGGAACGAACGGCCCGCCAGAGAATTGGCAGTCGTCGAGCTTTACTTGCGCGTTGTCGCTGCCCACGGAACCGCTGCCGAAGCAGTGTCCCTCGTTGGCCATAAGGTTGCTCGGGTTCGTGCACAACAGCATGCGGTTAGAGGCCATGGGGTTTTGCCGACCAAAGACGTCGAGAATCAAGCCGTTGGCACTGGCCTGCGCATGGACGACACAGTCATCAGGCTCGTTGAGCATGCCGTTGTCGTTGGCATCGATGACCGCGAGCATGTCACTCCCCGCGGCGAGGATCTGCGTTGAACTTGCGAAGACGGTCAACGGGTAAGTGCCGAATCCTACGAGAACCACTACAGCCAGCGCCGCAGCTCGAAGCATCGTATCCCTCCTTGCCTCAAGGCCTCTCACTCTCATAACACTACCCTGCCTGAGTCCTCCCGCTGACAGTCATTTCCACGACGTCAGGTGAGCTAATCTATCGCTGCTGCCGGCTCTTTTGTCAATCAAATCGACCAAAACGCACTCTCGCGACGCATAGGACACGCATCGTCAGCACGCCCACCACCTCTACGACGGTCAGCGAGTGAAGCGATGTCACCGCGCCTGACCATTGCGCAGCAGCTTTCCCGGTAATGGTCCGGTGGGGTCGACGACATCCTTGCCGTTACAGCGGATCACCTGGCCGTTGACAATCACGGCGTCGATGCCGATCGCGTCGGCGATGAGGCGGTCGGCTTTCGCGGGCAAGTCGTGGACGCGGCGCGGCTTGGTGGCGCCGACGCTGGCCGGATCGAAGATCACCACGTCGGCGGGCATACCGACTGCCAAGCGGCCGCGATCGCTGATGCCGAAGACCTCGGCGGGGCGCGTGGTCAGCATGCGCACGGCCTCCTCTAATGCCAGCGTGCCTTTCTCGCGGACCCAGTGGCCAAGGAGGTGCGTGGAGAAGCACGCGTCGCACAGCTCCATGGAATGCGCTGAGTTGGGTTCGTCACCCACATTCACCATTCACCGTTCTTCCTGCTGATCAGTGCCCCAGGTCGAGCTGCTTGTTCTGCCAGCTACCCTCGTTGACCCAGCGGACGTAGCGCATCAACGCCTGCAACTGCTCCTCGGTGATGAAGGCGTGGTACGCGGGCATGTAGACGCGCTGCGAGCGGATGAAGTAGCTGGCGAACCAGTTATCACGCAGGCGGGCGACCTGACCGTCAAGTATCCAGTGGCGCAACTCGTCGTCGCTGCGCACCAAGTCGCGGAAGTCCGCACCCCACCACCCGGGGATGTATCCCTTGAGCGAGCCGGGGTTGCCGCTGCCGGTGCCGCCGCCCATGGGACCGTGACACTGCAGGCAACCGAGGCGGTACGCCAAGTCTTGTCCCTGCACCACAACCGGGTCGGACGGCGTCATCAAACCGGACACGGCGCGGATGTATGCAATCAAGTCGTCGACCGCGCGCGCGCTGAGGTGTCCGCGGTATGCGGGCATCGCCATCAGCTGCGCTTCCATCTTCTTCTTGTACCTCGGATCGGCCAGCTTGCGCGCCGGTGCGCCATCAAGGACGTACTCGCGCAACTCCTGCTCGCTCTTCGCCCACATCATCGGCGTACCGCCACTGAAGCCCGGCACCTCCTCATCTTCGCTGCCCGGATTCTTGATGCCACCGACACCGTTGGGACCGTGGCAGTTGAAGCAACCGTCGCGCTCCGCCACTTCGTAGCCGCGCTGCGCCGGTGTGACCTCGACGTTGAGTACGAGACGACGCATGCTGGGGTACATCGCCACGCCCAGCGCGATCAGGAAAGCAAGGAGCCAGATGCGGGACCGGAGCCAGGACATCACGGTCTGTGCACCTTTCACGTTCCTGCCTCGCCCCCCGGCTCCCACTTGCCCGCTAGATGTCCAAGACGACCGTGGCTTGCCATCCGTCCTCTGTTTGCAGTACGCGCAGCTGGTGCAACGTCACTGCTTTTACATCGCCTGACAGGTGGTGGCGCGTCGGGTCAATCGGTTCGCCTTCCGCCTTGGCGTCGACGATCCAGCGGCCGGTGTCGTGCGTTACGTTCACGTCCGTCACACGCAGGAACAACCCCTCTGCGTCCTTGTAGTAGATCACGTCTTCGAGCAGCTTGAGCAGCGCGAGGTCCACCGCGTCACTCTCGACGTGAATTGCACGCCGCTCGCGTAGTTGCAGCGCTTGCGGATTCGCCAGCATGATTTCCAGCGTGGCATCGGCGGCGGCAGCGAAACATTCTTCCAACGTGCGGCCCGACGCCACGAACCCAACATCCGCAGGCGGCGCATTCTCCAAGAGGTGGAACGCCACTGCGCCTAGCCTTTTACGTTGCCGATCGGCGTCAGGCGGACAACTGGTTGGCTGAGTCCGGCTTTGGCGGTCGCGGCGACTACGGCATCGATGTCCTTGTACGCCGCACCGGCTTCTTCCGCGAGGCCGGCGTATGAGACACTGCGGATGTAGATGCCGCGCTGCGCCAAGTCGCGCTCCAGCTGTTTGCCGTGGAACTGCTTCTTGGCTTGCGTGCGACTCATGCTGCGGCCGCTGCCGTGCGCCGTCGTGAAGAATGACTGCTTGCCCGAGGGCACACCACGCAGCAGATACGAGCCCGTCTCCATGCTGCCGCCGATGATCACCGGTTGGCCGATGTCACGAAAGGCAGCAGGGATGTCGGGCATGCCCGGTGCGAAGGCGCGCGTCGCGCCCTTGCGGTGCACGAGCAGGCGCCGGCGGCGTCCGTGCACCTCGTGCTCCTCCAGCTTGGCGGTGTTGTGGCACACGTCGTAGACCATCTCCAGACCGAGGTCGTGCGCGTCGCGCCGCAGCACGTCGGTAAACACCTCGCGGATGCGGTGCAGGATCATCTGGCGGTTGGCGAACGACATGTTGATGGCGCACTGCATGGCCGCGAAGTACGCCTGCCCTTCGGCCGACTTGAACGGGGCGCAGGCGAGGTCACGGTCCGGCAGCGTGATGCCGAACTTCTTCGCCATGAGCGGCAAGAAGGTCTGAATGTAGTCGCTGGCAATCTGGTGGCCGAAGCCGCGGCTGCCACAATGGAACATGACCACTACCTGATTCGGGATGTTGATCCCCATCGCGTCCGCCGCCTGTCGATCGAAAACGTCCTTCGTATGTACCACCTGAATTTCGAGGTAATGGTTCCCGGAACCTAGGGTGCCCACCTGCTGGCGGCCGCGTTCCAGCGCGCGGCTGCTGACACGGTCGGGATCGGCGCCGCGCATTGTGCCGCCTTCCTCGGTGCGCTCGAGATCTTGGGGCCAGCCGTAGCCGTGCTCGACGCACCAGCGCGCGCCGCGCGTGGCCACGGCGCGGAACTCGTCGTCGCTCAGCTTCAGAAAACCGCGCGCGCCAACTCCGGCGGGCACCCGTTTGTACAATGCATCGACGAGATCGTGGACGTGGTCGCGGACATCGTCGTACGTCAGATTCGTGCGCACCAAGCGCATGCCGCAGTTGATGTCGAAGCCGATCCCACCGGGAGAGATCACACCGTGCTCCGGGTCCATTGCCGCCAGGCCGCCGATCGGAAAGCCGTAGCCCCAGTGCCCGTCGGGCATGCAGAACGCGTAGTTGACGATGCCGGGCAGCATCGCCACGTTGGTGACCTGATCGAAGACACCGTCGTCCATCTGGGCGAACAGCTCGGGAGTCGCGTAGATGCGCGCCGGCACGCGCATCCCCGGCTTGGCGCTCGACGGGATCTCCCAAAGGGCCTCGGCGACCTGGGTGGCCTGCTGTCGCAACGCAGAGCGGTCGGGCTTCGGCTCAGCCATGCGCCTCAACCTACTCAGGCTGGCCAACTGCCGCAACCCACGGCGCGGTGATCAGGGTACCGTCACACTCGAACGGTTGAGGCTCGCGCGGAACGCCCACTCCGACCCCTCGACGAATTTGCCGATGACGAAGAGGTCCTCGGCGGTGGCGGCGAGGTCGGAGCGCAACGCGTTCACTACCGCCGCCGGTACGGCGGCGAGGAGGCCGCCCGAGGTTTGGGGGTCGAAGCACAGGTCACTGACCGCAGAGGCGGGGTCCGCGCTCGCTGAAGATGCTGCGGCCGGGTGCACATTCGCGGCGTGGAACGAGCTCTTCCAGCCAGCTGCCAACAATTCCAGCGCGCCCGGCAACGCCGGAATCGCGTCGCTGTACACCTGCGCGCCAACGCCGCTGGCATGCAACATCTCGGACAAGTGCCCCGCCAGGCCGAAGCCGGTGACGTCTGTGCAGGCGAGCACGCCGTGACGCCGCAACAACTGCATTGCGGTGCGGTTGCTGCGCAGCATGGACGCATGCGCCGCCTCGACCCAGTCGGCGTCGGCAAAGCCCATGCGCGCCGCGGCGAGCACGACGCCGGTGCCGAGCGGCTTGGTCAGCACCAACACGTCGCCAGGTCGTGCGCCGCCCTTGCGCAGTACGCCGTCGGGCTCGACCCAGCCGTGCATGCTGAAGCCGACGATGGTCTGCTCGCCGGCAATCGTGTGACCGCCGACGAGAGGGATCCCGAGTTGCTGCAGCTGCGCCAGTGCGCCGCGCAGGAACTGTTCCAGTCGCTGTTCGGCGAGGCCATCGCCGTGCTGCGGTAGGCAGACGAAAGCGACGGCAGCGGAACCTTCGGCGCCCATTGCGTACAGATCGCTCGCTGCGTTATTCGCCGCGACCTGGCCTACCAGGTAGAGGTCATCGCTGAAGGGCGGAAACGCGTCGGTGGTGGCGACCGCGAGAGTGCCTGGCGGCTGCGTGAAGACGGCGGCGTCGTCGGGTTCCTGCAAGCCAACGATCACGCCGTCGGCGCGTGGCAGGTCCAGCCGGGCGAGCACCCGGCTGAGAACGTCGGCACCGACCTTGGCCGCGCACCCGCCGCAGGCGATCATCGGCCGCGCCATTGTCTCGCATTCAGTGAGCGGCGGCCGCTCGTAGAGGCGGATGAAGCGGCGATCGATGCAGTCCTTCAGGCGCCACGCGAGTCGGCCGCGCAGCGCCAGCCCACCGCGGCTGAGAATGGCACGGCCGTCGCCGGTGTTGAGCAGCGCGAGGAAGTCACGTTGCGGTCGGAACCGCCGTGTGCGCTGGCCGCGCGCGACGGCGCGCAAGTTGGCGGCCAGTACCGGCCCCTGCCGCACGGCGAAGACACCGGCCTTGGGCAGCTCCGGATACGATGCGAGCGCGGCACAGTCGCCGGCAGCGAAGATCTCTGGAAACTCCACGCAACGCAGGTCGTCGCCGACGCGCAGGAAGCCGCGCTCGTCCACCGGCAAACCGGAGCGCGCCAGCAGTTCCGGTCCCGCAGCGCCCGTTGCCCACACCACCAGCGACGCCGGCAACACGCGGCCGTCGGCGAGGCGGACGCCGTAGGCGTCGACGCGCACCACGACCACCTCGCCGAGAAAGTGGATGTCATGCGCCGCGAACGAGCGCTGCACCGCGTGCGACGTGCGGGTGTGACGCGTGGCGACAGGGCGATCGGCGCGATCGCAGAGCGTCACGCTGCCCTTGCCTTCGGCCCGCAGTCGCGCCGCAAGTGCGAAGGCGACTTCACAACCACCCGCGCCCGCGCCCACGACCACCACCTGGCGACCCTCGGGCGGGGGTGGTTGCGCGAGCGCGGCTTCGATCTCCGCCGTCGCCACCTCGATCGGTTTCACCATCGATGCGGGCGCCCCTTCAGCAATGCGGTCCGCAGCGGACGGCCGCGAGCCGATATCAAGGGAGAGCAAGTCGTAAGACAGCGGCGGGCGTTCCGCCAGGCGGATCATGCGCCGTTGCGCATCAACGCTGGCGACGCGGTCGCCAAGGAACGCCGCCCCGGCGCGCGCTGCCAGCGCGCGGACGTCGATCTGCGCGTCACGCAGCCGATACTGGCCTGCAAGCACACCCGGCACCATGCCGGAGTACGTCGCGTAGGAGAACGGGGAAATGACCGTGAGACACAGCGACGGCTCCGGCCTCATGGCCAGCGACTTGAGCACGTGCACGTGCGCGTGGCCGCCGCCGGCGATGACCAGGTGCCGCAGAGTCGTCAGCTGCATCGGCCTGCCCGCTGATCTAGCGGCCTGCGTGCGCCGCGGGGTGCGGTTAAGTTACGCCGCCCGCCGGCGCTCTGCTTCCTTCTGCAGGCGCAGGCGCTCCGCCCGTGACTGGCGCAGCACGCGTTCGAGCTCGGCTTCGGACACCCGGGTCAGCTCGGCCGCCGCGTCCTTGAGTGCGCCGTGTTCGACGGCGCGTGACAGGACCTCGTTCTGGGTCGGCCCGCTCTGGTTGCCCAGGAATGGCTTGACGATCAGATACACCACGTCGCGCAGCTTCATGTGGCGCATGAACCGGCGGAGCAACCGCAGGGTCTGCAGCGGGTAGTGCGTCAGCTTGTAGCGGAACAGGCGTCGCAACCCGGCGGAGCGCTCACTGTTGATCGCCTCGCCGGCAAGGCAGGTAGGATCGATTTCCGAGCACTTGAAGTACTTGTACCAATCCCCGGCGTCGGTCACCAAGCCACGCTTCACATACTCTTGCCACAGCGGTGTGCCGCGATACACGCAGAGGCGGTTGAAAGCGAAGGTGTCGAGTCGCAACCGTGCCGCGAAGTCGAAGGTGGCGCGCATGTCCTCGACGGTCTCGTCCGGGCTGCCGACGACGAAGAAGCCGTGCACGATCTCGATGCCTGCCTGCTTGGCGTTGGTCACCGCGCTTTCGACCTCGGCGAGGGTCTGCTCCTTCTTGAGCCGGTCGAGGACTGCCTGGCTGCCACTTTCAATGCCGAACATTATGGTGCGGCAGTGGGCCTTGGCCATCGCCGGGAACAAATGCTGGGCGGTCGAGTCGACGCGCCCCTCACAACCCCAGTCGATCGTCACACCCGCCTCGTTGATGCCGGTGCAGATCGCCTCGATGCGTTTCGGCTGCAGCAGGAAATGATCATCCACGAAGTACACGGCGCCGTAGCCGAGTTGTTGCAGATGCTTGAACTCATCCACGACGTGCTGCGGACTGCGCGAGCGCCACTTGCCTTCGTTGAAGATCGGGATGTCGCAGAAGATACAGGGCCACGGGCAGCCGCGCGAGGTCTGCATCGTCGTGAAGCGTTCCATCGAGAGGACGGCAGGCACATCGAGCGGCATCGACTCCACGAAGTCCAACCGCAGACTCTCGCGGTCGGGAAAGGGCCACTGATCCAGGTTGCGGTCCATCATGCGGTTGGGGTTTTGCACCAGCTGCCCGTCCCGCGCCCATGTCAGTCCCGCCACGCCGGACGGATCGTCGAGCTGCTCCAGCAAATCGAGTATCAGCTGCTCGCCGTCACCGCGGCAGACGAAGTCCACTTCGGGACACTGCAGCTTGACCAACGCCGCGTTGAGGGTGGCGAACACACCGCCAAAGGCGAGCCGCACGCGCGGGTCGGCGGCGCGGATCTGGCGCGCCAGGAGCTTGGCGTACGGGTAGCTCGTCGTGCTCAAGAAGCTCAG
>Ga0209048_10001367_pt1 | contig 25255 bp, 23 predicted proteins | sample FrelakmetCRP12CR_FD_187146 | JGI IMG/M metagenome (GOLD analysis project Ga0209048, IMG submission 187146) | Freshwater lake sediment microbial communities from the University of Notre Dame, USA, for methane emissions studies - CRP12 CR (SPAdes)... | ecosystem: Environmental > Aquatic >... | reverse complement strand
CATTCGCTGCGCCTGGAGCGAATCACATCGACGACGCGAACACCGGGTGCCGCGAGCAAGTAGTCGATGTGCCAACGCAACGCCTTCTTCTGGCGGAGATGGTGGGCGATGCGGGCGTCGATAGGGTGTTTCGCCGAACCGGTGTAGAGGTATCGGCCCGCGGGAAATTCGAATTCGCCCAAGCAGCCGATAACGCACCACAGAGATTGCGACACTTCGATCAGCAATTGGTAGCTGATTTCCCGCGGCATCGGGATTCAGTCCAGAGAGGTGTGTTGCCGAAACGCTGAAATCGGCCGAAGCCTGGCCTTCAGGAAGGAGATCTTGGGTAACCAACGGTTTGCGAAAGCAATACCTGTTGATCATGCGTCAGTCCGAGCGCATCTGCTATCGCTGTACGGTCAATCCAGGCGCGGAGCACCGTAGCCAAACCATTGCCGGCGGCGAACAAGTACACGTTCTGTGCGATCGCCCCAGCCGCGACCGATGCATAGGACTCGCGCTGCCCTACCGGCACCAGGTGCATCCGGGCGTGGTCGGCCACGTACACCAGATCCATCGGCGCCTCATCCACGAAATCCTGATATCCCGTGACGCGCCTCAAATCGCTCGTCGCCACCAGGCGCAATTCGTGCGCCGCCGCGTCGTAACGGTGCGCCCCCGAGGGCAACGCCACGAATACGTCGATCTCCTGCGCGTTCAATGCGGAGGGAGCAGTGCGTCCGCCGTCTTTCCGATTCACTCCATAAGCGGCCCAGAGCAGACCGGAAAGCAGCGGCAAAGGGAGTGCTTCGGGTGAAAAATCGCGGGTCGAATGTCGCTGCGCCAGCGCCTCCATCAGCGGAACGCCGCCACGCCGTTCCGGCGGAGGCAGTGCGATTGCGGGTGCCGAGTCTCCCGTTGCGGGCTAAGGCCGCAATTGCCCCATCATTCCAAGTGCTAGCTTCGTCAAGGTACTCATCGGAGGTTCGCCTCAATGCAAATTGCGGCCGGGCCGTTCTTGCCCCGGTGGATCGGGTCCACCGCCGCCAGTTAGGCAGCGATACCCTTGTTCGGGTTGATCAGGTACTTGGCGCCCGTGGCACGTCTGCCATACACCGCGATCTCTTCCAGCCGCAGTGCCTCGGCGAGCGAGATCTCTTTAGTATAGTGGCTGACGAACGTGGTCTTCAGCTCCGCGACCACCCGCTCGCGCAGCTTCTGCTCCGCCTCGGGTCCGATCTTCCGGAGGAACGGCCACAACAGCCAGCCGCCAATACTCCAGGCAAAGCCAAAGCTGCGATTGAGCACCGTCGGCCCGGTATCGAGCCCCCCGTAGATGTAGACCTGCTTATGTGTCGTGGACCCGTACCGGCTGTACTCAGTCGCCGATCTGTTCAGCGCAGCCTCCATGCAGGCCAGTATCTGCCCAGCCAGCTTGCCGCCGCCGATGGCATCGAAGGCTACCGTCGCACCGGTAGCGACCAGGGCCTGGGTAAGGTCCTGAATGAACGTCGGGGCGCTGGAGTTGCACACATGGCGCGCACCGATGGCCCGGAGAAGATCCTCCTGCGGCTGCGTACGCACGACGTTGACTAGGCCGACGCTGTCCGCGATACAAATACGGTTCAGCATCTGGCCCAGGTTGGAGGCAGCCGCGGTGTGTACCAGCGCCGTGTGACCTTCCCGCCGCATGGTCTCAACCATGCCCAGCGACGTGAGCGGGTTGATGAAGCAGGAGGCCCCCTCGGCCGGGGTCGTGCCTTCTGGCAGGGCCAGACATTGTTCGGCCTTGATGCAACGGTACTGCGAATACATCGCGCCGCCGAAGATGGCCACCGTCTTGCCCAAGAGCGCCAGCGCTTCATCGGAAGAACCAGCCCTGACGACCACGCCCGCTCCTTCGTTGCCGACCGGCATCGACTGATCGAGGCGGCCCGCCATACTCTTCATCAGGCCCTCCGGAATGGTCGCGCTTACCACCGGATTCGCGCTTGTACCAGATTGCCTCGCGGTGCCCATGTCCGCGGCACCGAACAGAAGACCGATGTCCGAAGGGTTGATCGGCGAAGCTTCGACGCGGACCACCACCTCGTCGGGCTTCGGCGCGGGGACCGCGACGCTGGCGAGCGAGAGTTCGAGTTCGCCGTTCCTTCTCACGAGGGAGCGAAGCTGGAGCGCCTCGCTTGCCTTGCCGGTATCCACGACCATTCCGCTCTCCCGAAGTTGGCGCGCCAAGTATAGGCGATTCGGAGAGGGGCCACGCTCGGGAAGTCTGGCTTACGAGGGCCGATGGATGCGAGTGGCGAATTTCCCGTTGCCACCCTTGTCGGCCGTCCACACCACTCTGAAGCGGACATTAGGATATAGCGACAACAGACGGTCAAGCACGGCGTGTTCGCCATTGTTGCTCCAGTACCTCGCGTACCTAGTTCCTTGGCGCCGGGGCAACGTGTCTTTCAATCCATCCTCCGCGAGTGAGCCGGGTGCTATTGCGCGCGCGAATTGTGCCTCGTGCGACATCGCGACATGATTAGCCGCCTCATGTGGGATCTCGCCGCCGGCGGGTACGCCGCAGTCGAGAACCGCAGCATCGTCATCCTCCCGAAACCTCCCGCGAACGGGTGAGTTCATCGAGGAACCGCGTCGCGATGGGCGACAGACTCTTGCCGCGCGGGTAGAGAATCCACCAGTTCGAGTGCAGCGGGAAGCCCGCGACGCCGAGGATGGCGAGGCCCGGGCCGGCTGACTTGCCCCCCAAGGCGTGGCGCGACACGACCGCGATGCCCATGCCCGCCGCGACGGCCTCCTTGATTGCCTCGTTGCTGCCGATCTCGAGACGCACGTCGGGCACGAAGCACGCGCGCTCGAAGTGCGCGTCGCAGGCGAGACGAGTGCCCGAGCCCGGCTCGCGCAGGATGAACCGCTCCCGGGCGAGTCGCGCGAGCGGTAGTCGCTTCCTCCCTGCGAGCGGGTGTGACGCGGCGGCGATGACCACCAGCGGATTCGGCAGGAACGGGTGGCGCTCAAGCGCGATGTCGGCAGGTGGAATCGACATGATGTAGAGGTCGTCTCGGTTTTCGCGCAGACGGGCGATGACGCCATCGCGATTGAGCACCTCCAGAGCGATTTCGATGTCGGGATGTCGTGCGCAGAATTGACCCAGGATGCGCGGCACGAAGTACTTGGCCGTGCTGACGAGCGCAACGCGAAGGCGGCCGCGCGTGAGCCCCTTCATCGCGTCGACGCGCTGGACGAACGCCGCCCACTCGTCGCTCATCGCCCGGGCTGTCCGCAGGAGGTCCTCCCCGGCCTGCGTGAGGTGGATGCGGTTGTCGACCCGCTCGTAGAGCGGTAGCCCCACCGCATCAGTCAGGTCCTTCAATTGCATCGACACCGTCGGCTGGGTCACATGGCATGCCTTCGCGGCCGCCGTGACGCTGTCGTGTTCCGCGAGGGCAGCGAAGAGTCGCAGTTGGCGCAGCGTGGCGTGCATAGACGTTATCCGATGCGGACCAAAAGAATTATTGATTTTACTCTATGTTACTTGCCCCATACGATTCCCGCATCCAGTACGGGAGCGTCCGATGCAAAGCCTTCTCGATCCGGCTATCCTCTTCTTCGTGTTCGGCGCGGCGGCGGGGCTCGCACGCTCCAACCTCGAGATTCCACCGCAGGTTTCTCGCTTCCTCTCGCTCTACCTGCTGATGGCGCTCGGGCTGAAGGGCGGCTTCGCGCTCGCCAAGTCCGGGCTGACCTCCGATGTCGCGTTAAGCTTGGGCTGCGCGCTCGCGCTCGCCGTCGTCGTGCCCGCAATCGGCTATCAGGTACTTCGCCGGCTGGTGTCCGGCTTCGACGCGGCGGCCATCGCCGCGACCTACGGCTCGGTCAGCGCCGTCACCTTCATCACGGCCGCGCAATATCTCGACGGCCGCGGCGTGGCCTACGGCGGGCACATGGCCGCAGCGCTGGCACTCATGGAGTCGCCGGCGATCATCATGGCGGTGATCCTAGCCAACGCGATGCGCCGGACACAGGCCGTGCCGGCGGTGGCGAACGTCCTTTGTGGCGCCACCGTCGCGGTACCGGGTCCGTTGCCGGGCGCGGGCATGTCGGTCCGCAACATCCTGCACGAGTCCTTCACCGACGGCGCGCAGCTCCTGCTGCTCGGCTCGATGGCGATCGGTCTGGCGACAGGCGAGGCGGGCAAGACGGTGATGCAGCCCTTCACCGGCGATCTCTTCAAGGGCATGCTCGCCTTTTTCCTGCTCGACATGGGCCTCACCGCTGCGCGCAACTTCGGCGAACTGCGCGGCAAGCCGCCGGCGCTCCTCGCCTACGCGGTGCTCGGACCGCTTGCCCACGCGTCGCTCGCGCTCACACTCGCGGTGCTGGCCGGCCTGTCACCCGGCAACGGCGCGCTGCTGATGGTGCTGGCTGCGAGCGCATCGTACATCGCGGTGCCGGCGGTGCTGCGCTACGCGATTCCCGAGGCAAGTCCGTCGCTCTACTTCGGGATGTCGCTCGGCGTCACCTTCCCGCTCAACATCCTGCTCGGCATACCCCTCTATACGAGCGTTGCCGCTGCGGTGCTGGGATAGGCGGCCATTTCGCGGCGTAACCACCCGCGACGCTCTGGGGAAACCTCGCCACAGCCTAGCCGGTTGGTTGGCATTGGGGCGGGGTGCCTTCCTCGCGGGAATGACCGCTTCGGGGGTGCTCGGGCGACGACGCCGACCGACTGGTATTGGCCGAGACTGTATAAAAACGCGATTGCGGTGCGTTTTCGGGAGTACCAAAACCCCTCCCGACCCCAAATAAATCGCATACATCGCGTTCTACGAGGTCGTCGTTGCCGATACGTCGTTGTGCGCGGTGTTTTTACACAGTCTCGGCCGAACTCGGTCATTTCTTGCCAGCTCAGATGTCGATTGGCAGGGCTACTGCTTGGGGCACTGCCGGTCAGTATTGCGATCAGCGCATCGAAGAGCGGTAGCACCGCTCTGGCTTCGGCCCTGTCATCCTTCAGGAACGCCAACCGCATCGCCATCGCCGCGTCGATGCTGACCGCATCCTCGGACGGGTCAATCGCACATTCGGGCGCTTGCAGCGGCTAGTCGAACCCCCGTCACCGGTTCAATTCCCAGTCGCAGGTAGAGTCAACTCACGCTAGCAGCCCGGTGCGGTCTGCGGGACTCCATAGGTGGCGGCAATGAGCGCGTGGAGTTCAGCGTCGCTGAGTTCGGCGAGGGTGGCGATAACGCCATTCAGATTCGCGTCCACAGGGCCATTCTGCATCAAGGACGGTCTGACGGTCCGCTCCTACCGAACTTGATCCGCCGCAAGAATCGCCCACCAGAGTAGGCGCAGGATTCCCGACAAACCTTGGGAGGGGAGTCCATGCGGTTCGCTGTCCATGTGCTGGCGGTGGTCGTAGGTCTGATTTCGTGGCTCGTCGCGATGCCGGTAATTGCGGTAACGAAATACACCGCAATTCCGCTTGGGACGCTAGGTGGCACGTACAGCGATGGGTACGCAATCAATGCGAGTGGGCAGGTCGCCGGATCCGTCGGGACCGGCGCGGGTGGACCGCCGTCCCACGCCTTTCTCTGGTCAGACGGCGTCATGAAGGACCTGGGCACGCTTGGCGGTACCGAAAGCCAAGGATTCGGGATCAACGATGTCGGCCAAGTAACAGGCTATTCATTGACCACTGGTAACGCGGCTACTCACGCCTTCCTCTACGCAGTCGGCGTGATGCAGGACTTGGGAACACTGGGTGGCAGGGATAGCACGGGCCACGGTATCAATAACGGAGGGCAGGTGACCGGCGGTTCAGCTACCCCACCCGGTCCGAGTGGTGGAGCGGTACATAGTTTCGTATATTCCAATGGCACGATGATCGAGCTTGCGACGCCGACCGGTCTTGGCAGCGCGGCGCAAAGCATCAACGCCAGCGGGCAGGTGACAGGAAGTGCGCTCGTTACGGGGCAACAAGCCCAGGCCTTCGTGTACTCGGGAGGAAATTGGACCCTTTTAGGTACGCTGGGCGGGCGTTATAGCGGGGGGACCAGCATAAACGCCGGTGGCCAAGTGACGGGGTACTCCGACACGGTGCTCGCCTCAACGGCGATCGTGCACGCGTTCCTCTATTCGGGCAGCACTATGCGTGACTTGGGGACACTTGGCGGCACCCACAGCTATGGCAGAGGCATCAACGCGAGCGCGGACGTAGTTGGTGAGTCCGACATCGCCAGCGGGCCCACTCGCGCCTTCCTCTGGTCTGGCGGGACCATGTACGATTTGAATACGCTTGTCGTCTCCGGGCTGACCGTCGGCCCCTTGGTGCGGGCTAACGGCATCAACGACCGCGGCCAGATCATCGCCACCGGCTGCATCCCTTTTGGCGGCGGCGTGTGTATGGCATATCGTCTCGACCCCATTACGGACACCGCGATCCCGGCGCTGTCACGGGTGGGGTTGGCCGCGATGGCGTTGTTGTTGCTCGCCAGCGGGCTGCTTCTTCGGCGTCGCCGCAAGCAGTAACTGATTGTGCGCCGACACAGGCCCCGCTCCGGCGGGGTTTGGTGTTTGGGGGCGGGGATCAACGCGTGGAGTTCGCTGTCCCTTAGGTCAGCCAAGGCTCCGGAATTCGGGACGCGCTGCAAACTGATTGAGGGCGCTGCTCGGCGTCTTCAACAGAAGCGCGGACAGCCGACCTTCGGAAAGAGCTGCCCTTAGGCTTCTTCTCACGTCGAGGCCCGCAACCGTGCCCGCAACTGCGCAAAGCGCAGCCCTACCAACATCACGCCTGAGCCGCCCAGCGCAATGACGATCCCGGTATCGAAGTAGCGCAGAAGATAGCCCGCGAGAGCCACGCCGACTGACTGCCCGACGAAGTAGCAGAACGCGAACAGCGAAACTGCGGCACCTCGCCGCGCCGGCGCCATCTGTGTGGCCTGCGTCTGCAGCGTGTTGTGCAGCATGTAAAAGCCCAGACCAGCGGTAAGCATGCAGGGCATCGCTAGCCATTGCGAATGAATCAGCCCGACCGACAGGAAGCTCACGCCGAGCAACAATGCGCCACATGCTGCCATGCCTGACTCACCAAGCCGTCGCACCAACCAGTGCGAGGCGATGGCGAAGGAAAGGCCCCCCAGCCCGAACATCAATGCGACGCTGCCCGCCAACGTGAGCGACATGCCGTAGTGCGTGTGGACGTGGGTAGCGACGAAGGCAAAGGCGCCAAACAGCAGGACGCCTTCAAGGAACACGATCGTCAGGATCACCCTTGGCCAAGGGCGCCCCGCAACCTTGCGCATGTTGGTCGCCATGTGCGCAACCGCCGATTGGCCCTCCCGAGGCGTTACGAGCACTGGAGCCGGAAGGCTCCGTATTAGGCGCGATAGCAGGACGGAGGCCACGGCAAACGACGCGGCGATGAACAAGAACGCCGTACGCCAGCCGAAGTGGTCGGCGGCAAAGCCACCGAGCAGACCACCACTGGCCACGCCCAGGATTTGCCCGGTGAGAAAGCGCGCGAGTACCGGCTGACGGCGCTGGTAGGGAATCACGTCGCCGATCCACGCCATAGACAGCGGGATGATGGCGGCGGCAGCGGCGCCGGAAAGCGCCCGCGCAGCGAGCAGCGTGGGAAATGTCGGCGCCGCAGCGCACGTCAGCGCCGTGACCGTACTCGCCGCGCATACCCAAGCCACCACGCGAACCTTGCCGAAGCGATCGCCAGCGGGGCCGAAAACTATCTGCAGCACGCCGTATGCGAGCGAGAACGCAGTGATGGCGTACGACGCAGTGGCGAGCGTCACGCCGAATTCGTCCGCGATTCGCGTCAGCGACGGATCGGTGACACGCAACGAGGCCGCACTCGCGAACGCAGCGAATGACAGCGCGGCGATTGCGGCGACCGGCACGGTGGACGGATCGGCTGAGGTGGTCGATTTGGCCGAAGGCGGTGCGGCGGGCTGAACATCCATTGCCGCATTATCCGGCATACTCCGACGCGAATCGGGATGCGCGTCTTACACGATAGCAGGCACCGGGAAGAGCATCGATGCTTTGATGTCCGGATTGCGGAATGCGAGTCTGCTTCCGGTTCTGGCCGAACTCCGCCGATCGGGGGCGACAGCGATTCTGCGCTCGCTGCCAGATCAGCGCCCGGATGGGAGACAAGATCGCGCAACGACGACGCCTTCACGTTGGGCTTCGTTCGCCGCTGTTCCCGGCAAGCCAGTGCGAATTCGGTCACGCGTCGTGCAGCGCGGCGTTCTCCTCGCGCCGGCGCCGCCCCTCCGCTTCGATCACGTTGATGAGCTCGGGCCGCCGTCCGGCCAGAATGCGGAAGTCAGCGACGTCGAGCACCAGCAGCACACTCGGCTTGGTGATGACGACGGTGGTCGAACGCGGCGTGCCGAACAGCAATGCCATCTCGCCGAAGAATGCCCCTGGACTGAGCTTAACCGGTTCTGGAACAAGCATGGCGGTCGCCTCGCCCGAGACGATGAAGTACATGGAATCGCCGGCCTGCCCCTTGCGGATCACGACGGTGCCGGCGGACACGTGGCGCACATGCAGCAGGCGCACGATGTCGGCGATTGCCGCGGCGCCGAGGGTTTGGAAGAACGGCACCTCCGCCACCAGGTCCCAGGTCCTCAGGAAGTGCCGGCGCTGCAGCTCTTCGGCGAAGGCGTTGGCGATAATGCCGGCCCACAGCGCGAAGATGACGATGCCGCTGACCATGACCCAGGCGGCGAGCACACGACCCCAAATTGTCACCGGTACCACGTCGCCGTAGCCTGTGGTGCTCAAGGTTACTATGGCCCACCAAAGTGCGTGCGGAATGCTGCGAAAGGTCTCCGGCTGCGCTGCGCGTTCGAACAGGTAGGACAGGGTCGCGGCGATCAGCAGCACGACGAAGAACACCGTCACGACGCTGACCAGCGCCGGAAGGGCGCGCCGCAGCACGCGCAACAATACCGCCAGGCCGCTGGATTGCCGGATGTATTTGAGCGCCCAGACGATGGCAAAGAGCTGCGCGTCGCGATGCGGCAGGCCCGTGAGCCAGCCCGCCGGTAAGGCCAACACGGCCATCAGGTCGATCCACCCGCTGGCCGACAGCATGTAGTCCAGCCGTGCGCCGGTGGCGGTGGCAGAGACGGCATGCTGATTCGGCGCTTCCGGCGCCGACCAGATTCGCAACACATAGACCGCGACGAAGAGGCCCCACACGGCCGTGACGATTCCGGAAAGGACAAGATCGGCCCGTGAGCCGGCGCCCGTCGCGGTGTTGGCGATCATGGCAAGTAGCCCCACCGTGCAGATCAACACTGGCAGGACGGCAAGCAGCCGCGACGCGCGCGCGGCGCCGCGCCGGTGCGTCAACCGAAAGATCGCGGTGCGGCGGGACATGGCGGAAGTGTGGGCAGCGCGTGGTGGAACGATGCGTGACGCAAGATTAACGATCCGTCAGGCCGCCAAGGCATGACCAAGGTCAATGCTGCAGCATTTGTCGACTGCTGACAATTCTCGGAGTCAGACAGGCACGCGCGTACAGCCAGTCCAGGGTTCGCTCATTTGCTTCTGTGCAGATAAACCGGTGCGTTCCGACCTCCACCAACGCGTACACGCCGCAGTCTACATCCACCCAGTTGCTCCGCGTGGCCCGAAATTCGCATTAGACTGACGGATGCACTTCGCTGTCGACGGGAGTGGAATGCATCGGTCTGCTTCGCGATCTGCCCTGCTCTGGCGGGGCTTGTCCCTATCGGCTCCGGCAACCCTCGCCGTTCATGCCGACAGCATTGACTCCTACTCTGGATCGCGAAAGAACACGGATACGTTTCCGTACGTTTGAACGCGATGGTAATGCCGCCGAATGTACTCGTCGAGAATGTGGATGCCGCTGCTTCTCGCGCTCTCGTTTGGTTCGATGATGTCGTCCCATTGCGACTCCAGAACGACGCAATGGACGCCATGCGCCTGCAACTCCGCGACAATTTCGCTCTGTATATCGGCACGCGTCTGCAAGCCCGGGTCGAATTGATGCCAATGAGTAGCCGGCAGTCGGCCCGCCGCGAAGTAGATCATGTTGTCGTTGACATGAATCTTGTCGTGTCGTGTCAAGCCGACAAAGATGCGCTCGTCCGCTCTCGTGTTGGCAATGACGAACCGGGATGCTTCGGCGCGGTTCGTGTCGAGCAATAGGCACTGGATTCTCCGAAGATCGTCCCTCGTGCCGCACCAGCTGCCCCCCGCCTGGGTTGGCAATTGCATGGCGGATCGAATCTGAGCCAACACGGTCAATCCGCTGGCGAGTCGAAAGCGCGTCGTCGTGATCGATGCGTCGAGGACGCTGACCACGCTCAGAGCACACAGTGCGCCTGTTGCAATGCGCGCCGCATATCCCTGGTGCCAGGCCCTTTCGAGCAGTACGGCCAGAAGCACTAGCGAGGGAATGAGCGAGACCAGCATATGGACTACGCTCACGCGCACGAGCCCCTTCAGATAGAGCATCGCGGTAAGCAGGGCAAACATGATGAGCAGCCAGTCCTTGCGCTGTTCGGCAACGCTGCGGTCGGAATGTGTGCGGTTGCGCCTGCGCATATCTGGCCAGCCGAGATAGACGCTGTACACGGTGGCGCAGCAAATCAGGACCGGCAGATATACGGCCGAGGTGACGATGGACGGATAGATTTGACGCACGCCGGGGAAAGGCAAGCCGCGCATGCGCGCGTAGTAGTGGAGAGGATAGGAAAATATGTCATCGATGAATGGCGCGATCGGCGCAACCGCCAAGTAGCAAACGGCAACGGGTATGAAGACTGCGGAAGTTCCAAGCACATACCGCAATAGGCTGGCCTTGGCCGCGCGTACCGCATCCGGGAGATTGTCCGATCGAAGCGCGCTCGAAAGTACGAGCGCAGCCGCCACCGCCACAAACAGGAGAAATCCCACGTCGTACCTGAACAGTGCCGCCAGTCCGACCGTCGCGCCGGCGGTCCACAACCGCCACGACGAGAAATCGCCCGCCAAGGTGGGCAGGATCACTGCCGCGCTGACGAGTGAAAGGAGGATGACAGGAAAAATTGGATAGCCATGGAGCGGTATGCTGAAGAGCCAAAGACCGCAAATGGCGGCAACCACGATGGCAATGTACTTTCGCGTGTGGGCGGCGGTCAGTCCATAGCAGACTGCCACTATCGTCGCGCGCACCAGCACATCATAGAGGCGTTCAACAAGTGCGTATTGACCGAAGATCTTGAAGAGGGTCGCGATCAGATAGAACTGGGCCGGGCCGTAATTGGCATAGAAGTCGGAATGCGGAACTTCTCCTGCTGCGACGCGCATTGCGCCCGTAAGGATGACGCCCTCGTCGTACGCGCTCAATTCCCGGTCCATGCCCAACGCAAGCAACAGCGCTGAGGTGAAGAGAATCAGTAGCTGATGCGTCAACGCGGTCGCAAACGAATTGCCACGACCGACATTCACGGAAGACAGATCAGAGGTTGTCACTGGCAGAATTCTTGACGGGTGCGAGCGCGGTGGGGTCGGGCCAGGTTGCTTCCAGGCGTCGGCAAATCGCCGGGAGAGCCGTCCCGGGGTAATATTCTCCGCCTAAGTCCGGAGCAGCTGCTGAACCCCGGGCGATTCCGGTTTCCCGGGCTTGTGGATGATGGCCGCGGACCGTAGTTCAATCTGCAGGGCGACGGTCCGCGCGACGTGCTCCATCGGCACCTCCAATCTTGATCGGGCATCAGAATGTCTGCCACGAGCAAACTCGTTTCCTTCGTCTGCCAGCTCGATCCGGATGGATTGCCCCCGGCAGTCCTGGATCAAGCGGTGCGCTGTGTTCTCGATCTGGTCGGTGTAGCCATTGCCGGGACCCGGACGCCGATGGCGGAGATCAGCGCGCGCTTTGCCCACGAGCAATTCGCTCCGGGAGATTCCACGGTGATCGGTTCCGGAAGACCGCTGACCGTCACCGGTGCAACCTGGGTCAATGGGGCGTATGCCAGCGCGTTGGACATGGATGACGGCAATCGGATGGCGATGGGACATCCCGGCGCGAGCGTCATTCCGGCAGCGTTGGCGATGGGTGAGCGGGCCGGCGCCACCGGCAAGGAATTCCTTGCCGCGTTGGTGGCGGGTTACGAGGTGGCCGTTCGGGCAAGCACCGCGCGCGTACCCTGGTACAAGGACAAGATGTACTCGACCGGCATCTGGGGCGTCTTCGGGGCGACGGTCGCCACCGGCAAGTTGCTCAAGTTCGATGATGCCACGCTCCAGTCGGCGCTCGGCACGGCCGGTTCCCACGGCGCGTTTCCGCCCGGCGGACTGCAGGCGAACCACGCCATGGTCAAGGAGGGGATCGCGTGGAGCGGCATGGCGGGCGTCTCCGCCGCGTTGCTGGCCGGGCAGAATTTCGTGGGTCCGGGCGATTTCCTGGATTACTCCGGAAGGTGGGACACGTCCGCGCTGGTCGCCGGGTTAGGCGACCTCGACGAATCGGCGATCCTCAAGACGTATTTCAAGCCGTATGCCGTGTGCCGCTGGTCGCATGCGGCGGTGGATGGGGTGTTGGAGTTGAAACACCGGCACCAGCTGCGAATAGACGAGATCGAAACAATCGAGGTCGAGACGTTCTGGGAAGTGACGCGCCTGGCGAACGATCAGCCGAGCAATACCATTGCCGCACAATTCAGCATTCAGTTCGCACTCGCGGTTGCGTTGCTGTACGACAGGATCGGTCCCGCCGAAGTCAGCGATGCGCACATTCGCGATCCGGCGATCCTGACTCTCGCGCGAAAGGTTCAGGTATCCGTTGACGATACGCTCAATCGTCAGTTTCCCGCAAAGACAATGGCGCGAGTGACGATTCGCACGCGTCGCGGAGATTATGGGACGACCGTCGAATACCCGCGCGGAAATCCGGAGAATCCGCTGAGCCATGCGGAACTGGAAGACAAGTTCCGGCTTCTCACCCGGGATCTGATCAGTGAGGAGCGTAGTCAGAAGTTGCGCACCGCAATTCTCGACCTGCCGGAAGCGAAGGACGTGCTGGCGCTGACGCGATTGCTCAGATATTAGTGCGGCGCGTCCACCGTTCCCATCATGTGCCGTGATCGGGATGCGGCCTCACATCGAATGTCCGATCAAATTGAATCGCGTTCCATCCAACAACCGATTCCGCTTATCCTGCTCCAGCGATCGCCTACAATTCGCGTAGGACATTCGGATGCTCAAGACAAGGCGATTCAGTTACGGGGGAACGGCCGCGGTCGTCACCAGCATGGCGTTGATCGGCGGTCTCAGTGCTGCGGATGCGACAAAGCCGATCATCGTGAGCGCCCTGCTCATTGCCGCACTCGCCGACAATCTTACGGACGCGTTGAGCATCCACATCTTCCAGGAATCCGAAGCGCTCGACGACAAGGATGCCTTCGCTGGAACCCTGGCGAACTTTGTCGCGCGACTTCTGCTCTGCCTCAGTTTCGTGGCGCTGGTTGGATTGTTCCCGCTTGCGCATGCCGCGCCAGTCGCCATTGCCTGGGGCATGCTGCTGCTCGCTGCGCTGACCTATCTGGTGGCACGGGAGCGCAAGACGAGGCCCTTACCGGAGGTTGTCAAACATCTGGTGGTTGCCTCGGCGGTAATCATCGCAAGTTGGGCGATCGGGCACGGGGTCGGCGCCGTGCTCACCTGATTGCACTCTTGCGTCAGAACTCGTACTCGGCCTGCATCCGGAAGTTGCAATCGGGAGATCCCGCGGTCAGTCCGAACAGCAGCGCCGCGTTCCAGACGATCGCCTGCCCACCGCCGAGGTTGAATTTGCCGAAGGCCGCGGGGCCCAATCGATGGCTTTGCTCGCTTGTCCGCAAGATATGGTCCCATCGCCCCATATCGCCGAAGCCCTGCGCGCCGAATTCAAACGCCTGCTGCCAGCGGTACTTGACCTGCCACTGATAGCCGAAATACGTGCCGTTGCCATCGACGGCGCGCGAGATGTTGGTGAGCAGTGGATTGAAGTTGATCTGCACCAGCTCGACTTCGGTCTGGAACAGGGGCCCGAAGCGGAATTCGTTCCCCTCGCTGCGGTCGTGCGGCAACTCGAACTCGGCGATGAAACCGACATCGACCGGATATCTTCCCGTCTCCGTGAGCTGAAACTTGTTCTCCCACTCGACTGCATCGAATCGGTTGCTCGAGCCTTCGCGCTCGCCCTTGACGTAGAACTCCGTGAACCACCATTCCGTCGCGCCGTAGCCGAACCCCAGGCTGGCCGCCTGCAGTGACGGCTCGTTCTGCTTCGACCATGCGCCATATTTGAAGTCGAGCTCGCGCTCACCGTACGTGACGGCTGGCATGTAAACGTAGTCGGCAGGACCTGCGCATGCGACGCCGGTGCCGAGAGTGGAAAGGAATGCGGCGACGAGCTTGGCCTTCAGGATGCGGCCCCCTGGCGGGCGGGCCGGGGGCCGCGGCTGTCTACCCATCGCATGCCGGCGCCGATGGCGATCAGCACGATAACGTAGAAGACGATCTGCATGCCGGCGGGCCGCGCCTCGTACCCGACGAGGCTGTGCAGTAGCACGCCGGCGATCGAGGTCTGCGGGAGCAGCGCCGAGGTGTCCCACAACGGTGTCGCGAGGCCGGGCAGAATGTCGGCCTGGATCAGGAATCGTGCGGCCTGCGACGCCATCCCGGCGGCGAGGAACAGCACCAGTACCCCGGTGGCCGTGAAGAACCAGCGCAGCGGAATGCGCAGCAGGCCAGCATAGAGCGCGTAGCCGACCGCGACGCCCGCGGCAATGCCGGCGAGACCGCCGGTCAGCATCGGCCATGATCCGCCTCCGTCCGCAGCCGCGATCCCGTACAGGAAAAGCACGGTCTCCGAACCTTCGCGGAGCACCGCCAGTCCGACGATGATCAACAGCACCGAACATGCGCGCCGGCCGTCGCTGATCGCGTTGCTGACGTTGCGCGCGTCGGCAGCGAGCTCGGCACCATGCGAGGACATCCACAGGTTGTGCCACGCTAGCATGACAACGGCGATCCCGAGCACCGCAGCGTTGAAGAGCTCCTGGCCGACGCCGCTCGCCATTTCGGCAATGCGGTCCGTGCCGAGGGCGACGAGACCCGCGCCGGCGAGACCCGCTGCGATCCCCGCGGCGAGCCAGTGGTTGCGACCTGGCACCGCGCGCGTGGCGGCGGCGACGATGCCGACGATGAGCGCGGCTTCCAGGACTTCGCGGAAGACGATGACTGCGGTCGCGAACATGGCGGTAATGGCGCGGCTACCGGACGACGATCACGCCCTGCGCGGTCTTTTCGTTGTACTCGCCGACGAACGGGTAGCGCCCCGGCTTGAGCGGTCCGATGAAGATCGTTACCGTGGCCTTGCCGGCGACCACTTTCTCGCGATTGAGGGCATGGCTCTCGAATTCCTCCGGCGTCGGATCGCGGTTTTCGACCACGAGCTTGACCTTTCTCTCGGCGGGTACGACGACTTCGGCCGGTTGGAACTTGTGATCCTGGATCACGAGCCTGAACTCGTCGTCAGCGGCGGCGGCTGGCAAAGAGGCTGCAAGCAGGGCGGCGAAGGCAAGAACGGCGGCAGGCGGAGCGACGCGAGGCATGGCGGCATCGAGAAAGTTGCGATGTCACTATATAATAATGATTCTCATTACCGATTGCAAGTCCGCGTGGCTCGGCGCCGGCCTCTGCCAGGTGACCCGGGGGATATTGGCGGCAAACGGGCTTCGGCTTCCGCCGTTACACGCGACCGACCGCTCTCGAGCGCAGTGAACCGTCGATGCGGGTCGCTCGCGCCAGCAGGCGAACGTCATCAGGGACCTTGCGGCGTGACTGGTCCTGGATGAACCCGGCCGGTCGAGGGCAACTACGAGCTGGCACCGGCTTCTAGAACAAGCCTCGCTTACGACACGACGGACGCGGCGATCGCGGCCAGGCCGAATTCCAAGCTGGCGGATGGCGCTGGCTGGACGATTGATTTGGTGCGCTGCCGTTCAATCGTCTCTAGGACGCGAAACGGCCGATATCGAAGGCGGCGATCGGCGTCGGCGTTGCCCCGTCCAGGATGAGCTCGGTCAGCACGGCACCCATCGCCGGGCCGAGCTGGAAACCGTGGCCCGAGAAGCCGAAGGCGTGGAAGAGGCCCGGTGTCGTACGACTCGGGCCGATGACCGGGATGCCGTCGGGCATGTCGCCCTCGATGCCGGTCCATGTGCGGACGATCTGCGCATTGCGCAGCCGCGGCACCAGCGCGATCGTCTGGCGAAACCCGTCGAGGCTGGTCGCGGCGACGGGGTAGGCGCGGAGCCGCTCGCGGTTGGCGATGCCCCGCCCGCCGCCGAAGATGACGTTGCCGCGCGGAATCTGCCTGACATAGACCCCTCCGCCGCAGACGCCGAAGTTCGGCACCATGAAATAGGGCACCGGCTCGGTGACGCACATGTTCGGCGCGTGCACATCCTCCGGCACCATCTCGCCGAAACGCGCCGCGATCTCGTGCCCCCAGGCGCCGGCGACGTTCACCAGCGCTGCGGCGCTGACCTCGAGCCCGCCCGCAGTGCGCAGGCGAAATCGCGAGCCGTCGTGCTCGATCGCCGTCACCGGCGCGTGCTCGCGGATGTCGGCACCGGCCGCCCGGGCGGCGCGGGCGAACGCGGGCGCGACGAGCCGCGGGTTGGCCGCACCGTCCTCGGCACAGAGCGAGCCGCCGACCGCGGCAACGCCGAGGAAGGAATAGCGAGTCCGTAGCTCCGAGCGACCGAGCAATTCGAGCTCCAGCCCGTACGGGCGAACGGCCTCTCGATACGCTTCGAGTTCCGCCATGTCGGCATCGGAGCGTGCCAGCTTGACGTGGCCGCTCGCCACGAACTCGCAATCGTTGCCGACGGTCTCGGCGAGCCTGCCCCACATTTCGCGCGAGCGCCGCGCCAACGGCAGCTCGGCCAGGTCGCGGCCTTGCTGGCGCACGCCGCCATAATTGACGCCGCTCGCCTGGCCGCCGCACGACCCGCGCTCGAGCAGAACGACCGTGGTGCCGCGCCGGCGCAGATGCAGCGCCGTCGAGCAGCCGGCGGTACCCCCGCCGACGATCGCGACATCCGCGGTGATGCGCTCGGTCATGGGTGGGCCCTAGTGATTGGAGCGCGCGGAGCGTGTGAGTTCGCGGACGGCCGCATGCATCATCCTAAGCCTGCCGCGAATCCAAGAGGGAGCAATTCGCACCTTGGGACGGCCCTGCGGCGCTCACTTGTGCACCCTTGGCGCTGCGCGCCGTCCCTCCGCGAGGGAGCAATTCGCGCCTTGGGACCGCCCTGCGGCGCTCATGTCACCACGGCCATCGGGATCGGCTTGACCGGAGGCTGGCCGCGCAGCCTGCCTATGCGCTCGGGCGGCAGATTGAGCGCCGCGGCCAGTACGACGGCGGCGGCTGGCCCGCACACCCGTCCCTGGCAACGCCCCATGCCGCAGCGGCTGAAAGCCTTGGCACGGTTGATCTCGTCGGCTTCGAGCGCGCGCGCCGCCCGACGGAACTCGCCCGCGGTCACGCCCTCGCAGCGGCAAAGAACGGTCTCGTCGGGCATCCCGGCCGCAATATCGGCAGGAAAGGGGAACGCTGCCTCGAGCGTGGCCCGGAACCCGGCGAATTGCCGCAGATCGCGCTCAAGCGCCGCCAGACGTGGCTTGCCCACCTCATGGCCACGATCCTCGAGAAGGGCGAGCGCCGCTCGCTCGCCGGCGAGCTCGGCGGCGTCAGCGCCGGCAATGCCGCTGCCGTCGCCAGCGAGGTACACGCCGCGTACGGGCGTGCGGCCGGCGATGTCACGCTCCGGCAGGAATTGCTGCTGGACCGGGTCGAACGCGAACGGGATCTCGGCGAGATCGGCGAGCTGCGTCTCGGAACTGAGTCCGAACCCGAACGCGATGGCATCGCACGCAAGCCGCCGTTCCGTCCCCGCCGCGTTGCGATAAAGGAGGGCCGAGACGGCGTCGTCCGTCCCCTCGGCCTCGACCGGCCTGATGCCGTTTGCGATGGTGATGCCGCGGGCGCGCAGTGCCGCCACGTACCACAGGCCCTTGGCGAAGGTGCCCGGAGCGCGCATCAGGCCGGGCACGGCGCGACGCTTTGCGGCAAAGGGCGTCGTGTCGAGCACGGCGGCGATCCCGCCACCCGCCTTGGCATATTGGTAGGCGACGAGATAGAGCAGCGGCCCGGTGCCCATGAAAACGACTCGCCTGCCAATGGCGCAACCCTGGTACTTCAAGGCGATCTGCGCGCCGCCGAGCGTGTAGATGCCGGGAAGCGTCCAGCCCGGAAAGGGGATGATCCGGTCACGCGCACCGGGTGCGAGGATGACGTCGCGATACGCAACCTCCCGACTTCGCCCCGCGGAGAGACAATGCAGCGCACCGTGCCTCAGATCCCAGACGAGCGTATCCGGCCGGTAGTCGATGTGGCCCTTGATCCCGTCGAACGCCGTGTGCAGGCGGCTCGCCTTCGCTGCGTCGAAACCGTAAAGCGCCCGATAGGGGCGAGTAAAGCCGGGCGGCGCACGGCGATAGATCTGGCCGCCGCTCGCCGGCGCCTCGTCGAGGACGATCGGGACGAGGCCTGCCGCCGCGAGAGTCGCCGCCGCGCGAATGCCGGCGGGGCCGGCACCGATGACGACCGGCGGTCTATCGTCCGTCATAGGGCACCCTTGGCGCTGCGCGCCTTCCCTCCGAGAGGGATCAATTCGTCCTTTGGACGGCCCGGCGCGCTCATGTCGACGGCGCTCCGTGTGACGATCCGCATGCCTTCGGCGACGAAGCTCGTGCAGGCGCGCAATCTCGTGCCGTCATCGAGCGCGACCCAACAATCCTGGCAGGCACCCATCAGGCAAAATCCCGCGCGCGGCCCGTCGCCGAACTCCGACGTTCGCAGTCGTCGCCCGTTGGTCAGCAGCGCGGTCAGCAGCGTGTCACCCGCAAGCGCCTCGCAGGGACGGCCGTCGATGACGAGACGAATGCGGGGCCGATCGCTCTCGGCCAATCGCTGGAACTGTGGTGCGTCCATGGGCAACCTAGAACATGTCCTCGAGCCGGCAGTTGACCAGGAGCTCGGCGACAACGGCGTTGTTCGGCAGCGCGAGGGCGGTCGCAACCAGCTCGGCGAGATCGGCCGGCTGGATCATCTCGCCGCGCGGCACGGCGGTGACCTGCGCGGTCATGTCCGTGGCGACGAAGCTCGGACAGATCGCTGTCGCGCGCACGCCGTCGTCCCAGCCGAGGCGGCGCACCGCGTGGGTGAGGGCGACGACGGCGAACTTGCTCATCGCATAGCCCGCGTTGGCGTTCTTCACGCGCTTGCCCGACAGCGACGAGAGGTTGATGACGCGGCCGCTCCCCGATCTTCTCAGATAGGGCATGGCGAGACGGATGAGGCGGAGCGGCCCCTTGACGTTGACGTCCCACATCGCGTCGTAGGCGGCCTCGTCGTCGTCCTCGATGCCGACGTTGAGTCCGATCCCGGCATTGTTGACGAGACCGTCGATGCGGCCGAAACGGCTTGCCGTGCGTTCGACCCAGGCCTCGCAGCTCGCACGGTCCCGTGCGTCGAAAGCGCAGCTGATGACGCGCGACTCGTCGATGCCTCCAAACGCGGCGTCGAGCTTAGCGGCATCGCGGCTGCCGAGGCTCAGCCGATAACCCTTGGCGTGTAGACAACGCGCCACGGCGAGGCCGATTCCGCGGTTGGCCCCGGACACCATGACGACACGATCTTTCGGCGACAGCATCGGCGATCTCTCCTCAGTGCCCGCGCGGCCGCCCGAAGGGCACTGTGCGCCCCCTCGGGGGGCAGCGAACAGAGTGAGCGTGGGGGCCGTTCATCTCGTGTGCAAGTGACAGGCGACGCCGCGCTCGCCGTCCACCTGCCGCCATTCGGGATAGACCTCGCGGCAGACCGGCATGGCGCGCGGACAGCGCGTGTGGAAGTGACAGCCCGAGGGCGGATTGACCGCCGAAGGCACCTCCCCCTCGATGCGCAGCATCACCACCTTGTACTGCGGGTCGGGGATCGGCGACGCGTCGCGCAGCATCCGGGTATAGGGGTGCAGCGGCTCATTGAAGATCGCCGGGATCGGGCCCGTCTCGACGATGCGGCCGAGATACATTACTGCCATCCGCTGGCAGAAATAGCGGACGACACCGAGATCGTGCGAGATGAAGATGAAGGCCAGCCCGCGGCGCTCCTGCAGCCGCTGCAGCAACAGCAGTATCTGCGCCTGGATCGAAACGTCGAGGGCGGAGACCGGCTCGTCGGCAACCAGCAATTCCGGCTCCAGAGCAAGTGAGCGGGCGATGCCGACGCGCTGGCGCTGGCCGCCGCTGAACTCGTGCGGGTAGCGCATCATCGCATTGTCCGGGAGCCCGACCTCGGCCAGGAGGGCGTGCGCGCGCTCTTCGCATTCCGCTTCGTCGGCGATGCCGTGCACCCGCATCGGCTCGATCAGCGCCTTGCCGATCCGTCGGCGCGGATTGAGCGAGGCGTAAGGATCCTGGAAGATGATCTGCAGCTTGCGGCGCAACTCGCGCAAACGCGCCTTGCTTGCCGTGACAACGTTCTCGCCGTTGAAGATGATCTCGCCCGCATCGGGCTCGACCAGGCGAAGCGCCGCGCGCCCGGCGGTCGACTTGCCGCAGCCGGATTCGCCGACCAGGCCGAAGGCCTCGCCGTCGCGCACGTCGAACGAGATGCCGTCGAGCGCGCGGACGGTGACCGTGCGCGTCCGCGGAAAGCCGCGCTTCACCGTGAAGAACTTGCGCAGCCCGGTGACGGTGAGGACGGATTCAGGCATGCCCACCCTCGACCGGCGGGGCGCGCAGCCAGCACCGCACCTGGTGATCGGGCGCATCCGGAAGCGGCACGAGCAGCGGGTCACGCGACGTGCAGACCGGTTGGCGCAAGGGGCAGCGCGGCGCGAAGCGGCATCCCGAGGGCATCGCGCCGATCGAAGGAACCTGGCCGGCAATGACGGTGAGGCCGCCCGTGTCGCGATCGACGCGCGGAATCGATCGCAGCAGAAGCTCGGTATAGGGATGCGTCGGGCGTGCGAAGAGCTCGTTCACCGGCGCGATCTCGACGATCTCGCCGGCATACATGGCTGCGACGCGGTCGGCGATCGAGGCGACGACACCGAGATTGTGGGTGATGAAGATCATCGCCATCCCATAGGCCGCCTTGAGCTCGGCAAGGAGCGAAAGAACCTCGGCCTGGATGGTCACGTCGAGCGCCGTCGTCGGCTCGTCGGCGAGCAGCAGTTCCGGCCGGCAGGCGAGAGCCATCGCAATCATCACGCGCTGCCGCATGCCACCCGAAAACTGGTGCGGGTAATCGTCGAAACGCTGGCGCGCCGACGGAATCTTGACCTGATCGAGCAGTTCGAGCGCCACGGCGCTGGCCTCGCGGCGTCCCATGTCGCGGTGGTAGTGCAGCGCCTCCGCGACCTGGAAGCCGATCGTCAGCACCGGGTTCAGCGACGTCATCGGCTCCTGGAAGATCATCGAGATGCGGTCGCCCCGGATCTTGCGCATCTCCTCCTCGTCGAGCGCGACCAGGTCACGTCCGGCGAAACGGATGTGCCCGCCGGCCACCCGCCCGTTGGCCGGCGGGACCAGACCCATGATGGACAACGCGGTGACGCTCTTGCCGCAACCGGACTCGCCGACGATCGCCAGCGTCTCGTTGTGCTGGACGGCGAAGCTGACGTCGCGCACCGCCGGGTGCCAGCCGCCGCCGGTGCGAAACACGGTGACGAGGTTCTCGACCGCGAGGATCGGAACGTCCGCCGTCGCGCGTGTATGTACCCCCACACCCCCCGAGGGGGCGTGATTCGCGCCTTGGGGCGGCCCGGCGGCGCTCATTCGCCACCCCTCAACTTCGGATCGATGGCGTCGCGCAGCCCGTCGCCGAGCATGTTGAGCGAGAAGACGACAAGCAGGATGGCGAGGCTGGGAAAGATCGACAGCGACGCGCTGTCGAGGATGTTCTCGAAGCCTTCGCGGATCATGCCGCCCCACGTTGCGGTCGGCGGTCTGACGCCAAGTCCGATGAAGCTGAGCGAGGCCTCGATGCGGATCGCCGTCGCCAGCCACAGCGACGCCATGACCAGGATCTCGGCGATGATGTTGGGCAGGATATGTATGGTCATGATGCGCAGGTCGGAATAGCCGAGCGCGCGGCAGGCCTCGATGTAATCACGCTCCTTGACCAGGATCGTCGGCGCCCGCGCAATGCGCGCGAAGGGCGCGATCGCGGTCAGCGCGATGGCGATCATGAGGTTGCCCATGCTGGCGCCGAGCATCGCCACGACCATCAGCCCCATGATCAGCGACGGGAACGAGAGGAGCACATCCATCACCTGCATGACCACCATGTCGAACCGGCCGCCGACATAGCCGGCGAGAATGCCGATGATCCCGCCGATCACCACCGCGGCGAGGATCGAGACCGTGCTGATGACGAGCGACAGGCGGGCGCCCCAGAGCAGACGGGAGAGGATGTCGCGGCCGAAGGAATCGGTGCCGAACCAGTGCGCCGCCGAGGGGCCCTGGAGCCGCGCCAGGATGTCCTGCTCGAGCGGGTCGTACGGCGAGATGAGGGGGGCGAGCAGCGCGAGCGCGACGACAACAAGGAACGTGACCAGGCCGATCCACGACGTCGCGTTGGCATTGAAGGCGCGGGCCAGCTGCTGCAGCGCATACGAGGAGCCGCGCGGCGCAGGGAGGGTCATCGTCGTCTTCCCAGTCATTGGCGCTTCACCCGCGGATCGATGAAGCCGTAGGTCAGGTCGGTCAGCAGGTTCACCAGGACGATCACGAAGGCGTAGACGACCATCATGCCCTGCAGCACCGTATAGTCGCGCTGGTTGAGGGCGCTGACCATCAGCTTGCCCAGTCCCGGGCGGTTGAAGACGATCTCGGTCAGCACCGAATTCCCGATCAGGATGCCGAGATAGAGACCGACGACGGTGACGACGGGAATGAGGCTGTTGCGGAACGCGTGGCGCCAGATGACGGCGCGCGTCGGCACGCCCTTGGCGCGCGCCGTGCGGACGTAATCCTCGCCGAGCACTTCGAGCATCGACGAGCGCGTCACCCGCGTGACATAGGCGGCCATGATGATGCCGAGATTGACGGCGGGAAGGACGAGGCTGCGCAGCCGTTCGACGGGATCGTCGAGCCGCCCGGCGCTGATGACCGGGAACCAGCGGAGCTGGATGGCAAAGGCGAGGAGCAGCAGGATCGCCGAGACGAAGGCCGGAAACGAAAGGCCGAGCAGCGAACCGATACGGGCGAAATAATCGACCCAGGTATTGCGGCGCAGCGCCGACCAGACGCCAAGCGGCACGCCGATGAGTGCGCCCAGCACGATCGCCGTCACCGTCAGGTCGATCGTGTAGGGAAGGACCTTGCGCACTTCCTCGACGACCGGCTTGCCGGTCACCAGCGAATTGCCCCAGTCGCCGCGCACGGCGTTGACGAGGAAGTCGACGTACTGCGCCCCGATCGGCTTGTCGACGCCCAGGCGGTGGCGCATGGCGGTGAGCGCCTCCTGGCTCGCCTGATCGCCAAGGATCGTCTGCGCCGGATCGCCCGGCAGCACGCGCGCCAGCACGAAGACGATGCTGAGCACGGCGAACAGCGTCGGGATGGCGAGCAGCAGGCGCTTGAGGACGTAACCGAGCATGGGGCGCTACCCGCACGTCTCCTCCCTCTCCCCGGGGAGAGAGGGAGGATGCGCATCGATCACTGCGTGAAGTGCGTGCCCTCGTCGATGACCGGGCCGAGGCTCAACGATCCTTTCAGCGGGAAGCCGAAATCGAGCGACGCGCGCCGGGCCCAGATCTGCGGTTGCTCGTAGACCGGGATCCCGCACACCTTCGTCATCAGCTTCTGCTGCGCGGTTTTCCACAGCGCCTTCTGCTTGGCCGGATCCGGCTCGACGCGCGCGGCGTCGATTTCCGCATCGGCGTCGTTGCAGTGGGAGAAGTTGGTCACCGCGGTCGGCGTGCCGACGATGCTGCGCGAATGATAGAACTGCGTCAGATAGGTGTCGGCGACCGGGAAGCGGGCGGCGCTGTAGTGGACGATTGGGCTCATGTCCTTGCGGATGTTGGCGTGGTACGTCGCGTGCTCGACCACTTCCATGTCGAGCACGATACCGACCTTGCGCAGCTGCGCCTGTGCTACTTCCATCATCGACAGCATCCCGGGCAGGTTGGTGTGGATGATCTTGATGGTGAGACCGTTCGGGTAGCCGGCTTCCTTGAGCAGCGCCTTCGCCTTCTCGGGATCGTAGGGCAGCAGCGGCACGTCGGCGCTCTGTCCGAGATAGCCGATGGGCACGATCGACTGGGCCGCGCGCGAGGTGTCCCTGCCCTTGAATTGCACGATCTGATTGCGGTCGATTGCATAGGCGATCGCCTGGCGCACGCGCAGATCGTTGAGCGGCGGCTTGTCGACGTTGAGATAGAGCACCGACAGCTCGCCCGGGTCGAAAACGTCGACGATCGTGTCCTTCTCCTTCTTCATGCGGTCGACCCAGGTCTGGTCCTGCTTGCCGTAGGTCAAGTCGATCTCGCCCGAGGTGAACGCGAGATCGCGGCTCGCGTCGGAGAGAATGTAGCGGTAGACGATCTTCTCGAGCTTCGGCTTGCCGCGGAAATACTGCGGGTTGGCGACGAGCGTCACCGACTCCTTCGACTTGTACTCGCCGAACATGAAGGGGCCGGTGCCGATCGGCTTCTGGGTGAATTTCTCACCCATCTCCTCGGCCGCCTTCTTGCACACCATGTTGCCGCCCTGATAATTGATCAGCAGCCCAAGCAGGCTCGGCACCTGGTTCTTCAGCGTGATCCGGACGGTGTACTTGTCGAGCGCCTCGACCTTGTCGAAATCCTTGAAGTCGCTCGAGAAGGCCGATCGCTTGGGATCGGCGGAGCGGGCCAGCGAATACACGACGTCGTCGGCGGTGAACTCGCCGTAGCCGTGATGGCATTGGACGCCCTTGCGCAGGTTGAAGGTCCATTGCTTGCCGTCCGGAGACGATTTCCAACTCTCGGCAAGATCGCCTTCGATCAGGGCCGCGTCGGGGTTCATCGTGCCCTGCTTCATCCGCACGAGGCCGTTGAACATCCAGTTGAACAGCGCCTTGTCCGGCGTCGTCGCCGAGAGATGCGGATCGAGC
>Ga0209048_10001366_pt1 | contig 25265 bp, 21 predicted proteins | sample FrelakmetCRP12CR_FD_187146 | JGI IMG/M metagenome (GOLD analysis project Ga0209048, IMG submission 187146) | Freshwater lake sediment microbial communities from the University of Notre Dame, USA, for methane emissions studies - CRP12 CR (SPAdes)... | ecosystem: Environmental > Aquatic >... | reverse complement strand
GTTATGGGCGCGAAGGTGTCCAGCTTGTTTCGTCTAAATAGTATCATAGTATCGGTCGTTTCAAGTAACTGCGCAGCCCCGCCTAAGTCCCTCATGTTACGTAAAAAATGGGTCAGTGGCGCTGTCTGATCCTAGTCAAAGACATCTCCGCGGGTTTCCAATTTTGTTTTGTATGCACGTTGAAGGAACTGTTGCTGCTGAGGAGCGTCGAAGCTTCTTCCGTGCGCGAGGCGTGGGCGCTTTTGGGTGGTGGATCCAAACACCTGTGCTCGAAGGCGTCCCCCTCGCTTTTGTCTGAAAAAATCGCCGCAAAACCGCGAGGGTTCGAGGCCTTTATGGCTGTGTCAGGGACTTTAGGGACTAAGAGGACTGCGTGGTGGCGGACGCACCCCTAGTATAACCCGTCTCCACCGCCAAATTCCCTGCTAACAGCGAAATTAACAGGGAATTTTTCAATATCGGGCCAGCTTGCGGCTCAGAGGACCGCATACGCCCAATGTTTTTGGGGCTCTTGAGCCGAATTCCCTACCCAGCGGAACAGGGAATTTGAATCGGCTATAGTCCAGATTGATTTCCGGATAACGTTTTCGGAAGGGACAACGCCCGGGCAAGAAATTGCTCAAGAGACCATGCGGATACAGGTCAAAACTGACATCGGTTATCGCGGAGTTGAAATGCCGAGCCGATTTCGTCTCGATGGGCGCGAGGTCGAGGTCGTTGAAAACGTCGATCAGTGGCAAGGTCATGACTACCGCTACTTCAAGGTCAAGGGCGACGACGGAAATTTGTATATTCTGCGTTTCAACGAAGGTAGGGCTGACTGGGAGCTGACGATGTTCCAAACCCCGCGAGCGCATACCTTCAGCGATGCGAGGCGACTCTGCGAAGAACCGCTATGCCAGCGTTTTGGTTTCGACAACATGATATGTCACCATGGACCACCTCGTCATATCCGCGCTTGATACTATCGATAACGAAGTCGAGGTCGTCGAACGCAAGGGCTTGGGTCATCCAGACACGATCTGCGACGCCCTGGCTGAGGAGCTGTCACGTCATCTTTGCCGAGAGTACCGGCAGCGCTTCGGCGACATTCTCCATCACAATCTAGACAAAGCGCTCCTGTCCGGCGGACGATCCACCCCAGCGTTCGGCGGCGGTATCATCGTCGCCCCCATTAATATTTATCTTGCCGGACGGGCAATTTCCGAAGTAGGCAATGACATTCTTCCGATCAGAGAAATCGCTATCGAAAGTTCGCGTACGTGGCTTTCCGCCAACCTTCACGCATTGGATGCGGAAAAGCATGTACGTATCCACGCGCTAATCCACCCTGGCTCGCATGATTTGCGGACATTGTTCTCACGCCGCACAGCACAGATACCCCTCGCCAATGACACCTCAATCGGCGTCGGCCATGCCCCACTGACTACGCTCGAGCGACTCGTGCTCGCCATCGAGAGGACTATCAATGGCCCCGATCGGCGCCGGCAGAACCCGAGCTGGGGTGAGGACGTGAAAGTTATGGGCATCCGCTATGGCAATAACATTCAAATTATCGTCGCCTGTGCCATGATCGGGCGTTACCTCGTCCACATCGACGACTACCTTCGGGAGAAGGCGGCGATCAAGGATATCGTGAGCAAACAATCTGCCGAGCACGGCTTCCCCTCGCCTGACGTGGCGATTAACGCGGCTGATGATATTACGAAGTGCAATGTATATCTCACTGTCACCGGAACCTCCGCCGAGGCCGGCGACGATGGCCAAGTCGGCCGTGGCAATCGAGTCAACGGTCTCATTACGCCTTGCCAGCCGATGACACTCGAAGCAGCTGCCGGCAAGAACCCGGTGACTCACGTCGGCAAGATCTATGCCGTCTTAGCGCAAGACATTGCGAAAAAGCTCGTGCGCGAACTGCCCGAGATTAACAAGGCGCATTGCCTGATGGTGAGTAAGATTGGGGCGCCGGTGGCTACACCCGCAATGCTGCAGATCAAACTTGCGACCCGCGACGGCATTCCGGTAGCCCAGCTTAGTGAACGCATCGAAGAAATCGCCGCCGATCGGCTGGCGCACATTCCTTACCTGATCGACGATTTCGTCGCTGGCACGGTCGATATCTTTTAACGGATGCCAGCAGTCGGTCGGTATCGCGCGCGCGACCGCGTAATCGGCTTTTGCTTGTACATCTCATTCCAATCAAGCCGAGCATCCGCGCCCTAAAGGCCACAGCGCTCGCACCACAGCTTAGAGCCAAATGAGGGCGTCAGCAGTACGTTTGTCCGCTATTGCAGTAACAACGGACATTGACCAACCGCAGCCCATCCAATTATGATCTATGAGTTCACGCCATAAATCATTTGATTTACGAACAAGCCCGAGATGCCAACAAGGCCGGCGATAAGCCATTGATAACTCGCGACATGCAAAACAAACGCTGCGATGGGATTGTTGAAGTTTGCCCTAAGACGTTGATAGTGTCTTAGTTAGACTTTTGTGAAGTGTATCGAGGCGCTCTCTCAAGTCCCTTAAAGCGCTAGTGCACATCTCGAGATGTTGCTCGATTGCCTTTCGCTTATCCGGGGTCAGATTTTTCGAGGCTAAATTCGCCCAATCTAGACGAATAGATTCTCGAAGATTATCAATTTCCCATCTGACTTTTTCCTCATCGGTCATCATTACGCTCTTGGACTGCGCTAAATAACGTTGCGGCTTTGTCGTACCAACTGCTGGACTTGAGGACCGCCTGACGTTTCGGGGGGGGTCGGATCGCACTTCTGTCTTTCTTGCTCGGAGCGTCGCACTTCACGACTGCACGGTCGCATTCGATATCACCCACGGAACGTCTCCCTATGCTTACTAACAGCGCTTTTTTGTTCACAGCCGACTAGAACAGCCCCATAACCTCATGAACCCGAAGCGTCTTTAGTTGATCGACTGATGTATTTTGAAAGGTTGGCTGCAAAGAAATACTCGCCGAATATCGTAGGGGCGGGTATCCCCATTTTGGGGGATTTCGTCATCGCTTTTGCCCTCAAGATAATTGGCAGCGGCCAAGGATTTTTCACTGCAATGCCATCGCGTCGTCATCGTTTCGAAACATTTCTTGGATTTTCTGCACCAACAAGACACTCCAATGATTTAGCCAAGGAGGTCAACATGGCAAGGATCGCATCCATCCGTCATTCCGAACAATGGATGACCTGCACTAAATGCGGCGATGCGCTGATTGCCCCCGAATGGTCAGAATATGTTAGCAAGCAACACGTTCGCCATTTTTGGAATTGCACGAATTGTGACTATCAGTTTGAAACGTCCGTTTATTTGCCGCCCGATTTTAGGTCGATAAATAATATTATGGTGATGGAGGAGCTTTTTCCGTCGCTGTTGGTTGCGTAATAAATTTGGTTTGAAGCCGCCTACTCATAAGTCAAAGTTGTTTAGAAGCCTTCGGTTGTGCGTAAGCGGACGTTCTTGGCGTCGAGCGCCTCCAAATTGTGCATTGCACTAATTTCTTAACCAGCTGTATTAGCACCACAAATATATGTCAATTTGGGACCAATTTGCGGCTCTGAGAACCAATAACGCCCAATGATTACGGGATCTTTGAGTCAAAATCCCTGCTCATCGTAACAGGAACTTTTTTGTGAAGGAGCAGGGATTTTTCAACTAGGGACAGGGAATTTATGTCTGGTGAATTCCTGTCTGATTTTTGTAGATAATTGCCGGCTCGACTTAAAAGCTGTTGTAAAGGCCTGGCTGCGCGCTTGTAAGCTCAAAATTTCGATGCCACAATTTCAAATATACGCGATGGGGGGGCATCTCTTGATGACGCAGCGAAGCGCGAAGCGAACGATCACGCTCGCTGTTTGCTCGGTCGCGTGTGTGATGACAGCCTCGTCAATGGCATGGGGCGAACCACCGCAGGTCGCCAGCGAACGGCCAAATAATTCAGCCTGCGCTCGCGCGACGTTTCGACTTCTGGTTGATGTTGGCCACACACCGGAAGCCCCTGGGGCGACGAGTGCGCGCGGCGTCACGGAATACGAATTCAATCTTCAACTCGCAAAAGAAGTCGAACGCAAACTGATCGACGCTGGCTTTGTTCATACGAGCTTGCTGATGGTCAACGGCCCTTCCATTCGATCGATGTATCAAAGGGTGGCGCGAGCGAATCAATCATCCGCCGATCTCCTGCTGTCATTGCATCACGATTCCGTACCCGACTCATTTTTGGAGAAATGGGACTACGAGGGCAAGCAAATCGGATTCAGCGATCGCTTCAGAGGACATTCCATTTTCATCTCGCAAGGCAACGCTAGCTATATAACCAGTCTGCTATTCGGAAATATGCTGGGCAATCAACTTAAGGCCCGTGGCCTTCAGTATACTCACCACTACACCGAGTCGTTCATGGGCCGATACCGGCACGAATTGGTTGATGCGGAGGCTGGAGTATACCGCTACGACACGTTATTCTTGCTAAAAAAGATTCGGATACCCGCGGTCTTGCTTGAAGCTGGTTCCATCGCGAACCGGGATGAGGGATTTCTGCTAAGCACGCCCGAGTACAAATCAGTGCTCGGAACAGCTGTGACTGACGCGGTCGAGGCATTTTGCGTGGCGCGAGCGCTGCAAAAGACCCCCCGCATCGCAAGCCAGACGCGAAGCCGACGTCTGCATCGTCTAGCAGACCCGGCCGCTCCGGAAATACAGCAAGCCCGAATTGTCGATCATTAGATGCATAGGCTGCTGAATATTACCCCGCTCTCATCACGCAGTGCAGCATCGAAAGCTGCAAAGCGTCGACGTTCACGGTCGCGAATGGCACTTAACGGACATTGCCAACCGGACCGAGCAATGTCCGCTTTTGGTGTAACAGCTAACATTAAAATGAAACGACGGAGTTGTAGCTATGTGCGCTAACTTTCGGTCCGATTTGACAATTTTGTCAAATACGACTGCAAAATCAAAGAGGGTGCGGTGGCGGGCGCAGTCCCAGTCGAACCGGTCTCCACCATCAAATTCCCTGCTAACAAGGAAATTAACAGGGAATTTTTCAATTTTGGCCCAGCTTGCGGGTCAGGGGTCGCGGCCGGACTGTTCCGGAGACCTTGCGTGTCAGCTGCCACGATAGGTCGAATAGCTCCACGGCGTCACGACCAGCGGCACGTGATAATGCCCTTCCGGTTCTGCCACCGCGAAGCGGATCGGCACCACATCCAGAAACGCTGGATCGGCGAGCGGCACGCCGCGGCGCGCGAAATAGTCGCCGACACGAAAGCGCAGTTCGTAATGGCCAATCGGCAGCGGGCGACCGCCGATCAAAGGCGCTTCGGTCCGGCCTTCACGATTGGTGACGACGCTGGTCACCAGTCGCTCGCCGCTGGGCGAAAGCTCGAACAGCTCAACCGTGATGCCGGCGCCAGGCGTGCCGGAGGTGCTATCGAGCACATGCGTGGTCAGCCGGCCATCTAGCTTAAGCCGCTCCAGCGCTTCGACGCGCTGGCCGAGTCGCAGCGCGGCGATGTGGAAAATCTCTTCGAGCGCCGTTTCGTGCTCGGCTTTGCGGTCGTTACGCAGCCGCTTTTCGAACTGGTTGAGGATCGACGACTTGGTGTGTCGGCGCACGCAGATGATGAACGGAATGCCGAATTTAGTCCGATATGCGCCATTAAGGCGCTCGAATTCGGAGAATTCGAAATCAGAAAGTTGGTCGAGGCCCGCGCCGGACTGCTCTGATTTCGAGCTGTAGGTCATGCTCCCGGCGCGCGCCGCTTTGCCGGCAAGATCGGGATGCTCGATGATCAGCTTCATCTGCTGCTCGGTAGGCGCCGCGCGCACCGCAGCGATCATGGCGTCATTGAGCGCCGCGATCGAAGCGAATGGCCGGCGCGTAGCGATGGCTTCTGCCACCCATGGAGAGTGCTCGTAGATGTCGCTGAGTGCAGCAACGAAGTCGCCGGCTTTTGCCGTGTTGAGATCGGCGAGCGAGATGGATACCACCGGCGTCATAAGAATTTGACCGTGCGGGCCTTGGCGGCGAGCGTAAGATGCGTCGCGTACCAATGTTTCGCAATCTCGAGCCGCTTCGGCACCCAGACGTGCTCGCGCGAGGCAATATAATCGAGAAAACGAGCAAGTCCCGCGGCGCGGCCCGCCCGTCCGGCCAGCCGGCAATGCAGCCCGACCGACATCATCTTCGGCTTATCCGCGCCCTCGGCATAGAGCATATCGAACGCATCTTTTAGATAAACGAAGAAATCCTTGCCATTGGCAAAGCCCTGAGCATTGACGAAGCGCATGTCGTTGTTGTCGAGCGAATAGGGGATGATCAGGTGCGGTCCCTTCGGGCCGTTGATCCAATAGGGCAAGTCGTCGGCATAGGAGTCCGACGAATAGAGAAAGCCGCCGACCTCAAGTACGAATTTGAGACTGTTGACCGAAGTGCGGCCGGTGTACCAGCCGAGCGGCCGTTCGCCGGTCGCCTGGGTGTGCAGCTTGATCGCCTCGATGAGATCGGCGCGCTCCTGCGCTTCCGGAACGTCGCGATAGTCGATCCATTTTAGCCCGTGGCTGGCGATCTCCCAGCCGGCCTCCTTCATCGCAGCGACGGCTTCTGCATTGCGCACGAGCGCCCGCGCCACGCCAAATACGGTCGGTGTCATGCTGCGTTCGGTGAACATGCGCCACAGCCGCCAAAAGCCGGCGCGCGATCCGTATTCGTACATCGACTCGATATTCATATGCCGCATGTCGGGCCACGGCACTGCGCCGAGCACATCGGACAGGAAGGCTTCGGATTCGCCGTCGCCATGCAGGATGTTCCGCTCGCCACCTTCCTCATAATTGACGACGAACTGCACGGCGACGCGGGCATCGCCCGGCCAGCGCGCGTCGGGCGGCGTGCGGCCGTAGCCGGTCAGGTCGCGGGGATAGTTGGAGGTGTCAGCTTGCATCGCATGCCGTCATTTGGCCGGCGCGCCGGCCGCGATCCAGGCACCTAGTAGTTGCCGTTCAGCGGGCGCCATTTCCGTAACATTACCGGGCGGCATGGCATTCGACCGCACCGCCTGGATGGCGATAAGGCGGGCGTGGCGCGCAATGGTTTCGATCTCGTCGAGATGCACGCCCTTTGGCGCTGCAACGATGCCTGTCCATACCGGCTCGCCGGTGTGGCACATGCTGCAACGGGTCTGCACGATTTGGATCGCGTCGCTTGCCGCGACTTTGGCCGGCGCCGGCGCGCTCGCAGCGGCTCCGCGCGGCCCGGCGGCCGACAATAACGCAATCGCCAGCATGCCGGCTGCGGCGACTGCCCAGGTCCACCATGGGCTGCCCTTGCCCTCATGCCGCGAATTGAAGAAGTGCCGGATGATCGGACCGAGCAGCAGCACGATCGCGACGATCGCCCAATTGTATTTGGTCGCGAAAAATAGCGGGTAGTGGTTCGAAAGCATCAGGAATACGACCGGCAGTGTCAGGTAATTGTTGTGGACCGAGCGCCGCTTGCCCTCGATGCCCCAGATCGGGTCCGGCTTCTTGCCGGCGATCATCGCCGCGACGATTTTCTTCTGTTTTGGGATGATGACGATGAACACGTTGGCGACCATGATTGTGCCGATGATCGCGCCGATCTGGGTGAAGGCGCCACGTCCGCTGAACACATGGGTAAAGCCGTAGGTCAGCCCGACCAGAAAAACGTAGCCGACCAGCGACATCGCCACTTCGTTCCGCGCCAGCGGTGAGCGGCACACGATCTCATAGAGCAGCCAGGCGGCGAACAGGCTGCCGAAGGCGATCAGCGCGGCCATCGGTGCGCTGAGATCAAGCACGCTTTTTTCAATGAGAAACAGGTCGGCGCTGAGATAATAGACGACAACGAGCAGCGCGAAACCGGACAGCCAAGTGGTGTACGCTTCCCACTTAAACCAGGTCAGCTCGTCCGGCATTTTCGACGGCGCGACCATAAACTTAACTATCTGATAGAAGCCGCCGCCGTGGACTTGCCAGGCCTCGCCCTTCACCCCGTTGGGGAGCCCGGCGCGGGACTTGAGGCTCAGATCGAGATGTATAAAGTAGAATGAGCTGCCGATCCAGCCCATGCCGGCGATGACGTGAAGCCAGCGAAGGATTGCGCTAAGCCATTCGGTAATAACGGCGTCCATAAGCCAGAGCCTTCAACTTTCTTTTGCCCCTCTCTATGATCATGACAGATGCAGCGTCATCTCTTCAAGTCTTGGCTCGCTTTCCGACCCGAAATCATGTGATACCGTAGGCGAGCGGATGAGCGAGAAGGCGTCAGTTCAGGCGGCAGCGACGGAGGGTGCGCTTGGCAAGCGCATCATCGCCCTTGCCACCAAGCTGGCGGAGTGGTCGGAAACGCCTGACGGCCTGACCTGCACCTATCTCACGCCGACGCACCACGCCGTTGCCGCCGAACTCCAGACATGGATGCGCAATGCCAGCCTGGCGACGCATATCGACGGCGTCGGCAACGTCATCGGCCGCTATACTGCCGCCGATCCGGCGGCGAAGGCGCTGATCGTCGCTTCGCATTACGACACCGTGCGTCACGCCGGAAACTACGACGGCCGGCTTGGCATTCTCACCTGCCTCGTCGCGTTGGAGGAGATCGGCAAGAACGGCCTCAAGTTCCCCTTCCATGTCGATCTCATCGCGTTCTCTGAAGAAGAAGGCGTGCGCTTTTCCGCGCCCTATATCGGATCGAGCGCGATCGCAGGCCGCTTCGACCGCAGGTTTCTCCAGCTGCGCGACTCCAACGGGCAAACCCTTGGCGACCTCATTTTTAAGACCGGCTTCGACCCGGAAACGCTAGCCTCACTCGCGCGTAACCCGAATGACATAGCCGGGTATCTAGAAGTCCATATCGAGCAGGGACCCGTGCTGCTGCGCGAGAACCTGCCGGTCGGCATCGTCACCGGCATCGCCGGCGCGGTACGCTACGAGGTCTCGGTGACCGGCGCCGCCGGTCATGCCGGTACGGTGCCGATGGGTTTGCGGTGCGACGCTGGTGCCGCCGCGGCCGAAATGATTTTGTTCGTTGAACAACGTTGCGCGCAGGCGCCAACGCTTGTCGGCACGGTCGGACGCATCACTGTGCCAGGCGGCGCTATCAACGTTATTCCCGGCCGCTGTGAGTTCTCGCTCGACATACGCGCCGGCGACGACGCCACGGTCGGGGCTGCGGTCACCGACGTGCGCGCCGAATGCGACCGTATCGCCAGACGACGCAATGTTGCAGTCATCTTCACGGAGGTGCAACGTCATCAAGCAGTGCCATGCTCGGCGCACATGCAGGCGCAGCTCGCCTGCGCCGTGACCCGCGCCGGCATAACGCCACGCTATTTGCCGAGCGGCGCCGGCCACGACGCCGCGGTGTTCGGCCGCGTCACCGATATGGGCATGCTGTTCGTTCGTTGCGGCAATGGCGGGATCAGTCATTCTCCGCTGGAAACCGTCACAGCACAGGACGCCGATATCGCGGCACGCATTCTAATCGATGCGATTGTGAATTTCGCACCGGCGCGCCGCGCAAGCTGCTGACCGTCAGGCCAATTCGAACAGGATGTCCTGCGCGCCCTTCCACAGCGTCATCTTGCCGAGCGCAGTGAGGTTCGCGAGATCCTCGCTGATCGTCAGAAAATGATTGCCAGCAAGCTGACCGACCTTGCTGGCAAAGCGCACTGCGCCGTAAGCGACGAGGATCTCGGTCTCGCTGATGCCGCCGGGATACAGGATGAACTGCCCGGGCGCCGGATAGCTAGTGTTGTTCTCCCAGCCGAGGCCAAAATCGAAGTCGCCAAGCGGGATCCAGCAGCCTTCGCCGCTCCAGCGCACATGAATGATGCGCTCCTTGTAGGGCAGCAGGCTCTTGAACTTAGCGCAGGTCTTTGGCGCCAGTTCTTCTTCCATGCGCGCTTTGAAAACATAGGGTCCGGCTTTAATTCGAAGTTGGGTCATGCTTGAAATGCGCCGCGGAGCGCCCTGTCGAGTTAATCCGATTGGGCGCAAGCTTAGTATGCCAGAACCGAATGATAAAGATGTCGCTCGCCGGCCAAACGACGGCACGCCGGTCCTGTGATCCACCCCCGCTATTAGAGAACTTCTCCGGAATGCATCAACCGCGCGTGTGGGTAATCGTGTTTTTGAGGTAGCGCCTGATGGAAACGTAACGCGATTGTCTCTATAATACCATTGCCTATGCTCGCCCATAGCGGCGAGCAAGCGTTGTGGAAGTAAAGCCGCTGCACACGACCTCAGAGAAAGCTAAGTCTTCGAATCATGCTCTGATTAATGTATCAATTAACGGGGGCTTCTATGGCTAGCACCACCCATCCTGTTGACGAGCGTTTGCCGCTTGTTCAGCTCATTCCGCTCGGATTGCAACATGTGCTCGTCATGTATGCGGGCGCAATCGCAGTGCCGCTGATCATCGGGCGCGCCTTAAAGTTACCGCCGGAACAGATCGCAATTCTCGTAAATGCCGATCTGTTTGCCTGCGGCATCGTCACGCTCATACAGTCGATCGGTATCGGACCATTCGGGATTCGTCTTCCGATCATGATGGGCGTGACTTTCGCCTCCGTGGCGCCAATGCTGGCCATGGCCAACAACCCCGAACTCGGCCTTGGCGGCATCTTTGGCTCGGTGATCGCCGCGGGTCTTTTTGGTCTCCTCGTTGCGCCATTCATGAGCGCGCTGCTGCGCTTTTTTCCGCCCGTCGTCACCGGAACGATCATCGCCGTGATCGGAATTTCGTTGATGCGCGTTGGCATCAACTGGGCTGCGGGGGCAGCGGCTCCCAACCTTCCTGGTTATGGCGATCCGATCAATCTGCTCGTCGCGGCATTTGTACTGATCGTAATTTTGCTCATTGCGAAATTTGCAAAAGGCTTTGTCGTCAATATCGCGGTGCTGCTCGGCATTATTCTGGGATTCATCGTGGCGTGGCTGATCGGAAAAGTAAGCTTCACGGCGTTAAACAACGCCGCGTGGCTGGACGTCATATATCCCTTCCAGCTTGCCAAACCGAAGTTCGACTTCTTCGCGGTGATAACGATGTGTTTGGTCATGCTCGTGGTAATGGTCGAATCGACGGGCATGTTCCTTGCAGTCGGCGAGATGACGGACCGAAAGATAGAACAGCGCGATCTTACACGTGGCCTATTGACCGACGGCTTGGGCACGCTCATCGGCGGCATCTTCAATACTTTTCCATATACCTCATTCTCACAAAATGTCGGGCTTGTCGGCGTCACCGGCATCAAGAGCCGTTGGGTCACCGCGGTGGGTGGGATTATCTTGCTAATTCTCGGCTTGATTCCGAAGCTCGGCGCACTGGTCACCGCTATACCCTTGTTCGTGCTTGGGGGAGCGGGCATCGTAATGTTTGGCATGGTGGCTGCAACCGGAATCCGAATTCTGGCCGCTGTCGACTATAAAACGAACCGCAATAATCTGTTCATTGTCGCAATATCTATCGGATTCGGCATGATCCCTCTGGTGGCGCCAGCCTTCTTTTCAAAGCTGCCAAAGGAACTCGAGCCCCTGTTGAATTCCGGCATCGTCCTAGCCGCAGTCGCCGCCGTATTACTGAATGCCTATTTCAACGGGGCAGGGTCGCAGAGCACGGGCAGCACTGGAGCGGCCAGTGCGGCGAAGATGTCGGAACACACCTGATAGCAAGACTCACCGATATCGACCGGTCCAGGTTGTCATAGATAGCTAAAGCAGCGGAAGTCGAGTTTGCCGGACTTCCGGCAAGCGATGGCGTGCGAAATTTGTTCTTAACTCGGCGTACGATGCCGGCATCACTCGGAAGTTCTATAACCAATTACAAATGCCGCAATCACGCTTTTCATGTTGCCGCCGAAGACCAAGCGGAACAGTCACGGCGTCTAGTCCAGACCGCGCCCAGCGATGGCGACGACCTCGTCGCTTTCCCATAAGCGACTTAAGAGACCGGCGATGCAGCGTGCTGGATATCCGGAATCCTTTTCCGCCGGACTTGTTACTGCTGTCGGCGCGATTGACATTATCATTCCGCCAAGCGTGCCGATGATCGTCTATGGCACGGCGGCTTCAGAATCGGTGCCACGTCTCTATGCGGCGGGTATTTTTCCAGGACTTCTGCTCGCGGGACTTTTGACCCTCTACGTCATGTGCCGCACCGTACACACGGGGGCTCGTCCAAACACGAGTTTACGTGTCGGTGCCGACAGCGAAGGGGAGCGTGCGGATGCGCTTGCCGGTCGCGGCGAAGACCGCGTTGCTGAGCGCAGGGCCAATAGGTGGCACGCCGGGTTCACCAACACCGGTGGGACTTTCCGTCGAAGGCAAAATGTAGACTTCGACTTTCGGCATATCCTCGATGCGCAAAACCTGGTAGTCATGAAAGTTCGACTGCTCGACCTTGCCCGCTTTCAAGGTGATCGCGCCATAAAGCACGGCGCCGAGGCCGAAGCCGATGCCGCCCTCCATCTGCGCTTTGATCACGTCGGGGTTAACGGCGACGCCGCAATCGACGGCGCAGACGACGCGATCGACTTTGATCTTGCCGTCAGTCGCCACGCTGACCTCGGCAACCTGCGCGACATAAGTGCCGAAAGATTTGTGGACGGCGACGCCGCGGCCTTTGCCCGCCGGCAAGGGTCGGCCCCATCCCGCTTTTTCGGCCGCAAGGTTCAGCGCGCCCAGATGCCGCGGCGCATCCCTGAGTAGCGCCTGGCGGAAGGCGACGGGATCCTTCCCCGCCGCGTGGGCCACTTCGTCGAGGAACACCTCCGTGGCATAGGCCGTATGCGTGCTGCCGACGGAGCGCCACCACAGCACCGGCACACCTACCTTCGTGGTATGCAGCTCAACGGCGAGATTGGGGATAGCATAAGGCAGTGTCGATGCGCCCTCGACCGAAGTCTCGTCGACACCCTTCTTGACCATCCCCGCGGCGAGCGGCGTACCGTCGAGGATCGACTGACCGACGATCCGGTGTTGCCAGGCGACGAGATTGTCCTCGGCGTCGAGCCCGGCCTCAATCGTGTGGAAATACATTGGGCGATAGCGGCCACCGCGAATATCGTCCTCGCGCGTCCAGACCAACTTCACCGGCTTACCATTGGCGCCGAGTGCCTTGGCGACGCTCACCGCCTCGACGATGTAGTCGGAGGCCGCATTGGCGCGCCGCCCGAAACTGCCCCCGGCGTAAAGCGTTTGGATCGTCACCTGCTCCGCACTAAGCCCAGCGGCCTTGGCTGCGTTCATCTGGTCAACGGTCTGAAACTGATCGCCAGCCCAAATCTCGCAGGCCTTGCCGGTAAGCCGCACCACACAGGTCAGCGGCTCCATCGGCGCGTGGGCAAGATAGGGAAATTTGAAGGACGCCTTGACCCGCCTGGCGGCGACGCCGAGCGCTCTATCCGCATCCCCGTCCTTGCGCGCGGTTACGCCCGAAGTCTTGGCAAGCTCTTCATAGGCGCTCATCAGTTCAGGGGTACTGCGCTTCTCAGCGGCGCTGCTGTCCCATTCGATCTTGAGTGCGTCGCGACCCTGCTTCGCCGCCCAGAAGCTCTTGCCGACGACGGCAACGCCGGCTGGGACCTGCACGACCTCGATCACACCTGGGATCGCTTTCGCTGCGGCGACCTCGACGGAGCGAACCGTCGCGCCGAACAATGGTGGCCGCTCAATCACAGTCGTGACCATCTCCGGAAAGTTAATATCGAGCGCGAATCGCGCGGTTCCGTCGGTCTTGGCCGGCGTGTCGAGCCGCGGCACATATTGCCCGATCAGCCTGAAATCCTTCGGGTCCTTCACGGTCACGCTGGCCGGCACGCGTTGCGCCGCAGCCTTGCCGGCGAGCGCGCCGAAATTGGCGCTCTTGCCCGAGACGGCATGTTTCAGGACGCCTCGCTCCACGGTAATTTCGGATACCGGCACGTTCCAATCGGCGGCGGCCGCCGCAACAAGCATGGCGCGGGCGGTGGCACCGGCATGACGCAACTGATCCCAGGAATTGGCGACAGCAGTGCTACCGCCGGTGCCCTGGACCTGACCGAACAGCAAATTGTTGTAAAGGGTGGCATCTGCTGGCGCGGATTCGGCGCGCACCTGCGACCAATCCGCATCGAGCTCTTCGGCGACGATGGTGGCGAGCCCCGTATAGGTACCCTGCCCCATCTCGACATGCTTGATGATAACCGTCACCGTGTTGTCGGGAGCGAGACGCACGAAGGCGTTGGGGGCCAGCACGTCGTTTGCTGCTGTGGCTGCGCGGGAACTGCCGGCCCAATGAAAGCCGATGGTCAATCCCGCCGTCGCGGCGGCCGCACTCTGTAGAAAGCGGCGGCGGTTCGGGCTCGTGGCGAGAGCGGTGGAGCTTGCCATTGGTTCACCCTTCCATGATGCGGGCCGCCTCGTGGATGGCGGCGCGGATGCGGACATAAGTAGCGCAGCGACAGATGTTGCCGTTCATGGCGCCATTAATGTCGCTATCGCTCGGCTTGCGGTTACCAGCCAGAAGCGCCGCCGCCGACATGATCTGGCCGGACTGGCAATAGCCGCACTGGACGACATCGAGCTTGCGCCAAGCCGTCTGCACCGCGCTTGCCACCTTGCTCGATAGCCCCTCGATCGTGACGACATTCCGGCCGTCGACGGCGGAAACCGGAGTCACGCAGGAGCGTGTCGCCTGTCCTTCGATATGCACCGTGCACGCGCCACATTGCGCCACGCCGCAGCCGAACTTTGTGCCGGTGAGCCGCGCGACTTCGCGGATTGCCCAAAGCAAGGGCATATTCGGATCGACATCGAGGGCGATTGGCTTGTCGTTTAGCGTAAACGATACGACCATTGATATCTCCAGATTACGACAGGAATTTATCGAGCAAATGTCGGTATCTCGCGTATAAACGTATATTTAAGTCGCAAGCCGCTTTAACCATCGCTTGATCAACTAATAGTTTAATTCCTTCAGATCAAAGGCTGATTGTCATTGACGTCGGTCAAAAATCACCATCAAAAATCGCGATTGCACTGTAATATGCAAGCTCTGCAAGTACCCGCAGCTTGCTGATTTTAATGATATATGAGTAAAGCCTCGGAAATGGCTTAAGAGACTATCGGCGAAAGGTTCTGGTTGTCACATGACTGTATGCGGGCATCGATCACATCGAGCGTTTCTATGCCCGCAACCTGGCGCACATTGAAGGAGATGGCGAAGAACTTGCAGAGCTTTGGGAGTGGGTTACTCGGACCGTAGCAGTTCCAGCGTGCGAGGGTCCGGTTTGCCATTGTAGAATTGCGCCAAAGCCCCCGCGAATAACGAACGATCGGATTTATCGGAAGCGGCTTCACAAAACAATGTGAGGCAGGACCGAAACTTAAAATCATCGGGCGATCCCAGAATTTCCAGCGCCGACCTGCCCTTGTAGCTTACCATGAGGCGCACGTCGTGGCGCAAGCGGTTACCAAGAATGGGATCAGCCAGATAGCGTTTCGCCTGATCCATATCCTGGATGGCATATCGCTGAGCCATGGCGCTATGCCCCAGACCCGACAGTTGCGGAAAGATGAACCACATCCAGTGGGTGCGCTTGTGTCCATCGGTCAACTCCTCAACGACCTGACGATAGACTTGAGCCTGGGCGTCCACGAAACGGGTAAGATCAGCCTCAGTCATAGATGATACTCAAAATTCATCGGCTTAATTAGCGGATTTTCTACGCTGCAACCTGCCGCTATCGAAGGAAATAGCGAAGAACTTGCAGAGCTTGGGGCTTGCGCCGCGTCTAACCCTTGCTCTGCAGCCTTACGGAACCACGCGATGGCTTGTGCATCGTTTTTGGGAATGCCGCGACCATTGGCGTATATAACTCCAAGATTATTATGTTGTGCCGCTGCATTTCCTTTGTCTGCAGCCTTACGATACCAACTGACTGACCTTACAATATTCCGTAACCTGCCATTATGCGAATGCGCCTGGGCTCGCAGCAAGTCTGTCAATCAGCCGCCGTTGGCACCAGAACGTCAAGTCGCCTGCGCCGCAAGTTGCGCAACAGCCCTTCGGTCTGCCTTGCCGCTCGATCCGCTGGGTAGGACGTCACTGAAGTAGAAAACGTCCGGCACCTTGAAGCGCTCGGTGCGCGCGAGCAGCCAGTCGCGCAATGCGACAGCATTTAAGTGGGCGCCCGCACGCGGGACAATGACAGCATGAATGACCTCGCCGAGGCGCTCATCCGGAACGCCCGCGCAGAGAGCTGCCGCAACGTCGGGATGCTCTCCCAGGAGATTGTCAATCTCGAGTGGCGCAATTTTATTGCCGCCACGTGAGATGATGTCTTTGGCGCGTCCAATGAGCTCGACGTATCCGCGCGCCGTCATCCGTGCGAGGTCGCCGGTTCTGAAGTAATCGCCGTCGAACGAGGCGTCCGTCAATTCCGGGTTGTCCAGATAGCCGAGCATCCCGAACGGAGTACGGATTTGCAGCTCGCCCGTTTCGCCGGCCGCGACCGCGCGGCCATCCCGCGCGAGTCGAAACATGACGCGATCCGTCGGATGCCCGATCGTGCCGAACCCATGCGGATGATCGGCGAGGCATAGACAAAAATCGCATGAGCCAGTTTCAGTCAGGCCATAGAGATCGTGGATAGCAGCGGGTGCGAGGCGCCTCATGGCGTGAGCGAGTCCCGGTGCAAGCACCTCGCCGCCGGTCAGAACCAAACGGAGGTTCGGTGCCGTCACCGCGGGATCCGCCAGCAAAGCCCGGAACATCGACGGAACGCCAGCCAAAACGGTGGATTCCGTAAGGCCACGCCCAATCGAATCGCTGGTGAATTTCGGTACGAGCATAAGCCGCGCGCCCTTCATGAGTGTAAGCAGGCTTACCCAAATGCCGAAAATAAAGGTGAGTTGCAGCGGCGAAAGCACCACGTCATTTGACCGTATTTTTAACAGGCGATCGAGAACCGCGAGCTTGTCGGCGAGCCGCCGATGCCCAATGACGACGCCCTTGGGCTCTCCGGTACTACCTGAGGTGAAGATCACAAGTGCAGCGTCGCGCAGAAGTGCGCGATCCGGCGGCGCCAGGTGACCGAGGACGTCAAGCCGATCGCCGTCGATTGAAAACCGTGCACGGGATACGCGTTGCACCCGTTCGATGGTCGACAGAGCGGCCGAAGCGTGAACCGGCACCACGACCGCGCCGGCCTGCCAGACGCCGAGCAAAGCACCGAGATCGGAAGCCCTGTTTCCTATGCTAATGTGCACGGGTTCATTCGGTGCGACGCCGCGCCCGGTGAGTACGCGTCCCACACGATCGGCGAGGGCCAATAGGCCGGCGGGTTCCTGCCGCTCGCCGCTCGTGCTCTCGACCGTATGACCGAGGGACCTCAGAGCGTCGTCGAGAATCTCGGCAAGAATACCACTCATGTCGTGCGGCCCGGGAACCGAGCATCGCGCCAGGCAAGCGCAGCTTTGAGGCCGTCGCTGCGAGCGATATCCATGAATTGCATCTTGTCGGGGGAGCCTGCGCCTTCGATCGCGAGGTCAATAGCGAGTCCCTCTTCGAGAGCTTCTAGCATATTCTGTGCCTCGAATGCCCGATTGATTGCCCGCTTGGTTTCCTTCACGAGGTTTGGGTCGACCGCTGCAATGTGATTTGCAATTGCGAGCGCAACCCCCTCAAGCTCGACTGAAGCCACGACGCGATTGACCATTCCGATCTCGCGCGCCCGAGCGGCCGGAATCCGGTCCTCGCCTAGCAGGATAATCTCTTTGGCTATTTTGGGACCGACGGCCCACGGCAATATCATCGCAACAATCCCGGCGCCGAATTTAAGCTCCGGCTCGCCGAAGAACGCATCTTCTGAGGCAATCGTGATGTCGCACGCAAGCGCGAGCTCGCAAGCGCCGGCCAGGCATGGACCGCGCACCGTCGCAATGGTCGGACGCGGAAAATGCCAAAAGCGCATAATTGTATCGAAGTCCTTTCGTAGGATCGGGCGCCACGCTTCAACGCCCACAGGGCGACGTTCCATCTGCTCTTTGAGATCGAAACCCGACGAGAAGGCTGTGCCCGCGCCCGTAACGATTAAAGCCCGCACACTGGCATCGCGCTCGATCACGTCAAGAGCTGTACCGATCTCACTGAGCATGGCCGCATTGAGCGCGTTGGCGCGTTCGGGGCGGGCCAGTGTAAGACGGGCGACTGGACCGATTTTCTCGACCGTAATTGTTATAAAGCGCTCAGTCATGTGACCGGTCCCCACTGAGTGGTCCGTTTGGAATGTTAGTTTAGTAATGCATCTGCGCCAAGGGTTTGCATGCTGGCTTGACGATGGCTTCTGGTTCAAGCGGACTGGCTAATCTTTGTCCAAACTAGGATGCCGTTCTCCACGCATGTTGCCGAGCGTCATCAGTGGGCCGGTGTAATTCATCTATCGATGCGATCGCGGCGCGCATAGCCTCGTGAAGCGTCAGTCAATGCATAAATTTTTATGCAATACGCCAAAATAACCTCAGTAATTGAACGTTAAACTGCAATTATGATCGAGCATCGGGAAATCATCGGTCGCGCTAAGCGCGCGGCACGGTCGGCGAAGCGCGCGACACAACGCGCCAAGCGCATGAGTGATCAAATCAAAATGGGGTTTGAGTCGAGGCGCCTTGAAAAACTCGACGATTTCGTCACTCGAAGCGCCCGCAATTTTTTCAGGGTGCATGAAACCACCAAAACAGTCCCGGCCATGGCGCTAAGGCTCACGGATCACGCCTGGTCGATTGGTGATTTGCGCGATAAGGCGGTTTCGCTCGTCCCGGAGATGCCGGTTACGACCGCTCCGGATCGTCGGCGGCGCTTCCGCATAATTGAGGGCGGAAAGGATTGAAAGGCAAAAGCCCCGAGGGGATGCCCGGGGCTTTCTGCATCCCTGACCCCGAAGCCCAGCATAAGAGGTTCGCAAGCCGCACAATCACACTTTGTGGCGAAAGACTTCGGATAACAAATCAATGACTTGTGAATGTAAGCGGTCGCGTGCGAACAGATGCGAACGGCAATGTGGTGGCGGACGCAGTCCAACGCGAACCCGTCTCCACTGCCAAATTCCCTGCTAACAGGGAAGAGAACAGGGAATTTGGCAATTTAGGGTCACCTTACCGCTCAGAGGACCGCATACGCCCAATGATTTCGGGGCTTTTGATCCAAATTCCCTACGTAACAGAACAGGGAATTATTGGAGGAACAGGGAATTTCTCCTGCGAAAACCGAAACCGTGTTTTCGGTACACACACGCGAGATATTTAGAAAATTTCGAATAGTTTGATCCCGGTCAAGGCAGACAAAAACTAAGCTGCCAACTTTATATAAAAGGAATCGATTTTGGCCAAGTGGAGGCGGGCGATGCGCTTGCTATCTTGGGCTATTACGTCAGCAATCATTGTCGGCCTGTCGTTGGAATCCTGTATCAGCCCGGCCTCGGCCGAATCGATTGGGTCTGCAACTCGCAAGGAATTTGCGAAGCAGGACCAAGCCTGCTTCCAGTGTCATCTCTCACTCAATCCAGGTTTGGCTGAGGAGTGGCGCAGCAGCGCTCACGCGAAAAAGGGTGTCGGCTGCTACGCCTGCCATCGTGCGGAAAAAACCGACACCGATGCCTTCGAGCACAATGGTGCGACGATCGCCGTGATTGTCTCGCCGAAGGACTGCGCGCGCTGCCACCAGAATGAAGTCGACCAGCAGAAGGGCAGCCACCACGCCAAAGCCGGAGAAATTCTCGCCTCACTCGACAATTTTCTAGGCGAAGTGGTCGGCGGTTCGCCGGCAGTTGCGGTAGGTTGTCTCCAGTGTCACGGATCGACGGTAAAGGCGCTGCCGAACGGCAAGTTCGATCCAGCAACTTGGCCCAATACTGGCATTGGCCGGATTAATCCCGACGGCAGCGCAGGCAGTTGCAGTGCTTGCCATACCCGGCACAACTTCTCCAAAGCGCAGGCGCGCCAGCCCGGTACCTGCGGCAAATGCCATCTCGGCCCTGATCATCCGCAGGTCGAAATCTACCAGGAATCCAAGCACGGTATCCTATGGGAGGCCAACAAGGAGCGGCTGAACCTCGACCGAAAATCGTGGAAGCCCGGCGTGGATTACACGGCAGCGCCATCCTGTGCGACCTGCCACATGAGCGCGACCCGCACCCAAGGTGTCACACATGACGTCGGCGACCGCATCAGTTGGACGCTACGGCCAGCAATTTCCACCAAACTCAACATGGTAGTCTTCGACGACTTATCGAAAATGGATGTGCCAGAGGGCCAAGCGTTGCCGAAGGTCGGCGACGAGCGCAAAGAAGGAAGTGACGGCAAGGTTCGAAAGGTCACCCAAGTGTTCACCTGGCAGCAGCGGCGCGAGCGCATGCAAGATGTGTGCACGAGCTGTCATGCCGGCGGTCTGATAAATGGCTTCTATAAACAGTTCGACGATCTCGTCGACATGTACAACGACAAATTTGCCAAACCGGCGGCGGCGGTCATGGCGGAGCTCTACAAGGCCAATAAACTGACCCCTGCACCAATGGATGAGAAGCTGGAGTGGACCTATTACGAACTCTGGCATCACGAGGGACGCCGCGCACGCCACGGCGCGTCAATGTCCGGCCCGGACTACGCTTGGTGGCACGGCATCTACGAGGTCGCCAAGACATTCTATCTGCACTTCATCCCCGAGGTGAAGGAAGTCGCTGGTGAACCTCTCGCCACCGAGCTCATGGACAAGTATGTATATAGCCAACCCGGCCACCGGTGGCTTAAGGAAGGTATGAGCAAGGATCAGCTTCAGAAGATTCAAGACTTCTACCGTCAGCGCTACGGCGATCAGAAGTAGCGAGTCTTTCGTGAGCAAGCGCTTACGTCTCTTCTGTGTCTGCGCGTTGTTGCGCGATTTTAAGGGGCCGAAGTTGCGAGAAACTGAAATCGATCACAGCCGATGTTGCGTAACCTGCCAATATGCGAATCCACGGCGCAAATTTGGCAGAGACCGCACATCGCCGATCTCAACCCCCAAAAGCGTCCCACCAGCATGTCCGCTTTCGGTGTAAGAGCAGACATTGTCCGGCGCTGGCGCAAGTCGTTTTAACATGCGCTTTAATTCCGCATGGCGAAGAATTTTCAGAGTTTTGAAAGTGGGTAAGATGCGCTAGTGCGTGGCTATCTTTTTGCCAGCGAGGATGTAGCGAAGGGCCTGCCCAATTAAAAAAACCAAAGCTGCGGATACACAACCAGCGACAATAATAGTCCAGTTTATACCAATATCAGGATGGGTGACTCTGCTATTGGCATCCACCTCGAAAACAACAAATGCCGTTGCGAAGAGAGTTATAATTGCTAACCCTTTGCCCATCCATCCTGAAACCTCTCCAATCTGTTCACGCATGTAAATGCCCCCTCGTTAGAGCTACCTCGTGCATTTCATGACCAATCACAGAAACGAATCAAACGCGGCGCGGATGGCTAATATCACAAGATCGAGCTTAGAAAAATTCCCGGTTTTGGGAGCGGCTGCTCCTTCGGCGCCGGCTTGAGGCCAGTCTCTCCCGCAGCAATGCGACCTCTAAAGTCGTCGAATCCTCTGCATGAACCGGCGAATCTCTAGCCGACCGCGTATGCCTTGTCATGAGCTTTCGGCGCGATACCGCGTCGTACAGCTCTCTGTGGGTCTTATGCTATGGTTCGTCCGCTGTCGGCAGCCAGCCCGACGCGGAAGTTTAGCGAGACGTTCGGCGGTCGAGTGGGCAATGACGACGAATTTGATCCGGGGAGGTACGGTCGTGACGGAACGGGGACGCCGGCGCGCCGACGTGCTCACCCGCGACGGGCGCATCGCCGCGATCGGCGACGCGATTGAGGCGCCGGCCGGCGCCGAAGTCATCGATGCCAGCGGCTGCTACGTGATGCCCGGCGGGATCGACCCGCACACACACATGCAATTACCGATGATGGGAACCATCGTGGCAGACGATTTCTTCACCGGCACGGCGGCGGCAGCGGCGGGCGGGACTACCACGATCCTCGATTTCGTCAGCCCGGAACCGGGGCAATCGCCATTGGAGGCGCTGACGATCTGGCAGGACCGGGCAGCCAAGGCTGCGGTGGACTACGGCTTCCACATGACCGTGTCGTGGTGGAGCGATGCTTTCTCCGCGGCGATGGCGACGCTGGTCAACGACCACGGCATCGCCAGCTTCAAATTCTTCCTCGCCTACAAGGGCCGCCTAATGCTGCCCGATGCGGACCTGCTCGCCGGCTTTCGCCGCTGCCGCGAGCTCGGAGCGCTGGTCCAGGTGCACGCCGAGAACGGCGAACTGATCGCCTATCTGCAGCAGAAAGTGTTGGCCGACGGGATTACCTCGCCGCTCGGTCATGCGCTCTCGCGCCCCTCCCAATGCGAGGGCGAGGCGACGCTGCGCGCCATCACCATGGCGGAGATTCTCGACGTGCCGCTCTATGTAGTGCACGTCTCGGCCGCGGAAGCCGCGGACGCCATCGGGCAAGCGAGGCGGCGCGGCGCGAAAGTAATCGGCGAGACTTTACCGGGATTTCTCGCCATCGACGACGCGGTCTACCGCGCAGAGAATTTCGACGTCGCCGCCGGCCATGTGATGAGCCCGCCCTACCGGCCGAAGGGCCATCAAGAGGCGATCTGGCGGGCGGTGGAGGCCGGCACGCTCAGCACCACGGGCACCGATCACTGCTGCTTCACCACCGCGCAGAAGCGCCTCGGCCGCAACGACTTCACCAAGATTCCCAATGGTTGCGGCGGGGTCGAGGAGCGGCTGCATGTGCTGTGGCATCTCGGCGTCAACGGCGGACGCCTGACGCCGGAACGGTTCGTCGCCCTCACCTCGGCGAATGCGGCCAAGGCTTTCAACCTGTGGCCGCGCAAAGGTTCGCTGGAGGTCGGCACCGACGCCGACCTCATCGTGCTCGATCCCGAGCGGACGAAGACCCTCTCCGCGACGATCCAGCATCAGAACACCGACTTCTCGGTGTGGGAAGGAATGCAGATCAAGGGCGTGGTGACCCACACGCTCGCGCGCGGACGCCACGTCTGGGCGGATGGCGATTTGCGTGCTGAGCCGGGCGCGGGCCGCTACCTTGCGCGCAAGCCATTCGGGGCGGCGTATGAGGGCGGGGTGTAGCTCCTCCCGGCCTCATCACGCCGATTCGGGCTGGTCAAAATACGCCCGGGAAACGATGCCGGCGCGATCAGAGCGCCCGATCACGGCGTGACGCGTGTGCCCCCGCGGCCCTCCAACGCCGCGGCGAGGTGCTCCGGGTTAGTGATGATGGCCTGCGTGCCGCCACCTTCCAGGAACTCGATAATCGCCTGCACCTTGGGGAGCATGCTGCCGGGCTCGAAATGTCCTTCCGCCATGTACCGCTTCGCCTCCGCCACCGTCATCGCGTCGAGGGCTTTCTGCGCCTGCTTCCCGTAGTTGAGGTAGACCTTCTCCACGCCCGTCGTGAGGACGAGCACCTCGGCGCCGAGCTGGCGCGCGAGCAGGCTCGAGGCGAGGTCTTTGTCCACGACCGCGGACGCGCCGGAGATGTCGCCGCTCGGCTCCTCCACCACGGCGATGCCGCCGCCGCCGACGGCGACCACAACGAAGCCGGCGTCGAGCAGGCTCCGGACCGCATCGAGGTTGAGGATGGCCTTGGGGACGGGAGAGGCGACGACGCGCCGCCAGCCGCGCCCCGCGTCCTCCGCCACGTCCCAGCCGTCCTTCTGCCGGTGCTCTTCGGCACGCTCCTTTGAGAGGAAGGCGCCGATGGGCTTCGTGGGGTGGCGGAAGGCGGGGTCGTCCCGGTCGACCAGCACGAGCGTCACCACGGCGGCGGGCGACCTGGCCAGGCGGTGGCGCCGCAGCTCGTTGCGCAGCGCGCGCTCGATCTGGTACCCGAGCGCGCCCTGCGTATCGGCCACGCAGGCGTCGAGCGGCACCTGGTGCAGCGCCGGGGCAGCCAGCTCGGAGCGGCGCAAGATGAACCCGACCTGTGGGCCGTTCCCGTGTGTTACGACGAGGCGCAGATCCGGATCCCGGAGCAAAGGCAAGATGTACCCGCAGGCCCGCTCCGCGGCGCGGTACTGGTCGGGCACCGACTGATGCCTCTCGTCCGAGATGAACAAGTTCCCACCCAGGGCGACGATCACCGTCTTCTTCATGGCAGCCTCCGGCGAAGGGAGACCACGCCGATGGTCAGATGCTCAGGCCTTTGGCGCGGCGGATGATTTGCTCCAGCTTCGCGCCCGGATCCCGCAGGCGCGTGAGAAACATGAGGGCGCTAATGACGAACGGCTTATAGCTCGCTTCGTGGTAGGTCGGAATGCGGTACCGCTCGAAGACCTCAGCGCTCACCTCGCCGGCCTTGCAGCTCACGTCCGTGATGTCGGCCGGCAGGCAGTGCATGTAGAGCGCGGAGCTGTCATGGGTCAGGTTCATCTTGGCCCGGTCGCACTCCCAGCGCGAGAAGCGGGCATTGTTGGCGAGGCACTCCTTCTCCAGCGCCTTGAGCCCGTTCTTGTCGGACTTCTTGAGCAGCTCGGTGCGGCGCTGCATGACGTGATACGGCGCCCAGGACTTGGGGTAGACGATGTGGGCGTCCTCGAACGCCTGCTCCATGCTGTTCACCATCTCGAACTTGCCGCCGCTCTGCGCCGCGTTCTTGCGGGCGACCTCGATCACCTCCGGGATGAGCCCGTAGCCCTCCGGTTGCGCCAGGCTCACCTCCATGCCGAAGCGAGTCATGAGGCCGATGATGCCCTGGGGGACCGAGAGCGGCTTGCCGTAGCTCGGGCTGTAAGCCCAGGTCATGGCGATCTTCTTGCCGCGCAGGTTCTCGATGCCGCCGAAGTGTTTCTTCAGCCAGGCAAGGTCGGCGAGCGACTGCGTCGGGTGATCGACGTCGCACTGAAGGTTAACGATGCTGGGCCGGCGGTGCAGCACGCCGTGCTCCTTGCCTTCGGTGAGGGCGTCGCCGACCTCGCGCATGTACTTGTTCCCCTCGCCCAGGAACATGTCGTCGCGGATGCCAATGACCTCCGCGAGGAAGCTGATCATGTTGGCGGTCTCGCGCACAGTCTCGCCGTGCGCGATCTGGCTCTTCTCCTCGTCCAGCTCCGACAGCGTGAACCCGAGGGCGCTCGCCGCGGCGGCGAAGGAAAAGCGGGTGCGGGTGGAGTTGGACGAGGAGAAGAG
>Ga0209048_10001365_pt1 | contig 25271 bp, 23 predicted proteins | sample FrelakmetCRP12CR_FD_187146 | JGI IMG/M metagenome (GOLD analysis project Ga0209048, IMG submission 187146) | Freshwater lake sediment microbial communities from the University of Notre Dame, USA, for methane emissions studies - CRP12 CR (SPAdes)... | ecosystem: Environmental > Aquatic >... | reverse complement strand
GCAGTCCCTCCTTCTCGTGAACACTACGACATCTCAGTGCACATCCACGTCCACCGCGGACGTGGGATTTCGCCTGCTTTCGTATCCGAGGGGTGCTCCTAAGCCCGCAGTCCCTCCTCTTCGAACTTTGAGACCACTCTAGGATTGCAAGGTCAGGAAGGCAAGCTCGTCCCTCAGACTCTCGCAATGGATGGGTTCAGTTGGGTATGTTCAGGAAGATCCAGCGCGTTGCGATGCGGCCGTCTGACCAACGATCACCACCTTGCCAAGCCACTCCACCGACGCCATCCTTCTCTTGGCCACCCTGAGGCTCCTTTCCGCTTAACTCCGGCAGTGAGGGACTTCTTCGCAACCTCACGCTGGCCCCTCCAGTTCTAAACACTCAACAGGACGGTACCCCCTGCGGCACCTCTAGCGCCCACAGCCCCGGTACCAAGGTCACAAACTCATCCTCATCGACCTGAACCAGGACAACACCCCGCGCTACGTCTTCTCGCCCAAGCACGACATCCGCCGAACTCTCAATTCCCCCTGCGTCATGATGTGCCTGGTCAGCCCCAAGTGTAAGCGAAAGGCGGCGCTTGACCTCTCCGCCGAGGTCTGGTAGGGGAATTGCGCCAGGGGGAAGACACGAGTGCTCATTGAGCCAACCGATCCAGCCCTGCGTGGCTCTTGCTTCTCACAAAACCGAAGCAGGGGCGGGCCGTCTCGGCCGCGCTCGATGGTCGTGGAATCCGGGCCTGCTACCCACGGGCCCTGGGGCCGTGAAGGCACCAGCGAACGCCGCTGGAGTCTGTTCCCCTTTTCCCGTCCTACGTTTATTGGCTACGGCGCCGTGCGGGATCGCTTGCAGGCCATGCACTTCTGTGCGGGCGCCGCGGGTGTCGTGCGCGTCGGCGACCACGTCGCGGCGGTGGAGGACAAGTCCATCGAGCGGTTGCGGGAGCGCGACGGAAGAACCGGTCACCTCGTCTTTCGGGACGTGCGCAAGGCACCCCGTCAGGGCAGTCGCGTGCGCGCCCTCTCGGGACCTTTTTCGGGCTACGAGGGCATGGTCGAGCACTGCTTGCCCTCGCAGGACCGGATCAGGATCTTGCTGATGTTGGTTGGTGGCACGCGGCCGGTGGAGATGGCGGCGCGCCACCTACGTTGCGCGTGACCTTGTGTGTCGCTTGCGCGTTGAAGTAAGCTCTTATTCTCAAACGGTTTGCGCTGCGAACCAACGGCGGGAGCGTGCATGGATGGAGCTGCCTGCTGATGATCAAGCTGTCGTTCGTGGAATTTGACCGCCCGATCACGACTCTCGAGGCGACCGTTCATTACCTCACCGTTCAGCTCGGACGCCTGGATGCACGGATAAGTTGATTGGTCGCAGGAAGCACTCCTCATCGATTGGGGGCGGCGAGCACAGCGTGTGAGGGGCTTGCGCGAGCACCAGAACAGCTCAGCCCACCGCATTGCAGGCCCGCCATCCCGCCGCTCGCGGATCCAGCCGATGGCGCTGCAGCCCGCGTCTCGCCGCCCACAGAAACTGCCACGAGATCCAGGCGGGAGCGCCGACCTGTTGACGAAGAAAGGTGGTGATATGACCGAACTCCCCAAAGACGGGCGCATCTACGTCGCCGGCCACCGTGGTCTGGTGGGCTCGGCGATCACTCGGCGACTGGAAGCTGAGGGCTTCACAAACATCCTCACCGCCAGCCGCGAGCAGCTCGACCTGCGCGATCAGGCGGCCGTGAACTACTGGTTCCGCGCGAATCGCCCCGAGTTCGTGTTCCTGGTGGCGGGCACGGTTGGCGGCATCATGGCGAATTCCACGCGGCCGGCCGAGTTCATCTACGACAACCTGATGATCCATGCCACGGTGGTGCATGCGGCCCACCTCTACGGCGTCAAGAAGCTGCTCTATCTCGGCAGCTCGTGCATCTACCCGCGCGAGTGCCCCCAGCCCATGAAGGAGGAGCACCTGCTCTCGGGCTACCTCGAGCCCACCAACGAGCCCTACGCGGTGGCCAAGATCGCCGGCATCAAGCTGTGCCAGGCCTACCGGCGCCAGTACGGCTGCAACTTCATCTCGGCGATGCCCACCAACCTCTACGGCCCGGGCGACAACTTCGATCTGCAAAGCTCGCACGTCCTCCCCGCCCTCATGCGCAAGTTCCACGACGCCAAGATCGAAGGCCGCAAGGAGGTGGTGATATGGGGCACCGGCAGCCCGCGTCGCGAGTTCCTCCACGTTGACGACCTGGCCGATGCCTGCCTATTCATCATGCGGCACTGGGAAGACGAACTGCACATCAACGTCGGCACCGGCGAGGACCTCACCATCCGTGAGCTGTCGAACCTAGTGCGCGAGATCGTTTACCCGGATGCGCTGCTCATCTTCGATACCTCCAAGCCTGACGGTACGCCGAAGAAGCTCTTAGACGTTTCGCGTCTCCGTGCGCTTGGCTGGCACCACCGCATCGCCCTGCGCGAAGGGGTCGCCTCGACCTACGGCTGGTTCCTCGCAAATCGCGGCCGCCTCACGGCGCTCGCCACCACAGCCGCTACGAGGCCACCTAATGGCAGCGACTCTTGATAGCCTCCCTGCCTAGTAGAAGCGTGCCCATCCCTGCACTTGCTGTCTCTTAGCCATGGCCGCCCCTGACACGAGGCCCCACAAGCTGCTCGCCGTCGCTGTACTCACGGCCTGCTTCGCAGCGATCGTGGTCGTAAGACTGCACACATTTGACGAGCCGGTGGAGCGCGATATAGCAGCGTATATGGTAGTTGGAAACGAGTTGCTCCATGGCAAGCGGCTGTACTCCGAAATATGGGACCACAAGCCGCCAGCCATTCACTACGCCTACGCGTCCGCGATTGCCGCCGTGGGATTCGGCCCGCAAGCCGTGTACCTGTTAGGCCTTCTGACCTCTGGGATCACCCTTCTTGGGGTTTATGTTGCCGGGCGTGAAATTGGCGGCGATCGTTTGAGTGGCATTCTCGCCGCCGTCTTCTTCTCCATTATCTGCAGCGATCTAGCTCTTGAGGCCAACCAACCTAACGTCGAAGCGTTCATGAATGCTTGCACCGTCTGGTTTCTGGCTTTGTTGTTCCTCGGGGCTCGGATCGGAGCTCGGTGGCGCTGGGGGCTCGTGCTCGGCCTAGTTGCAGCCGCCAGCACCTTGTTCAAACAGGTCACAGTACCGCTGATCGGTCTCACGGGTTCCTGCTTCTTCCTTTTTCCTACTCCACTCGAGGGTGAGGGCTCACGGAGGCAGTGGGGGCAGGCACTTTCCACGGTCTTGGTAGCCGTCGGCGCTTGGTTTGCCGTCTGCTTTTGGTACTGGGCACAAGGAGATTGGCGGCAGTTCTACGGCGCCGTTGTTCTCTACAACCAGTCCTACGGGGGCAATCCTGTGGCCAGTCTCTACAATGGTCTGCGTGCCGGGAATCTTTTCCCTTCCGCGCTCAGGTTCTGTTGGCCGTTGGTTGCACTGGGTGCGTTCTGGCTAGCAGCCGCGATACTCGATCGACGCTGGCGACAGGCATCGGCCTTGGCAGGAGCAGGGCTGGGTACGTGGCTAACAATCTCGCTTCCCGCGCACTATTTCCCGCACTACTACCAACTGTGGCTGCCGCTGCTGGCGGTTGCCGCCGGCGCGGGCCTGGCTCGGATTTGGACTTTAGCAAACGGCCGGGAGGGCAGCCGACGCAGGGTGTTGAGATTCGCCTCGATCGCTTCTGGGATCGCGGCGCTCTGGCTTTTGGTCGGGCACCAGCTACCCGGGTTGCGGACCCCCGCGCAGGTTTGGCCGCTAGTTAAATACAAGGTGGAGGGCAGGCTTTTCAGTGAGATCCCTGCCACCGCGCAGTGGGTCAACACGGTTCTCCGGCCCGATGAGACTTTCTTTGAGTGGGGACTGGATCCCGGGCTTTACTACTACAGCAGGCGCCGCCCGATGACGACCCTCGCATATTGCCACCCCCTGCTGCGTGGGCCGCTCGTAGATGTACTGGAGGCGGTGACCCTGAGACAACTTCAGGCCGGCAAACCAAGATTGGTCGCGATCAGCAAGCCCCTTCTCAGTCTGGGGCTTCAAAGCCCCTCGTTGGCTTGGATACTTGCCAACTATCGGGTGGTTGAATCAGCCCCGGAATCGGCATATTTCGGCTTCTTTGAGAGGAAGTAGCCCAATGCCTCGTGCGCTAGGTATGGCCGGAAGTTACCCTGGCGCCGAAGCTACGACAAACCGTTTTCCGCGCTGCCGCGCGGACCGGTTGCACGCGTGTCCGTTGTACCCTCCTGCCGATGCTTAAACCTGTACTTGCGATGCTGCTGGGTCCCCTGGTCATCCTGGCCGCGTGCGACGCTCATCCGCAGGCAACTGAGAAACAGCCTGCGACACGGCCGGTCAATGAACCACAGGCGCGTGCGACAACTGCTGCCCAGCAGCCTGCGGAGCGTGTTGCAGGACAACCTCCCATCACCTGCCCCGGAAAGCCAAACATCCTGATCATTGTGCTCGACACCCTGCGATTTGACGCAACGGCTTTGGATTCTCAAAGCCGGAACCCGACCCCTTTCCTTGCAAAGCTCGCAGCGTCCGGCGTCAATTTCACAAACTGCTACAGCACGCATGACTCAACGCCGGCCTCGCACGCATCGCTTTTCAGCGGATTCCTGAATGCCTACCGCACAACTCTTGATCAGCCGGGCGCGTGCATCGCTCATCAGTTTCGGGTGCTCGGCTACCACACGTTTGCGGTCGTCGCGAACGGCAACCTCTCACCCAAGTCATTCCCGATGTTGATTCCTTTCCAGGACAGCGTAAACCTGAGTGATCTCTGGATGGATCTCAGTGATGCCCAAAAGGTGGCAGCCTCGCCTCCCTTCGACGGCCTCATTCGTCGCTTCGGCGCCGAGCCGAACGATTCGTATCGCCTATTCCTTTGGAGCACAGCTCCGAGACTCCTACCACGTATTCGTACACGACTTGCGCGTACTAAGCAGCCATTTCTCGGCTTCATTAATCTCATCGACTGTCACGATCCTTATATCTCCGAACCGCGCTTCTACAGCTCGAGGCGCGAACGACTCCTCCGGAAGAACCCGTTGGCGCCGGCTCGATTCCGAAAATTGCCTGCGGAGCTGGAGAACCCCGACTCAATTGCGGATCCGGTGCGTCGCGAGTTTGTAAAGAAGAAGATCCAACAAGCCCAGGGGCGGGCGTGGTCCGTGGCTCTGGACCTCAACAAGGCTGACTTGGCGATTTATCGCATGCGATACAACGCAGCCGCGCGTCAACTCGACGGCGCAATCGCTTCGATTTTCAAGATGCTTGAGGTCAACAAATTGCTGACATCGACAATTGTTGTGATCACATCGGACCACGGCGAATCGTTTGGTGAAGCGGACCTGCTTACGCATTCATTTGACGACCAAGGCGACCGAGAATCAACGCACCGCGTGCCCATGTTGATCGTCTTCCCCCCGTGTTACCGGCTGCAGGGTGTGGCAATCAAGGCAACGTGCACGATCGCCGATGTGACCCCAACCCTCTACGATCTGCTTGGCATCGACGCGACGAGGATTTGGCGTCTCGCGCCACCAGGCGAAACAGGTCACTCTCTCCTGCCAGTGCTGAAGATGAGGGTCACTCCACAGGCAGCTAGCGCTTCGCCGGATCCCGCGCGCTGGACGCCGATCTCCCACGAGCAGCGAAGTCAGATGGAGAGCGAAGCGCTGAAAAAGCTCAGGGCACTGGGCTACCTGCAGTAGGGCGACACCCGCGGCCCAGCCGCCCCGTTGGCTGAACGCGGCTCCGATGCTTGAGCTTGTCCCGCTGGTGGCAAGGTGACTCTGACGCAGCGCCCACTACTTTTAGTCAGGATGTCGCTAGTTTGGACTCACGAGATCTGACGACAGAGGAGAACGGAGACAGCCCTCGCTCCGGGAGGCCCACATGACGGGCAGCCTACTGCGGTTCAGGAAGAATGTTTTCTCACAGAACGGCGAGGACGGCATCCTCGAAGCGCTTTTTGAAGCAATCGGTCCTCTGGCGAGGGTCTGTTGCGAGTTCGGCGCACACGACGGGGTCACCTTCAGTAACACGCGCCGGCTTGTCATGGAGGGCTGGAAGGCGATCATGATCGAGGCGGATCCCGCCCGTTTCGAGAAGCTCAAAGCAAGCTATGCCGCGTATCCTGGCGTAGTCTGCCTTAACGAAAGGGTGGACGTAGCTGAGCACAGGCTCGACAGAATCCTCGATCGGTCCGGCCTCTCGGGACTAGCCTCGCATCTCGGCTTTCTGTCGGTGGACATCGACGGTCTTGACTTCGAGATCCTGGAGGCCCTCACGCTGCAGCCGTGTGTGCTCTGCATCGAGGTCAACGGCGCGCATGCCCCCGATGCGAACAAGCCGATACAACGCGAAGTCGCGGCGCGCAACGTGGGGCAGCCGCTGGCGGTGATGGCGAGGATCGCGACCAGCAAGGGGTATGCCCTCGTCTGCTTCAACAGCAACGCCTTCTTTGTCCGTCGTGATCTCCTCGATGGAAGCTCGATTCCCGTGCTGACGCCGGGAAATGCCTACGCCGAGTACCTGGCAGCGCTGCGCCAAAGCGAGCGGGAGTGGTTGTACCTCGAGAACCAGGCCCTGGTACCGCCCTTTCACGCGTTCGCGAACTCTCACCTTACAAGACAGTCGCTGGGGATCCGCCCGGTCAGGGCCGCATGGCTGAGGGTGTGGTCGTTGCGGTTTCGGGTGGCCGCCTGGTACCGGGCTTTTCGCGGTGATCTGGTCGGGGGGCCAAGTTGACCGGGGGAATCGCGAACTTCATTGTCGACACACGACCTTTTCGCGGGACCGGCCGATTCCCAGGCGCTCTGCGCAGACGCGGCTGTGAGCAGCGCTCGCTGGTGCGGCGTTGACAAGCTTGAGTGAGCCCCGAACGATCGGTGGCCGGTTGAGCCTATACAGGAACCTCTCGAGCGTCGCGGCCGTGGGCGTAATCGACATTGGCTTCTCGCTCGCGAGCAACATCCTCTTCCCGCACACCGTCCCCAAGGCGGAGTTCGCGGCGTACCGGATTTTCCTGCTCTACTCCGGCTACGCGGGCATCCTCCACTTCGGACTGCTCGATGGCCTCTACCTTCGCGCGGTTGGTCACGAAGCCAATGACGTGCCGGCAGAACTGGTCTCCCGGGTAAGGAGGGGGCTCTGGGTTTTGCAGTGTCTAGCCTCGCTCGCGATCCTGCCCCCGTTGCTCCGGTTTGGTGTGCCAGACGCTTCCATCGGCCTCCCGCTGGTGTTGGTCGGCACGGTTGTGGCGACGAACCTGCTAACGTTCTACACGTATCTGCTCCAGGCCACCAGCCACTTCGGCCTGGTAGCGCGGATGGTTGCCACACCGCGGGTCGTCGGCGTCGTGGCGGCGATGGCCCTGATCGTTCTCGGAGTCGCGACGGCAATGCGCCTGGCGCTGTGCGTGCTCGTGCCAGTTGTCGCCAGTGCCGCCTTGCTGGCTGGGTCGTCGCGCTCCATGCCGTGGCGTGGCGATGCCCGGGGCACGCAACTCGGTCGCGTGGCGCTGTTGCCCGTCTGGCGTGACGGGATGGCGCTGTTCCTTGGGAACATGGGGATCACCGTCGCCCTCACTGCGGGCACGCTGGTAGCGAGCCTTGTCCTCGAACGGCAGATCTTCGCGGAATACGCATTCGCCGCCGGCCTCGTCTCGTTGATGTTCATCGGCTTCGAGTGGCTCGGGGTCGCGGCAGCGCCATTCCACGCCAGGCTGGTCAGGACAGGATCAGCGTCAACCGAATGGGAGAGGCTGTTGCTGGCGTTGATGTGGCTGTCGCCAACCGTTTACTGGGGTGGGCTGCTCGTGGTGCGCCTTTACCTGCCGTCGTACGAGTCGTCTTTGCCGCTGCTGGCCTGGCTCGCGGGGAGCCTGCCGTTCTTCGGTATCGTGCGGACGCGGGCAGCCACGGTGTGCCGCGCAACGGGGCACCAGGATGCTTTCCTCAGGCTTGGCGCTGCGGGGTGTGTTGTCGTCGGCGCTGCGGTGGCGGCCGGTGGGATCTTTGGGCGCAGCGCAACCTGGATCGCGGCCAGTTGGGCGCTCGCACTCGGCGTGCTGGGGTCCGTAGGTTGGCTGGTTGTCACGCGAGCCTACCGACTGCCCGCCTTCCGAGTCGACATCCTCCTCGTTGCGAGCGCGGTGGCAGCGGGTGGCACCTTCGCGGTCGCCCACTCCCTCCCGAGCCCGGCCGCCGGTGCGGCGGTTTACCTCGCGCTCGCCGTGCTGGGGTTAATGCTTGGGCTTCGCGGCCTTTTTTTGCGGAGAGCCTGAGAGACGCCCATGGCCAAGCGCCGAGTGAGCAGCACTGGTGGTGAATTTGAACGGGCCATCTGGATGTTTTGTCGTGTCGCCGCCCTCCGTTTGCAGGCTGTCGGCTTGCTGTGCACTTGGCGGAAAGAAAACGGGCCCGGCTGCTGACTCCTCGCTCACTCAGTCAGAGAGCGGGTGGCTTACCCCGGCGGGTATGATGAACTGGTTGAGCGGAGTAGGGTTGCCGTCCTCCTGCGCTCTTTGGGTTCGGCTGATGGCGGTTTTTCTATGGCGACAGTACCTCGCAAGTGCCGTTCAGGTGTCCACTGAACGGCGTGATTTGTGTTGAGTGGTTTGTTGAAGCCGTGGGAAGCGGCACAGACAGCGAACGAGTAGGTGCGGAGGATCGCGAATCATGAGGGATCTGCCTGTAGTCATCCTTGCTGGGGGATTCGGAACGCGCTTAGCCGAGGAGACTGAAGTAAAGCCGAAACCTTTGGTGGAGATCGGTCCCGAGCCGATCCTCTGGCACATCATGAAGGGCTACGCCCATTTCGGCTACTGCGAATTCTATATCGCCTTGGGCTACAAGGGAGACATGGTCAAACGCTACTTCCTCGACCGGCAGCGGTTGAGCGGGAGCATGTCGATCAATCTGGCCACCGGCGAGATCCGACGGCGCGAGAAACCATGGGAAAACTGGCGCGTCCATCTGGTGGAGACAGGACTTAATACCCTCACCGGCGGGCGAGTGAAGCGCCTACAACCTCACCTTTCGGGGGGCACGTTCATGCTGACCTACGGGGACGGCGTGAGCAACGTGGACCCACGCGAGGTGCTGCAGTTTCATCGGCGGATGGGCAAGGTCGCAACCATTACTGCAGTGCGACCGCCGGCGCGCTTTGGCGGGATCGTTTTCGACGGCGATTTGGTCAAGGAGTTCTCCGAGAAACCGCAGATAGGAGAAGGGTGGATCAACGGCGGTTTCATGGTGCTCGAGCCCGATGTCTTCAAATACCTTGAAGACGACTCCAGCGTGTTTGAGGTCCATGCTCTCGATCGGCTGGCCGCCGACAACCAACTCGCTGCCTACCGGCACGAGGGTTTCTGGCAGTGCATGGATGCCTTGCGCGACAAGAACTTGCTGAACAAGCTGTGGGCAGAGAAGCAAGCTCCATGGAAAGTCTGGGACTGAGCGCCTGACCCGCTGGCCCAACCGCGGCTGGACGCCGCGCCGAGGGAGGCTCACAGCGCCAGAGGGGAACGGGAGACAACGCATGCGTGTGCTGGTAACGGGCAATCTGGGTTATCTGGGGTCGGTGATGACTCCGTTTCTTGCCAAACACGGGCACGAAGTTTGCGGCCTTGACACCGGCTACTACCGAGATTGTCTGTTGGGTGAACCGCTAGCGCTTTGTGTGAGTCGGCAGATCACCAAGGACATTCGCCAAGTCGAGGTGAACGACCTCACGGGGGTCGAGGCAGTTGTACACCTGGCCGCACTATCGAATGATCCGACCGGTGAACTGAACCCCGCTGTGACGGAAGATATCAACACGGTCGGGTCCCTCCGCTTGGCGGAGGCCGCCATTCGGGCGGGTGTAGGGCGCTTCGTCTTTGCTTCTTCCTGCAGCATCTATGGTCATGGTGGTGAGAGCGCACTGACGGAAGAGGCCTCATTCAACCCACTTACCGCCTACGCGCGGTCGAAGGTGGATACCGAGGCAAACCTCTCGCGGCTAGCGTCACCTGAATTCTCCCCCGTGTTCCTTCGTAACGGCACGGCTTACGGTTTGTCGCCGCGCCTGCGATTCGACCTTGCTGTGAACAACCTGACCGGATGGGGCTTTACAACAGGACAAGTGCGACTCCTCAGTGACGGCCGCGCATGGCGTCCGATGGTCCACGCCGAGGATATCTGCCGAGCAGTGGCCGCCGTGCTGGAGGCCCCACGCGATCACATCCACAACCAGGCCTTCAACATCGGTGCGGAGAGCGAGAACCACCAGATCCGCGACATCGCCGCCATGGTCGCCGAAGTGGTTCCCGATTGCGTTGTGACCTATGCTGACGGTGCAAGCGCCGACAGCAGGACCTACAACGTGAGTTTTGCCAAAGCCCGCCGGTTGCTGCCTGGGTTTGTACCGCAATGGACTGTCCGGGAAGGCATCGAGCACCTCTACACTGCATTGAAACATCTCTCAGTCACACAGCAGGCCTTCGAAAGCCGCCTCTATACACGCCTCAAGCAGTTGCGCTACCTGATGGATGAGCGGCTTGTGGACGAGTCGCTCTACTGGCGCGAGCCGTTGACCCATCCGCCGGCTAGGTCAGGGAGGAGAGAGTGATCTTCAAGGGACTTCCCCTGCAAGGAGCGTTTCTGATCGACATCGAGCTCAGGCAGGACGACCGCGGCATGTTCGCGCGTGTTTTTTGCGCGCGCGAGTTCGAGGCCCAGGGACTCAATCCGCACATCGTGCAGTGCAACGTCTCGACCAATCTCCGCAGGGGCACATTACGCGGCATGCACTTCCAGAGGGCACCGTTCGCGGAGGTGAAGATCGTGCGTTGCACGCGAGGCGCTCTTTACGACGTCATCATTGATATCCGCCCCGCGTCTCCCACGTATCTCAAGTGGTTCGGCGTAGAACTCACCGAGGAAAGTCACCGCATGATCTATGTGCCCGAAGGGTTCGCGCACGGCTACCAAGCACTCACCGAAGGCTGTGAAGCCTTCTATATGGTGACGCAGTTCTACTCACCTAGGGACGAAGGCGCGATCCGCTGGGACGACCCGCTCTTCTGCATCCCATGGCCCATCACACCGCCTGTTCTCTCACCAAAAGACGCCTCTCATGGGGACTTCGAGCCATGAGGTACTTGCTGACCGGGGCGACCGGGTTCATAGGGTCCCAGGTAGCCGCTGAGCTGTTGCGACGTGGGCATGCGGTGCGCGGGGCATTCCTTCCCGGGGATGACCGGGGCCGCATCGCTGCAGTCCTTGACAGGCTCGAGCTCGCTCCAGCCGATGTGTTTCATGCCCCGGACATGGAGCTGGCGGCGCTGTGTGAAGGGGTCGAATGCTGCCTCCATTTGGCTTGGTATGCCGTGCCCGGCAAGTATCTTTCCGCTCGCGAGAATCTGGACTGTGTCATGGGCAGCCAGCGCCTGTTCCTGGCGCTTGGTGCGGCAGGCTGTCGGCGCATCGTCCCGGTTGGAAGTTGCTTTGAGTACGATTTCAGCTATGAGCGCCTGTCGGAAACGACGCCGACCAGCGCCCACAGCCTGTATGCGGCGGCGAAGACTTCCACTTTTCTGATGGGTGAACAGATCGCGAAGGAGCTTGGCGTGACCTTTGCGTGGCCGCGACTGTTCTACTTGTACGGGCCAAACGAAGACCCGCACCGCCTGGTCCCTTTCATCATCACCTCATTGCTGCGGGGCGAGCCGGCCAACGCGACCAGTGGCAAACAGGTACGTGACTTCCTCCACGTGGAGGACGTTGCGGCGGCGCTGGCGGAGATCGCCGGAAGCGACCTCATTGGACCAGTGAACGTTGGGTCCGGCGTACCTGTAACGGTGCGCACCGTCGTGGAGACGATTGCGCGGCTGCTTGGCCGCGAGGATCTCATACGATTTGGTGCTCGCCCGGACAACCCGACGGATCCGCCGTTTATCTGCGCAAACATTCTGAAACTCTCCCTCGGCACGGAGTGGAAGCCGAGGTATGACCTCGCAACCGGTCTCGCGCAGGCAATTTCCTGGTGGCGGACCGCCTTGGGTGCCGCGCCCCTGAAGGGGTCTTGAAAGTGGCTCCCAGCGAGGGAGAGATCGCTGCGAGTTACCCTCATGCTTCGTGAATCTTGGCCTCCGAGTCACTCTCTGTTGTCATCGGGTGCTGGCGACGTATCCAACGCGACGAAGGGTGCAAAGAACGCCGGTGGGAGGCCGTTAGTGACGGGTCGAGCAGCGAGAAGCGGGGCAGCAACAGCCCGCCCGGTTAGTTCCGCCCCTCTCATTTCGGTTGGGATGCCGGTCTTCAACAAGGCGGCATTCGTCCGGGAGGCCATTGAATCCGTGTTGGCTCAGACCTTCAGCGACTTAGAGCTGATCATCTCCGACAACTGTTCGACGGATGGCACGACCGAGATCTGTCGCGAGTACGCAGCAAGGGATGCCCGTATTCGCTTGTTCGAACAACACGAAAACCTCGGGATGGTCGCAAACTTCGACTTCGTCCTCGCGCAAGCACAGGGGACGTACTTTCTTTGGGTTTCTGGCGACGACCGTATTGATCCGCAGTGGCTTGGGGTCCTCCATCAAGCTGTGGGCGGAGGTGTGGTCAACTGTCTCGGACGTGTCATCAACATCGCCCCGAGTGGCGAGTTCGTGCGCGAGGTCCCCATCCACTCGTACCGCGGCCCGCGACTTCTGCGTCTGACCAGGCACTTTTGGTCGATGGCAGGCGACTGCAACTACCTCCATGGTCTCATGCCCACCGAGGTCGTCAGAAGGATCGGCGGCGTCGGCCCTTTCCGGCGGGCGGGTCTTGGGTTCGATGCCCTGTTCGTGCGGCGTTGTCTTCGTGAGGGCTATCTGGTGATGACTCCCGAGGTAGCTCTGTACAAGCGTCTACCACAACAGAAAGCGGGTTCGAAACCACGCTCCCTTAGGGTGCTCGCAGGGATGGCCCTGCTCCCGGCGACGCCCGTGAAGCCTCTGCTTCTGCTGTATTCGGTCGATCGGTTTTGGCCCGAGCGGCTTGCAACAGGCGTAATGCTCCTCCCCAGGATCATGTTCGGCGTGCTGATATGGTACGTCAAAGGTATCACCCGCCATTGGACAAGTGCGCAAAATCCCCAAGGCAGGGCTCCGTCCCCGCTCCCCTGACCAGGGCCGCCTATTCCTTTGGTGGGTGGCAGGGGAGGCAGTGTTGCCGGCGAAAGTGAGTGCAGCACGTCGGTGAGTTGCGACGCTGGAGGACGCCCACGGGAGTGCTGGATTTGGGATGAGGCGCGGTGCGATCATGCGCGCTGCTAGTCTGCCGGACTCATTCTGGTGCGGCTTATGCTCATGGCCACCATTACGGCTGTATTTGCCCTCCAAAAGGTATGAGTCGGGGTCCTGGCGAACGGTGGTGCCAAACAGTGAACGCCACTGATGGCCTCGTGTTGACCCTTGGTTTCGGCGTGGTGAGCCTCTTGGTCGTGGCCATCACGCGACGCACCGAAGAAATCTTGAATGCTGCCACGCTTTTTTCATTGGCCTGGGTTCTGAACCTGGCTTTCTGCGAGGCCCTTCCGTTTGAGGACTTGAGATTAGCGCCGACGACCCTGGCGGTGGCGATTGCGGCGTGGGTGGCTTTTCTCTTCGGGTTCCTCGCAAGCTGCTCGTTCCGTTGGCCCCTGATGCGGGGACCTGCAAGTGTTAGCCCGACACGCGGCAAGCTCCTCCTCCTAGCACTGATAGTGCTGCAAGCGATCGCCGTGTGGCTTGAATTGAAACAGACCGTAGACATCAGTGACGTGCAAGGCCTCGTCGCGCTGCCGGGCAAGCTACTGCAGGCGCGGCTCAGCGGCGCTACAACAGAGGTCCGAGTACCGATCTGGGGCTTGTGGCGTTGGAGCTTCACGCTATACCTGCCGCTGGCGTTCCTCCTGTACAAGGCGAAGGCGCTGCGCCTACGGTCGTTGATCATGGTCACGGCTGTGGCTCTCGCCTCCGCTCTCCTCAAGTTCACGAGGGCTCCCGTTCTCAACGTCGTCACGCTCTGTGCCGTAGGGATGTGGGTGGTGCAACGGCATGACGGCAAGGCTTGGCGTGCCGCCTGGCGTCGTCTTGCCGTGGTTGTCGTGGTGTTGGCGGGTTTTAGCGTGCTGTTCGTGGGCATGGAGATCTCGCTGGTAAGAAAGGCGACGGCGTCGAGCCAAATGCCCGTCGAGGCGCTGCTGGGGTATATAGGTGGGCCGTTGCGAGCGTACCAGGACGTGCTACAGAATGGCGACTGGTGGAGATCAGACCGTGTCTACTCGCTCGATTCTGTGGACTTCCTGGCCTTTAAGCTTGGCCTGAAGTCGCAATACGAAGGCCAGATCCGACCTGAGATCACTTTCGGGACGGCTACCAACCAGTACACCTACCTCGACGCCTTCACACTCGACGCCGGAGTGCCGGGTGCGCTGGCGGGGTCCCTCGCGCTTGGGGCCGGCGTCGGGTGGCTGTTTTTCCTGGCGAGGCGTAAGGGCAGCTACTGGAGCCTCGTGATGTACGGCTACGCGGCGTACGGGTGTTTCATGGCGAGCGCCAACAACGAGTTCATTCGCTTCAACTTCTTCCTGGTAGCAGCACTCAGTTGGCTCTTTCAGGTGATGCTAACCATACGTCTGAGGCGACCCCCGGCGCAGCACGGATTGGATGACGCAACGGCCCACTAGGATGCGCGTCCTCTGTGTGTTCGGGCAGCACAACTATGGTGACCCGCGGCGGGGCGAAGGGTACGAGTATGCCAACTTCGTGCCCGCGTTGCGGCGTCTCGGGCACGATGTCCTGTTCCTCGAGAGCTGGGACCGCACCAAGTACTCGGACTTCGCTTCGCTTAACCGTAGGCTTCTGGAACTGGTCGAGGCGGAGCGGCCTGACGTTGTCTTCTCGGTGATGTTCACATATGAGATCTGGCTGGAGACATGGGAGTTGTTGCGCGACTCCGGGATTACCGTCACGGTGAATTGGACGACGGACGACTCCTGGAAGTACGCCTGCTCGTCGCGGTTCTTGGCGCCGGCCTTTCACGCCTTCACGACCACCTATCCCAGCGCCCTTGCACGTTACGAGAAGGATGGAATTCGAAACGTGATCCTGACGCAGTGGGCAGCCAATGCTGGAGCTCTTCGCGCCCCTTTGCCTGCTGCCCGTTGTAGGTACCCCGTTTCGTTCATCGGGACGGCGCACGGTGAGCGGCCGCGATGGATCCGAGAACTCGGGCGTCGCGGTCTCGACGTCGCCTGCTTTGGCCAGGGCTGGCCGGCCGGCCCTCTGGCTGGCCCGGAAATACCCGACATCATCCAAGGCTCGGTGATCAGTCTGAACTTCTCAAACGCCACGCGAGCGTGGGAGGGTTTCAGGTCCCGTCATACCCACCAGGTCAAGGCGCGCACGTTCGAGGTCCCCGGCGCAGGCGGGTTTCTCTTGACCCAGTGGGCGAACGGCCTCGAGCGCTACTTTGTTCCAGATCGGGAAATCGCGGTTTTCCACGACATCGCCGAGTTGGCGGCGAAGATTCAGTACTTCCTTGCCAACCCGTCGGAGCGGGACGCAATTGCCGGCGCGGGGTTCGAGCGCACGCGCCGACACCACCTTTATGATCAGCGCTTGCGCGAGGTATTGGACTTTGCCCTCCGGCGACGTGAGAGCCTGGAAGCAGGTCGAGGAGCGCCTCCTCAGACGGGTATCAACTGGGAAGCCTTCGAGCGCGCCGTTGAGCGGCACCGCCGCAACCAGAGGCTAGCGCTCGTGAGGACTTTGCTGAAGGCGCCGTGTTCGCTGGTATGGGGCCCAACGCGAGGTGAGCGTGCGGCGCGGCGCTTGCTCTTTGAAGTGTCTTGGCGTGTGGCCGGGGCACACACCTACTCGGCAGCGGGTTGGCCAGGGCGGCTCTTTTATGAGGTTAGCTGACCAATGACCGGAGACCAGGAACCTCTGGTCAGCATTGGAATGCCTGTCTTCAACAGTGAACGGACGCTTGCCACCGCGATCCGCTCGATCATCAACCAGACCTACCAGAACTGGGAGCTCATCCTGATCGACGATGGGTCCACGGACAGGACGCTACGAGTTGCCCGCAGTTTCACGGACATGCGCATTCGAGTGGTAGAAGGCGCCACCAATCTGGGGGTAGCCTCCCGCCTCAACGAAGCAGTTTTGCTTGCCAAGGGACTCTTCTTCGCCAGGATGGACGGGGACGATGTGGCATACCCGCAACGCCTTGAACGGCAGGCCGGATACCTCGTGTCGCACCCCGATGTGAGCGTGCTTGGCGCGGCTGTCATGGTCTTTCGCGGCGCAGGGTTCGTGATCGGGGTCAGGGACACCCAAGGCCGGTCGCATGCGGAGATCTGTGTGCGCCCCCAGGGAGGATTCAAGCTCGCTCATCCCACTTGGATGGGGCGGCTCTCGTGGTTCCGAGCGCGGCCCTACTGCGTTGGCGTCGGGGTGGAGGATCAAGACCTCCTACTGCGCACACATTCCGAGAGTCGTTTCGAGTGCCTGCCGGAGATCCTGATTGGATACCGGGAAGAGCGAATCTCGGCCAGGAGGATTCTCCGCTACAGGTATTGGTTTTCCAAGGCGCTTCTCCGTGAAGCGTGGCGCAGACGTTCCGCCCGTTACCTGGCCGGTATCCCCGAGCAGTTGCTGAAGGCGACCGTTGACCTGGTCGCGATTGGGAGCGGTTTGAACTACAGGTTGCTGCGCCATCGGGCTCACCCGGCGCAGCCGGCGGAAATATGCGAGTGGAAAGCGGTTTGGGCACAGTGCCAAGGCGCCGGGGAAAGACACGATTGATGCGATTCCTCACGCTGGTTGGACTGGGCAGCATCGGCCGGCACGTTGGCGACGGCCTGATCCGGGCCGGCCTCGGCGTCCGAATCCCGGACCGTCAACCCATTGGAGCACCGTCGTCCGACCGACCCGTCGGGCGCGAGTGGGTCGACTCGTGCGATGGCAAGAGCCGGAAGCCTTGCAGCGTCGGTGACCTACCCGAGGGTGGTCCGTGAGAGTGCTTGTGACGGGAGCCTCGGGCTTCCTTGGGCGGCACCTCGTCAGTCGGTTGCTGGAGCGGGCACAGGAGGTCCGGGTCCTTACCCGCGACAAGAGCCACCTTCCCCTCGGATGGGACGGTCGCGTCGAGGTCGCCTTGGGCGACATCGGGTTTCCCGAGACGCTCAGACCAGCAGTGGAGGGCGTGGAGACTGTCTACAACGTGGCCGGGGAATGGCGCGACAGGACACAGTTCCGGCGCGTGAATGAGCAGGGAACAAGCAACGTCCTGCAAGCCTGCGTGGCGGCCGGAGGAATCAGCATCGTGCATGTCAGCAGCGCCGGCGTCATTGGTGCCCGCCTCGCGGGGAAGTACGATGAGAATAGTCAATGCCGGCCCGGGAACGCGTACGAGCGCAGCAAGTTCGTCGCGGAGAGCGAGGTGCTGAGGTGTTCTCGGGAGGGGAGGCTTCGTGGCACTGTCGTCAGGCCGACGACCGTGTTCGGATTCCGCGAGCCGGACGGACGCGACAGCTTCCTGAGCCTCTTGGGCGCAATTCATCGGGGACAATTTCGCTTCCTCGGGAAGCTTGAAGCCGTATCGAACTACGTCTACGTTGAGGACGTGGCCGAATGCTGTATCGCCCTCTCGGAGGATCCGACTGCTGGCGGCGAGGTCTTTCACGTTGCCGACCCGTGTCCACTGCAGGAGTTCGTGGGCGAAGCGGCGGACCTCCTCGGCGTACCGCACCCCGGTAGGCTTCCGGTGGCTGTGGCGCTGTCAGCGGCCCTGGCGTTTGAAGTCACCCGACATCTTCACGGTTGGGCGCCGCTCACCCTCGGCCGCTATCGTGCGCTCAGATGCCGGGCCGAGATCGAAGGGGACAAGCTCCGCCAGCGCGTCTCGTTCCCTGTAGGCTGGCGCGCCGGGTTGGCGCGCACGATCGTCCAGTATCGGGCGTGCGGTGCCCTATGATCGACGACGCGCCCCTGCGCGAGCAACCACGGCTGAAGGTCTGTCGGGTGGTCACGGTGGCGTGGATCTTCGGGACGTGGCTACGACGGCAGATCCAGGTCGTGCGCGACAGCGGCATCGACCTGACGCTCGTAGCGAGCCCGGGTGCGCAGCTTGACCTACTTGTGCGCAACCAGGGCTTCCGCTGCCATCCTGTGCCGATTAGGCGCAGCATCGCGCCAGCGCACGACCTCCTCGCGCTCCTGCGGCTTGTACGATTCTTTGCCACCGAACGCTTCGACATCGTGCACACGAGCACGCCTAAGGCCGGCTTGCTGGGGGCAGTGGCGGCACGTTTAGCCCGGGTCCCGATCAGGATTCACACCTACACCGGTCAGCCCTGGGTGGTGTTACGCGGTCTCGCACGGCGAGCCGTACGCCTTGGCGACAGAGTCATCGCGACTCTCGATACCCACTGTTACGCCGACAGCGTATCGCAGCGGGAGTTCCTGGTGCGCGAGGGTGTAGTGGCTGAAACGAAGCTCTCGGTTCTTGGTGCCGGCTCCATTGGCGGCGTCGACCTTAAGCGGTTCGACCCCGGGATCTGGCGCAGGGAGCAAGGGCCGGCCACGCGGGCGGCGCTCAGCATCCCTGAGGATGCGCGGGTGATCGTTTTTGTCGGCCGAGTCACCCGCGACAAGGGGATCACGGAGCTCGTTTCCGCGTTCAATCTGCTCGATCACGGTGGCGCGGGCATCGATCTCGTGCTCGTCGGCCCCTTGGAGCCTGAGCGTGACCCGTTGCCACGCGAGGTCGTAGAGAGGATCAGCGGGAACCCGAGAATCCATCTCGTCGGTTTCACGGATCAACCGGAGAAGTACCTGGGTATCGCCGACGTCTTCTGTCTGCCAAGCTACCGAGAAGGTTTTGGAACCGCTGTGATCGAAGCGGCTGCGATGGGCGTCCCGGCCGTGGTGACGTCTATTGTCGGCCTTGTTGATGCGGTTGTGGCGGGCGACACGGGCCTGTTTGTGCCACCTCGCGACAGCGAGGCACTCGCCAGCGCACTGTCTGCACTGCTCGCCGACGCCGAGGCCACGAGGCGGCTCGGCGAGGCGGCCCGTCGGCGGGCCTCGCTCATGTTCGATGCTGAGCGCGTAGACAGTCTAGTAGTCCACGAGTACCGTCGTCTCGCGGAGGAGAGGCAGTCGGCGCCAAGGGGGAAGCGCCGGGGCCGCCCGTAGTGCGCTGAGCGCGTGGCCGGGACTAGGGAGTTCGGATGTCGCTTGGCTCTTGGTGAGCAAGGCCATGGAGTTTCGGAACTCAGCGCTATGGGGTCCACTCTGCTGACAGCTTCCCGTGTCTCCCTTGGCTCAGAGACTGTTCACCAGGTGCTCACCGCCAAGCACTCCCGAGCACTTGGGTGGGCGTTCAACGTTACCGACAGTGTCGTCCGCACCATGCGCGAGATCGTCTCCGCCATGCGCGGTGCGATTGGAAGGCATCCCCCGCGCCTAAGATTCCCGACGGGCACGGTTCGCGCGGCAGTCTGGTTGGCTGTTCGCGGTTATCGCCTTGCCCGGCGCACCGCGCCCATCGGTCCAGGCGCCATTAGCAAGCTCCTCGAGGACCTGGCGGTGAGCGGCGCGCGGATCATGCGCGAGCTTGGGTTCGTGCCGAAGTTTGACCTGGAGACAGGGTGGCGGGCGACGGTCGCCGAGCTCTCTGATGCGCACGCCGCTACCACTCGCCCGGAATCTCAATGAACCAGATGGCGACAATCGGTGTAGGCGCGGTCGGTGCACTGCTTTCGTGGCTGGGGGTGCGAGCGGTTCGGCGCGCTGCCGAGCGGCGGCACATCCTCGACGTGCCAAACGAGCGCAGCTTGCACAGTGTTGCCGTGCCGCGCGGGGGTGGCGTGGCGATCGTCGTTGTGACGCTCGCCGGGTTGGGTGTGGGAGCGACGCTGGGCTTGGTGCCTGGGAGCCACGACCTGGCGCTGATGCTCTTCGCCGCGTTGCTGGTAGCGGCGGTGAGCTTGTGGGACGACCTCGCGGGGGCTGGGGTTGCACTCCGTTTAGCTGGTCACTCTGTAGCCGCGCTCGTGACCATAATAGCCGTGGGACCCAAGATCGCGTTGGCGCTGCCGTTGCTGGGCCAGGTGCGCCCTGGCCTGGTCGGCGCGGTGATCGGGGTTCTGTGGTTAGTTGGTCTCACCAACGCCTTCAACTTCATGGATGGCATCGACGGTATTGCGGGCCTGCAGGCCGCAGCCGCGGGGATCGGCTGGATCCTGCTCGCAGGAGGCGTAGCGATTCCGCTTTGGGCTGGCACTTTGATCGTTGCAGGCAGCCTTGGTTTCCTCCTCCATAACTGGTACCCGGCCCGCATCTTCATGGGTGACGTGGGAAGCGCGTTCCTGGGTTTCATGCTGGCGGCTCTGGCTTTGTTCGCCTCGCGTCAGGACCCGAGGATGTTTCTGGCAGGGGTACTGCTAGTTTGGCCGTTCGTGTTCGATACGGCGTTCACGCTGCTGCGCAGGCTGTTCCGGGGAGAAAACGTGTTCGAGGCGCACCGGTCGCACTTGTACCAGCGTCTTGTCCTGGTGGGATACTCTCACCAGTTCGTGACCTGTCTCTATGGTGCACTGGCTGCAATTGGCGTCTTTCTGGCCTTGATCTGGAAGCAGCGCATCGCGGCGGCGTCATGGCTTGTGCCGTCTGCGTTGGTGTCCGCAATGGTCGGCCTTTGGTTCTTCGTTGGTTGGGCCGAGCGTCGTCAAAGGGCACGCGCCCCGGCAGGAGCCGACGATGGTGAGGGATCGAGAGCGCATTAGCAGACCGCCGAAACGCTGCAGCCCAATAAGATTGCCGGCTATCTCGAGTACCGGCAGCAATCGTTCCTAGCGGATGTCGGCGTGATTCTCAAACGCTGCTGGCAGTGCTGGTGCCGGCACCCGCGCTTCTGCTGTCGCTCGAGGAGCTCAGGGTCGTGGCGTCCGCGGCGGGCATGCCTGGCTCCGAGAACGGCCAGCCAGCAACCGGCCGCTGCGGACGCCCGGTGCGAGGGTGTCATCTCAGCCGGCCGCTACAGCGGCACGGTCCCGGCCAGATGTGGCTGTCGCCGCTCGTGGGCTCTTGATAAGTAGCCACGTGGAAAATCCCGCAGCTTCAGAGGTTTGTCTCGACCAGGGGTCGAGGGCCGGGGCTGGTTTCCACTCGGGTATCATGATCAGGCAGGAAGGATTACGGGATACGGGGCAGTGGATCGAGTGATGAACGCCGAGGCTACGCATGCAGCCGGTGGGGTATCGAGATTGCGGACCTCGCCGCTGCGACACTACGTTCTCCTGGCAGTGGACGCAGTTGTCGCCGGCGCGTCCTTGTGGCTCGCGATAAAGCTGCGTTTCGATCTGGGAGCCATCCCGTCCCAGTACCTCGCTGCCCTGCCGCCGCTCATCGTGCTGCTGGTGTGCTGTCGGATGTTCGCCAACGTCACGCTCAGGCTGCACCGATGGTCGTTCCGTTTCTCGGGACTGCCGGACGGGTTGCGGATCGGCCTCGCCGGCTTGCTGGGCACGGGGCTGTTCATGTCGGGGATCTACTTCCTGCGCTTCCAGGGGCCGCCGCGGTCCGTGGTGGTGATGGAGCTGTTCTTGTCCTCGGCGGTCATGGTGGTGATTCGCTTCTCGCCTCGCCTGGGCTGGATGTACCTGAGCGACCGCACGCGGACGAGCCGGAACGGCGCCCTGCGCACCGTGATCGTGGGCGCCGGCGCGGCGGGCGATCTGCTGCTGCGCGACCTGCAGCGCTCCGAGGAGCACAACTACCAGATCGTCGGTTTCATTGACGACGACCACGGCAAGTGGGGCACGATCGTCAGCGGCAAGCCGGTCCTGGGTGGTGTGTCGGACCTGCCAGAGCTTGCGAAGCAGCACCTGATCGCGAAGGTGTTGATCGCCATCCCGCGCCTGCCAGCCGAGCGAATCCGCCAAATCCTCGCCCTGTGCGCCGATCTCAAGCTGCGCTTCAAGATCCTGCCCGTGTCGTTCGCGTATCTCCACGACCATGCGGCCACCACCATGCTGCACGACCTCACGCCGGAGGACCTGCTGCCACGCCCGGCGGTGAGCTTCTTGGACAGTGGCGCGGGGCATTCGGTCCTGGGACGGCGTGTCATGGTGACCGGCTCGGCCGGCTCCATCGGCAGCGAGGTTTGCCTGCAGCTTGCGCGTGCCGGCGTCGGACAGCTCGTCATGGTGGATCTCAACGAGAACGGGTTGTACATGCTCCAGCGGCGCCTCGAAAGGGAGCATCCGGATGTGCCGGCGGTTGCGGAGGTCGCGGACATTCGCGACGCGGGCCGCATGCAAGCGCTGGTGGAGCGCTACCGCCCGCAGGACGTGGTCCACGCGGCCGCCCACAAACACGTGCCGCTCATGGAGGGGGCGCCCTGTGAGGCGGTCAAGAACAACGTGCTCGGCACACGCAACGTCGCGCTCGCCGCAAGCACGTGCGGGGTCGAGCGCTTCGTCTACATCTCGACCGACAAGGCGGTGCGTCCCACGGGCGTCATGGGTGCCACCAAACGGGTGGGTGAGATGCTTGTCCGCGCCATGGCGCAGCGGTCGAAAACGCGCTTCTGCGCCGTCCGGTTCGGCAACGTGCTCGGTTCGGCCGGTTCTGTGGTCCCTGTCTTCCGCGAACAGATCGCCGCCGGCGGCCCTGTGACAGTGACACATCCAGAGGTGCGGCGTTACTTCATGACGATCTCGGAGGCGGTCGGCCTTGTCCTGCAGGCGGCGTATGGCGATTACGGTGAACTGTGCGTGCTCGACATGGGGGAGCAGATCCGCATCGTTGATCTCGCCCGGCACATGATCACCATGGTCAGCCTCGTGCCCGAAGTAGACATCCCGATTGTCTTCACCGGGCTTCGCCCCGGCGAGAAGCTCTTCGAGGAACTGCTCACGGAGGAGGAGGAGCGGGCGCAGCGCGTCGACGGCAAGATCCTCGTGGCGCAGAGTCCGCCCCCGCCGGCAGACCTGGAGCATCGTTTAGGCGAGCTTGAGCAGGCGTGTGAGTGCGAGGACGGGAAGTGGGCGTTGGCGCTGCTACGGGCGCTTGTCCCGTCGTATCGGCCCGTGGATGATTCGATCCGACTGTCGCAGGAGGAGACCGGAAACCAAAAGGTGTTTGTGTCCTGATCCTGACTCCAGGCGGTGGCTCCCTTTTCGCGGGTCTGCGGGCGCACAGCGGTGCGCCCGCAGACATTCATGGCCTCGCGCTCGCACTCGCCGCAAGCAACAAACCGAGGACAGGGACCATCCGGAAATCGGAGAGCTGCGGACTTGCAACGCTCCAAACGAGGTACACGATCCAGGCTGCGACCCCGGCCGCCAGGAACGCCCGGCCTGCTCCCGGTGCGGCCGCGCGACATGCCCGCCACGTCCATATGAGCCACAAAAGCAGCGCCCCTCCCGCGAGCGCCGATCCAATCAGGCCCAGCTTGACCAGCAGGAAGAAGTAGAAGTTGTGGATGTAGTTGGTGTCTTCGCTGCCGAAGTCCGGCACGGCGATCGGGCCGAGATGGAGGATGGCGCCGAGGCCACGGCCGAAAAGCTGCACGCCCCAGCTTCCAGACGTGAAGAGCCTCGCCAGTATTCTGGACTCCTCGAGGCGGAAGGCGACCGACGCGGCCTCATCCCCCTTGCCTTGATCGCACCCGGGTATGAGGGAGAGAAGACGGTGGCCCATCTCGCGCTGCTGCTCGTGAAGGAGGGTCAAGACGTGCGGCCCAAGGCGTTCGAGAATGACGGCGCTCGCCGACCACGTGCCCGAGGCGTGCTCGTCACAGCCGACCCGTAGCGCACCCCGGACCGTCCCAGGAGGAGGACTGGAGACCACTGCTGCCTGGCTCGGGGCTCTGGTGGCCGCCAGTGGCGTCCTGAGCACCTCGAGGACCCGTCCGCCGGCGGCGAGCCATTGGATCTCGATGAAACCGGTCCCGCCGCCCTGGCCGGTGACCGATGCCCGAAGCCGGTAGTCCCCGCCCGAGGTGACGGGGAAGGGCGCTCCGACGCTGAACTCCCTGCTGCCGGCCGTGGGGCGCCAGACGATGTCCAGGGCATGCGCTCTCGTGGTTTGATCTACCATCACGTGCACCGGAGCGCCGGACATGCCCCCCTGTCGGGCGAGAGGTTCGAGCAGGTTGTAGCGAGGGAACTGCCACCACGCGAGGATAAGCAACCAGACGAGCCCGAAGGCGGCGACAGCCGCGGCCAGCCCGAGCCATAGCCGGCGGGACACGAAGATGCGGTGTCCGTACGCGCAGAAGCCCGCGAACAGGCCGCCCAACAGCATGGTGATCCAGAGACCACGTACCAGAGTCGCCAGCGCGAACACCGCGAGCAGCACCATGCTCGCGATGGCGACACGTCTCAACCAACCAGGCAACCAGCCGGCCAGGGCAACGAGAAGGATGAAGGCCAGCAGGCTGGTGCCGATCGGCGAGATCCCGTTGTCGAGAAACGTGCGAAGAGGCGGTTTGCCGCTGGTGAGTCGTGCCGTGACCGCGGCGAGATGCACGACAGCGAGCATCGTGACGCTGCCCGCGACGCCCACCGCGAACCCTCGCCAGCTCGCCGCCCGACAGAGCACGAGCCCGCCCAGCGCGCTCAAAGGGAGCAACGCCATGGAGAGGGCCTGCCCGGCAAGGAACTCATGGTCGTTGCCCCGTACCAACCCCACAAGAGCACCAAGGATGGTTGCTGAGGTGTAGAGCAGCAAGCCCATGAGAACCGGACGGGGCGCGGAACGCAGTCGTCGCCACCAGCCGCGCCGGAGCAGACCGACCACGAGCAGTGACAGGATTAAGGCAAGGATGAGGCTTGCCTGTACCTTGAGAGCGGCGCGAAACGGCAGGGTCAACGTGACGTACGGTACGGCCGCCATCCCCGTCGGGATGAGGCCCATGAGCCAGGTCTCGAGGATGCCATCGTGGCTCGCCGAGACAGGATCCATCCTCAGCTCGGTGCAATTTCCCTGCGCGCCGGAGGGCCGCATTTGCTCCGACATGCCGGGAGTCTAGCGCAGGCGCGGTACCACATCGGTACCAGACACAGGGATGAGACTGTGCGAATGCGACGGGATTGCGTCGCTCCGCTCGCAATGACAGGGATTCCGTCGCGCCAGAGCAAGGCTGAGCCTTGTGGGGCGCTGCCCTCAGCCGCCCTGATGCAGAG
>Ga0209048_10001364_pt1 | contig 25272 bp, 21 predicted proteins | sample FrelakmetCRP12CR_FD_187146 | JGI IMG/M metagenome (GOLD analysis project Ga0209048, IMG submission 187146) | Freshwater lake sediment microbial communities from the University of Notre Dame, USA, for methane emissions studies - CRP12 CR (SPAdes)... | ecosystem: Environmental > Aquatic >... | reverse complement strand
GGCGGGTAGTTCGACGTCATCACGAAGACGACGCCGTGCGCGAAAAGCGCCGCGAGCAGGCGGCCGAGGATCATCGCGTCGGCGATGTCGGAAACGTGGAATTCGTCGAAGCAGATGAGGCGATGACGGTGCGCGATGCGCGCGGCGACCTGCGCGAGCGGATCTTCCTCGTGCTTCAGGGTCGCGAGTTCCTCGTGGACCGCGCGCATGAACGCATGGAAATGGATGCGCGTCTTGCGGCGGATCGCCACGGTCGCGAAGAAGCCGTCCATGAGGAAGCTCTTGCCCCGTCCGACGCCACCCCACAGGTAGACGCCGCGCGGAACATCGGGGGGGAGCAGCAGCTTGCGCAACGCCGACCGCCGCGCCGTGCGGAATTCCTCCAGCTCCGTCGCGAGCAACGAGAGCCGGTCGAACGCCGCCAGCTGCGCGTGGTCGAGCGTCGTGCCGCGGGCCGCGAGCAACGGCTCGAGCCAGGCGACGAATGCGTCGTGGCGCCGGGTGACGTCCCCTTCGATTCCCCCACCGCTCATGCGTCGCGCGGCGTCAGAGATTGAGCGTCCTGCCGTCGACGGCGAGCGCCGCCTCCTTGGTCGCCTCCGACAGCGAGGGATGCGCGTGGCAGATCCGCGCGAGGTCCTCGCTCGCCGCGCCGAATTCCATCGCCACCACACCCTCCGCGATCAGCTCCGAGGCCATCGGGCCGATCACGTGCATGCCGAGGATCCTGTCGGTCGAGGCGTCGGCGAGGATCTTCACGAAACCCGTCGTGTCGCCCATCGCGCGCGCGCGGCCGTTGGCGGAGAACGGAAAGCGTCCGGCTTTGTAAGCCGTGCCTTCCGCCTTCAACTGCTGCTCGGTCTTGCCGACCCAGGCAATCTCGGGCGACGTGTAGATGACCCACGGAATCGTGTTGAAATCGACGTGACCGTGCTGTCCCGCAATGCGCTCGGCGACGGCCACGCCCTCTTCCTCGGCCTTGTGCGCGAGCATCGGGCCGCGCACCACATCGCCGATCGCCCAGACGCCGGCAAGGTTCGTCCGGCAATCGCCGTCGACCGTGACAAAACCGCGCGGGTCGAGCGCCAGCCCCACCTTGTCCGCCTCGAGTCCCCCGGTGTGCGGAAGGCGGCCGATCGAGACGATAAGCTTGTCGAACGTCGCCGCCTGCGGCTTGGCCGCCGCATCGGTCCACTCGACGGCGACGTCGCGCTTGCCAACCGTCACCTTCGTGATCGCGATGCCCAGGTGAAATTCGAGCCCCTGTTTCGCGAACACGCGCTGAGCTTCTTTTGCCACCGCTTCGTCGGCGGCGCCCAGAAAGGCCGGCAGCGCTTCGAGCACCGTGACCTTGGCCCCGAGGCGCCGCCAGACGCTGCCCATCTCGAGACCGATCACGCCGGCGCCGACGACGCCCAGCCGTTTGGGAACCTCCGGAATCGCCAACGCGCCGTCGTTGTCGAGGACGAGCTTGTTGTCGATGGCGATCATCGGCAGCGGCCGCGGCTTCGACCCGGTCGCGACGATCACGTGTTTCGCGACGAGCTCGGCGGACTTCGCGCCGGAAACGTTGACCGCCCAGCCGGCCTCGACGCTGCCGCCTGCGAACGATCCGACTCCATGGAAAAAAGCGACCTTGTTCTTCTTGAAGAGGAACGTGATCCCGTCGTTGTTCTGGGAGACGACCTTTTCCTTGCGCGCGAGCATTTTCGCGACGTCGATCGCGATTCCCTTGACCTCGATCCCGTGATCGGCGAACGCGTGGCCCGCGTGCTCGTAATTTTCCGAGGACTGCAGCAGCGCCTTCGACGGGATGCAGCCGACGTTGGTGCAGGTGCCTCCCAACGCGGGCTTGCCGTCCGCGCGGGTCCAGTCGTCGACGCACGCAGTCTTGAGGCCAAGCTGCGCCGCGCGGATCGCGGCGATGTAGCCGCCGGGGCCGGCGCCGATCACGACTACATCGTATCGATCACCCATTGCGCAGAGAGCTATAAGTTCGGGCCGGCCGCGCCGGCCCAGGTCCAATAGATGTTTTCACAAATCGAGCAGGAGCCGCGCCGGATCCTCCAGCGCTTCCTTGATCGCGACCAGCGACAGCACCGCTTCCCGGCCGTCGATGATCCGGTGGTCGTAGGACTGCGCGAGGTAGTTCATCGGCCGGATGACGATCTGCCCGTTCTCGACCACCGCGCGCTCCTTCGTCGCGTGGACGCCGAGGATCGCCGATTGCGGCGGGTTGATGATGGGCGTGGACAGCATCGAGCCGAACACGCCGCCGTTGCTGATCGTGTATGTGCCGCCCGTGAGGTCCTCGACCGTCAGCTTGCCGTCCTGCGCGCGCTTGCCGAAGTCGCCGATCTTCGCCTCGATCTCCGCGATCGAGAGCTGGTCGGCGTCGCGCAGGATCGGCACCACGAGCCCGCGCGGGCTGCCCACGGCGATGCCGATGTCGAAGTAGCCGTGGTAGACGATGTCGGCGCCGTCGATCGACGCGTTGACCGCGGGGAATTTCTTCAGCGCATGCACCGCCGCCTTGACGAAGAACCCCATGAAGCCGAGCTTGACGCCATGCTCCTTCTCGAAGCGCTCCTTGTACTTGTTGCGCAGGTCGATGATGGGCTGCATGTTGACTTCGTTGAACGTGGTGAGGATCGCCGCCGTCGACTGCGATTGCACCAGGCGCTCCGCGACGCGCTGCCGCAGGCGCGACATCGGCACGCGTTGCTCGGGCCGGTTGCCGAGCGCAGGCGGCAAGGGAACCGCCGGCGCCTTCGCGACCGGCGCCGGCGCGACAGGCGCGGATGCAGGTGCCGCCTTGGCCTCCGCCGCGAGGACGTCGCCCTTCGTGATGCGGCCGCCACGGCCCGTTCCTGACACGTCCGCGGCCGACAGCCCCTGCTCGGCCATCATCTTGCGCGCCGCCGGCATCGCCGTGGCGGACGCCGCCGGTGCGGGAGGCGATCCGCTCGCCACCGGTTTCGCGGCCTCGGCAGGTGCGGGCGTCGCGGCGACGACCGCGCCTTTGGCGTCCGTGTCGATGATCGCGATCACCTCCTGTCCGGCCACCGTGGACCCATCCGCCTTGAGGATCTCGACCAGCGCGCCGGAAACCGGCGCCGGAAGCTCGAGGACGACCTTGTCGGTCTCGACGTCGATCAGGTTTTCGTCCCGGCTGACCGCCGCGCCGGGCTGCTTGTGCCACGTGACGAGCGTGGCTTCGGCCACCGACTCCGGCAGTTGCGGAACTTTGACTTCCACTCGCATGAGATCGCTTTCCGTCAGGTTCGGAAGAGCATTTCGCCGGCGGAGAGCTGCGGCGCAAATGCATCCTCGATGAGCTTTTTCTGGCGCTCGATGTGCATCGACATGTAGCCGACCGCGGTCGTCGCGGCGACCGGGCGGCCGGCGTAGGCGACCACCATGTTCGGCAATGCGTCGCCGCGGAAATAGGAACGCAGCCGGTACCAGGCCCCCTGGTTCTGCGGCTCCTCCTGGCACCAGACGAGTTCGGTCGCATTGGGGAATTTCGCCAGCTCTTCGCGGAACTCCGCGTGCGGGAACGGATACTGCTGCTCGAGCCGCAGGATGGCGACATCGGCGATCCCGTTCTCGCGCCGCCAGTCGGCCAGTTCGTAGTAGACCTTGCCGGAACACAGAATCACGCGCCGCACGTTCTTCGCGGCGATCTTCTCGATTTCGCCGATCACGTTGTGGAAGCGGCCGTCGGCGAGGTCCTCGAGCGAGGAGACCGCCTGCTTGTGGCGCAGCAGGCTCTTGGGGCTCATCACGATCAACGGCCGCCGGAACGAGCGCAGCATCTGCCGGCGGAACAGGTGATAGACCTGCGCCGGTGTCGACGGCACGCACACCTGCATGTTGTGCTCGGCGCAAAGCTGCAGGTACCGCTCGGGGCGCGCGGACGAGTGCTCGGGGCCCTGCCCTTCGTAACCATGCGGGAGCAGCAGCACGAGACCGCAGATGCGCCCCCACTTCACCTCGCCCGATGCGATGAACTGGTCGATCACGACCTGTGCGCCGTTGGCGAAATCGCCGAACTGCGCTTCCCAGATCACGAGGCGCAGCGGATCGGACGTCGAGTAGCCGTATTCGAACCCGAGCACGCCATATTCGGTCAGCACCGAGTCGATCACCTCGAATTCCGGCTGGTCCCGCTTCACGTGCTGCAACGGGATCCACGATCCAGAGTCCCACTTTTCGCGGTTCTGGTCGTGCAGCACCGCGTGGCGATGCGAAAACGTGCCGCGCCCGGTGTCTTCGCCGGACAGCCGCACGCCGATGCCCTGGTTCAACAGCGTTCCGTAAGCGAGCGTTTCGGCCATTCCCCAGTCGAGCGGCTGCTTGCCTTCGCCCATCGCCCGGCGATCGGCCAGCACGCGCTCGACGCGCGGATGGACCTTGAAGCCGTCGGGAACCGTCGTCACCGCCGTCGCCACGGCCTTGAGCGTGGCCATCGGGACGCGCGTGTCGCACGGCTCCGTCCACGTGCGGCCCTTGTACGCCGACCAGTCGACCGAGAACGGCGGTTTGTAGTTCGACAGGATCGTCGTGTTCGTGTGCATGCCCTTGTCCATCGCGGCGCGGTAGGCCGCGATCATCGCGTCGGCGTCTTCCGCTTTCAGCACGCCTTCGCGCACCAGCGCATCCGCATAGAGCTTGCGCGTGCCGGGGTGCTGGGCGATCCGCTTGTACATGAGCGGCTGCGTGATCATCGGTTCGTCGGCCTCGTTGTGACCGAGGCGGCGGAAGCAGACGAGGTCGATGAACACGTCGCGGTGAAATTCCTGCCGGTACTCCATCGCCATTTCGATCGCGAGCATGCACACCTCGGGATCGTCCGCGTTGACGTGGAAGATCGGCGCCTCGGCCATCTTCGCGATGTCGGTGCAATACAGCGTGCCCCGCGTGTCGCGCGGGTCGGAGGTCGTGAACCCGATCTGGTTGTTGACGACGATGTGGATCGTGCCGCCCGTGTAGTAGCCGCGAGTCTGCGCCATGTTCAGGATTTCCTGGATGACGCCCTGGCCGGCGAGCGCCGCGTCGCCGTGAATCAGGACCGGCAGCACCTGGTCTCCGGATTCGTCGCCGCGCCGATGCTGCCGCGCGCGCACCGAGCCCTCGACCACCGGATCGACCGCCTCGAGGTGCGATGGATTGAAGGCGAGCGTCAGGTGCATCGGGCCCCCCGGCGTGACGACGTCCGAGGAGAATCCCTGGTGGTACTTCACGTCGCCGGCCGAGAGCTCCTGCGCGTGCTTGCCTTCGAATTCGGTGAACAGATCGGCCGGCATCTTGCCGAACGTGTTGACCAGCACGCCGAGCCGGCCGCGATGCGCCATGCCGATCACCGTCTCCTGGACGCCTGCGGCGCCCGCGAGCTGGATCAGGTGGTCGAGCATCGGAATCAGCGTGTCCCCGCCTTCGCCGGAAAAGCGCTTCTGCCCGACGTATTTCGTGTGCAGATACCGCTCGAGCGTCTCGGCGGCCGTCAGCCGCTCGAGGATCTTCTTTTTCTGCTCGGGCGTGTACCCCGGCCGGGAGCGGATCGGCTCCAGGCGCTGCTGGACGAAGCGCTTGACCGGCGTGTCCGAGATGTACATGTATTCGGCGCCGAACGTCCGGCAATACGTGTCCTTCAGCGCCTTGATGAGCTCGCGCAGGCGCATCCGCTCGGCGCCGGCCTTGAACGACCCGATGTCGAATTCGGTGTCGAGGTCGGCCTCGGTGAATCCGTACGTCGAGACGTCGAGATCGGGGATGTAGCGCTTTTCCTGGCGGTTGAGCGGATCGAGATCGGCGTTGAACATCCCGAGGGTGCGGAATTTGCCGATCAGCTGCAGCACCAGCACCTGCTTGTGCATCGTCGCGGCGTCGACCATCGCCCCCGCGACCTTGCGGCTCTTGCCAAGGCGTATGAACGACTCGATCACCGGCGCATGCGCGACGTCGGCCGCGCCGCCGCGCAGGGAGTCGAAGTACGTCCGCCAGTCCGAGGGGACGGACGCCGGGTTCGCGAGGTAATGCTCGTACTGCTCCTCGATGAACGGCACGTTGCCGCCGAACAGCGTGCTCGTCGATTCGAAATCCTGCATGTCGCTCATCGCCACATCCTCATCTTGACCGGAGCGAGCGTCATCGCTCGGCGATGGCCTTGACCGCCCGCCGCGCCGAGCCCGCAAAGAGCTGCCGCGGGCGACCGATCTTGTACTCCGGATCGGCGATCATCTCGTTCAGCTGCGCGATCCAGCCGACGGTGCGCGCCAGCGCGAAGATCGCGGTGAACAGCGGCACCGGGATGCCGACCGCCTTCTGCACGATCCCGGAGTAATAGTCGACGTTGGGGTAGAGCTTGCGCGACACGAAGTAGTCGTCCTCGAGGGCGATCTTCTCCAGCGCCATCGCGAGCTTGAACAGCGGGTCGTCGTGCAGCCCGAGCGCCTCGAGCACCTCGTAGCACGTCTCGCGCATCAGCTTCGCGCGCGGGTCGTAGTTCTTGTAGACGCGGTGCCCGAAGCCCATCAGCTTGACGCCGGAATTCTTGTCCTTGACCTTGGCGATGAACTCGCCGATCTTCGCCACGCCGCCTTGCTTCTGGATGTCGTAGAGCATGCTGAGACAGGCCTCGTTGGCGCCGCCGTGCGCCGGTCCCCAGAGGCAGGCGACGCCCGCCGCGATGGCGGCGAACGGGTTGGTGCCGGATGAGGCGCACAGCCGCACCGTCGACGTCGACGCGTTCTGCTCGTGGTCGGCATGCAGGATGAAGATGCGATCGAGCGCGCGCACGAGCACGTCGTTGATCTTGTACTCCTCGCACGGCGTCGCGAACATCATCCGCGTGAAATTGGCCGTGTACGAGAGGTCGTTGCGCGGATAGATGTACGGCTGGCCCATCGTGTACTTGTACGACATCGCGACGAGCGTGGGCAGCTTCGCGATCAGGCGGATGGCCGAGATGTTGCGCTGCCGCGCGTCCTGCAGGTTCATCGAGTCGGGGTAGAACGCGCTCAGCGCGCCGACGAGGCCGGTGAGCACCGCCATCGGGTGCGCATCGCGGCGGAATCCGCGGAGGAAGAACTGCATCTGCTCGTTGACCATCGTGTGATGGGTCACGAGGTCGACGAATTTCGCGTTCTGGTCCTTGGTCGGAAGCTCGCCGTAGAGCAGCAGGTGGCAGACCTCCATGAAATTGCACTTCACCGCCAGCTCCTCGATCGGATAGCCGCGGTAGAGGAGCTCCCCCTTGTCGCCGTCGATGTAGGTGATCGCCGAGCTGCACGACGCGGTCGACAGGAAGCCGGGGTCGTACGTGAAGCGGCCCGTCTTGCCGTAGAGGGTGCGGATGTCGATCACGTCAGGGCCCACCGTTCCCGCAAGGATGGGAAAGGTGACTGACGGCGCGCCGTCGGAGAAGGAAAGGGTTGCGGTGCGGTCGGTCATGATGTCGCTCCAGGCTTGAATACATGGGGCCGTCCGGACCCCGGGCAAGTTCATCGCGCACCCTTCGGCAACGGGTGCCTTCCTCCATTCGTCGACCGCTCTGACCCGGGTCGTCGTTACCGCCTATCGTGTTGCGTCAAAAAAATCGTCATGCGGCCCGCAGCTCCGCCACCAGCGGTCGCAGCGTCGCGTCGCCGGGCTCGGCCCGCCCGGAAAGCACGTCCCAGAGCTCGCCGTCGGCGAGGTCCAGGAGTTGCCCGAGCGCCTCTGCCTCGTCGTCCGTCATCCGCTCGCCGCGCGCGTCGAGAAACCGCGTGAGAACCAGGTCGTTTTCCAGCATGCCGCGCCGGCAGCGCCAGCGCAGGCGTCTCAATCGGGCCGCATCCACTTGAAGGACTTTCACCGGAGTCGCCGCGTTACACGGCGCGCTTCACCATGATTTCCTTGATCTTGCCGATGGCTTTCGTCGGGTTGAGCCCCTTCGGGCAGACGTCGACGCAGTTCATGATCGTGTGGCAGCGGAACAGCCGATACGGATCCTCGAGATTGTCGAGCCGCTCGCTCGTCGCCTCGTCGCGCGAGTCGGCGATGAACCGGTACGCCTGCAGCAACCCGGCGGGCCCGACGAACTTGTCCGGGTTCCACCAGAACGAGGGACAGGACGTCGAGCAGCAGGCGCAAAGGATGCATTCGTACAGGCCGTCCAGCTCTTCTCGATCGGCCGGCGACTGCAGCCGCTCCTTCTCCGGCGGCGGCGAGTCGTTGATGAGGTACGGCTTGATCGAGTGGTACTGCTTGAAGAACTGGCTCATGTCGACGATCAGGTCGCGAATCACCGGCAGCCCCGGCAGCGGACGGAGCTCGACCGGCTCCTTCAGCTCCTTCAGGTTCGTGATGCAGGCGAGCCCATTCTTGCCGTTGATGTTCATCGCGTCGGAGCCGCACACGCCCTCGCGGCAGCTCTTGCGGAACGACAGCGTGTCGTCGACCGCCTTCACGCGGATCAGCGCGTCGAGCAGCATCCGGTCGTGATGGTCGAGCGTGACATCGTAATCCTGGATGTACGGCTTCGCGTCCTTGTCGGGATCGTAGCGGTAGATGCGGAATTTCATCGGGATCCCTAATAGGTCCGCGTCTTGGGTGGAAACGCCTCGACCGACACCGGCTTCATGTTGACCGACTTGTACGCGAGGCGGTTGCCGTCGCGGTACCAGAGCGTGTGCTTCAGGAAGTGAACGTCGTCGCGGTCCGGATAGTCGCTGCGCGCCTGCGCGCCGCGCGATTCGCGGCGGGCCTCCGCCGACACCACCGTCGCCTTCGCGGTCTCGACCAGGTTGTCGAGCTCGAGCGCTTCGACGCGCGCCGTGTTGAACGTCTTGCTGTGATCCTTGATCGCCGTCCGCTGCGCGCGCTGCTCGAGCTCCATGACCTTGCGCACGCCCTCCGACAGCAGCTCCTGGTTGCGGTAGACGGCGCAGTGCGCCTGCATCGTCTGCCGCAGATCGGCCGCCACCGCCGACACGGACTCGCCGGTCGTCGCGCCATCGAGGCGCGCGAGGCGAGCGAGCGGACGGTCCGCCGCATCCTTCGGCAACGTCTTGTGCGCCTGCCGCGGCAGCGCCTGGTCGACGATGAAGTTGCCGGCCGCGCGTCCGAACACGATGAGGTCGAGCAGCGAGTTGGTGCCCAGGCGGTTGGCGCCGTGCACCGACACGCACGAGCACTCGCCGACCGCGTAGAGGCCGTTGACGACGGCGCGGTCGTCGCCGTCCTTCGGCGCGACGACCTGCCCGTGAACGTTGGTCGGGATGCCGCCCATCTGGTAGTGGATCGTCGGCACCACGGGGATCGGCTCCTTGATGCAGTCGACGTTGGCGAACTTGAGCGCGATCTCGCGGATCGACGGCAGCCGCTTCATGATCACCTCGGGCCCGAGGTGGTCGAGCTTCAGCAGCACGTAGTCCTTGAGCGGCCCGCAGCCGCGGCCTTCCTTGATCTCCTGGTCCATCGAGCGGCTCACGACGTCGCGCGACGCGAGGTCCTTGGCATTGGGCGCGTAACGCTCCATGAAGCGCTCGCCGTTGCAGTTGAGCAGGATGCCGCCCTCGCCGCGCACGCCTTCGGTGATCAGCACGCCCGCGCCGGGCACGCAGGTCGGGTGGAACTGCCAGAATTCCATGTCCTGCAGCGGGATGCCCGCGCGCGCCGCCATGCCGAGGCCGTCGCCCGTGTTGATGAACGCGTTGCTCGACGCGGCGAAAATGCGGCCGGCGCCGCCCGTGGCGAGGAGCGTCGCCTTCGCCTGGAGAATCATGACTTCGCTCGTCTCCATCTCCAACGCGACGACGCCGAGCACGTCGCCGTCCGCGTCGCGGACGAGATCGAGCGCCATCCACTCGACATAGAACTGCGTGTGCGCCCGCACGTTGCGCTGGTAGAGCGTGTGCAGCAGCGCATGGCCGGTTCGATCGGCGGCGGCGCACGCGCGCTGCACCGGCCGCTCGCCGAAGTTCGCCATGTGGCCGCCGAAGGGCCGCTGGTAGATCGTGCCGTCCGCGTTGCGGTCGAACGGCATGCCGAAGTGCTCGAGCTCGTAGACCACCTGCGGCGCCATCTGGCACATGTACTCGATCGCGTCCTGGTCGCCGAGCCAGTCGGAGCCCTTGATCGTGTCGTACATGTGCCACAGCCAGCTGTCCTCGGACATGTTGCCGAGCGCGGCGCCGATGCCGCCTTGCGCCGCGACCGTGTGCGAGCGCGTCGGGAAGACCTTCGACAGCACTGCGACGGACAGCCCCGCTTCGGCGAGCTGCAGCGACGCGCGCATGCCGGAGCCGCCGGCGCCGACCACGATCGCGTCGAATTTGCGGACCGGGAGCGCCATCAGCATGCGGCCTCCGCGCAATCGTTGTTTCGCGTTGCCGCAATCGATCGGCCGCGCGCAATTGTTCGCGGACGCGCCCTTCGGGCCTTGGCTTCGCCCCGCTCACGCATGCGTACCCCACAGGATCTGGATCGTCCAGCCGAGATAGCCGAGGAGCACGACAGCGGACAGGAACTGCAGCGCGAGCCGCACGCTCACCGGCTTGATGTAGTCCATGTAGATGTCGCGGACGCCGACCCACGCGTGAAAGAGGAGCGCGACCATGAACAGGAACGACGCGAGCTTCCATGCGCCGTTCGTGAACAGCGCGCGCCACAGTGTGTAGTCGAAGCCGCCGTTCCACAGCGCGACGCCGAGCACGAACAACGTGTAGGCCGCCATCAGCACGGCGGTGAGCCGCTGCAGCAGCCAGTCCTTGAGGCCGTAGTGCGCGCCGACGGCCTCGCGCCGGGTCACCATAGCCGCGCCCCGACAACAGCGGTCAGCGCGAGGCTCACCACCAGCACGACGACGCTCGAGCGGCGCGCCGCCGCGAGCTCGATGCCCGAATGCACGTCGAGCAGCAGGAAACGGACGCCGGCGCAGAAGTGATGGATGTAGGACCACGCAAGGCCGAGCAGCACGAGCTTCGCGAGCGGATGCGCGAAATTGCCGCGCAATTGCGCGAACGATTCGGGCGACGCGAGGCTCATTGCAACGCCGGCCAGCAGCAGGGGGATGCCGACGAGGAATAGCAACGCGCCCGAGACCCGGTGCAGGATCGAGACGATGCCAGGCACCGGCAAGCGGATCCGCGGCAGGTCGAGGTAGACGGGACGCGCCCGCGCTGCCGGGCGATCAGCGGGCGGCATGCGCAAACCCGGGGGAAATCAAATTTGAGGATGCGCGTTCGTCGCAGGTCATCGACGACGAGGGGAACCTGGGACAAGGCATGAACGCGATCCGTTTAGGTCCGGGCCGGGATGATCGGGTGCACGGAAGCACGCGCAATGGGCAAATGACTTGCATCGCGTCGCCGCAACCCCGTTCGACAGGCATTGTGCAAAGCAGCAACCAATTATAGCGCGATTCGATCACGTCCCGCCAAGCGCGCCACGATCCCTGCGTGCCCGCGATCCGATGCGACGTTCAGCCGAGACGATTGAAATAATGGTGTCGTCCCGTCACGCAGAGGCCGCGTCGCCATTCGACCGGCCGCTCGGCGTATGTGCGCGTGATCCGGTCGACCGCAAGGAGCGGCGTCCCGGGCGCAATCCGGAGCAGCCGCGCGCTCGTCGCATGGGCGGCGACCGCGCGCAACTTTTCCTCGGCGTGCAGCATCCGCACGCCGAACTGGGTCTCGAAGAAACCGTACATCGAACCGCGATAGGCCTCGAAGCGCGTCCTGGTGAGCCCCTTGAACAGCGCGGCGGGAAGCGTGATGTCGTCCAGCACGACGGGCACCCCGCCGTATTCGAGAATCCGCCGCACAAGGATGACACTCTCGCCCGGTTTGAGATCAAGCAACCGCGCGACCTCGGCCGAGGCCTTGGAACGCCTGACGTCGACGAGCCGGCTGGCCGGATACTCGTCCACGCCGTCGTTGCGCCGGATCCGCAGGAACCGGAAGCTCGAGGATTGCTCCTCCGTGTGCGTCGCGACGAACGTGCCCTTGCCCTGACGGCGGATGACGAGATTGCCCGCGGCGAGCGCCCCGATCGCCTTGCGCACGGTCCCCTGCGACACGCCGAAGCGGCCGGCCAGCTCGTGTTCGCTCGGGATGGCCTCGCCGGGCCGCCATTCGCCTGCGTCGAGGCTCCGCTCAAGGAGCCCCTTGATTTGCAGGTAGAGCGGCTGGAACGTCGGAGCAGGCTGGGCCATGGGGTCCGGAAGGGTCGGATGCCCCGCCCATTATCCGACGGTCGGGTTCACCTGTCTATCTATTATCCTGTCTCATATAAAAGATATAAGACTCGTTTGACAGGACTCGTCCAGGACGCCTACAATTCATGCGCTGGATCATGTTTGCCGGGCGCGGGCTCTGCTACCCTTGAGGGGGATGCCGCACCGCAACAAAGCGGGATTTCCGCGTCTTCGCCCCCGAACCTGTCCGACCTTCCTGTCCCGCGCGATGACGCCGCCCTTCCGACCGCCTTCCTCGAGGAGTCCGCCATGAAAAAACCCGTACGCGTCGCCGTCACCGGTGCCGCGGGCCAGATCGGCTACAGCCTGCTCTTCCGGATCGCCGCCGGCGAGATGCTCGGACGCGACCAGCCCGTGATCCTGCAACTCCTCGAATTGCCGCTCGACAAGGCACAGGCCGCGCTCAAGGGCGTGATGATGGAGCTGGAGGATTGCGCGTACCCGCTCGTCGCCGGCATGGCCGGCACCGCCGATCCGGAGGTTGCGTTCAAGGACGCCGACGTCGCGCTGCTGGTCGGCGCGCGGCCCCGGGGTCCCGGCATGGAGCGCAAGGACCTCTTGCTGGAAAATGCCAAGATCTTTGTCACGCAAGGCAAGGCGCTCGACAAGGTTGCGAGCCGCGACATCAAGGTGCTGGTCGTCGGCAACCCGGCCAACACGAACGCCTACATCGCGATGAAGTCCGCGCCGTCGCTGCCGAAGAAGAACTTCACCGCGATGCTGCGGCTCGACCACAACCGCGCGCTGTCGCAGCTCGCCGCGAAAAGCGGCAAGCCGGTGGGGGGCATCGAAAAACTCATCGTCTGGGGCAACCACTCCCCGACGATGTATCCCGACTACCGTTTCGCGACGGTCGACGGGCAATCGCTCAAGGCGCTCATCAACGACGAAACGTGGAACCGCACCGTGTTCCTGCCGACCGTGGGCAAGCGCGGCGCCGCGATCATCGAGGCGCGCGGGCTGTCGTCGGCGGCGTCCGCCGCCAATGCCGCGATCGACCACGTCCGCGACTGGCTCTCGGGCAGCAACGGAAAATGGGTGACGATGGGCGTGCCCTCCGACGGCAGCTACGGCATCCCGGTTGACGTGATGTACGGCGTGCCGGTCACGACCGCGAACGGCGTGTACACCCGCGTCGAGGGTCTCGAGATCGACGCGTTTTCCCGCGAGAAGATGGACGCGACGCTGAAGGAGCTCGAGGAAGAGCGCGCCGGCGTGGCGTCGATGATTTGAAACTTCCGATGGACCCGGGCCGGCGCGGCCGGCTCGATTTCGTTCCTGCCAATATGAAGTTGCTTTCCCCACAGACAGCGCTCTGGGGCCACGAGCGCGTGCTGCCGGCGCTGCCGGCGTGCGTCCATTACGCCGGACGCGCGAAGTTCATCGACAAGGCGCTCGCTTTGCAGGCCGAGCGCGGCCCGGTGTTCGACATCGCCGCGGATTGCGAGGACGGTGCGCCCGTCGGCGCGGAATTGGACCATGCGCGCGCGATGGCGGCGCTGATCGCGAGCGACGCCAATGCCTTCGACCGCGTCGGCGCGCGCGTCCACGATGTCCGCCATCCCGCCGCGGGCGACGAGCTCGCGCTCCTGGTCGGCGAGGCCGGCGACCGCCTCGCGTTCCTCACCTGCCCGAAGGCGGACTCGGTCGCGGATGTCGCGCTGTTCATGGATCGCCTGGCGCTCGCCACGGCGCGCATCGGATTGGGCCGCGAAATCCCGGTCAGCGTGATGATCGAGACCCATGGCGCGGTGCGCGACGCGTGGGCCATCGCCGCGCTTCCGGGCGTGGTGAGCCTCGACTTCGGGACGATGGATTTCGTGAGCGCCCACCACGGCGCGATCGCGTCCGCCGCGATGGACAGCCCCGGGCAATTCGAGCACGCGCTCCTGCGGCGCGCGAAATGCGAAACCGCGGCCGCGGCGCTTGCGCATGCGATCGTGCCGACCCATGGCGTCACCCGGGCGCTCGACGATCCCGAAATCGTGTACGCGGACGCGCGGCGGGCGCGCGCCGAATTCGGCTTCCTGCGCATGTGGAGCATCCATCCGTCGCAGATCGAACCCATCCTGCGCGCGATGCAGCCGGCCGCCGCGGAAATCGAAACCGCGGCCGCGGTGCTCGCCGCCGCGCAGGCCGCCGACTGGGCGCCGATCCGCGTGGGCGACGCGCTGCACGACCGCGGGTCGTACCGCTATTGCTGGTCGGTGCTGCAGCAGGGTCGCGCCGCCGGCGCGACATTGCCGCCGACCGCTGCGGCATTTTTCGCGGCCGACCCTCGATGACGACGATGTCGCCCGGCACGAAATTCCGCGCGGCGATCGCCGCCGAGCGTCCGCTGCAGGTGCCCGGCACGATCTGCGCCTATCACGCGATCCTCGCGGAGCGCTCGGGCTACAAGGCGATCTACCTTTCGGGCGGCGGCGTGGCCGCGGGATCGCTCGGCGTGCCCGACCTCGGCATCAGCAACCTCGACGACGTGCTGACCGACGTGCGCCGCATCACCGATGCGTCTTCGCTGCCGCTGCTGGTCGACGTGGACACCGGCTTCGGTGCATCCGCATTCAATGTCGCGCGCACCGTGAAATCGATGATCAAGTTCGGCGCCGCGGCGATCCACATCGAAGACCAGGTCGGCGCCAAGCGGTGCGGGCACCGGCCGGGCAAGGAGCTCGTTTCCGCGGCGGAGATGGTCGACCGGATCAAGGCGGCCGTGGACGCCAGAACCGACCCCGATTTCGTCATCATGGCCCGCACCGACGCGCTCGCCGTCGAAGGCCTGCAGGCGGCGATCGACCGCGCGTGCGCCTGTGTGGAAGCGGGCGCCGACATGATCTTCCCGGAAGCGATCACCGAGCTTGCGATGTACAAGCAGTTCGCCGCCGCGGTCAAGGTGCCGATCCTCGCCAACATCACCGAATTCGGCGCGACGCCGTACTTCACGGTCGACGAGCTCCGCGGCGCCGACGTGGCGATCGCGCTTTATCCGCTCTCGGCGTTTCGCGCGATGAACAAGGCGGCGCTCGATGTCTACGCGACGCTGCGCCGCGACGGCACGCAGAAGGCCGTTGTCGACACGATGCAGACGCGCTCGGAGCTCTACGACTGTCTCGGCTATCACGCCTACGAAGAAAAGCTCGACGCGCTTTTTACGCGCGGCAGGGAAGAGATTTCGAAATGAGACTGCCGATCGCGCGAAATTTCGATGCCGTAGGGTACCGCATCGCATTGATGATTGTCGGCACGCTGTGCTTTATCGGCTTCGCAGGGGTGGCCGGCGCGCAGCCGTATTTCGAGTTTCGCTTCCAGAGCGACGCAGGCGACTACATCGGCGGCGGCGCTTCGTACCGGCGGACGCAGACAACGGGTGTCATCGATTCCTATAGCCCGTCGGACTTCACGGGCGACGGCCAGGTTGACTATCTGTTTCTGCGGTATCTCGGCGAGCCGTTCGGCGGAACCTTCATCCACTTCTGGGTAGCGACAAACCAGCTCGGAAAGAACTTGGCGCCGGGAACCTATCCCAATGCTGAACGTGCGCCATTTGCAAGCCTCGGTCACCCGGGCCTTGACGTCGAAATGGATGGTCGTGGCTGCAATACGCTCACCGGCAATTTCGTCATCCACGACGTGAACTTCGGGCCGGGCTCCGTGCTCGAGCGGCTCGACATGGACTTCGAGCAGCATTGCGAGGGGGCAGCGCCCGCCCTGCACGGCACGTTCCGTTACAACCGGTTGGCTCCGCTCGATCTCGCGACGCCGGTTCCCGCGATGGGACCTTGGTCGCTGTCCGTGCTTGCGCTGTTGTTAGTCCTCACCGCGGCGCCCGCCTTGGGTGCACGCCGAAATCATTGCCATTCACTCAGCGGCGACCTGGGTCGAGCGCAGAAAGGGAGAACATCATGAGCGAAACACTCGCCGCCACACCGAAAGCGAAGAAATCGGTCGCGCTCTCGGGTGTCACCGCGGGCAACACGGCGCTGTGCACCGTGGGCCGCACCGGCAACGACCTCGCGTACCGCGGCTTCGACATCCTCGACATCGCGGAGACCTGCGAATTCGAGGAAATCGCGCACCTGCTGATCCACGGCAAGCTTCCGACGGCCCCCGAGCTCCGGGGCTACAAGGCGAAGTTGCGCAGCCTGCGCGGGCTGCCGGAGCCGGTGAAGGAAATCCTCGAGCGCATTCCCGCCGCCGCCCATCCGATGGACGTGATGCGCACGGGCGTCTCGACGCTCGGCACGGTGCTGCCCGAGCGCGACGACCACGCCACGCCCGGTGCGCGCGACATCGCCGACCGGCTGCTCGCCTCGCTCGGGTCCATGCTGCTCTATTGGTACCACTGGAGCCACAACGGCAAGCGGATCGAAGTCGAGACCGAGGACGATTCGGTCGGCGGCCACTTCCTGCATCTGTTGCACGGCACGTCGCCGAAGCCGCTGTGGGTGCGCGCGATGCACACGTCGCTCATCCTCTACGCGGAGCACGAATTCAACGCGTCGACGTTCGCCGCGCGGGTGATCGCCGGCACCGGCACGGACATCTATTCGGCGATCACGGGCGCCATCGGCGCGCTGCGCGGCCCGAAGCACGGCGGCGCCAACGAGGTGTCCTTCGAAATCCAGAAGCGCTACGACAGGCTGGACGATGCGGAGGCCGACATTCGCCGTCGCGTCGAGGCGAAGGAGGTGGTCATCGGCTTCGGCCACCCGGTGTACACGATCGCCGATCCGCGCAACAAGGTGATCAAGGAAGTCGCCCGAACGCTGTCGGAGGACGCGGGCAGCGTCAAGATGTACGACATCGCCGTGCGGATCGAATCGGTCATGGCGGACGCGAAGAAGATGTTCGCGAACCTCGACTGGTTTTCCGCGGTCAGCTACCACATGATGGGCGTCCCCACGGCGATGTTCACGCCGCTGTTCGTGATCTCGCGCTCCACCGGCTGGTCGGCGCACGTCATCGAGCAGCGCATCGACGGCAAGATCATCCGCCCGTCCGCCAACTACACCGGCCCCGACCGCCAGACATTCCTGTCACTGAACGAGCGCACATGAAAAATGCACTTGTCGCGCTGGCCCTCGCCGCCGGCGCCGTCGCGTCGTGGCCGACGGCGGCACTCGCGGCCGAGCGCGGCGACACGCCCTTCGTCGTCACTTATCGCTGCGACGGCGGTCACTGGCTCGTCGTCGGCTATCCGGCCTTCCGCGACGCCCGCAGGGCGCCCATCCGCCTCTCCTGGGGAGACCGCACGGTGCTGCTGACGCCGACCCGCACGGGCTCCGGCGCGCGGTGGATCAATGCGATCGAAAGCCTCGAATGGTGGAACAAGGGCACCGGCGGCACGTTGCGCAGACTCAGCACCAATCGCCCGCTGTTGACCGGCTGCGTCGAAGCCTGACCCCGGCCTTACCGAAACGCTCGTTCACGTCACGTCAAAACCACCCAATGTCCGCACCCATTTCCAACGTCCGCCCGAAGCCCGACAAGGTCCTCGTCGACATCGCCGACTACGTCTCGAAGTACAAGGTCCGCAGTACCCTGGCCTACGACACCGCGCGCAATTGCCTGATCGACACGCTGGGCTGCGGCCTCGAGGCGTTGTCGTATCCGGCCTGCACGAAGCTGATGGGGCCGATCGTCCCCGGCACGCTCGTCCCGAATGGCGCCAAGGTGCCCGGGACGTCGTTCCAGCTCGACCCGGTCCAGGCCGCGTTCAACATCGGCGCGATGATCCGCTGGCTCGACTTCAACGACACCTGGCTCGCCGCCGAATGGGGACATCCCTCGGACAACCTCGGCGGCATCCTCGCGACCGCGGATTGGCTGTCGCGCAACGCCGTCGCTTCGGGCAAGCCGCCGCTCACGATGAAGGACGTGCTGACCGCGATGATCAAGGCGCACGAGATCCAGGGCGTCATCGCGCTCGAGAACAGCTTCAACCGCGTCGGCCTCGATCACGTGGTGCTGGTGAAGGTCGCGTCGACCGCCGTGGTTGCGCAGATGCTGGGCCTTTCGCGCGACGAGATCGTCGACGCCGTGTCGCTCGCGTGGGTCGACGGCCAGTCGCTGCGCACCTACCGCCACGCGCCGAACACCGGCTCGCGCAAGAGCTGGGCGGCGGGCGACGCGACGTCGCGCGCGGTGCGCCTTGCGCTCATCGCGAAGACCGGCGAGATGGGCTACCCCTCGGTGCTTTCCGCCAAGACCTGGGGGTTCTACGACGTGCTGTTCAAGGGCAAGCCGTTCGCGTTCCAGCGGCCGTACGGCAGCTACGTGATGGAAAACGTGCTGTTCAAGATCAGCTTCCCCGCCGAGTTCCATTCGCAGACGGCGGTCGAGGCGGCGATGACGCTGCACGGCCAGCTCGCGAAGGCCGGCAAGTCCACGGACGACATCAAGCACATCACGATCCGCACCCACGAAGCGTGCATCCGGATCATCGACAAGAAGGGGCCGCTCGCGAACCCCGCCGATCGCGACCACTGCATCCAGTACATGGTGGCCGTCCCCCTCCTCTTCGGGCGGCTCACCGCGGGCGATTACGAGGACAAGGTCGCCGCCGATCCGCGCATCGACGCCCTGCGCGACAAGATCGACTGCGTCGAAGACCCGCAGTTCACCAGGGATTACCACGACCCGGAGAAGCGCTCGATCGCCAACGCGCTCACCGTGGCATTCAAGGACGGGAGCAAGTTGAGGGAAGTCGTCGTCGAATACCCGATCGGCCACAAGCGCCGGCGCAAGGACGGCATTCCGCTGCTGGTCGAGAAGTTCCGCACGAACCTTGCGCGCCGCTTCCCGTCCAAGCAACAGGAGGCCATTCTCGCGGCGAGCCTCGACCAGAAGGCGCTCGAGGCCATGCCGGTGCACGAGTACGTCGACCTTTACGCCACCTGACATTTACGCGATGACCGCAACGGCCGACAATGGCCGATTTGACGGATACCGGAGACCGACATGAGATTCCCCGTTTCTGCCGCCACGCTGGCCGGCGTACTGCTCCTCGGCGCCACGAGCGCGTCCGCCATCGACTTCCCGCCGATGAAATCCGGGCTGTGGGAGTCCTCGATCACGCGCAATGGCGTGCCGCAGAAGGCCGGCATGACCAAGATGTGCATGGACGCGGCCGTGCAGAAGGAAATGATGGACATGGGCATGGGCCAGATGAAGAACATGTGCGCGAAGAACGACATTCGCCGCGACGGCAACCGCGTGTACGGCAACGTCGAATGCAAGTTCGGCGAATCGATGATGAAGTCGAGCTCGGTGACGACGTTCACCGGCGACACGGCCTATCACACTGAGATCAAGTCGACCTTCGACCCGCCGATGCAGGGGGCGCCATCCGGGAACACGACGATCGACGCGAAATGGACGGGTGCCTGCCCGGCGGGCATGCAGGTGGGCGACGTCATGCTCCCCGACGGGCGCACGGTCAACATGCGCAACATGGCCGACGGTCCCAAGGGCGGCCCCGCGCCGGTCGTTCCGTCGAAGAAGCCGAACTGAGCCGCGCGCGCCTGCAATCGCCGTCCTGCGCCACGCAACCTCCAGGAGAACGAACGTGATTCACGATGCATTCAAGACGCTGCGGCCCTTTCCGCTGAAGGCGGGCGGCACCGGCCAGCATTTTTCGCTGCCGGCGCTGGAAGAGGCCGGCGTGGGCAAGATCTCGCGGCTGCCGGTCTCCATCCGGATCGTGCTCGAATCGGTGCTGCGCAACTGCGACGGCAAGAAGGTCACGCCCGAGCACGTGCGCGAGGTCGCCGGCTGGAAACCGACGGGGACACGCACCAACGAGATCCCGTTCGTGGTCGCCCGCGTCGTGCTGCAGGATTTCACCGGCGTTCCGCTGCTGGCCGACCTGGCCGCGATGCGCAACGTCGCGAAGGACATGGGCAAGAACCCGAAGATGATCGAGCCGCTGGTGCCGGTCGACCTCGTCGTCGACCATTCGGTGATGATCGACTACTTCCGCCGGCCGGACGCGCTCGACCTCAACATGAAGCTCGAGTTCAAGCGCAACAACGAGCGCTACGAATTCATGAAGTGGGGCATGCAGGCGTTCGACACGTTCAAGGTCGTGCCGCCCGGCATCGGCATCGTGCACCAGGTCAACCTCGAATACCTCGCGCGCGGCGTGCACCACCGGAACGGCGTGTATTACCCGGATTCGCTGGTCGGCACCGACAGCCACACGACGATGATCAACGGGATCGGCGTCGTCGGCTGGGGCGTGGGCGGCATCGAGGCCGAGGCCGGCATGCTGGGCCAGCCCGTCTATTTCCTGACGCCCGACGTCGTCGGCGTCGAGCTCACGGGCAAGCTCAACGAAGGCATCACCGCGACCGACCTCGTGCTGACGGTCACGGAGTTGCTGCGCAAGGAGAAAGTCGTCGGCAAGTTCGTCGAATTCTTTGGCGAAGGAACGGCATCGTTGTCGGTGCCCGACCGCGCGACGATCGGCAACATGGCGCCCGAGTATGGCGCGACGATGGGCTTCTTCCCGGTCGACGAGGCGACGGTCGACTACCTCAAGGCCACCGGCCGCACCGCGGCGGAACTCGATGCGTTCGAGTCGTATTTCAGGGCGCAGGGCCTGTTCGGCATTCCGCGCGCCGGCGAAATCGACTACACGAAGGTGGTCAAGCTCGACCTCGCGTCGATCAAGCCGTCGCTCGCCGGACCGAAGCGCCCGCAGGACCGGATCGACATGGGCAATCTCAAGTCGACGTTCACCCGCCTGTTCAGCGCAGGTGCCGCGGACAACGGCTTCGGGCAGCCGGCCGCGAAACTCCTGCTGCGATATTCGACGCTTCCCGGAAAAGCCGGTGCCGGCGCGATCACCGACGCCAGCATGTCGCTGCCTGCCAACCCCGTGCCGGTCGACTACGTCGAAATGGTCAACAACAGGCCGACGCCGGACCATGTCGCTCCGCCTGCGGCGAAAGGGTTCGACATCGGCAATGGCGACGTGCTGATTGCAGCGATCACGTCATGCACCAACACGTCGAATCCCGGCGTGCTGCTCGCGGCGGGACTGCTTGCGAAGAAGGCCGTCGAAAAGGGCCTCAGCGTCAAGCCGAGCATCAAGACGTCGCTCGCGCCGGGCTCGCGCGTGGTCACCGACTACCTCGGCAAGGCGGGGCTCCTTCCCTACCTCGAGAAGCTCGGCTTCGGCGTGACCGCGTATGGCTGCACGACCTGCATCGGCAACGCCGGGGACCTCACCCAGGAGATCAACGAAGCCATTTCAGCCAACGATCTCGTGTGTGCCGCGGTGCTGTCGGGCAACCGCAATTTCGAGGCGCGAATCCATCCGAACCTCAAGGCGAATTTTCTCTGCTCGCCGCCGCTTGTCGTGGCCTACGCGATCGCCGGCACGATGCTGACCGACTTCACGACCGAGCCCGTGGGCATCGGCAAGGATGGGCCGGTATTCCTCAAGGACATCTGGCCGACCTCGCATGAAATCGCCGCCGTGATGCCGTTTGCAAAGGACCCCGGCATCTACCGGATGCTCTACGGCGATCTCGCCAACGCCAATCCGCTGTGGGGAACGATTTCCGGCGCGACGGGCCAGGTCTACGGCTGGCCGCACTCGACCTACATCGCGAAGCCCCCGTTCTTCGACGGCTTCAAGATGACGACGACGAAGACCGGCGACATCCACGGCGCGCGCGCGCTCGGCGTCTTCGGCGACTCGGTGACGACCGATCACATCAGCCCCGCCGGCTCGATCAAGCCGACGTCCCCCGCCGGCATCTACCTGCTCGAGAACGACGTCTCGGTCGTCGACTTCAACAGCTACGGCTCGCGCCGCGGCAACCACGAGGTGATGATGCGCGGCACGTTCGCCAATGTGCGCATCAAGAACCTGATGCTGCCGCCGAAGGAAGACGGCACGCGCGTCGAAGGCGGCGTCACGCTGTTCCAGCCCGGCAACGAGAAGATGCCGATCTACGACGCGGCGATGAAGTACATCGCGCAGGGTACGCCGACGGTGATCTTCGGCGGCGAGGAGTACGGCACCGGGTCGTCGCGCGACTGGGCGGCGAAAGGGACGCAGCTCCTCGGCGTCAAGGCCGTCATCGCGAAGAGCTTCGAACGCATCCACCGCTCGAACCTGGTCGGCATGGGCGTGCTGCCGTGCCAGTTCAAGGGCAGCGACACCGTCGCCTCCCTCGGCATCACGGGCGAGGAAACCTTCGACGTCACCGGTTTCGACCAGCACATCGAGCCGCAGATGGACGTTATGCTCCGGATCCACCGCAAAGACGGCACGTCGAAGTCGGTGCCGGTATTGCTGCGTATCGACACACCGATCGAGGTCGACTACTACCTCAATGGCGGCATTCTGCCCTTCGTGCTGCGCGAGCTCGTTTCGAAAGCGGCGTGACGTAACGCTCTCTCACCGCCTGCGGGCCGGCAGCACGCGTTGCCGGCCCGTTTCATTTTCGCGCCCCGAAGCCTGATCGCCATGCCGCATTCCGCGCACCCGCTGCGCCGCGCCCTGCCGCTGTTCCTGCTGGCCGGGATCTGCCTCACGTCGCTCGACACGACGGCAAAATGGCTCGTGCGCGACTACACGCTGTTCCTCGTCGTATGGGCGCGCTATGCCGGACAGATGCTGGTCGTCACGCCGTACGTGTGGCATCGTGCCGGGCCGGGCTTCTGGCGCACGCGGCGCCTGCCGCTGCAGCTCTTCCGCTCGACGCTCTTGCTGGCCGCGACGTTCTGCTTTTTCGGCGCCCTGCGCTTTCTCCCGCTGGCGGAAGGCTCGGCGATCACTTTCCTGACGCCAATTCTTATCGTCGTGCTCTCCGGCCCGCTGCTGGGCGAGCGGCCGAACCGCTGGCGCTGGACGACGGCGATCACCGGCTTCCTGGGGATCCTGATCGTGGCGCGTCCCGGGTCGGCGGTCTTCCATCCCGCCGCATTGCTCCTCGTCGCGGCCGCCCTCTGCAACGGCCTCTACTTTCTGCTGACCAAGAAGCTCTCCGGCGAGGACATGCACACGACGCTCTTCTACAGCGCGCTCGTCGGCACCGTCGGGCTGACCCTCGCGCTGCCATGGGTCGTCAGCGAAGGGCTTCCAAACGGACGCGATGGCGCGTTGTTCCTGCTGCTCGGAATCCTTGCCGGCCTCGGCCACTGGTGCATCACGAAAGCGTATCTCGCCGCCCCTGCGTCGCTGCTGACGCCGTTCACGTACCTGCAGATCCTGTGGGCGACGACGTATGGCTACCTCGTCTTCGGCCAGCTGCCCGACGCATGGTCGCTCGTCGGCATCTTCGTGATCGTCGCGAGCGGCGTCGCGCTCGCGTGGCACGAGCGCCCGCGCTTGCCGCTCCGCGCGGCGGCGGCCCCCGAACCCGGACTGCCCTTGCTGTAGGGCCTCGATGCCGCGCATCGCCGTTAACCGCGCACCGCCCGGCGATCGCACGCTGGTCGTGTTGATCGGGTTCTTCCTGATGCTGCAGCCGCTGGCGACGGATTTCTACCTGGTGTCGCTGCCCGGGCTCACGCGCACGTTCTCGGCCTCCGCGGCGACGGTGCAGCTCACGCTGTCGGTATTTGCGCTCGCGTTCGGTGTGATGCAGCTCGTCGCCGGTCCGCTGTCGGATCGCCACGGGCGCGTTCCGGTGCTGACCGGCGGGCTCGTGCTGTACGCAGCGGCGTGCGTCGCGTGCGCGCTCGCCCCGTCGATCGAATGGCTGATCGCCGGCCGGTTCCTGCAGGCGGTCGGCTGCTGCGCGGTGGTCGTGGTCGCGCGCGCGATCGTGCGCGACGTGTTCGACGAGCAGGCGGGTGCGCAGGCGCTCGCGCAAGCGTCGACGATCCTGGCGCTCGGGCCGCTCCTCGGACCCATGCTCGGCAGCGTGCTCGAGGTCCGCTTCGGCCATCGCGCGATATTCGCCGTCCTCGCGCTCAGCACCGTCGCGTTGCTTGTCGTCACGGTTGCGAAGATTGCCGAAACGAACCGGCACCGCGACCCGCGTGCCACGCGGCCGCGCGAGTTGGCTGCCAACTACGCCGCGGTGTTCCGTTCGCCCGCCTTTCGCGCGTACACGCTGGCCGGTGCTGCCACCTACGGCGGCGTCTTTGCGTTCCTTTCCGGCTCACCGTTCGTGCTGATCCAGGTGCTCGGCGTCCCAACGGCCTGGTTCGGCCCGTGCTTTGCGCTGTGCGTGTCCGGCTATCTTCTCGGAACCATTGCGTGCCGCCGCCTGCTCGCGCGCCGCAACGTCGCGCGAACGATGAGGGCCGGCGCCGCGCTTGCGCTCGTTGCGGGCCTCGCGATGACCGCCCTGGCCCTCGCCGGAGTCCACCATTGGGCGGCGGTGATCGTGCCGCAGTTCGTTTATTTTTTCGCCCACGGGATCAACTTCCCCTGCGCGCAAGTCGGTTGTGTCGCGCCGTTCGAGCACCGCAGCGGCGCCGCCGCGGGGCTTTTCGGGTTCCTGCTGATGGTGGCGGCCGCGCTGGTCGGCACCTTCATCGGTGCGTCGTACAACGGCACCGTCGTTCCGCTGGTGCTGACCGTCGCCGCGTGCGCTGCCGCGGTCTTCGTCACGGTCAACGGCTGGATCGTCCGGTTGCCGCCCGCCGCTCGTGTGTAAAACCGTGGAAAACCGGGACCGGAAAAGGTCCGCCGGACCGAAAAATGGGCTATAATTTTGGATTGTCAGGCTTCAGGCCAATCCCAAATGAGGCCAACTGAGGCAACCTGAGCAAAACCGATACAACGACAAAATTGCAACCCGGTTCGCGATTCGAACGATTCACCCAACCTCCACAGGAGCAACTACGATGAAATCCCGCCTTTTTGCCCTCTTGACCGCCGTCACCCTCGCCGTCTCGCTCGCCGCCTGTGGCGACAGCGCCAAGGAAGCCGCTGACAAGGCCGCCGCCGCCACCAAGGCCGCCACCGAAAAGGCCGCCGCCGCCACCAAGGAAGCCGCCGACAAGGCCGCCGCCGCCGCCAAGGAAGCCGCCGACAAGGCTGCTACCGCGACGGTGGACGC
>Ga0209048_10001363_pt1 | contig 25294 bp, 27 predicted proteins | sample FrelakmetCRP12CR_FD_187146 | JGI IMG/M metagenome (GOLD analysis project Ga0209048, IMG submission 187146) | Freshwater lake sediment microbial communities from the University of Notre Dame, USA, for methane emissions studies - CRP12 CR (SPAdes)... | ecosystem: Environmental > Aquatic >... | reverse complement strand
TGGGAATGAGAAGAATCAATCCGGACCTAAGAATGAACCAGCCACTGGTGACGGCAACGGAGGTCGTCTCACTAACAAGCAGCTTGCCATGATCTTCGGCGTAGGCAAATCCAAGGGCCTCCAGACCAAGGACATCAAAGACAAGGCATTAGCCACCTTCAAAAAGAACCTGAACTTCCTCACCAAGGAGGAGGCATCAACATTCATCAACGCCCTCCAATCTATGTGAGGAATCTAATTACAAAGGAGGACACATCATGCTACCGAAAGCAACCAAGAGAGAGGACTTTGAGCAATACATTCACATCTCGCACTCTCAGTTGAAGACCTATTTGACATGCCCCCAGAAGTACCAGTTTCAGTATGTAAGGGGAATCCCATGGGAGTTTGTCCCGGAATACTTCCCATTTGGGAGAGCGATTCACGAAGTGGCAAAGCTGTTCTATCGGACGCTGAAAGAAACCGGCCAGAGGATCCCACTGCCAGACCTGACCCAGCACTTCAAGCAAACATGGGACAAGGAGACTCAGGGGAATAACATCCGCTACAAAGAGAATCAGAACAGGGACACCACCAGGGAAAAGGGGACCCAACTAGTGAGGGTATTCTACGAGAACGTCGCACCACAGCGAATCATTGGCGTTGAGGTCCCATTCTCGGTAGATCTGGTCTTGGAGGAAACAGGAGAGGTCCTCCCATGCAAACTGTCAGGCATCTTTGACCTCATAGAGTCAGACGAAGAGGATACCCTGGTAATTGTAGAACTAAAGACCAGCTCAAAGCGATTCAGCGATGACCAGATAGACTTGGATCTCCAGGGAACTCTCTACTCCTACGCCCTAAAGCAGATAAGATTTCATACTAATGGAGAGGATACCTTGGTTAGATATGATCAACTCTTGAAGCAGAAGACCCCTTCCATGGAAACCTATTATGCCGTGAAGGGAAATATAGATTACGCGTGGGCATACCACCTTGTGAGAAAAGTTCTGAGAGCCATAGACCATGAAGTGTTCCACCCTATACCGGGCTGGCAGTGCAAGGATTGCCCCTACGGTAAGACCTGCCAACAAGAGCAATGACAATATCATTTCAAAGGAGCAAGCGTACCCATGTCAATCATCTTCGAACTGTATAAAACATCAGGCAAGAAGGTCTGCCCACCAAACTACGTTCGTAAATCCAACTGCCCTCTCATTGTCCGCACAACGAGCGAAGATTTGCTGACCGCAAATGTATTTGGAATCCTGAAGAATCTGGACCCGAAGATCTGGCTAAGAAAATTTCTGGGAGAGGCGATCAAAGGAAAGGACTTTAGCCGTCACACCTTTGAGAACCTCTCCTTTGAGTTCTGGAAGCGATATCGGCCACCCGTCAACAGAAAGTACAGAGAAGGTATTTCCGAAGTTGATGTAACCATCTCCTATAAAGATGGGATTATTTTTATCGAGGCTAAATACCTTGCTCCTGTGAACCTAAGAACGACACATGACAGCCGAAGAGATCAGATCATTCGATATCTGGATCTGGCGGCTTACCACTACCTCAACCATCCAGATGCGGTAAAAGAATTCTATTTTGTCCTTATTATCGATACCGAGAAACCACCCTGGATTCTGACTCGATATCGATATAATCAGAACCTCATCAAGGGACTAACCAGCCCCGGCCTCTTCAAGCCTCCTGTGGACACCAGCAGGTTGTTATCAAAGGGGATAGGCTGGCTTTCATGGAAGCAGCTCAGAAAGATCTTGGAGATCACAAGTGATCAGTTCAGAACCCAAGCGGAAAGAAAGTTTGTTGAAGACCTTATCCTCTATTTGGATTATAAAATTAGGGAGGCAGAACGCATTCGAACTGAGAGAAAACAGTTAAGTTTCTGGTGAACCATCCCGCTCAAACTTCAAACCAGAATGGGACTTTTGAGGTTGTAGGGTGAGCGAAGACCACTTCCTGAAGTCTTCAGATAAAAATATTTATGGATCATCGGTGATTTGGATTTGTCATCATTAGATGAATCTATACTTTCTTTTTATTATATTAACCTTCCGGAAAAAGTAGATACTGCCAAGAAATACGCACTTTAGATTTCTTCATTAAGGTTTAGATGTTCATGGTGGAGACACGGGCTCTGTCCTGTATTTTATTTTAAAGCACGCCCCTTGATCTTATTTACTGCTTCTGCTGCCCACCTTGTATAACCACTTTTAAAAATATCATCGCTTAATTCCGGACCCCCAAGTAAAAATTCACCCTCTTTAGTCTTTTCATAAAGACATCAAATGCCGGAACCAATATAGACATAGTCCTTATTTTTCCAATACTGTTCAACTTCCATTTTTACTTTTACAAAGTTTCTATTTTCAAACTTAACGCTCCACTCTTTTTCTGATTCCTCAACCCCAGGTCTTGGATAAGGAAATACTGCTATCTTATCCTTGCTGATCAACCAGTTGAATCTCGTCTGTTAAGGCAGATTTAAAAAAAGTTCTTGACAAGGTAAAGTTAAGGGTGTAGTGAGATGGAGAAATTGTGGAATTCATTTCCGCAATGCGGAACCAATAAACTGTACTAGTAACGTAAGCCAAAGTAGCGTGAAATGAACATTCACCATATATTAGGCAGTATTTTCTGGCTCCTAATTGGGGCTTATGTCACTATCGCTGCTTATAAATTAGGTCTAGGCTATTTGAGAAAACCTGGACCTGGTTTCATTTTCTTTTGTGCTGGTTTACTTCTTTTATTTTTAGCTTCCATAGATCTGGCTTTAACCTTTATTTCGAGACAAAAAACATATAATGCGGATAAGCCGCTGTGGTTTGGAACCCGGTGGAAAAGGGTTCTTATGGTTGTCGGGGTACTGTGGGTATATGTTTATATTGTTCATGTGTTAGGCTTTTTATTTTCTACCTTTCTGCTGATGGTTTTTCTATTTGAAGCAGTGGAACCCACAAAGTGGTGGATCGCGATACTGAGCAGCTTGATAACCATTTTGGGGTCGTATTGCATCTTTGAGCTTTGGTTGAAAGTCTCTTTCCCGACGGGAATTATGGGTTTTTAAAACTTTAAGGTGAGTTTATGGAAATCCTTCACAATCTCAGTTCGGGTTTTTTGGAAATTATTGAGTTTAACAACTTACTTTTCTGTTTTATAGGAGTATTAATTGGAACTTTGGTCGGGGTTCTTCCCGGAATCGGTCCGGTAGGAGCTATATCACTCCTTTTACCTGCTACGATGAAGACGACTCCTTTATCATCTATTATCATGCTGGCGGGAATCTACTACGGTGCCATGTATGGAGGGTCGACAACGTCGATCCTAGTCAATATTCCAGGAGAGGCTGCGAGTGTGGTTACCTGTCTTGATGGATATCAAATGGCTCGACAGGGTCGAGCAGGGCCAGCTTTAGGTATTTCGGCATTTGGTTCTTTTATTGCAGGAACGCTCAGCATAGTTGGACTTATGCTGGTTGCTCCTCCTCTAGCTGCGGTGGCAATTCAATTTGGTCCTCCTGAATATTTTAGCTTGATGTGTTTGGGAATGACGATCTTAATCTATTTGGCATCGGGGTCCATTATCCGGGCTATTATGATGGCGACTTTTGGGATTATCATTGGTTGTATCGGACAGGACCCTGAAACAGGATCAACGAGGTTTGTCTTTGGAGTCCCTGATTTGCTCGATGGTATTGGTCTGGCACCTTTTGTCATGGGCCTTTTTGGTATTTCCGAAGTTTTTTTGAATATTGAACACAGTTTAGAGGTAAGAGGTATCTTTGAAACTAAGATAAAAGGACTACTCCCGAATTTGCAGGATTGGAAGGATAGCATTATGCCGATAATGAGAGGGAGTCTACTCGGCTTTTTTCTTGGAATACTGCCAGGCGGAGGGGCCGTTGTCTCGTCCTTCGCCAGTTACGGGATAGAGAAGAAGATCTCCAAACATCCTGAGAAGTTTGGGCATGGAGCCATAGAAGGAGTAGCAGGACCTGAGTCCGCAAATAACTCGGCGACCGGGGGTGCATTCATTCCTCTACTTACGCTTGGGATTCCTTCCAATGTTGTGATGGCGGTTCTTCTGGGAGCCTTGATGATTCACGGAGTGACGCCTGGTCCGTTATTGATCTCAAGGAATCCTCAAATTTTCTGGGGGGTTGTAGCAAGCATGTACATTGGAAATATAATGCTATTGGTACTTAATCTGCCTTTGATCGGTATTTGGGTGCAAGTGCTTAAGATTCCCTATAGAATTCTTTTTCCATTAATCATCCTTTTTTGCCTGATTGGAGCTTATAGTATCAACAATAGTACCTTTGATATAGTTCTTATGCTTGTCTTCGGGGTGTTGGGATACCTAATGCGAAAGTATAAGTTTGAAGGAGCACCTATGGTTCTAGCCTTTGTTTTGGGCCCCATGCTCGAAAGTTCCCTTAGACAATCATTGCTTATATCTAAAGGAAGTTTCTTAATATTTTTTTCCCGGCCCATCGCCGCTGCAGGAATGATTCTCACGATTCTCATGCTCATTTCGTCCGTTATTCCTGCTTTCCGTAAGAAGAGGGAAGTAATTCCTATAGAAGAGACTACTTAAATGAGAAAGATTCTCAAGCAAACAATTAAGTCATAGGAGGTGCTACATGGGTTATAGAGATTTGAGGGACTTTATTTACCGACTGGAAAAAGAAGAGGAGCTTGTAAGAGTTCGGACCCAGGTGGATCCAAACCTCGAGATCGGAGCCATCATGCGCAAAGTCTTTGATAGGAGGGGCAAAGCTGTCCTTTTCGAAAATATTAAAGGACACCAGATGCCTCACATCTGTGGGGCAATGGATACGTACAAAAGGTATGCTTTAGGGGTGGAGTGCGATCCGAATATCAGGGCAATCTTAAACAAGAACCTTAAGGCAGTTAGAAATCCTATTCCACCCGTGATCGTAAAGGAGGCACCCTGCCAAGAAACTGTGTTGACTGCCCCTAATGTGGATTTGTATGAATTCCCTACTCCCAAATGGAATTCCGAAGATGGAGGAAAGTATATTGGGACGTTGGGGGTAGTGATCGTCAAAGACCCAGAAACTGGTTTGCGAAACATGGGTATATATCGGGAACAGATCCAGGGAACTAACAAAATGGGTCTACAATCCACGCAGCAAGTGGGCATTATTCTCAGTAAATATCGCATGCGTGGGAAATCAATGCCTGTAGTGACTGCGATAGGTGTTGACCCTGCTATTTTAGCTGCTAGTTGCTTCCGTCTGCCTCTCGGATATGACGAGCTATCCGCTGCTGGCGGCTTAAAGGGGGAGCCGGTCCCACTAGTCAAATGTAAAACTATCGATTTGGAAGCTCCAGCCAACGCCGAGATCGTTTTGGAGGGGGAGATATCGCCTAATACTGAGGATTGGGAGCCGGAGGGGCCATATGGAGAATTCACCGGATATTACGGGCCCAAGATGGAAAAAGGTAAACTACCAACGATTCGTGTGAAAGCGATAACAATGCGCAATCGGCCTGTATTCCAAGGGACCTTGGAAGGAAAGGCGCCGTGTGAAAGTACTACTTTAAGGACACTTGGAGGAACCACAGGATTATGGCTAAGAATGGAGCTTGCCAATATTCCTGGGTTCAAGGAACTCTGGATAAGCGATACTGGTTGTGGCCTCTTTAAAACTATCATTGCATTAGATAAACAGTACTATATAGGAAATTCCAAGCAAGCGATCATGGCGTGTTGGGCCATGACGCATGCAGGCAAGTGGACCATTGTCGTGGACGGTGATATAGATATATTTGATCAAAACCAAGTCGAATGGGCTCTAGCTACCCGAGTCCAGCCTCATAGAGATATTATAATTACTTCCGATCAATACACAGGTACAAACTTGGACCCATCCATTTCTCCCGATACCCGGACTTGGCCACATACTCATTCTTCTCGTATTGGTATCGACGCCACTATGCAGTTCAAGGCCTTCGACTTTCCGCCGGTCATAGACTTCTCAGCAGATCTTATGAATAGAGTGGAATCACGTTGGGACGAGTATGGTATAAAATGAAAAATACAATGTAATTAGGGGCCCTTTACATTATGCTTAACTCAAAGAAAAACGAGGGGAAGATTGTTTCTGGAGATAAGGCTCGAAATTTTGTCAAATCTCTATCCAGAGGATTTTCTGTCCTTGAAGCTTTAGCCCAAGCGCAGAACCCTCTCACGCTGTCAGAACTTGCCCGATCTGTCGGAATCAAAAACGTTACAGCAACTCGCTTCTGCTACACTTTAGCGCAACTAGGCTTTATCTCGCGAGATTCGCAGCTCCGCTACAGTATTACGCCCCGCGTCCTTTCTTTTGGATATGCAGTTATCCGTGGGCTGGATTGGCGTAAAGTAGCTCATTTCTATTTGGAGCAGCTTTCTAAGGATACCCGGGAAACAGTAAATCTGTCCATCCTGAATGGCGATGAAATCCTATATCTAATTAGGATTAGAACTGAAAAGATACTTCCTTTTGATCTCCAAATAGGTTCTAAGCTTCCAGTATATTGTACCTCGATGGGAAAGGTTCTTATGGCGTTTGCCTCTCAAGAGGAAACCCGACCCATTCTCGATATGCTAGACTTCCGCCCCCTCACCCATCGAACTATAACTCGAATGAAGTACTATCAGAAAGAATTAGAACTTACTAAAAAACGAGGCTATGCAATCAATGATGAAGAACTTTCCGTTGGACTTCGATCTGCAGCAGCTCCTATTCGAGATGCTCAAGGTTTGACGATGGCAGCTATTAACATTGCTGTGCCCACGAAACGTTTCAGCTGTACGGCTCTTAAAAATGTCCTAGTTCCTAAGCTCATGGAAACTGCAGAAGAAATCTCCCGAGCTTTGAGAGAGATGGAGTGGACATCTTTGTCTGTAAAAAATGGAAAATGACTATGATTGCAGATAAATTAATCATTACAGTTGCACCCACCGGGTCCGTCCCTAAGAAAAAGGATACACCTTACATTCCCATTACGCCTAAGGAAATCACAGAGTGTGCACTCCGCTGTGAGGATGAGGGAGCTTCGATTCTTCACATACACGCAAGAGATCAGGAAGAGAATCCTTCGGATGATCTAGAGATCTTTAAGGAGATAGTTGAAAGCTTAATGAAACGAAGTGACCTAATCCTTCAGATCTCAACAGGAGGGAGAGCAGGGAGTGAAGTTGAAAGTCGCATTAGACGTCTCCAAGTTCGGCCTGAAATGGCTAGTCTGACAACAGGCTCTGTTAATTTCCCCACAGCAGCTTACGTAAATCCGCCTGATTTGATAGAAGGGCTGGCCCGGGAGATGAAGCGTCTGAAAATCAAGCCAGAAATGGAAATATTTGATGTAAGTATGGTTTACAACGCCCTAAGATTGAGGGATAGGGAGCTAGTTTCGGATCCTCTTCATTTTAACTTGGTCATGGGCTTACAGGGAGCTATCCCTTCCACAATTGAGCACATGGTCCATCTTTGCCGATGTTTACCTCCTGGAAGCACCTGGACCGTTTCAGGCATCGGTGAGGCCCAGCTTCGCTTAGGAATCCACGCCATTTTAATGAAAGGCCATGTACGAGTAGGCTTAGAGGATAACATATATCATAGGAAGGGTGAACTTGCTACTAACGAAGGACAGGTTCGACGGATAGCATCTTTAAGTCGGGAGATGGGTCGGGAAATTGCCACCCCAGAAGATGCAAGAAAGATATTAAGACTTAGTCCAACTATGGGCGATAATTAACCAAGTCGTTGAGGATAGCTGAGTAAAAGTCAAAGCTATTGGTTTAGGGGCACGCATTAAAATAGAAAGGAGGAAACAAAATGAAACATTTTGCAGAAAGGAAAGAATGGTTCTCGGGTTTGGTATTGTTACTTTGGTTGACTTTATTGACCGCGTTTTCCAGTTATGCCTTTGCTGAATCACCAACAAAACCTGTTAGATTGGGGATAATGAGTTCTTTTTCTGGAACCGCATCTGTCCTAACCCTTAGGAGTTTGGACGGTTGCAAATTATGTGTGGAGAAGACATACAATGGCAAAATTTTGGGGCGTCCGATCGAGCTTATCGTAAGAGACGACGCACTTTCACCACAGAAGGCGGTAGAAAACTTTAGGGAACTTAACCTTGTCCATAATGTTGACTTTACGCTGGGGATGATTTCTAGTGGTGCCGCCTGTGCTGTATCACCTATCGCAAAGAAACTTCAGAAACCCATTCTTTATTGGGATTCTAAATCACCAAAACAAATAGTTGAGCTTGGGGGTCGATATGTATTTAGAACAGTTTCTGACACCTACATGGACGTCTCTGCTGTAACTCAGGTGTGCAGCAAGAAGCCCTGGGCTAAATATGTTACCATCTCTCCTGACTACGAATATGGTCATTCTGTAGTAGACCTTTTCAAGCAGCAATTGGGGAAATTAAAACCTGACGCACAGATTATTGGGGAACATTGGCCAAAATTAGGTGAAGTCGACTTTACTTCATATATTCCAGGGATCATTAAGGCTAAACCTGATTGCCTGTATGTGGGGCTCTGGGGTGGTGATGGCATGACCTTCATAAGGCAGGCTAAACCGTATGGGTTATTTGAAAAGATGGCCGTGATCATCTTGAACGAGGAGGATACAATTTATGCCATGGGCATGGACTTCCCTGAAGGGATCTTTATGGAGGCGAACTACCATTTTAACTTCGAAGATATAAGAGCTAACCAAGAATATGTAAAGGCTTATATGGAAAAATATGGTACGCTTCCCACTAGCCATTCTATGTATGGTTATGTTGCAACGCAATTTGTTCTTGAGGCAATAAAAAAAGCAAAAACTACAGACAAGGAAAAAGTCATCGATATTTTAAGAGGCCTTACATTAGATACCGTCGTAGGTCCTATGACTATTCGCAAGTATGATCAACAGGCCAATATGCCGGTATATGTAGGTCAAACCTATAAAAGCCCAGAATATCCTAAGCATCTCATTTTGAAGAAAGTGGGCTTTAAACGTGGTGAAGAGATCATGATGCCCATTGAGGAAGTAAAAAAGATGAGGGGAGAATAAGCGAACAGCAACCCGAGAGATAGAATATTGCTCTGTCTCTCGGGTATTTTAAAGTTTGATGGGGAGAATGGAAGGCTTTTTACTAGGTCAAATAATAGCTGGTCTGACCCGTGCAATGCTGCTTTTTATCATTGCCTCCGGACTAACCTTCATTTTAGGTGTCCTCGGGGTAGTGAATATGGCGCATGGTTCCTTTTATATGCTAGGAGCTTATCTTGCTAGCACCATTATGGCGTATTGTGGGATGAAAATATCTGGTAATGCCTTCTGGCTGGCTGTTATTTTCGCACCGATTATTGTTGCCTTAGCCGGGGGCTTAGTTGAGTATTTCGGGTTACGTCGTATTTATTACCGAGGAGAAGTTCTGGCTCAATTAATTCTCACTTATGCTGTTGTCCTTATCGTTGCTGATGCTATACGGTTGGTTTGGGGCCCTGAATTCAAGTTAGTGCCCCGGCCTGATTTCCTAGCGGGGAAGATATCATTTGCTGAGATCACGGTTCCTTATTACAACCTATTCCTTATTGGTACAGGTTTGATAATAGCCGGAGTTTTACGGCTTTTGTTCTACCATACCAAATTTGGTAAGACAGTCAGGGCTGTCTCATCTGATCGGGAAATAGCCAGTACTCTAGGAATTAACGTACCGCGTTTATCTACATTGGTTTTTATGTTGGGATGCGCCTTAGCCGGTTTTGGAGGTGTTCTGGCAGCCCCTTTTGGCGCCCTTAACCCCACCATGGATATTTCTATAATAATACAATCCTTTGTAGTAGTTATTGTTGGAGGGTTGGGAAGTTTTGGCGGCGCCATAGTGGGAGCCTTAATCGTGGGATTGACGGACGCCTTTGGTGTTTTGATATTTCCTAGAATAACGCTGGTTTCTATGTACATTGTTATGGCCATTATCCTAATCGTTCGCCCTTGGGGACTTTTTGGCAGTCCCCTTGGTCCGCTCACTAAATAAGAGGCGTTGATAAATTGAAGAATATTGTCAGAAAACTTTTTGACTGGCAACTACAATGGTGGCTTCCTTCATGTGTTGTACTGGTGGTGGTAGGATTTCTCCTTGATGCATTTTATGTTTACTTAACGTGTGTAATGTTGATTATGGCCTTGGCGGCGACCGCATTAAATCTGATTCTAGGATATGGGGGAATGGTTTCTTTCGGTCATGGTGCCCTTATGGGAGTAGGTGGTTATACTGTTGGTCTACTACTAATTTATACCGGTATCGGTACCCCGATAGCCTTTATAGCCGCTCCTTTTGCCACTGCTTTGATCACTTTGGTAATCGGCTACTTTTGCGTTCGACTCCATGGGATTCTCTTCTCCATGCTCACCCTGGCGTTCAGTATGATGCTGTATGCCATAGCACATCAGTGGTATAGCTTTACCGGAGGGGACAATGGGATTGTTGGTCTGCCTTCACTGGTCAACTCTTTAAACAATTATTATATCTTTGTAGTGATAATTGTAATAGCTTGCCTAATGTTAATGTGGCGGTTAGTCAATTCGCCGTTCGGCTGGACTCTGCGTGGTATACAGCAAAATCCAGAACGACCTTCATTTATTGGTATAAATGTGCGTCTATATCGGATGATTATGTTTGTTATAAGCGGTTTTTTCTGTGGTATAGCTGGAGCGCTTTTTTGCTTCCTTGATGGTCAGATATTCCCCAGTCTTATGTTTTGGTCATCGTCTGCCGAAATATTAATTATGGTATTGCTGGGAGGCATGTCTAGCTTTTTGGGCCCCTGTCTTGGAGCTGCTTTAGTCGTAATTCTTAAATACTTGATCGGTGCATATACCATACATTGGATGATTTTTCTCGGAGTAATTTTATTTGCTACTATACTTTTCCGCCCCGAAGGAATCTTTGGCTTATTTGAGAAAATAAAAGCAAGTTAACACTCCTAAACTGGAAGTGAGTTATGGATATTTTGCTTGAGGCGAAAGGATTAACAAAGGCATTTGGCGGCTTATTAGCCGTGAATTCTCTTGATCTAAAGGTTGAACAAGGAGAGGTAACCTCGTTAATCGGACCAAATGGGGCTGGGAAAACCACCCTCTTCAACTTATTAAGTGGCGCAGTAAGCTGCGACAAAGGTAATATAATTTTCAAGGGGGAAGATATTACCAATCTTACGTCCTCCAGTATTTGTCAAAAAGGAATAGGGAGATCCTTTCAGATAACGAATATTTTCCCGAAGTTTACTGTTTTTAAAAATTTACAGTTGGCAGTCTTAACTAGGCGTCGCAAGAATCTAGACTTCTTTTCCTTAGCCGAAAACTTACCTAAGGAAGAGACTCTAAATATTTTGTCGGAGCTCAAGCTTATTGATCAAGCAAACTCTCTTGCAGGCTTTTTATCTCATGGTGATCAAAAGCGATTAGACATAGCATTAGCTTTAGCTAGCGAGCCTGAGCTTTTGCTCTTAGACGAACCTACGGCAGGGCTTAATCCTCAGGAAAGCAAAGAGATAATGGGCCTAATATACGAAATTAAGAACTCCCGGGGAATGACGGTGCTATTTATCGAACATGATATGACTGTCGTTTTTTCGATTTCTGAGAAGATAAGGGTGATGCATCTGGGCAGGCTGATCGCTGAAGGAAAGCCAGACCAGATCAAGGACAACAACGAAGTGAAAAGAATTTATCTAGGAGAGTGACTTGCTCGATATAACGGGGATCGATACATTTTATGGATTAAGCCAGGCGTTATTTGGGCTATCACTTAACGTTGAAAGAAAGGAAATAATTTGTCTTTTGGGGCGGAATGGTGCAGGTAAAACAACTGTGTTAAAAAGCGTCATCGGTTTAGTTCCTCCGCGGTCAGGTGAGATTAAGTTCAAAGGAGAAGACATAATTGGTAAGCCACCCTACAAAATCGCATCTTTGGGTATTGGCTACGTTCCTCCAGATAAACGGGTTTTCCCGACTCTGACAGTACGAGAAAACTTAGAAGTAGCTATAAAAGACTATAAGTCTAAAAGAGCTTGGAGTATTGATAGCATTTACGGATTTTTCCCCCAGTTGAAACGTTTGGATAAACGAAAGGCAGGTTATCTAAGCGGCGGAGAGCGACAAATGCTTGTGACAGCCAGGACTCTAATGGGTAACCCAGAATTAATTCTCTTGGACGAACCCACTGAAGGGCTGTCACCAATTATGGTGAGTCTTTTAATGCAGCAAATTAAGAAACTAAGAGAGGAGGGTTTAACTGTTATCCTAGCTGAGATGAATGTGAGATCTGCTTTAGGGTTGAGCGACCGCGCCTATATTTTGGAGAAGGGTCAAATTCGGTACGAGGGTAGAGTCGGGGAAATAATGAATCAGTCACAGCTGTTAGAGAAATATTTAGCATTGTAAGTTCTTGTGTTTAAATTTAATGGCAATGAAAATTATGCCACAAGAATTATTTTGTCAAGAATAAATTAGAAAGGAGAGGGTTAATGGAAAGCAAAAAAGAATTAGAAGTCAAAACGGGTTTGTGTATGTCATGCCATCATGAGACATGCATATTACAGTTCAAAATCAGAGACAACGAGATTATAGATGTTAGGTCGGCCCCCGGTGCTCCTTATCAATATGTTCCAAATCAGGGCAGGTCATGTTCTAAAGCCCAAGGGCTTAAAGGACTTCGTAATGCTCCCGGTCGCTTAAATTATCCAATGAAAAGGGTGGGTGAACGAGGTACCAATAAATGGGAGCAAATTTCTTGGGATCAAGCTTTTAATGAAATAGCGGACACTCTAAGGAGGATTAAAGAAACGGAAGGTCCAGAAAAAGTCGCTTGTATAGATGGAGCACATAATGAAGTTTGGGCCACTTCAAGATTTTTTAATCTTTTTGGCAGTCCCAATTTAGATGGAATAATGGCAAAAATTTGTAAGGGGGACGTAAGGATTGTTAACTCAGCAATTTATGGAAATACCATCTTCAGTGCTTATTCTGAGCCTCCAACAGAGAGATGTAAGTGTGTAATTTTGTGGGGAGCAAAACATTCTACATCTAGTCCACTAAGGTGGGCCGGAGAGAAAGGCGTTAAAGAACGAGGAGGGAAAATAATAATCATCGATCCTAGAGGAACGGATGAAATTAAATTTGCCGATTTATGGTTGCAACTTAGGCCAGGGACAGATACAGCTTTAGGATTAGGATTGATAAATGTGATCATTAATGAAGGACTTTACGATAAAGAATTTGTGGAAAAATGGACGTTTGGGTTTGATGAGTTAAAAAATAGAGTTCAACAATACACTCCAAGTAAAGTGGCTGAAATTACCTGGGTGTCTAAAGAAAAAATTGTTGAAGCAGCAAAGATGTATGCTTTGAACAAACCAGGGAGCATACCCTGGGGGACGAGGTGTAGCCATATTGGGAGAAACTCAACTGATGTAGAACGTGTCAGGTGTATTCTAAGAGCGATAACAGGAAACCTAGACATTGATGGGGGTGATTTATTCCAAAGTCCTTATCCTGGAGTTGTTACAGCTCAGGAGCTTGACCTTGCAGAACAATTACCTTTAAACCAGATGGAAAAAGCTTTAGGTGCAGACTGGATAAAGCTTAAATCGGCCCCTGGGTGGAAACTGCTGACCGAAACAAGGAAAGCAGGTGGATTGAAGGCTTATCCATCATGGGGTACACTTGGTGCAGCTGTTCCGGATATCTATTACTCTATTCTGGAAGGTAAACCTTACAAGGTCAAGGCACTTTTCACAGTTGGTTCAAATCCTATCCTAACTATGGCAGACGTAAATCTAGTTTACAAAGCTATGAAGAAAGTCGAATTCAGTATAGTAATAGATATTTTCATGACACCGACGGCAATGTTGGGAGATTATGTCCTTCCCGGAACGGCTTGGATAGAAAACCCGTCAATACAATGGATAGAGAAAACTGAAGCTATTTTAGGGGCTGATAGAATACTACCGAAATGTAGCGATGGTGAATACGATCGTAGGGATGTATATGATGTTTTTCGTGAACTTGGGTTGAGATTAGGTCAAGACCAATATTGGTCATGGAAAACTGCCGAAGAAGTTCTTGACCATCGCCTAGAGCGGTTGGGAGTCACTTGGGAGGAATTTAGAAAGAAACCGTGGGCAACCCCAATCGGTATTAAAGAGAAAAGCTACGAAAAAATAGGGTTTGCTACTCCAACGGGAAAAGTTGAGCTATATTCAACCACGTATGAGAAATTGGGACTCGATCCTCTACCAAATTATGAAGAACCACCCGAGAGTCCGATTAGTACACCAAGGCTAGCGAAAGACTATCCATATATACTTATCACGGGTAGCAGGGTTAGAGAATATTTACATTCACAGTTTCATCAGATTAAAAATTGTAGAGATAAGCATCCTGACCCATTAGTAGAAATTCATCCTGAAACCGCGAAAAAACTTGGAATAAAAGAAGGTGATTGGGTACGCATAGAAACTAAAAGAGGGAGTATTAGACAAAAATGTAAATTATTCGAAAACATCCATCCCATAGTTATAAATGCGGAGTATGGTTTTTGGTACCCTGAAAAAGCTGGAGAAGAGCCGACCTTATTTGGTATCTGGGAATCAAATGCCAACGTACTAACTTCAATGGCAAGAGAACATTGTGACCATGCATGCGGAAATTGGTATCTGACTGCAATGCTTTGTAAAATTTATAAAGATAAGAAGCTTTAGTAGCAATTTTGACAGATTTTTGAAATCAAATTAGAAGAAGGAGAGAAATAGAAATTTATGAAAAAGACAATTCTTCATCCGAAGAACTTTCCTCCACCTGTCCGCCCTTATTTTTCATGGGGGGTCAAAGTAAAAGATGCTACTCTGCTGTTTATTTCAGGAGTTGTTGCTTTAGGGCCTGACGGCAAAATCGAAGATGGAGATATTGAAATTCAAACTAGAAGGACTATGGAAAACCTTAAAGTCATTTTGGAAGAAGGGGGGGCGACCTTGCAAGATATTATTAAGCTTACAGTTTATTTAACTTCGGTTGATCATATAGAAGCGCAAAGTAAAGTTCGGTCAGAATATTTTCAACAAGATCAGCCGGCCAGTACCTTAGTTGTCGTAAAAAGTCTATTCAGGCCAGAAGTCTTGATAGAAATAGAGGCTATTGCATCGATATAAAACGTTTTTAAAGACGCTTTTTTATTTTGGATGGCCAAAATCTCAAATCCTTAGCATAAAACTTACTTGCGGAAAGGGTTTGGTTTTAAAAAACCAGAGATTAATTAAATTTACACAAAGGGGATCTTCAATGCGAAGCGACAACTCATTTATAGCGGCGGCTGTTCAGGCTTCACCAATTTTTTTAAACAAAGAGGAAACTATTACTAAAGCATGTAAGTTAATAAAAGAAGCCGGAAATTCGGGGGCTAAATTAATTGTTTTCCCAGAATCTTACTTGCCAGCTTATCCTTATTGGCCGAGAGATTTCCTTCAGCAACGAGCGCTCAGTATAAAAACGTTTGTTGCTCTTTTTGAGAATTCAATTGAAATTCCAAGCAAAGACACTGACAAGCTTTGTCAGGCAGCGAAGAAAGCTCGAGCCTATGTTGCCATTGGAATCAGTGAGAAGAACGAAAATTTAAATGGAACACTTTACAATACAATTTTGTATATAGATAATGATGGAAAAATTATGGGTAAGCACAGAAAATTAGTCCCAACTTTCAGTGAGAGGTGTATTTGGGGGCAAGGAGATGGGAGTGACCTAAATGTCTTTCAGACAACTTTAGGGAACTTAGGCGGCTTAATCTGTTATGAGCATTTTATGACACTTACCAAGTATGCGATGTTTGCAAAAGGTGAACAGATTCATGTAGCAGTATGGCCAGGTTATTCGCGAATAAAAACAAACATTGATCTTGTTTCTAGACAATATGCTTTGGAGGGACAAGTCTTCGTTATCACTTCTTGTTGTTACATGAATAAAGCCATGATTCCGGATAGTTTCGAATTGAAAGAACAATCTGAATGGGATATTGCGGGAGGGAGTGGAATAATAAGCCCGCATGGACATTATATAGCTGGCCCTATCTATGGTAAAGAAGAGGTGCTATATGGCGAAATAGATCTGACACAGATCATAGAAGCTAAGCTAATGGTAGATGCCGTGGGGCACTATGCCAGATGGGATGTAGCTACTCTAAATTTAAACGAAGAGAAAAGAACGCCAATAAGAATTCTTAAGAGTAATGAAGCGGCAATATTGCAGAATTCAGAATTTCATTTAGTTGATCGGTTTCCGATGAAAATTCATGAAAGGATCGTCTCGCCAAAGAGAAAGCAAATCAAAAAGAGAAACTGGAAAGATGGTTAAATCCGACAGAATATAAAGTCAAACTAGTAAGTAAATACAAATTGTGAAAAGGATATGAATTATGGAGGAGACTAGGGAAAACGTTGTGCGAGAATGCTTAGTTAACCTTTTAACAAGGAGGTTAGTTGCCATGAAAAAGACAAAAAAGATTTTAATCGTTGTAGCATTGATCGGATCATTAATTCTTCTCTTTTATAATAGGAATTTAGCCGAAGCGAAGGATCCGGAATATCCAACAAAACCCATTAACTTTTATATTCCTTTTGGTGCCGGAGGAACAACGGACTTATCTTCGCGTGCATTGATTGGGTGTGCTAGTAAACACTTGGGACAGTCATTCATTCCAATTAATAGAGCAGGAGCCGGTGGGACACTGGCAGCAATGGCGGTAATTAATTCTAAACCCGACGGTTACACATTGGGAACGATATCAGCCACTAATGCTTTTGTTCCACCCTTTTCAGAGGGTGCCCCATATAGAGACCTAAGTGGCTTAACAATGATCATGAATTACGGCAGCTATGTCTTTCCGGCCATGGTCAGGGCAGATGCGCAGTGGAAAAGTTGGAAAGAATTAGTAGAATGGGGGAAAAATAATCCAGGCTCTATAACAGTAGCGAACGTAGGTGCTAAAACTGTAACAATTAATGGTCTTGCCCTCGATCGGGTAGCAAATAGAGAAAAAATTCAGCTCACCTTTGTTTCTTTTAAGGGAAGCCCAGAAGTGCTTACCGCGATCCTTGGGGGCCATTGCATAATGTATGCTTCCACCGCCGATCCTACAAATGTATCTTATCTTAAAGAAGGGAAACTTCGAGTTCTGCTGTTCCTTAGTAAAGAGAAGATCCCCGGCTATGAGGGTATCCCTTCTACCCAAGAATTGTATAGTTTTTCAAGCCCTGGTCTTTTGGGGGTTTGTGGTCCCCAAGGTCTTCCCGAATATATATTGAAAAAACTTGGGGACGCCTTTGCCAAGGCAGTAAAAGACCCTGAATTCATCAGTGTAATGAATCGAATGTATACGCCTATTGTTTATATGGATATGAAGGAGATGAAAGTCTATGTGGAAAAGACTTTTTCTGAAACAGGTGAAATCATTAAATTGTTAAAAGCCCAAGAAGAAAGGGAGAAAAAATAGGATTGATATAGAGTTTAAATTGTGAACTTACTATGTTATCTAATTATGGGCAATGCGTTGAATTTGGTATTTTATCTCAGTACTGTCCGAATAAGCCCAATTGGTTATAAGAAATTTCCGTCTTTTTACTTGGAAGTCCTAATCGTCCTCTAGTCGCATTTGAGCAGATATGGATTAACCTCAAATTCCGAGAACGCAATCGAAGCTCCCTTTGGTTTGATTCGATCGGTTGCCCAAATGTAATTAACTTTTTATATTTATGTCAGCAGCAGAATTTATATAATAGTCACAATATTCAGCTACTGGCGATATTAGCGCGAACTGAATATTTAATAAGAATAACGCAAGACAGGCGGCATTTAATTCGTCCTTGGGGGTTATAAAGACAAGGTGTCCTCATTTGAAGATAAGGGGTTATGAAGGTAGCATCTGTACAATTATATGTTGGAGACAAAAGTAAGTTTCAAATAATTTGCCATGTTGAGGAATTATTAGATCAAATTAAGGATGCCGATCTTGTCATTCTCCCTGAAATTTGGAATATAGGATACTTTTCATTTGATATTTATCTTAAGGAGTCGGAGCCTATAGATGGAGAAACAGCCCAGAGGATGTCGGCTAAGGCAAAGGAGCACGGTTTTTACCTTCACATGGGGAGTTTTGTGGAGACATATAACAATAAGCTTTTCAATACAAGCGTCTTATTTGATCCACATGGCAAATTGGTGGCATTGTATCGAAAAATTCACTTGTTTGGGTACGAGTCAAAGGAAAATCAAATCCTTTCCCGCGGGAATCAGGTAGTGGTGGTCGAAACGGCTCTAGGTAAAATAGGGATGAGTACTTGTTATGATCTGAGGTTTCCAGAATTATTCAGAACGATGTTGGATAGACAAGTTGAGTTATATTTAGTAACGGCTGGATGGCCTTATCCTCGGCTCGAACATTGGATCATGTTTAATCGAATTAGAGCTATTGAAAACACTGCCTTTCTGGTATCCAGTAACTGTGTAGGAGTAAATCGTGGAGTTCAGTTCTGTGGACACAGTATGATGATAGATCCTTGGGGAGTCATTTTGACAAGTGGTGGGGACGAGGAATGCATTATAAAGTCAGATATTGAAACTGGCAAGGTAGCTCTCATAAGAAGTAAATTTCCAGCTGTGAGCAATCGTGTACTATAATTCCATTTTTTGAGATCTGCATTGGAAGGTAGCTTTAATACGTTGAACAGACGTCGCGGTGGTTGCACTATAATGCACTCGATTTTGAAGATTCAGTAGCATGAAATCCAATAATAGTATATTGTTCGAACCTATAAAAATAAGAAATATGGATTTGCGAAATCGGTTCGTTAGGTCAGCCACTTATGATGCCTTCGCGGATGAAGAGGGTTATGTTACCGACAAACAGATACGAGCTTTATCTGATGTTAGTATGGGAGGTGTAGGGTTTATTATAACAGGTATTACATATGTTCATCCTAATGGAAAAATTTTGCCCTTTCAGAATTCCATCGCAGGGGACAAATTTATATCCGAACTTAACAAATTGACTAATGCAGTACATAGATATGGAGCGAAAATTGCTCTTCAGTTGTTCCACGGAGGCCGAGCGGCAGCTAACTTTCTTGCATCAAGGAATAGGCTTGCATTCGCTCCATCATTTATCGAGGCGGATCCGTATTTTAGTGGTAAATATCGTGCTTTGAGACGTGATGAAATTTGGGAGATTGTTAATGCATTTGGTGATGGAGCGAAAAGGGCCAGAGAAGCTGGATTTGATGCGATACAGATTCATGGAGCTCATGCGTATTTGCTAAGTCAATTTCTTTCACCTTATACAAACCGTCGGGGTGACGAATGGGGAGGTAATTTAGAAAACCGCGTTCGTATTCACCGTGAAATATATCAAAATGTCAGGTACAACGTTGGTGATGATTTTCCCGTACTTATAAAAGTTGGAGTCCAAGACGGTTTTCCTGGAGGGCTCGATTTTAGTGAGGGGAAAGTAGCTGCTACATACCTGGCCGAAATTGGTTTCGATGCCTTAGAAATCAGTCAAGGTTTGAGAGGCCCAAGTGACGAGGACACAGAATTTCGGACAAAGATCAATAACCGTGACCGTGAGGCTTATTATCGCAGTTGTTGTGCTGAAATAAAGGAAAAAGTGGATGTTCCTATTATGATGGTTGGAGGACTTAGAACTTTTGAGCTTATGGAAGAAATTGTCCAGCAAAAAGAAGCTGATTTTATCTCGCTAAGTCGGCCACTTATCAGAGAACCAGGCATTATCAATGACTGGAAGAGAGGCAACCTTCACAGAGCAGAATGTATATCATGCAATAGGTGTCTCAAGGGGGTAAGGGAAGGTATAACACTCCGGTGCATCCAGCGAGAGGGGGAGAAAACATATTAAGAAAGGACAAAAGAAGAAACTAATCTACTCAATTATTGTCCGATCTATCAATAATCGATGTTTAATTGGTGAGGAGCTTTTCGGTGTAGGCTGACCAATCCCATTCCAATTCTCATTGACACCCTGTTTTATTCTTAATACAATCCTATCGAAATTGGAGCCTTCCATTGTTAACCTCTAACCCGCAAGGTGCCATATATGGCCTGGAGGTAAATTTAAACCCCGTTTCTGAAGAAGGAATGGGGTTTTTATTTCATTGCCAGGTGGAGTGTAGGATAAGGGTTCAGATAGAAGGTCTTTCATTCAGATGGGTAATATCTAAGAATCAATTCAGAAATGAGCAAGTTAGCCGAGAGGTATCTCCACTTATCACTAGATCAATAACCTCTTTTCTGTTGCCATGCTAATACAAAATTGTCATAAATCATTTTAAAAAGTCCTGAGGGAGGTGGGGGAGTATGTATAAAAAGATTTTGGTTCCGCTGGACGGTTCGGAATTGGCAAAAAAGGCTTTGGATCATGCCGAGGAACTGGCCAAGGCCTTTGATGCTGAAATCATTCTATTCCAAGTCGTCCCCTTTATATCTATCTATGGAGCGCCGGAGTTGGTAACGCCTCATATCGTTGATGAGAAGCAGAAGGAGGCGGCCGAAATGTATCTCACCAACCTCGCCGAGGAAATGAAAACACGAGGCCATAAGGTGACGGCAATGCTGAGGACAGGTCAACAGGTGGCCGTAGAGATTATCAACTTTGCAAAGGAAAGTGGTGTAGATTTGATCGTGATGTGCACCCACGGTCGTTCGGGAATTACCCTGTGGGTCTTGGGGAGTGTTGCGCACAAAGTCTTAACCCGGGCTGAAACACCCATCCTTCTCATCCATTTAAAGAGATAACTGTTTACACATGAGGATGATCCTCATCCGGCTCCATATTGCCTCTGAATTGATTGTCAATGGGATTCAAAAACCCACAATTCTTGTTGAACTTCATTTGGACAATTTAGTAAACACCAACTACAATCTAAGCTATTCCTCAACATCTTTTAACTTTAAGGAACGTTCTTAAAATGCGTCGTTACCTTATTTTCGTTTCTGTTGGATTGGGTCTTCTTATGTACTCCATTGACAGTACAGTGGTGGCAGTAGCCTTCCCCAACTTTATAAAAGACTTAGGCACCAATGTTCTCTGGGCAGCATGGACCATCTCAATCTATTTAATTGCGGTTACCACCGTCATGCCATTGGCGGGAAATCTTAGTGATAGCTTCGGCCGCAAAAAGGTTTTTCTGGTTTCTCTAATACTTTTCACAGCCAGTTCCCTCGCCTGTGGTCTTGCACCCAATATCTATACCTTAGTGGCATTTAGGTTCCTTCAGGGTATCGGAGGAGCAAGTTTTCTTCCAACGGCAGCTGGGATTGTGAGCGATCATTTTCCAGAGAGCCGGGAAAGGGCCATTGGTCTGTTTACCAGTATCTTTCCTCTAGGAGGTATTATCGGACCAAACTTAGGGGGATGGATAGTGAGTCGATATTCCTGGCGATATATCTTCTATATCAATTTACCTATCGGCATTAGTCTGATCGTTCTCATTATAATTTTACTTGAAGACTCCAAAATTTTTTCTCGGCCCCATATAGACTTTGTGGGAGCTTCTTTTTTCTTTGGAGCAATACTCTTCCTAATGCTTGGCTTAAATCTCATTGCAGAGATTTTCTCTATCTCATCCCTTCTTCTAACAGTCATCTTTTTAGTCGTCAGTTTTTCTTTTCTTTACCTATTTTTTCGTCAAGAGAGAAAGGATCCCAACCCAATCCTGGATATAGCTTTGTTGAGATCAAAGCCTTTTCTGGCAGCAAACCTATATAATCTGATTGTAGGCGCCGGACTCCTTGGAATTTTTGCCTTTATACCGCTCTACGCAACCTCAGTGCATAAGTTATCTACTTTAGTTAGCGGTATGATCCTAACTCCTCGTTCTCTTGCGGTCATTCCTGCCGCAGCTATAACCAGCTTTCTACTCAAGCGATGGGGTTACCGATGGCCGATGGTGTTGGGTTTGATCATAATCTCCCTTTCTACAGTTCTTCTTTGTGGCCAAGGGTTTCAGTTATTGAGAATGATAGGTATCCATTTAGGAGTTGCTGGAATCCTAGCAGTTCTGATGATGGTTACTGGAATTGGTATAGGGATTGCTCTACCCGCATCCAATAACGCATGCATCGAACTGATGCCTGAAAAGGTAGCTACCATCACAGGGCTTCGAGGAATGTTTAGATCTGTTGGAGGAGCGTTTGGAATTTCACTAATTACAATCATCCTCCATTCGAGTTCTACTCCTGCCGATGGCTTTAGAACTACCTTCATCTCTTTTGGTTTGGGGCTTTTATTTACTATTCCTCTTGTCTTTCTTATGCCCACTGGAAAGAAAGTAGGGAGATAAGGCTGAAACCCAAAAGGCCGAAGAACAAAAGTGAGGTCAGAAATGCGACTGCTTTTCTTTTTCTAAAGCTTCCTTAGGCTTGCTTTCTATCTGGTCTTCCCCCGATTTAGTGGACACACTGAAGAATTAGAGGTATAGAAAAAAAGGGATGGGGAGGTGTGTCATGGGAATAGGTAAGGACAAGAGGTATTTTGATCGGGAGTTCAAGTATGAGGCCATTCGGTTGATGAACGAGGGGAAGAAAATCCTTTTCTACCGATTCTGCAAAACATTGCAGAAGGGTTGGAGATGGAGGCTATTGAGTTATTCAGATTCCATCATGAGGAGTCCGATCCCGACAAACTGAAAAAGATGATTACTGATATCATCAAAGATGAAAAGAGCGAGAGGCTTCAGCTAATTTTGAAAATTATCAGCGCACTAAGATAATCAACCCACGCTCTTTCCTGTTCTTTCGATTCACCTTTCTCAACCGAGAAGGGCTTCAAGCTGTTGACTCCTCAAAAGATAGTATAACGCGGCCCTCAAATCGCTGATCTTCGGCTCGCCTTTTGTGCCGGAATGCGAGCGCGGCCAGCTTATAGAGATTTTCTTAAAACACCCCCTCTTTTTGCCATCAATTTTCTCACATCTCAAATATTTTTTTTGCTTCAATCCCTTCATATGCTTGAACAACCTGAAGTAGGCAAAATTGAAAACCTCGCTTTTCGTTAATTTCTCGTGGTATTTTCGGCTGTACCGATGTTGGAACTCAGCCAGCATTCCGTAGTCCTCGATTCGTATTCCCAATGTAATCCTTTTATGCCGTACTTCCGAAACGAAATTGCCATACTGCCGAATTACGTAACCCAAGCAATCACCCATCGAACCCTCGGCCTTCCATATTTCTTTTAGATATTTTATTTGCCCAGACCTCAGTCGTAAACATATTCTGATCCGTTCGCCCATTTCAGGTTTATGATAAAGCAGTTTGAGGGTACTGGATGATCCTAAAGTGTCAATCGCTTGTCTAAGAATCTCTGAACGCGGAGCTCCGGTTTGACTACTCATCTCCTTCAAATAGTCATAAGTCTCCTTCGGTAATAGGGCATTTATTGTCCTCATTCGATATGGCTCCACATCTATCCCATGCCAGCGTAGTCTCAAGAACATAACAAAGTATACCAAACCCGTATTTTGAATATCTTACTAATACCAAAAACATCTGTAAATTTCAACAAATAGACTACTGAATCTCAACTTGAACAAGATAAAAGTGGTCTTGTTAATATAGCATCCCCCAAGGGTGCAAGCAGAAAGGGCCACAAATGGGTACCAGATTAATAGACATACGTCAGTTGTCAGAAAAAATAGCCTTGAAACCGAAAACCATCAGAAACCGCCTATACGAAGAAACCTTTCCTTTGAAACCCGTAAAGCAAGGGGGAAGAAAGAATTTTTGGCTTGAATCTGAGGTCGATAAATACATCGAAGGTTTAACGGGAAACAACGTTGACTAGGCCGTCGCAGCGTGATACTCTAACCTCCAATCTCTGAAATGGAAGGGGGTGGTTCATGAGCGCTGCGTTACGTGCCTCCAATAAGGAGGTAGAAAATGCCCATTTACACAGACAAACGGACAGGCAAAAGGGTAATCCAGTATCAAATTGGTTTCAAGAGTGTTCCTGATCCCAGAAACCCAGGAAAACTCGTCAGGCGCCCAAAGTACAAGACGGAAGTGGTAGGTAAATCAGCCAGGGTAGCAAGAAAGAAACTCGCAAGAAAAGAAGCGGAATGGGAGCAAAAGAAATATTTAGAAGAAATTGCCCCAGAAATAGCGAAGCCCCAGTACACATTCGATGAGCTTATGGCCTGGTACCTCGAACTTCCGGTAGCGAAGAAGAAACGGTCTTACAACACGGATGTCGAAAAATCGAAACCCTTGAAGAGATACTTCGGCAAAATGGCAGCAGACAAGATCAAGCCCAGCATGGTTGAGAGCTTCCAGGATAAAATGCTTAAGTCAAAGCATAGATTCGGTTCGAATTATAAACCAGCGACCATCAATCGAACGGTTGCCTTGATGAAAAGGGTTTTCAATCTCGCAATCAGGGAAGATATGGTTCTGAAGAACCCCTGCTGGAAGGTCACCATGCTGAAAGAGGATAACAAGAGAGATCGGATCTTGTCGGGTGAGGAATTCAACCGTTTGCTCGCTGAGCTCCCAGTCTATTTAAAGCCCATCGTCAGCCTGGGATATTACACGGGCATGAGGCGCGGAGAAATTCTGAAACTTACCTGGGAGAAAGTGAACATGCAGGAGGGGTACCTTGATCTTGAACCGGAGGACACGAAAAACTCCGAGCCGAGACGCATCTATTTCAACGACGTGCTGTGGGACATCTTCAAAATGGCTGGAAAGGTCAGGAGCCTTAGCCACGATTATGTGTTCACCTACAGAGGAAAACCGATCAAGGAGTTCAGAGAGGGATTTAAAAAGGCTTTAGAGAGGGCCGGTATCGAAAACTTTCACCCCCATGACTTGCGTCACACGTTTAATACTAACTTGAGGAAAGCCGGGGTTGATCAAACGGTCATCATGAAACTGACTGGCCACAAGACTCTCTCGATGTTTACCCGCTATAATACCGTGGATCAGGCCGACGCGGTGGATGCAATGAAGCGGCTGGATTTGTTCTTATCCGCGCAAAAATCTTCTGAAAGTTCAGACGATGTTCAGACGGGCTCTTTTTAGTAGAAAAAGCAAGGCCTCTGGCGGGAGCCTAACTAATTGAAAAAATTGGTGCCGGAGGTCGGAATCGAACCGACATGGGGTGGAAGCCCCGCGGGATTTTGAGTCCCGTGCGTCTACCAGTTTCACCACTCCGGCACAAAATTA
>Ga0209048_10001362_pt1 | contig 25294 bp, 26 predicted proteins | sample FrelakmetCRP12CR_FD_187146 | JGI IMG/M metagenome (GOLD analysis project Ga0209048, IMG submission 187146) | Freshwater lake sediment microbial communities from the University of Notre Dame, USA, for methane emissions studies - CRP12 CR (SPAdes)... | ecosystem: Environmental > Aquatic >... | reverse complement strand
TCGAAGGGCGCCGGCGCGGAACCGTCGCCGCCGCCGCGCGCCGGCTGGTCGGTCTCGATGGTGAAACCGCCGTAGTCGGCGTAGACGCGCTTGCCGCCCGGGAAGTAGATCTGCATGTCCATGACTGGTCCCTTTCCGAGAGACTGAGTCTCTCTGAGCATCGCGTTGGCTGGTCTAACGATTGCCATGTTGCGAAATTGCGAAACTCGGCAATAATGGACTCATGAATGACGACCGACAGCGATACGCCATCCACGCCGCAGTGTTCGCCGCGCTCTCGAACCCCACGCGGCACGAGCTCATGCACCATCTCTGCGACGCGCCGCGCACGCCCAGCGAGCTGGCCGAGCTGCTCGACGTCAGCCGGCCGAACGTGTCGCAGCACCTTGCGCTGCTCCAGCGCGAGGGCTTGATCAAGCGCTCGCGCCGGGATGGCCGCGTGCTCTGGGAGGTCGTCGACCCGCGACTCTCTGAGGCCTGCGCGCTCATCGACGAGATCCTCGGCCACGAGCTCGCGCAACGCGCGCACGCTCTCGAACTCGAAAGGTAGGCTCACCATGCTCACCAAGAACGAAAGCGCCGTCGACCGCGTCGTCCGCGGAGTCCTGGGCGCCGGTCTCCTTGTCACCGCGTTCGCCGCCCTCGGCGTGACGTCGGCCAAGCCGCTGGGGATCGTCGCGGCCCTCCTCGGCGCCGTCCTGCTCTTCACCGCCGCCACCGGCTCGTGCCTGCTCTACCGGCTGATCGGCATCGACACGTCCAAGTAACGCCACCGGGAGAACCTTCATGATCGACGTCAACGTACAGGCCTGCCCTCAAAACCACCCCTGCCCCGCGGTGAACTCCTGCCCCGAGGGCGCCATCATCCAGGACGACATCTACTCGGCGCCGCGCATCGACGACGAGCTCTGCACAGACTGCGGCGCGTGCATCCAGGCCTGCCGCGTATTCTCGCGGGTCCGCGACGAAGTGGGGGTGCTCTGATGACTCAGATCGACCTTGTCTGCCGCGACTGCGGCCACAGCTTCGAAGTCGTGACTCGCGCCGCCATCCGCGAGAAGCAGAAGAGCTGCCCCGTATGCGCCTCGCGGAACCTCCGCCAAACGTTCGCCAGCTTCCTGCGCAACGGTTCACTCGCCGACCCCTCGTGCGGCGCTCCGCAGCGCAGCAGCGGCTACGGCTGAGGCTGAGTCCCTCGCGGCGCGGTCGCGCCGCACGTCCACGTTTGTCACCGGGAGGGCACGGGTACTCCGGGCGCATGCACGTCAGCAGTCCGCACCTGAGCCTCGACGAGTTCATCCTCGAGATGGGCCGCGAGCCGGTGAGCTTGCTCACACAGGAGCGGCTCATGGAGCTCACGCACCGGCTGACCATCTCCGACGAGCTGATCGACAGCCTTACCTGCTACGCCCCGAACACGTACACCCGTAACCTGATCTGCCGTTCCACCGATTTCGAGCTCCTCGTGCTGTGCTGGAAGCCGGGGCACGAGTCCACGATCCACGACCACGCCGGCTCGCTCAACGCCATCCGCGTGTACCGCGGGGAGCTCACGTCGCGCGTGTTCGTGCCGACCGCCGTCAGGCCCGCCGGCACCGGCCCGGTCGAGCTTCTCGCCGCGGAGCGCGTGAAACCCGGCGGCTGGACCGGCGTCGACCGCGGCGGCATCCACCAGCTCGCCAACACGTCGGAGAGGAACCTGATCACGGTGCACGTGTATGCGCCCCCACTGCTCGAACTCACCGTCTACTCGCCCGACTCGGCGAACGTCGAACGCAGACCGTTGCGCCACACGCTGGCCGACGACATGGCCTGATCCGCGTCGGCGCAAGGCCGCCGATCGACCTCGCCGGAGGCACATGATGTCACTTCCCACCCGCACGCTCGGCACGAGCGGCCTCGAGATCACGACCGTAGGGTTCGGTTCCTGGGCCACCGGCGGTGGCGGCTGGTCGTTCGGCTGGGGCCCGCAGGACGACGACCTCTCGATCCAGGCGATCCACCGCGCCGTCGACCTGGGCGTGAACTGGGTCGACACGGCTGCCATCTATGGCTTGGGGCACTCCGAGGAGGTCGTGGGCCGCGCCGTGCGGGCTCTGCCCGCCGCCGCCCGGCCGCTGATCTTCACCAAGTGCGGCCTGGAGTGGGACGCCGCCGATCACATGCGCGCCGTGGAGAATGTCGTCACGCCACGCACCGTCCGACACGGCATCGAAGACTCGCTGCGCCGCCTCGGTCTCGAGACCGTCGATCTGTTCCAGATCCACTGGCCCGACGACCAGGGCAACCCGGTCGAGGAGGCCTGGGCGGAGATGGTGAAGCTGCGCGAGGAGGGCAAAGCGAGAGCCATCGGGGTCTCCAACTTCGACCCCGACCTGCTCGCCCGCACCGAGCCGATCGGCCACGTCGACTCGCTGCAGCCCCCCTTCTCGCTGATCGATCGCGAGACGGCCGCCGAGCTGCTCCCATGGGCGCGCGCTCACGGCACCGGCGTGATCTGCTACAGCCCCATGGGGTCCGGCATCCTCACCGACACGTTCGGCGCCGCCCGCATCGCCGCCATGGCCGACGGAGACTGGCGCACACGCGAAGATACGTTCAAGGAGCCGGAGTTGAGCCGCAACCTGTCGCTGCGCGACGCCCTGCGGCCCGTCGCCGCACAGCACGGCACGACGGTCGCCGCCGTCGCCGTCGCCTGGGTCACGCGTTGGCCGGGGGTGAGCGGCGCCATCGTGGGGGCGCGCTCGCCGGAGCAGGTGGACGGCTGGATCGACGGTGCGACGCTCGCGCTCACTGAGGAGGACCTCGCGGAGATCGCCGGCGCTGTCCAGGCGACGGGAGCCGGCGAAGGGCCGGCCGACCCGCGTCGAGCTTAGAGCGTGTACGTCACGTAGCCGTGCTCGCAGGGCTGGCCCACGGCCACGTGCACGCGGCGCTCGGCCGGCTCCCAGACCATGCTGGCGGTCGTCACGCTCTGGTCCGGGTCGGGGTCGGCGTCGTTCCAGTGAGAGCAGATGGAGAGCGGAGCGTGGGCGTGGTCGCAGAGCACCGTCTGTCCCAGCCGGACCGGGTCTTCACTCGCCTCGAGGCCCGCGGCGAGGAGTTCCTCCGCGCGGGCCCGCCGCTTATAGGTGCCCTCCGCTGTCGTCGCGTCCTGCGGCGCGAGCTCGGGCGTCACGTAGTGGTTCGTGTGCGCGAAGCACGCGCCGCCGTCGAGCCAAGCGAGACGCGACGCTGTGGTCTCGATGTCCCAGATGCGGCCGGCGGCGTCGGCCAGCAGGTGGTTCGAGCCTCGTGCACGAGGTGTGGCCGCGATGCGAGTTCGGACGTCCTCGAGGCTGCGGCACGCGAACAGCGACGCCAGCAGCAGGTTGTTGGGCACTCCCACGCCCATGTCCCAGGAGTACAGCGTGTTGGCGCCGCCGCAGAGGCCATGCGAGGTCACGCCGGTGATCGGCAGGTTGCCGGCCGGCCCGACGCTCAGATAGCTCGTCCCGTCATCGAGCGTGACGTGCCGCACCGTGAGGCACTCGATGTCGCCCGGGTACCAGTCTTCGTTGTGGCCGGCCACGATGCGGCCGCCGGCCCTGAACGCGAACGACGTGCAGTGCTCGGGCAGCTCGGCCTGTTCGGGCATACACGTGAACTCCTCGTTGCAGTTGGCTGCGAAGAGCTGGCCGAACGGCACTCCGGCGCCTTCGGCCAGGCCGCGCAACTGCTCCACGATCTGAGGCACGGCCTCCTCGGCCGGCCTGAGGTAGGCCCGGGCGCGCTCCACCGCTTCGGCAAAGCCGCAGCCGGCGAGCGCGCCGAACTGCTCGCCGTAGTAGTCCAGCTCACGGAGGACCAGCTCGCGCGCGGCCTCGCCGATCTGCCGCCCTACCTCGCGGTAGGTGCCCTGCGCTTCGATGTAGGGGAGTTCCGCGGCCATGCGCGCAGCATCATACCCGATTCGGACGGATGCCCCGCGGGAATGTCCAGCGCATGGACGGCGACACCGACTTCCGCTTCTCTCCGCGTCCCAACCGCGCCCACGAGATCGAGTGGCGCCCGTGGGGTGAGCCGGCGTTCGCCGAGGCTCACAAGCTCGGGCGCCCCATCCTCCTGTCGCTCTCCGCCGTCTGGTGCCACTGGTGCCACGTCATGGACGAGACGAGCTACTCCGACCCCCGCGTGATCGCGACCGTCAACGAGCACTTCGTGCCCATCCGCGTGGACAACGACCGTCACCCGGACGTGAACCGCCGCTACAACATGGGCGGCTGGCCAACGACCGCCTTCCTGGCGGCCAGCGGCGACCCGCTCACCGGCGCCACGTACATGTCGCCGGAACAGCTTCTGCAAGCCTTGGAGAGGGTGAGGGAGTTCTTCGCCGCCAACCGCACGGCGCTTCTGACGCTGGGTTCGACCGACCACGCCCAGGACGCCGATGGGGAGGCGGCGTTGGCCCATCTCGGCGGAGTGCCGCGCAGGGGCGCTCTCTCCCCGCCGGACTTCGAGGGCGACCCCGGCGCACCCGGCGACATCCCGGCGGAGATCGCCCTGCAGATCGTGCGCGCCTTCGACCCCGTGCATGGCGGCCTCGGCGCCGACCCGAAGTTCCCGCAGCCGGACGTCTTCGCGTTCGTGCTCGCCTTCGCGGAGTTGCGCGGCGGCGGAGATCCGCTGCACGTCGCGCCCCACACCAGCGCACTCTTGACGCCGGCGCGCGTCCATGAGGTGGTGCGCACCACGATGGAGGGGATGGCCGGAGGCGGCCTGTACGACCATGTGGCCGGAGGGTTCTTCCGCTACGCCACGCGGCGCGACTGGAGCGTCCCCCACTACGAGAAGATGCTGGAAGACAACGCGCGTCTGGCCGGCCTGTACCTCGAAGCCGCGGTGCTGACAAGCGGCGACGCGCCCGGCAGGGACGGGGTCGCCCACGCCGGCCTCGGCCCCGCGACCCCCTACCGAGACACAGCCGCGGGCACGATCGACTATCTTCTCGCCACACTGTGGCGCGTCGATCCGCCGGCCTTCGGGGGCAGCCAAGACGCGGACGAGCGCTACTACTGCCTCGATGCCGCGGGGCGTGGCGAGCTGCCGGAGCCCTTCGTGGACCCCACCGTGTACGTGGACTGGAACGCGCTGGCGGCGCGGGCGCTGCTGCGCGCGGCGCCCGTGCTCCAGCGCCCCGAGCTCGCCGACCGCGCGGTCGAGCTACTCGGCTTCCTCTGGGAGCGCGGCCGCCGCGATGGCGCGATGGCGCACTACCTCACGGCGGCCGCTGAGCCCGGCTCCGGCGCGCCGTTGCTCGTCGATCAGGCGACGGTGGCGTCGGCCCTGCTCGATGCCTACGAGGTCACCGCCGAGCGGCAGTGGCTGGAGGGCGCGCAGGCGCTCGCCGGCTGGGCCGGCCGGCACCTGCGCGCCGCCGACGGGCGCCTGCACGACCGCCTCGCCGAGCTAGGCGCCAGCGCCGGGCTTCTGGCGCGCCCGTTGCCCGTGCTCGAGGAGAACGCGCTCATGGCCGAAGTGCTGATGCGCCTCGAGGCGTACACCGGCGAGGGCGCCTGGCGCGACCGGGCGCGCGAGATCCTCACCGCGTGGGCGACGCACTTCGAAGAGTCCGGCGTCGCGGCGGCGGCCTACGGCCAGGCGCTGCTCCGCTACCTTGAGCGGCCGGATCACATCGTCGTGGTGGGGAGCCGCGGCGATGCCGCGGCGCGGCGCCTACACGGCGCCGCGCTGGCCGCCCCGCGGCCGCTCCGCACGGTGCAGTTCCTCGACCCGGACGACGCGGCCGACGCCGAGCGGATGGCCGCAGCGGGCTTCGAGCGAGCCGCGGCTTCGGCGGCTTACGTGTGCCGCGGCGCCACCTGCCAAGCGTCCGTTACCGACCCCGACGAGCTGGGCCGGCCGCTTCATTGAGCGGCAGCCCGCGAGAATGTGGAACAATCACGGGAACGGACCCGCGACGGAGGGACGATGCTCACGCTCTATCAGGCTGAGTGGTGCCAGTACTGTCACCCGGTACGCCAGGTGATGACCGAGCTCGGCCTCGCGTACACTACCGTCAACGTCCCTGCGGACCGCGAGGACCGCGCCGAGCTCATGACCATCGCCGGCCAGGACCGCATCCCGGTGCTGGTCGACGGCGACAACGTCTTCGGCGACTCGGATGAGATCATCGAGTACCTGCGCGGCACCTACCCGGCGCCCGAAGACGCCCGGGAACACGCCGCCGCCGGCGCCTGGCGCGCCGCCGTCGCGGTATCGCTGGCGCCGCGCGCCGCCCTCGCCCACCTTAGGGAGCTCCTCGAGGAGAAGGGCTTCAAGATCGTCACCCAGGTCAGGGGACCCAAGATCAGCGAGCGGCTGCCCAAGGAGTACGTGCTGCTCTACGTCACGGCCCCGGTCGCGGCCGTTAAGACGATCGAGATCGACCCGCTGGTGCCCGGCGCGGTGCTGCTGCCCATGGCCGTCCTGCCCGCCGAGAACCGCACCAGCGTGATCGCCACAGCCGACCCCGTCGGTCAGGTGTGGCTCTTCGGCGAGCTCGAGCTCACCAATGTGCAGTCGGCGGTGAAGAAGCGTCTCATCGAGGTGCTGGACGCGCTCTGACGGTGGCGGCCCCCGCGAGCCCCGCCGGCTCACCCCCAGCGATAGACGCGCAGGCTGAGCCACCCGGTCACGAGCGCGAGCGCGCCGAGCACGATGAGCGCCGTCGTATCCCACCCCGTGCCGTTCCAGGCCGCCTGCATCGCGTCGACCGCGTAGGTGAGCGGCAGAAAGTCGCCGATGCGTTTCATGGTGTCGCTCATCACCGCCGTCGGTGGGCCGGCGCCGCCGAGGAACAGCATCACGAAGAACAGCATGAGCCCGGCGCCCTGGGCGGCGCGCGTGCTGGGCATGACCGCCCCGAGCAAGGTGCCGATGCCGGCGAACGCCGCCAAGGTAACGAGGAACACGACGGCGAGCTGCGCCGGCGCGTCGGGGAAGTGCACCGGGTAGAAGACCGCCCCGAAGGCGGCGACCAGCACCGAGCCCACCACGCTGAGCACCAGCGCCGCCAGGACCTGCGAGCCGAGCACGGCCCAGACGGGTACGAGCGAAGCCTGAAAGCGGCGGAGCACGCCGCCGGCACGGTAGCCGGTGAGCCGCGCCGGCAGCATGATCACCCCCACGGACATCGCGACCACGGCGATGTAGGCGGGCACGTAGTAGTTCATCGCTCCGATGCCGGCGAAGACGCGCTCGTCGGTGCCTCCCGGCTGGTTGCCGAACACCTCGCCGAGCACGAACAGCAGCACGACCGGGAAAGCGAAGGTGAACACCAGGGTAGTGGGCTCGCGCAAGAAGAGCTTCAGCTCGATCCACGCGAGCTTGAGCAGCACTCTGGTGCCGCCGCGGCGCCCGCCCATCAGTCCTCCACCAGGTGTCCGGTAAGCTTGAGGAAGACGTCCTCGAGGCTCGGTTCAATGACGCGCAGGTCGTCGGGGGTGAGGCCGCGCTCGACGAGGGCCGCGCCCACGTAGGCGAGCAGCGGCCCGGTGCCCTCGACCACGACCCGGGGCCCGCGCCGGGTGACGCTGCGCGCGCCCGGCACGCCCATGAGCCACTCCACGTCCTGGTCCGGGGCGCTGAACACCACCTGTTCCAACGGGTCGTAGCGCACCACGAGCCCGCGCGGCGAGTCGAGCGCGATGATGGCGCCTTTGTCGACCACGGCAACGCGGTCGCAGAGCCGCTCCGCCTCGTCCATGAAGTGGGTGACGAGAACCACAGTGGTGCCGCGGTCGCGGATCTCCTCGATGAGGTCCCAGGCGATGCGCCTGGCGGCAGGGTCCAGCCCGGTCGTCATCTCGTCGAGAAACACGACCTCGGGGTCGCTGACCAGCGCCAAGGCGATGAACAGCCGCTGGCGCTGACCGCCCGAGAGGCTCGAGAACGAAGCGCTGCGCTTCTCCGCGAGCCCCCACTGCTCCAGCTGCTCGCGCCAGTCGCCGGCGCCGGGAGTGAGGGAGGCGAAGAGGTCGAGCGCCTCCCACACCCGCATATGGTCGGGGAGGCGCGACTCCTGGAGCTGGCAGCCCATGCGTCCGCGCAGGGCGCCGGCGTGAGCGCGCGGATCCTCGCCGAGCACGCGCACCGTGCCGGCGGTGGGCGTATGCAGCCCCTGCACGCACTCGACGGTGGTGGTCTTCCCGGCACCGTTCGAACCCAGCAGGCCGAAGATCTCGCCGCGCTCGACCGCAAAGGAGATATCGTCGACGGCGACCACGTGGTGGCCGTAGACCTTGCGCAGGTGCTCGACGGTGATGACGGGCGGCATGTCCTTGAGCCTACCCGAAATGGGGCCGGGCGCGCCGCCCGCTCACTCCACTCTAGCCGCCGAACAGGGATAGCGTGCCCGGCGGGAGATCCGGGTCGGACCACTGGCCGAGCCGCTGGAAACGCTCGCGGCGCCGGCGGCGACGCTCCTGAGGAGCGATGCCGTCGAGCTCGGCCAGCGCCTCGGCGATTGCCTCACCGACGCTGGCCGCGGCGGCCTCGGCATTGTGGTGGGCGCCGCCAAGCGGCTCCGCGACGACGCGCTCCACGACGCCCAGCTCGAGGAGGTGCGAGGCGGTCGGCTTGAGGGCCTCGGCGGCCTGCGGCGCGAAGGCCGCGTCGCGCCAAAGGATCGCGGCGCAGCCTTCCGGGGTGATCACTGAGTAGGTCGCGTTCTCCTGCATGAGCACGCGGTCGGCGACGGCGAGGGCGAGGGCCCCGCCCGAGCCGCCCTCGCCGATCACCGTGGCGATGACCGGCACGCTGAGACGCGCCATCCTCAGCATGGTCTCGGCGATGGCGCGCGCCTGGCCGCCCTCCTCGGCGGCCACGCCCGGGTAAGCGCCCGGCGTGTCCACGAACGACAGCACGGGGAGACCGTGCCGCTCGGCAATGGCGAACAGCCGCTGCGCCTTGCGGTAGCCCTCGGGCTTGGCCATGCCCCAGCTGTGCGACTCCTGCTCATCGAGCGTCTTGCCCTTCTGGTGGCCGACGACCAGAACGGCGCGGCCGCGGAACCAGCCGAGCCCGCCCACGATGGCCGGGTCGTCGGCGCGCAGGCGGTCGCCGTGGAGCTCCTCGAAGCCTTCGATGAGGTACCCGATGTAGTCGCGCGTCCGCGGCCTGCCCGTGTGGCGCGCGATCTCGACGGTCACCCAGGCGTCATGGCGACGGCTCTCGCGCTGCAGGCTCTTCAGCCTCGCCTGCAGCTTCTCGATCTCTTCCGACAAATGGACGCCGGGCATAAGCGGCAAACGCTTTAGCTCGCTCAAGCGCTGTCTGAGCCATCCCACCCTTGCCTCGTTCTCGTCCGCCGGTCGTTGCGGCTCGGTCAGGTCTCTCACCTCCCCCCAGCAGTCGCAGGTAATTGCCCACCTTCGCGCGCAGGTCCTTGCGCGCCACCACCGCGTCGAGATGACCCAGCTGGAGGTTGCGCTCGGCGCTGCCGAAGCCCTCCGGCAGCGTCTCATGCGTGGTCTCGGCGATCACGCGCGGGCCGGTGAAGTACAGTTGTGCACCCGGCTCTGCGATGCAGATGTCGGCGAGCGTCGCGAAGCTCGCCACCACGCCCCCGGTGCACGGGTCGGCGAGGATCGTCACGAACGGCGACGTGGCCTCGTTGATAAGGTCGACGGCGCAGCTAGTCTTGGCCATCTGCATGAGGCTCAGGATGCCTTCTTGCATGCGGGCGCCGCCGGAGCTGCAGACTGCCACAAGTGGCAGGGCTTCTCCGGCGGCCAGCTCCGCGCTGCGCCACAGCTTCTCACCGACCACGCTGCCCATGCTGCCGCCCATGAAGCCGAAGTCCATGACGGCGAGCACGCACTGCGTGCCGTCAATGGCGGCCGTCCCCGTGACGATCGCCTCGCTCAGGCCCGTCTGGGCCTGCGCCTCGCGCACACGTTCGGGGTACGTCTCGAGATCGGTGAACTTGAGAGGATCGCGCGTGAGCACGTTGCTCCAGAGCTCGTGGAAGGTGCCTTCGTCGACGAGCTGCCGGATCCGCTCGCGGGCGCCGATGCGCAGGTGGGAGCCGCAGTGCGGGCACACCATGAGGTTGGTGCGCACGTCGGCGAGCCGGGCGGGCTGCTTGCACGAAGGGCAAGCCCATTCCGGCCTGACGGGGTCGGAGTCGCGGCGCTCGATCTCGACGGTGACGTTCATGAGGGAGGTGCAGCCGGTCTTCAGCCGTCGAAGCGGCGGAAGACCAGTGTGACGTTGTGGCCGCCGAACCCGAAGCTGTTACTGGCGGCCACCTCGACCTTGTGGAAGCGCGACTCGAGCGGCACGTAGTCCAGGTCGCAGGCCGGATCCGGGTCGGTGAGGTTGATGGTCGGCGGCAGCAGGCTGTTCACGATCGTGAGCACGGTGGCTACGGCCTCGATCGCTCCGGAAGCGCCCAGGCAGTGGCCGATCATCGACTTGTTCGACGAGATGGCGACACTCCGCGCGTGCTTACCCAGGGCGACCTTGATGGCCTTGGTCTCAGCGATGTCGCCGGCGCTGGTGGCCGTGCCGTGGGCGTTGATGTAGTCGATCGCCGATGGCTCGAGATCGGCCTCCGCGAGCGCCATCTTCATGGCTCGCGCCTGCGACTTGCCGGTCTCGTCGGGCAGCGTCATGTGAAAGGCATCCGAGCTCATGCCGGCGCCGGCCAGCTCGGCGTAGATGTGGGCGCCGCGGGCCTGGGCATGCTCGAGGCTCTCGAGCACCAGGCAACCGGCGCCTTCACCGATCACGAAACCGTCGCGACCGGCGTCGAAGGGCCGCGAGGCATGCTCCGGATCGTCGTTGCGCAGGCTGAGCGCGCGGGCGGCGGCAAAGCCTGCCACGCCGACCGGGCTCACGGGCGCCTCGCTGCCGCCGGCGAACATCACCTCGGCGTCGCCGTGGCGGATGATGCGCGCCGCGTAGCCGATCGCGTCGGAGCCGGCGGCGCAGGCCGTGGAGGTCGCGCTCAGCGGGCCCTTGGTGCCCAGCTCGAGCGAGACGTGCGCCGCGCCCATATTGGGGATCATCATCGGCACGAGCAGCGGGTTCACGCGGTCCGGACCCTGGGTGAGGAGCTTGTCGATCTCCGTGTGCAGCGTCTGCAGGCCGCCGACGCCGCTGCCGACCACCGTCCCGACCCGGTCCGCCTCGGGGCGCGGGTCGAACTCGGCGTCGGCGGCGGCCAGCTTTGCGGCCGCGACCGCGTACCGCGAGAAGAGGTCGAGGCGCCGCACCTGGCGCTTGTCGATGAAGTCCTCGGCGTCGAAGTCCTTTACCTCGGCGGCGATGTGCACCTTGTAGTCGCTGGTGTCGAACCGGGTGATCGGCCCGACGCCCGACTCCCCGGCGACGAGTCGCCGCCAGAACGTGTCGACATCGTTGCCCAGCGGCGAGACCACGCCGAGGCCGGTGACGACGACTCTGGTGGCCGGCGGCATCAGATACCCAGTCCGCCGTCGACCGGGAGCGTGACGCCCGTGACGAAGCGCGCCTGCGGAGAGGCGAGAAAGACGACGGCATTGGCCACGTCGTCCGTCGTCCCGATGCTCTTGAGTGGCGTGGCGGCGACGATCAGCTTGCGCGTCTCCTCGGGCAGGGCCTGCGTCATCGGCGTGTCGATGTAGCCGGGAGCGATGGCGTTGACGCGCACGCCGCGCGCGCCCAGCTCCTTGGCCAGCGACTTGGTGAGGCCGATGATGCCCGCCTTGGCTGCGGCGTAGTTGGCCTGCCCCGCGTTGCCGCGACGGCCCACCACGCTTGAAAGATTGATGATACAGCCCGAGCGGCGGCGGAACATCTTGCGCGCCGCCGCCTTGCTCACCAGGAACGTGCCGCGCAGGTGCGTGGCGATGACGCTGTCGAAGTCGGCCGGGTCCATCATCATGACGACGTTGTCGCGGGTGATGCCGGCGTTGTTGACCACGATGGCCAGGGGGCCGAGCTTCGCCTCGGCACATTCGACCATGGCGTCGACCTGGTCCTCGTCGGAGACGTCGGCCATCACGACGAGGCCCCTGCGGCCCAGCGCCTCGATCTCGCCGACGACGGCCGCGCAGGCGACTTCGCCCGCGAAATCGTTGACGGCGACGTCGGCGCCGGCCGCGGCCAGGCTGAGCGCGATAGCGCGCCCTATGCCACGGCCGGCGCCGGTCACCAGCGCAACGGATCCTGTCAGGTCAAGCTCGACGCTCACGCGACCTCCCAATAGCGTGCGTCTTCGCGCAGCGTCCCGATAGTGTCTTCGTCGGCGGCCCGGGCGACCGTCGCCTCCGGGGCGATGCGTCGCACAAGGCCGCTGAGCACACTGCCGGGGCCGACCTCAAGGAACGAATCATACCCTGCTGCATACAGTGTGCTCACGGACTGGGTGAAGCGGACCGGCGAGACGAGCTGCCGTGACAGCAGCTCGACGAAGTCGCCAGTCTCGAAGGCAAGGCTGCAGGCCGAGAAGAACGCCGGGTCCGGCGTGCACCACTCGGTCACCTCGAGCTCGGCGCGCAGCGACGCCTGGGCCGCCGCCATCAGCGGCGAGTGAAAGGCGCCGCTCACGGCGAGCGGGATCACTCTCTTGGCGCCGGCCTCGGCGGCCCGTGCGGCCAGGTCGTCCAGAGCGGCCTTCGTGCCGCTCACCACGACCTGGCCGGGACTGTTGAAGTTGGCCGGCCACAGGCCGTCGCCGCCGGCCGCCAGCTCCTCGACCTTCTGGTCCGGCAGACCGATAACGGCGGCCATACCGCCGGGGTTCGCCTCGGCGGCGCGCAGCATCTCCTGGCCGCGCCGCCGCACCAGGCGCAGCGCGTGGGCGAACGACAACGCGCCGGTGGCGACCAGCGCCGAATACTCCCCGAGACTGTGGCCGAAGGCGGCGTCGAACCGCAGGCCGGCGTCGGCCAGGATGCGGAAGATGCCGATGGAGTTGACCAGCAGCGCCGGCTGCGTCACATCGGTGCGCGCCAGCGTCTCGGCCGGACCCATGGCGCAGACCTGCTCGAGATCGAAGTCGAGCGCGTCCGAGGCCTCGGCGTAGCTGTCGCGCATCTGCGGATAGGCGGCGCAGAGGTCACAGCCCATGCCGACGGCTTGGGACCCCTGGCCGGGGAACATGAGTGCGAGCTTGCTCATGACGTCCTCCTGGACGCTGTGTGTCGATACGGCGCGATCACAACTCCCACTTGGTGAGGCACGAGCCCCACGTGAGCCCGGCGCCGAAGCCGGCCATCAGCAGCATGTCGCCCTTCTTGAGGCGGCCGTTCTGGCTGGCCTCGTGCAGGCAGATCGGGATGGAGGCACACGAGGTGTTGCCGTAGCGGTCCAGGTTGGCGAACACCTGCGCATCAGTGAATCCCAGACGGCGCGCCGCGGTCTCGATGATGCGGATGTTAGCCTGGTGCGGAACGAACAGGTCGACGTCTTCAACTGTCAGGTTCGCGTCGCCCAGCACCTTCTCGCACGAGCCGACCACCGTGCGCGTGGCGAACTTGAAGACCTCGCTGCCGGTCATGTGCATGGCGTGCTCGTGGCGGCGCACCGTCTCGTAGCTCGCCGGCCGGCGGCTGCCGCCGGCCGGCACGTTGAGATACGACGCGCCGCTGCCGTCGTTGCCCAGGTCGAAGCTGAAGATGCTGCCGTTGTCGGTGGGCTGCACGAGCACGGCGCCGGCGCCGTCGCCGAAGAGCACGCACGTACTGCGGTCCTCCCAATCGACCATCTTGCTGAGCACCTCGGCGCCGATCACCAGAACACTCTGGTAGATGTTGGCCGAGACGAACGCCGTGGCGATGGCGAGGCCGTAGACGAAGCCGGTGCAGCCGGCCTGTACGTCGAAGGCGCCGGCCTTGGTGGCGCCGATCTTGTCGGCGACGATCGACGCCGTGGCCGGCATGATGTGGTCCGGAGAGATCGTGGTGACGATGACCAGATCGAGGTCCAGCGGGTCGCAGTCGACCGACTGCAGGCAGCGGCGGGCGGCGACCTCGCCGAGGTCGCTCGCCGCCTCGTCGACGCGCGCGATGCGACGCTCGCGGATGCCGGTGCGCGTGAGGATCCACTCGTCCGAGGTGTCGAGGAACTGGCTGATCTCGCTGTTGGTCAGCACGCGCTCCGGCACGTGCACGCCGAGCGCCGAGATGCGCGCCCCGCGCACGAGGCCACGGCGCAGGCCGATCACAGCCTAGCCTCCCCGGCCTCGATGGCCGCGGCGTCGACGATCGCGAACATGAGCTCGCCGCGGCAGGCCAGCTGGCCGTCCACGGTCGCCTTGACCTTGGCGCGACCAACGGGGCCGTGCACGGCGACGATCGCGGCCTCGAGGCGCAGGGTGTCGCCAGGTTTGACAACGCGCTTGAAGCGCACCTTGTCGATGCCGGCGAAGAGGCCGATCTTGCCTTCCATGGACCCGGCGCCCGAACCGGGCGCCGCGCTGGCGGCAGCCAGCGTTGCGGTCTGGGCCAGCGCCTCGACGATGAGCACGCCCGGCATCACTGGGTTGCCGGGAAAATGCCCGGCGAACCAGAAGTCGTCGCCCGTGAGCGTGCGAGTGGCTACGCAGCGCACGCCCTCTTCACCCTCGAGCACTTCGTCCACGAGGAGGAACGGGGGGCGGTGCGGCAGCAGCTCGAGCACCTGGTCGTGGGTGAGCTTCACAGCGGCGTCAGCTCCCGTGAGCGGCGCCCGCGGTGGCGTCCCAGGCCGATGCCTACGGCCACCGCCGCAAGGCCCCAGCCGATGAGGTTCTTGACCGGGATCGTGCGGCCGCCGGGCAGCGGGATGCGGCCCAGCGTGTCGTCAAGTCTCTGCAACGTGTCGTCGACGGCCTGGCCGAAGGGCTTGCGCGAGCCGGGCACCGGCTCGCGCTCCACCACCGCCATCACACGCTCGGCGAAGCCGGGCGGCGGGGCCAGCTCGAGCCGGCCCCAGGCGGCCAGGGCGCCGCGCACCTCGCCTACTTGGGCGAGCTCCGCGGCGCAGTCCGGGCAGAAGCTCAGGTGGGCCTGCAGTTCGGCGACCTCCAGGTAGCCCATCTCGCCGTCGATGTACTGATTGATGCGTTCGCGGAAGTAGCTGCAGTCCATCAGGCGTCGCTCCGCGGACCGGCGCCGGCGGGGCCCTGAGCGGGCCCGGCGCCCCCCGCCCGCAGCTTGAGCCTCAGCGAGGCGCGGCCGCGGTGCACCATCACCTTGACGGTGCCGAGCGGCCGCGCGGTGGCCTCGGCGATCTCCTGGTAGGGCAGGCCGTAGACGTCGCGCAGCACCGTCGGCACGCGGTAGTCCTCGGGCAGGTCGTGCAGCGCGGCCACGATGGTGGCCGCGTCGATGCCCTCACCGAGCTGCGGCACGGCGTCGGCGACCATCTCCGGCGTCTCGATCGGCTCGGGATGACGCTTCTCGCGGCGCTTGTAGTCCACCGACGCGGTGAGCGCCAGGCGAAAAAGCCACGTGGAGAAGGTGGCCTCGCCGCGAAACTGAGGGAGCTTGCGGTAGCAGCGCAGGAACGCCTCCTGCGCCGCGTCTTCCGCGTCGGTGTGGTTGCCGAGCACATTGTAGGCCACAGAGTAGACCATCCCTTGATAGCGCTCCACGATCAGCTTGAAGGCTTGCGCGTCACCTTCGCCCGCGCGCCCCAGCTCGGCGAGCGACGGGTCGGGCAGCGAGGCCCACTTGTGGGGGTTAGACGTAGCCATGGCGGAGGAAGTTACAGCCGCAACCGCGTCAAGCGGCCGCGGGCGAGAGAAGGAGGAGTCTGTCGAGTTCGAGTACGCGCACGGAGAGTGAGTCTACACCCGGCGCGAGGAGGCCGTTTCGTGTGTGGCGCGGCCGCGTTAGCTCCCGGGTAAGCTAGCCTCCAGATGAAAGTCTTCTGGCGCATCCTCAAGCTGCTCGGCGACTACAAGTGGCTCACGTTCGTGGGCTTCGCGCTGGCGTTCGCCCAGATGGGCCTCGGCCTGCTGGTGCCGCGCATCATCCAGCTGACCATCAACAACGCGCTGATCGGCGGCAAGACAAGCCTCCTTGTCACCTACGGGCTCGAGCTGCTCGGCATCGCCGTCCTGCGCTTCGTCGTCGCCGTCGGTCGCCGCCTCGCCAACGGCAAGTCGAGCCTCGGCATCGAGTACGACCTGCGCAACCGCATGTGGAGCCATCTGTTGCGGCAGTCCTTCAGCTACTTCGACCGCTGGCCCACCGGGCAGCTCATGAGCCGCGCCATGAGCGACGTGCAGAACGTGCGCATGTTCCTCGGCTACGGTCTCACGTTCTTCGCCACCAACATCGTCATGATGATCGCCGTGGCGATCATCCTGCTGGTGCTCGACGTGCGCCTGGGCCTCATGTCTTTGGCCTTCCTGCCGTTCCTGCTGCTCGTGACCGTGCGCTTCAGCCAGCGCCTGCAGCCGATCCTCAAGGATGTGCAGCAGAAGATCGCCGACGTCACCGCGGCGGCCGAAGAGAACGTGGTGGGCTCGCGCATCGTGCGCATCTTCGCCCGCGAGGACGACGAACTGGAGAAGTTCAGCGACCGCAGCTACAAAGTCTTCGAGGCCAGCGTGGCGGCGGCCCGCGTACGGGCCGTGTACATCCCGCTCATCGCCTTCATTCCCAACATGGCGGTGGCCTTCCTGCTCTACTACGGCGGGCGGCAGGTGATCGGCGGCACGCTGAGCCTGGGCTCGCTGGTCGCCTTCTACAGCTACCTGATGATGCTCGTCTACCCGGCCCAGGTGATCGGCTGGCTCACCGGCCTCGCGCAGCGCGCCATCGCCAGCGGCGAGCGCGTGTATCAGGTGCTCGACGCGCCCATCGAGATGGAGGAGCGGCCCGACGCGAGGCCGCTGCGCGGCGCGGACGGCGGGCCTCCCGTCGGCGCCGTGACCTTCGACGACGTCTGGTTCAGCTACGTGGACCGGCCGGTGCTCGAGGCGGTCAGCCTCGATGTCCCGGCCGGTCGCACGCTCGCGTTTGTGGGCCACACCGGCTGCGGGAAGACCACGCTCACCAACCTCATCCCGCGCTTCTACGATACGAGCGCCGGCCGCGTGCTCGTCGACGGCCAGGACGTGCGCGACCTGCAGACCGCCGATCTGCGCAGCCACATCGGCATCGTCACGCAAGACCCGTTCCTGTTCAGCGCCTCGATCGCCGAGAACATCCGTTTCGGGCGGCCGCAGGCGACCGACGACGAGGTCCGGGCGGCGGCGCGGACCGCGCAGGCCGACGACTTCATCGCGGCCCTGCCCGAGGGCTACGAAACGGTCGTCGGCGAACGCGGCTTCACGCTCAGCGGCGGCCAGCGTCAGCGCATCGCCATCGCGCGGGCGCTCGTCATGGACCCGCGCATCCTGATCCTCGACGACGCCACCAGCAGCGTCGACGTCGAGACGGAGTTCAGGATCAGGGCTGCGCTGACTGAAGTGATGCGCGGCCGCACGACCTTCATCATCGCCCACCGCCCGTCGACGATCTCCCTCGCAGACGAGGTCGTGGTGCTGGACCACGGCCGCATCGAGGAGCGCGGCACGCACGACGAGCTGATGGCCGGCGGCGGTCTGTACGCCCACATGTTCGGCGACGCCGAGGCAAAGCACTGCGACCTGGACTCGGTCGAGATCGAGGAGCCGGCGGTGGCCGGCGGCGCAGCCGGCCCGGCCGCCTGGGGAGGCGCCGCCTGATGGCCACCGCCTCCCGTCACGCCTCCGGACCGCACGGTAGCGGCGCCACCCTCGAGGATCTGCGCGGCTGGCGCGCCTTCGTGCACCTGGCGCGCGAGCTCAAGCTCGCCCGGCTCGCGCGCCTCGCCTACCCGTACCGGCGCCGCGCCGTCTTCAGCGTGATCGCCATGATCGCCGTCACGCTGAGCAGCCTCGCCGTCCCCTACCTGCTCAAGGTCGCCATCGACGGGGGCATCGGCGCCAAGGACATGACCGTGCTCACCTGGGTCATCGTCGCCTTTGTCGGGGTCAGCCTCGTCAACCTGGGCGCCAGCTACCTGCAGACCTATCTGACGAGCTGGGTCGGAGAGCACATCATCTACGATCTGCGACGCAGTCTGTTCGCCCATCTGCAGAAGCTGTCTCTTGACTTCTTCAGCCGGCAGAAGACCGGTTGGATCGTCAGTCGCCTCACCAACGACATCGACGCCCTCGACCAGCTCGTCACCGATGGCGTCACCACGCTCGTCACGAACTCGCTGACGTTCGTCGGCGCCATCGCGTTTCTCTTCATCCTCGACTGGCGCCTGGCGCTGGCGACCCTCACCATCATGCCGCTGCTCATCGGCGGGACGCTCGTCTTCCGCGCCAAGTCGGCCCGCGCCTACGCCCAGGTGCGCAACAAGATCGGCGACGTGAGCGCCCACCTGCAGGAATCCATCTCGGGCATCCGCGTGCTCAAGGCCTTCCGCCGTGAGCAGAGCGACTACGACAAGCTCGACGTCGCCAACGCCGCCTACCGCGACGTGAACATGCGCACCGTCGTGCAGAGCGGCCTCTACTTCCCCTTCGTGGAGTTCCTGTCGGCCGCCGCCGTGGTCATCGTGCTCTGGTACGGCGGCACCCTCATCGGCGGCAACACCCTCCAGATCGGCGTGCTGGTGGCGTTCATCGGCTACCTGAACAGCTTCTTCGACCCGCTGCAGCAGCTCAGCCAGCTCTACAACACCTTCCAGGCGTCGATGGCCGCGGTGCAGAAGATCTACACGGTGCTCGACACTGAACCGGACATGCTCGACGCCCCCGGCGCCGTCGACCTGCCGGACGTGCGCGGCGAGGTCGAGCTGCGCGGCGTGACCTTCGGGTACGACGCGAAGAAGCCCGTGCTGCACGACGTCGACCTGAGGATCCCGGCGGGCAAGACCGTCGCGCTCGTCGGCGCCACCGGCGCCGGAAAGTCGACGGTCATCAAGCTGCTGGCGCGCTTCTACGACCCGACCGCAGGGGCGGTGCTCATCGACGGGCACGACCTGCGGCAGGTGACGTCGAGCTCGCTGCGCGAGCAGCTCGCCGTGGTGCCGCAGGAAGCCTTTCTGTTCAGCGGCTCGGTGCTGGACAACATCCGCTTCGCCCGTCCCTCCGCGGACGCCGACGAGGTCAAGCGCGTGGCGCGCATCGTCGGCGTACACGACTTCGTCGAGTCGCTGCCCGACGGCTACGACACCGAGGTCCAGGAGGGCGGGTCGGCGCTGAGCACCGGGCAGCGCCAGCTCATCAGTTTCGCGCGGGCACTGCTCGCCGACCCGCGCATCCTCATCCTCGACGAGGCCACGAGCAGCGTGGACGCGGAGAGCGAGCGCCGCATCGAGCGCGCCATGGAGGTGCTGTTCAGCGGCCGCACCAGCGTGATCGTCGCGCACCGCCTGAGCACCGTGCGCTACGCCGACGAGATCCTCGTGATCGACGATGGCCGCGTGGTCGAGCGCGGCACCCACGACGAGCTCGTGGCGTCCGGCGGCCGCTACGCCGGCCTGTACGCCGAGTGGGAGGCGACCGGCGAGGCGCTGTGAGGCGGCGCGTCAGGCGGCCGGCGGTGCCGCAGGCTCCGCCGCCGGCCCCATCGCGTGCGGTGCTCGCACGTCGCGCCACGCCAGCTGGAAGAGGCTGACGAAGATCGCGACCCCGGCGCTGACCCACAGCACCGTTGAGCGACCGAACGCATCCGCCAGCGGCCCGGCCAGCGCCAACCCTGCCGGGTAGAACGCCAGGACGCCGAGATAGTCGTAGGCGGAGACTCGCGAGATCATGTCCGGGGCGACCTCGCGCTGCATGCATGTCAGCCAGAACGGGTCGTAGAGTCCCCACTCCACCCCGATGACCGACATCGCGACGTACAGCATCCACGCAGGCGCCTCCAGCGCCAGGAGTGCTACAGGCAGCGCCGTCAGACTCATGCCGGCAGCGATCACGAGCATCGGCCGGCGTGGCCGCCAGCGCAGGCTGAGAAGACCGCCGGCGATCTGCCCGATGCCCATCGCCGCCGAGGTCAGGCCCCAGGTCCGCGCGCCGTCGTAGACGTCGCGCGCGACGATGGGGCCCAGTACCTGGATGGGCCCGTCGATGGCGAAGAGGAACAGGGCGGCGCCGGCCACCATGACCCAGATCCAGGTGTGGCTGGTGAACTCACGCCAGCCGGCGGCAAGATCGCGGAAGAAGGCGCGGCCGCCGGCCGTGGCGCCTCCATCGACGGCGGGCTTCCCACCCTGCCGGCCGAGGAAAGCCGCCGGCCGCAACCGCAGCAGGAACCACGCGCTCGCCAGGTAACTGAGCCCATCGATACCGATCGCCCATCCCGGGCCCACGGCCGCCACAAGCATGCCCGCCAGGAACGCCCCGACGGTCATTGAGCCGCTGGATACCAGGCCTTGCAAGGCGTTGGCCTGCTGCAGGCGTGGCGGGCTGACGACCTCGGGCACGAGGCCGGTGTAGGCGGGGCCGAAGAAGGCCTCGCACACGCCCATCCCGACCTGCAGGGCCGCGAGCTGCCAGACCTGGGCCACGCCGGCGACGAGCAGCGCAGCGGCGGTCAATTGCAGCGCGGTGCGCCCGACATCGGCAGCGAGCATCACCGTGCGCCGAGGCAGGCGATCCGCCCACACGCCGCCGAGCAGGACGAGCCCCACCAGCGGGATCAGACCGGCAGCCTCGACGATGCCGATGTCGGTGGCCGTGCCGCCGATGGCGAGCACCGCGAACGGCAGCGCCACCACGCGGAACATGGAGCCGACCACCGAGGTCGCCTGGCCGATGAACAGCTTGCGGAACTCGGGCTCGCCGAGGGCGGCCAGGCTGTCGCTGAGCTTGGCCACGCTACTCGATGCGCGGCAGCCGCCGGTCGAGCCAGCCCGGGATCCACCAGTTCGAGCGCCCGAGCAGGCGCATGACCGCCGGCACCATGAGGATGCGGATGACGGTGGCGTCGAGAGCCACGGCCACGGCGAGGCCGACGCCGATAGCTTTGGTGACCAGGATCGACGTGAAGGCGAACGACCCGCCGACCACGACGATGATGAGCGCGGCGCTCGTCACGATGCGCCCTGTGCGCGCGAGCCCGAACGTCACTGCCTTGAGGTTGTCCCCGGTCTCGTCCCACGCTTCGCGCATGCGCGTGAGCAGGAACACTTCGTAGTCCATGGAGACGCCGAACACGGTGCAGAAGAGGATCACCGGCAGCGCGGCGTCGATGGCGCCGCTGCTTCTGAAGTTGAAAAGCCACTCGAGATGGCCGTCCTGGAAGATCCACACCACGGCCCCGTAGCCGGCGAGCAGCGACAGGACGTTCATGATCACGGCCTTGACCGGCAGGATCACGCTGCGCAGAAGCAGGAGGAGCACGAAGGCGGTCACGCAGACCACGAACAGGATGATCCAGGGGAAGCGCTGGTAGAGGATGTGGACGAAGTCGTACACGCTCATGGACGTGCCGCCGACGAGGATGGTCAGGCCGTGCGGCGGCGGCTGTCTGTAGATGCGCACGGCGAGATCCTGCGCCCTGATCGAGGACGGGCCATCCTTGGGGACGACCTGGAAGAGCGCCGTGCCGGGAGCCGTGGTCAAGGAGCGCAGGCGCAGCGCGGCAGCACGCTGCTGGGCGCCGAGCAGGCCTTGGAGCAGGCCGGAAAGGCCGGCGACCGCGGGCCGCGGCCCGGAGCCGATGGGCCGTTGCACGACCCGCCAGAAGCGGGCCGCCGCCTCCGGCGTCTCGATGCCGGGCAGGTTCACGACGCTGGTCACCCGAGCGACGCCGGGCATCGCCTGGAGACGCTTGCCGTACGCGTACAGCCGCTGCAGGTTCGCCGGCTCGAGCGCCCCGGCGCCCCCGCTCCAAGTGGCGAGCACGTAGATCGGCGACAGCGCCGACGCGTCGAAGCGCGACTGCAGGATGTCGTAGCCCTGCCGCGACTCGGAGCGCTGCGGGAGCGCGGTCGCCCCCGGGATCTCCCTCTCGATGTGCAGCACCGGCCAGGCGAAGAGCAGCACCACGATGAGCGTCCCGACGAGCACCGGGACGGGGTGGCGCATGACCCAGTTTGACCAGCGCGTCCAGAACGCCCCATGGTTGCCCGAACGCCCGATGACGCGCATACGGTCCACGCGCGGGCCCAGCATGCCCAGAAGCGCGGGCAGCAGCGTCAGGGCGGCGAGCACCGAGAAGATCACGACGAGGGCGCCGCCCAGCCCCATCGAACGCATCGACATGAACGGGATGGCCACCAGGCCGAGCAGGCCGACCACCACGGTCAGCCCGGAGAAGAAGATGGAGCGGCCGGCACGCTCTACGGTGGTCTCCGCCGCCTGCGCCACAGTGCGGCCGGCGCCCAGCTCTTCGCGAAAGCGCCCCACCATGAACAGCGAGTAATCGATGCCCACGGCCAACCCCAGCAGCGTGGCCACGTTCATCGCGAACACGGAGATGTCCAGGAACTGGGCGAGCACCCAGAACATGCCCAGCGTGACGGTCACGGCCATGCCGCCGCCGATCACCGGCAGGGCGGCGGCCACCAGGGTCCCGAAGATGAGCACGAGGACGATGACGGCGATCGGCAGGGTGTAGGTCTCGGCGGTCCTGAGATCCTCGGCGGAGATCCGCTCGATGTCGGCGTATACCGCCGGGTCGCCGGTGAGATGCGTGGTGAGGCCGGTCGGCGCCAGCCTGGCGCGCACGGCAGGGATGATGCGCTGCACCTGTTCGCTGCTGGCGTCGAACGAGAGCACGGCGAAGGTGGCGTGCCCATCCCTCGAGATGAAGCTCGCGTCGCCGGTGGAGGCGGCCGTCTGCACGCCGAGGAGCTTGGGGAACGCCTCGCGATCGAGGCCCGCCAGGGCCGTCCTCACCTGCGCCTGAAAAGCAGGGTCGCGCGCGTCGAGGCTGGGGCTGGTGAACACGATCGTGAGCAGCGCCGGACCAAAGCCCAGCCGCTCCTGCATCGCCGTCTGGGCCTGCTGGGACGGCGTCGTGGGGTTGGTGAAGCCGCCACCCTTGAGCTCCCCGGGGACGTGCGTGGTGGCCAGGAGGCCGGACACGAAGGCCACCGCCCATACGAGCACGATGATCCTGCGATGCCTGTAGACGAACCGTCCGAGCGCGGCGAACACGCGCGGCGACCTCCTTCTGAACGGCCGCGGCAGGCGGCACGCGTGTGCGGCCGCGGCCGTTCAGAACGATATACTAGGAAGGCATCGATTCATGCCTCCCGAGTACTCGAGGACCGTGACCGGACCACGCGAAAGGACATCGGCAGGCGGCGTCGTCGTCCGCACGGACGCCGGCGTCGAGATCTGCCTCATACGGCCCGCCGGGCGCACCGTCTGGGGGCTTCCCAAGGGCGGCCTCGAGAGCGGCGAGACGCTGACGCAGGCCGCCGTGCGCGAAGTCGCCGAAGAGACCGGCGTCAGCGGTGTGGTCGATGCCGAGCTCGGCGCCATCGACTATTCGTTCTACTCGCGTGAACAGAACGGCCGCATCCACAAGACCGTGCACTACTACCTCATGCACGCCACCGGCGGCGACACGGCCGACCACGACCACGAGGTCAGCGAGGCCCGCTGGATGGGCGTGCGCGAGGCGCTGCGGCTCATGACCTACCCCAACGAGCGGGAGATGGTGCGACGCGCCGCCGAGGCGCTGGGCGAAGCGCTCGACGCCTGAGCCCTTAGGACCAGGTGAGGGGCTCGTGCACCACGCGGGCCTGGCGCATGCGGTGGTCGAGCGCCTGGAGCATCTCGCCGGCGTTCACGTCCACGTAGTCGTAGTGCGCCAGGGCGAACAGGAAGCGCGGCAGCGCGGAGGGGCCGACGGAGGCAGCCAGCTCGCGCCGCAGGCGCTCGGCGGCGCCGGCCAGCCCGCGCCGGCTGATATCGGGCAGCACTAGCAAGAAGCCGCCCTCGGGCGTGAGGCCGATGCTGTCGTAGCGGCGCAGGTTCTCGCGCAGGCCCTCGCCCACCTCGTGCAGCACGCCCCGATAATCATCGCGCGCGCAAGACGAGGCCTCGTCGCGGGCCGGCTCCTCCAAGGCGAGCTCGAGAAGCCCCAGCGAAAGCTCCATACGCTGACAGCGGTTCACCTCCAGCGACAACTGCCCGACGATCTCGTCGGGCTTCATGGCGCCCGTGGCGAGGTCGAGCGGCGACGCGTCTTCGGCGTCGCGCCGCAGACGGAGGATGGTCTCCTCGAGGCCGGCAGAGTAGCCAGTGGCTATGCGTGTCAGAGCTACGTTGACGAGACCGAGGAGAAGACGGCAGGCTTCGCGTGCCTTGGCCGTGCCCCGGGCATGCAGGCCGTCACAGAGCGCCTTGCTTCCGTCGGCGAACTCGTCGAGCAGCACGGCGACCGGCACGCTTTGGCTGAGGCCGGCGCTGCGGGCCACATCCTCGATGGCGGCGAGCAGGGGAGCCTCGTCGCAGCCACCGACGAAGCGGGCCAGATGAGGAATGGCCGGCTCCCACAGGCTTCGGCTCACCTCGCCGAGCTCAAGGTCGCCGTACACGGTGAAGATAAGCTCGTCCACGACAAGCTCCCTTCGGCAGGAATGCCCGTGAGCGGGTGTCTCCTATCTCGATTCTACCGTTATGCTGCACACTACACACACGTTGTGCCGGCGCTGCGGTGAAAGGTAGGTGACCTATGCGCGTGACTCTCTTGGGGACGATCGGCTGGATGCCGAGTGACCGGCGCGAGACGACCTGCTTCGCCTGCCGCGCCGGCGACAGCCTCTTCATCTTCGACGCGGGCACCGGCCTGCGCCGCCTGCGCGAACCCGCCCAGGCGGCGCTGCTCGACGGCGCCCGCGACATCCATCTCTTCCTGACGCACTACCACCTCGACCACGTCTGCGGCCTCGCGTACCTGCCCGGCGTGCTGCCGGGCCGCGAGCTCGTGATCCACGCCCCCGCGGCCGAGCTCAACGGCATCGATCCCGAGCTCGCGGTGGCCGGTCTGCTGCGCCGGCCCTACAACCCGCGCGACTGGGAGGAGCTCAGCGACCTTCGCCTCGAGCCCGTCGTGGCCGGGGACAACGAGATCGCCGGCCACACCGTGCGCGTGCGCGCCCAGCAGCACTCGGACGTGAGCGTCGCCTACCGCGTCGACGACGCCTTCGTGCTGGCCACCGACACCAGGATCGACTCCCGGACGGCGGAGTTCGCCGGGGGCGTGGGCCTGCTGCTGCACGAGGCCTGGTTCAACGCCGCCGACCCGCGCACCGAAGAGACGCCGGCGGAGCTGCTGGCCGGCTACGCCGCCCACAGCGAAGCCGGCGCCGTCGCCGGCCTGGCCGCCGACGCGGG